>ERZ1066130.116-NODE-116-length-47047-cov-15.872148_pt1 | contig 47047 bp, 37 predicted proteins | sample MGYA00382777_ERZ1066130 | MGnify/ENA primary metagenome ERZ1066130 (study PRJEB33369, sample SAMEA5778360) | biofilm metagenome | biome: Industrial cooling water; feature: Water cooling tower basin; material: Biofilm | place: United Arab Emirates | collected...
GCTGCTCAACCGCGCCCCGACGCTGCACCGAATGGGCATCCAGGCCTTCGAGCCCACGCTGGTCGAGGGCAACGCCATCCGTCTGCACCCGCTGGTCTGCACGGGCTTCAACGCCGACTTCGACGGCGACCAGATGGCCGTGCACCTGCCGCTGAGCGTCGAGGCCCAGGCCGAGGCGCACGTGCTGATGATGAGCACGCACAACATCTTCTCGCCCGCCTCGGGCAAGCCGATCATCTCGCCCAGCCAGGACATCGTCATGGGCGTGTACTACATCACGTACATGCCGCAGGATCAGAAGGACCGCGTCGATACCTCCTGCCGCTACTTCCGCGACCGCAAGGAGGCGATCCTCGCCTACGAGCAGGGCGCGATCGGCATCCACGAGAAGATCCTCGTCCGTCTCGACGGCTTCGAGCACTTCGCCGATGAGCAGACCGGCGCGCTCAAGCCGCTGCCCAGCAACCTCCGCATCGCCACGACCGTCGGCCGCGTGCTGTTTGCCGACATTCTCGAACGCGGCATGCCGTTCTACAACTGCGCCCTGGGCAAGAAGGGCTGCGCCCGCGTGATCGACGACGCGTACGCCATCGCCGGCCGCGCCGCGACGATCACCCTGCTCGACCGCCTCAAGGAGGTCGGCTTCAAGCAGTCCACGCTCGCCGGCCTGTCCTTCGGCGTGACGGACCTGCGCATCCCCGGCGAGAAGACCGCGCTGCTCAACGAGTCGCAGGCCAAGGTCGATCGCGTTGAGAAGAACTACGAGCGCGGCATCATCACCGCCCGCGAACGCTACAACCAGCTCCTGGACATCTGGGCCCACTGCCGCGAGCAGGTCCAGAAGAAACTCATCGAGACGCTCAAGACCGACCGCCGCGATGAGAACGGCAACGAACTTCCCGCCGACAGCAAGCAGGGCAAGCCGTACATCAACCCGGTGTACCTCATGTCCGACTCCGGCGCCCGCGGCAACGTCAGCCAGCTCCAGCAGCTCGCCGGCATGCGCGGCCTCATGGCCAAGCCCAGCGGCGAGATCATCGAGACCCCGATCCGCTCGAACTTCCGCGAGGGCCTGACGGTTCTGGAGTACTTCTCCTCGACCCACGGCGCTCGTAAGGGTCTGGCCGACACCGCGCTCAAGACCGCCGACGCAGGCTACCTCACCCGCAAGCTCTGCGATGTGGCCCAGTCGGTCATCATTCAGGAGTACGACTGCGGCTCCAAGCGCGGCATCACCAAGCGCGCGATCTTCAAGGGCCAGCAGATCGACGTGCCGCTGCGCGATCAGATCGTCGGCCGCGTTTCCCGCAACACGCTGACCAACCCCAAGTCCGGCGAGACGATCGTTCGCGAGAACGAGATCATCTCCGCCGCGGCCGCCAAGAAGATCGAAGAGGCCGGCATCGACGCGGTCATGGTCCGCTCGGCCCTGACCAGCGAGGCCCGCACGGGCTGCTCGGTGCTGGACTACGGCCTTGATATGTCCACCGGCAAGCCCGTTGAGCCGGGCATGGCCGTCGGCATCATCGCCGCCCAGTCGATCGGCGAGCCCGGAACGCAGCTGACGATGCGTACGTTCCACACCGGCGGCATCGGCGCGCTCTCGATCCTCGAGAGCGAGATCAAGGCCGGCAACCCCGGCGTGCTGCAGCTTCGTGACTGCCAGGCCGTCCCGGCTGTTGACGACGAAGGCCACAAGGTCCTGGTCGTGCTCCGCCGCAACGCCGAGGTCGCGATCCTCGACAAGTCCGGCCGCGAACTTGAGAAGCACAAGGTTCCGTACGGTGCGTATCTCCTCCATGGCGACGCGGCGGAGATCAAGAAGGGCGAGCGGCTCGTCCGCTGGGACCCGCACCGCGTGCCCACCCTGGCCGAGAAGGCCGGCACCATCGAGTACGTCGACATCGTCATCGGCGAGACCGTCCGCGAGGAAGACGTCAAGGGCTCCAAGGCCAAGGCGCTCGTGGTCATCGAGCACAAGGGCGAGATGCGCCCGCAGCTTCAGATCAAGGACGCCGACGGCAAGATCCTCGACTTCCACTACCTGCCCGCCAAGGCTCGTATCGAAGTGCAGGACGGCCAGAAGATCGAGGCCGGACAGATGCTCGCGCGTCAGCCGCGATCCGCGGCGGGCACACAGGACATCGTCGGTGGTCTGCCCCGCGTGACGGAAATCTTCGAAGCCCGCAAGCCCAAGGATCCCGCCGTCATGGCCGAGATCTCCGGCCGCGTCGAGCTGCTCAGCGATAAGCGCAAGGGCAAGATGACCATCCGCGTCATCTCCGACACGGGCATCGAGAAGGACCACCACGTCCCGCAGGACCGCCACCTGCTCGTGCACACGGGCGACTATGTCTCGGCCGGCGATCCGCTGATCGAAGGCCCGCTCGTCCCGCACGACATCCTGCGGATCAAGGGCGAGGAAGCGCTCTGGACGTACATGCTCGACGAAGTCCAGAACGTTTACCGCGCTCAGGGCGTGCCCATCAACGACAAGCACATCGAGGTCATCCTCGCGCAGATGCTCCGCAAGGTCCGCGTCGAGAACCCCGGCGACACCGATCTGCTCCCGTTCGACGTCGTCGACAAGTGGGAGTTCAAGCGCAAGAACGCGGAAGTCGCGGAGATGGTCCGCATCACCGACTCCGGCGGCACCGAGCTGCCGGTCGACGCCCTCGTTCACAAGGACGAGGTCAAGGAGGCCAACGCCCGCGCCGAGGCCGCCGGCCGCGAGATCGCCAAGACCAAGCGTGCACGCCCCGCCACGGGCCGCACCTTGCTGCTGGGCATCACCAAGGCCGCGCTCTCCAGCGAGTCGTTCCTCTCCGGTGCGTCGTTCCAGGAGTCGACCAAGGTTCTCACCGAGGCCTCGCTCAAGGGCGCGACCGACGACCTGTTCGGCCTCAAGGAGAACGTGCTCCTCGGTCACCTGATCCCCGCCGGTACGGGCTTCAAGCCCTACCAGAGCATGAAGGTTCAGGTCATCGGCGCTCCGGCCATCGACCCGGACGACGACGAGGAACTCATGCTCGCCGAGGCCGCTGACCGTGCCGAGCGTCTGGGTGCCGGCCGCGATGAGCCGCTGGGCATGCCGCAGATCCAGGTCCCCGGCGGCGCGCTCGGCGACAGCCGCCCGGCCCAGAACTGAGCCGGCCACCAACGCAGACCTTCAGCCCCCGGCGTATTCGCCGGGGGCTTTTCATTTCGGCACGCTCGATGTGCGGATACGCAGCGCGCATTTGCCCTGTGCCTCGCGCCGCGATCTTGGCGTCCCCATCACTGAGCGGACTTATCGCGATCGCCCCCGGAGCGCTTCCATGCCTCCGCCTGCGCGACGACTTCCGCGGCCTGCCGCTCGGTCATCACGGGCAGCCGCGTACGGCCCGTCGCGATCACCACGCGGACATACGGCTCGCACGTCCCGCACCCGGTGCAGCAACCCGTCTGCTCGCTGATCTGCTCGAGCGTTTGGCCGCTGCGCGCCAGTTCCGCAACCCGCGAGAACGAGACATCATGGCACACACATCGCTCAACCATGATTCAGCCCCCTTGGCACAAACTCCCGGAACACGCGGCCCGAACACACTGCTCGCCGCGTGATCATTGACCCGCCGCGGAGCCGACGAACGAGAACATGTCGTTATCATCGGCCATCCCCGGCCAGCCGAGGCACGGATCCTCGCCGGGCGACTCGTAAACCCCGCTGTTCCAGGTGAAAGTTCGCTCCATGGGTCGCACGCTGGAGTCGAGCATCGCCACGTTGGCGCGCTTCGCGTGCCGGAAGTGCATCGTCGGGTCGAAGCGGAACTCCGGGTTCTCGGGCTGGAATCTCGGCTCGACGAACGAATACTCCACCAGCCCTTGCGCGTTGGCCGTCGGATCAGCGCTGATAGCCGCATCGCTAAAGGCGATGGTCATGCTCGGCTGGCGGAACATCGACAGCGGCGAGCCGGCGCGGTCGGTCACGATCATCGCGGAACGATCAGGCCGGGCCGCACGCCACGTACCGACATACGCATTGTTGTATCCGTAGCCGCCGGAATTGCGTTCAAAGCCCGCCCCGCCGGACAGTCCGCTCGCCCCGCCAGCCTGGACGCGTCGGGAAACCGGCACGAAGGTCGGGCATGTCCGCACCGCGGCTCCGATTCCGCGAACACCCGCGTCGCCATCGGGCGCGATGTATCCGCTCAGCGTGCCTCCCGCCGAGGCAAAGGCCGCGCCCGCACTCGTGCGCGAGCCGTGCCATCGCCGGAGATTCGATGCGAAGTCCGGCGCTCCGGGTGCGGCGTGCCCGCGATGATCCCCGGCGTACATCTCCACCGCGATCGCGAGTTGCCGCAGGTTCGATGCGCAGACCGCGCGGCGTGCGGACTCGCGCGCCCCGCCGAGCGAGGGCAGCAGAATGCCCGTGATCGTCGCGATGATCGCGACGACCACGAGCAGTTCGATCAGCGTGAACGCGCCGCGGGCTCTCACGCGTTCCCACCTCCGCCCGCCGCGGCGGCGAAGAAACTGGAGAAGAACAGAGCAAAGTCACCGTTGTCCACCACGCCGTCCGCACCGACGTCGCCGTCCGTGCTCGCGATGTCCGCTCGGAGCCGATCGGCCGTCCCCTCCGCAGCGAAGAAGCTCGCGAAGAACAGGGAGAAGTCCCCGTTGTCGACCGCTCCGTCGCTCCCGGGTTCGCCGTCGGTCGTCGCGATGTCCGCCGGCCCCGCGCCCGTCGGACGAACGCCGACGACGCCGCCGACCTCGGTCGAGATCTCGCCGAGCACCCCCGCGTTCGCCTGGACAGCATTGGTGATCCGCACGAAGTCGATCCACGCGAGCCCGCTCGTCGGCGGTAGGCCCGTCGCCGGGTCCACCGCCCACTCAAGGCTGATCGCGTCGCCGCCGCCGCTGCCGGGGGTGATACCCGGCGTGAGCGCATCATCCGGTGTCGCGTAGAACACGCCCGCGTCCACCGTCGCATCGCTCACGCCGTCGCCATCAAGGTCGCCGAGCACCATCGTCGGTGTGCAGTCGCCATAGCCCCACACGATCTCGCTCGGCGCACCGAGCGCCGCGAAAGTCACCGGCACGCCTGCGAAGTTCGCCGGCAGCAGATACGCCGACACGCTCCAGGTGCCGCTGCGCCCGGCTGGTACCCGGCTGGGCGAGAGCATCGCCGCGTCGTACGTCATGCTGGCCTTGCTCAAGGCCGAACCCGTCGCCAGGCTCGAGCCCGCGATCACGTACCAGGTCCCGGGCTGACCATCGCCGCGATCCTGCGCGACCTCGATCACGCCGGCTTCTGCGAAGCGACGCGCCGGGTTGCCGGATACGAACGAGGCGTTGCCGTACACGATGAAGTCCGCCCCGCGCGGGTTGCCCGCGCCCGCCGCGCGATTCACGACCGGCCCGCTCATCCTCAGCGTCAGCGTTCCGCCAAAGCCGCCCAGCGTCACCAGTTTGGTGTTGTTTGGCGCGATCACGCCGCCGCCGATCGGCAGCCCGAGCGCCCGCGAGGGCGCATTGAAGTTCGCGTTGTTCACGAACTGACCCGGTGCGGGCAGGTACTCCACGACGCTCTGCCCGACCTGCGCCGATGCCGAACCCGCGCTCAGCGTCAGGCCCGCCACGCCGGCAAGCCCCGCCGTCACAACGCGGCGGCGACGCAGCGCCAGCACGCCACCCATCGCCAGCAGCCCCGCCGACGCCGGCGTCGGAATCGTGTATCGATACAGCGTCGACCCGAGGCTCACCAGGGCCTCGCCACTGACCGGGTTGTACGCCACCTTGTACGCGCTGAACGTCGGGCTGAGCACGCCACCGGGCGAAAGGTCGAGCCGATCTCCGGTCGCCGGATCGATCACCGCAACGCCGATGAGCGCCGCCGAGAAGTCGGGCGTGAAGCCGCCGAAGCCGCCGGCGAGCACGTTGCCGAGCCCATCGATCGCAAGCGGCGAGGCCGAGTACGCGGGGCCGCCGGCCAGCAGCAAGCCCGATGTGAAGTCCACCGCCGACGCCGACAGGTTCAGCGTCCCAAGGTCGAACGACCGGATCTCACCCGTGACGACGGACCCCGCGCCGAAGCCAGCGCCGACGTACAGCCGCCCGGCGCTGATCGTCACACCGCCCGAACCGCCGCCAACGCCCGTCAGCACGCGCGCCGTCGCCGACGGGAGATCGCCGGCGGAAACACCCGAGAAAGTCGACCGATTCACGATCACCTCGCCCGTGTTCGTCGCGCCGGCGATGAACAGGTCTCCGCCGTTCCAGACGGCGTCAAAGTTCGCGCCGGGAATCTCCACCCCGCTCACGGGCGATGCGCCGAGCGCCGAGGTCGCGATGATCCGAGTGCCCGGCGCGTTGGAGAACTCGTTGTCGCCGATCGCCAGCGTCGTGCCGTCCGGGCTCACGCGGAGGAACGACGCACCGAACGACGACACGGCACCGGCCGCGAGCGACCCGACGACGTCGAACGTCCCGCCCACGCTGGCCTGCCGATGAATCGTCGTGCCCGCCACCGCCCAGATCCGGCCGCTCGAATCCACATCCCACGCGTCCACACCGCTCGGCAGCGCTGATGTGCCCACGAGCGTGTAGTTCGGCACCGCCGCGATCGCCGGCGTCGCCATGCTCACGCCGGCTCCAGCCACAACCAATGACACCCACAAACGTCCAAAGCCCATCTCAACCTCCACCACCGTTTCGCGCGGCGGCGTCCCGGGGCCCGAACGACACGCGTACGCGTGAACGCCCGAGCATCATGCCCTTGCAAAGTGGGTCCGAACGCTCGGTTCGGAATGGTCGATAGGGCGCACCCGCGCCGGGATGGCACGCAGGCACACTCAACCGACGCCCCTTCTCGCGAGGGCGACAGCACATGGAGTCGCTGGCAGGTCTTCCGGCTCTGGGCCGCAGCACCCGGCCTTCCCACCCGCTCTTGCGGGCAGTGGCTCTCGGGGGGTGCTGCAAACTCGCCCAACACGGCGGCGCGTCCGCGGCGGCTTCCCTCGCCGCGAATCAACGATCTTGCGATCATCAATCCGCGGCTCGGCCCGCTCTTCCCTTTTCAGCCCCGCCGCTCCCGGATTTCTCCCCGGGTGCAGGGCACCTTCAACTCAGCCCCGGCATACGACCGAAGCCAAGCCAGACTAGCACCCCTCGCTCGCGAGTGTCAAGCAGAAAGCAACCACAGGACACGGCCCACGCAGCGCGCGCAACAGCACCCGGCGAGCCCCGTGATCTTGCGCAAGTGCTCATGCATCCAAGTGCTTCCGGACGCCGCGGCGGCGGCACGCTACGGGCCGCGGAGGCTCATCATGGCCGCCCGATTTTTCTCGCGCCGGCCCTTTCAGGCCCGCCCGACTCCTTCTCGCCGCGCCTCATGCAAGGCTGATCTCACTCACCACCAGCAGGGCTCACCGACTCGTCACTCTTCCCATCGTCGAACGCGAAGCCTCACTCACGCCGCTTCGCTCGTGCTCTCGTGCTCGATCGTCCCCGCGACGCCGTCGCGCGTGACCAGGAACAAGTCGCGGCTGATCGGATACGGCAGCCGCAGATAGTCCTCGCTGATGCGCGCACGCAGCCGATTCACGAACGGATCCGGCCGCGTCGTAAACGCCACGAACATGTCGCGCGCCGGCGTCGCCACGTAGAACTCGCTGCCCAGCTTCGGCGCCAGCCGCGTCCACAGATTGTCCAGCAGCAGCCGCGCCGCGTCGTACCCGTCCTGCTGCGCGACGATGATCGCCCGTCCGCCCTCGCGGCTCTGCACCAGTTGCAGCTCGAGCTCGAGGCTCGTCTCCCGCAGGTTCTCTCGCGCGATCTCGTCCAGATCCTCGTTGCGAACGCCCCACCGAACCATCTGCTCGGTCGTGACGCTCACCGTCATCTGCGGCATATCCAGCACAAAGACGATCACCGTGCCGTTGACAAACGGCACGTGCGCAACCTGCTCCCGAGCAAGGTGCTGGAAGATCGACTCGGGCTGAATCCTCGGCATGATCCGCGACCGGAGCACATCCAGCCCCATCGTCGCCATCGCCGTCGCCTCGGCGCTGAAGAGCTGATCGAGATAGTGCTCGATGATCTCCTCGGCCCGCTCCGGGTCGTGGTTGACCAGCCGGTAGAGATTCTCAAGGTCCAGCCGACGACCGTTGACGATCAACTCACGCGGGCCGGTCAGTTCGATCGCAAAGTCCGGCTGCATCCGCCGGAGCATGCCCACGACCTGGTCCGCAAAGCCGTCAGATTCGTTCGGGAGGTAGCCCATATGCCCACGCGTCTTGTGATGCGCCAATCGCCCGCTCGTCCGACGAACGTCGTACTTCGGGTTGACGACCAGGAGTCGCGCTCCGCTCGGCCGAGCGCGTGTGGGCCAGGATCGGCAATCGACCCCGCTCCTGTATCGACTCACCGATACGCCACCCCCGCCGCACTGTTCCACGAGTTCCGCGACAGGCCCATCCAAACCGCACATTCCCGCGCACAAGGTCCGAATGCGCTCCGCAACGCCCGCGCCGGGTGTCCCGAAACATGCAGGCCTCATGGCTTCCCAGAACTTCGCCCGATGCCCGCCGCGGCGACCACGCGCAACTTCTTCCGTCCCATAGTCGCGTGCTCGCGCGCACCGCCGTATCCGCGCCCCCTCAACGATCAGCACCGCGCAGCGCAAAAAGAAACGAGGGCGGAATGACCAGCCCACTTGGTCACTCCGACACCTCGCTACTCAAACGCCCACGCGGCGTTCGATCTGTATCTCTCCACGATCTTTCGCCCGGTCTGTCCAGCGGCCCAAACTCCTCGGCCGCGGCGTTCTCAGGCGTCTTCACTTGTCATGCGTCCCCGGACGAGCTTCCTGCCAAAATTTCTCAAAAACCTTGGGGACGTGCTATGCCTTCTCTCCCGTCTATGTGCAAGTGCGGTGCCAGGAGGCAAAGCGGCTTTGGGCGGAGCCGTGCCCGATATTGACCGCCGCGCTACGATATATCGTAGCAAAAATTGCGATAGATCGTCGTTTTAGACAAAACTACGACATATCGTTGTTGTTGAGCCGCGGGTTCTCATGAGGGAGGGCTGACGATGGATCTTGATATACATGAAATCCCTGGTGTTGGTCATGTGCTGCTCGATGCTGATGCTCGGGTGATTCGCACTAGCGCGCTCGCGGCGGATTTGCTCGGTCAGTCCGAAGGTGCCTCGATTCTCGGCCTGTCGATCTGGTCGCGGCTGGAGAATGGGGAGGAACTTCGCGCACGGCTGCTTGAGTCCACCGGCTCCGGCGGCTGGGCCGCGGGCACCGCGGCGATCCGTGGTGTGGCGATTCGACGGACGGACCGGCGCGTCTATGTGGACCTGGTGTTTGCGCGCGTGGGGGATGGCGGGTTCAGCGTCGCGGTGAACGACTCGACGATGCGCGTCGCGGCGGAGGGTGATCTGGCGCGCGTCCGCGCGCGGCTGGCCGAGACCGAGCGGTCGCTGGCGCGGCTCACCTCGCTGCAGCAGGAGCTTGTTTCCGCCGCGCCGCCGGGGGCGATGGCGTCCGAGACGATGATCGGCTCATCGCCGGCGCTGCGTCGCGTGCGAGAGCAGGTGGCCCGTGTCGCGCCGACGAACACGACGGTGCTCGTCACGGGGGAGACCGGTGCGGGCAAGGAACTGGTCGCCCGGAGCATTCATCAGCTCAGCAGCCGCCGCGCGCAGGCGTTCATCCCGGTGAACTGTGCCGCATTGCCGGAGACGCTCATCGAGAGCGAGCTCTTCGGCCACGAGAAGGGGGCGTTCACCGGCGCGGATCGGCGTCGGCTTGGCAAGTTCGAGCTGGCCGACGGCGGCACGCTGTTCCTGGACGAGATCGCCGAGTTGCCGATGCAGTCGCAGGCCAAACTGCTGCGTGTGCTTCAGGACAGCGCGTTCGAACGAGTCGGCGGCGTCGAGACCGTGAACGTCAGCGTTCGGCTCATCGCCGCGACGCACCGGGATCTTGCGCGGCAGGTCGAACGGGGCAGATTCCGCGAGGACCTTTTCTATCGGCTGAACGTGTTCCGCATTCTCGTCCCGCCGCTGCGCGAGCGGAAAGATGATCTGCGGGCCCTGGCCGAGCACATCCACCAGCGGATCGCGCTGCGGATGGGCCGCGCGCCGCTGCCGCTGAGCGAGCGCAGCCAGCGCCGGCTCATGGCGTACCACTGGCCGGGCAACGTGCGCGAACTTGCCAACGCGATCGAGCGGGCGACGCTGCTGGCCGATGGTGCGGAGCTCGACGTCGAGATCCCCGAGAGCCCCGGCGGGCAGGACCCGGCGGCCTCCGGCGGCGCGGCGTCGGGCCAGACCACGCGCGATGTGCTGCTGGATCTGACGCTCGAGCAACTTCAGCGATTGCACATCACCCACGCGCTAGAAGCGAGCGACTACGCCGTCTTCGGTCCGCACGGCGCGGCCAAGCGGCTGGACATCAACCCCACGACGCTGCTGAGCCGCATGGACAAGTTCGGGATCCCGCGGCCAAGGCTTAGCAAGCCGCTGCGCGCCGATTCGACCTCACGCCGCGGCCAGAGCACGCCGGGCGGCGATGCGACTGCCTGAATGCTCCGGCGAAGGCGCGAACGCGGGGCTCATGATGCTCGACGGGCCATCGTCGCGTCGTGGTACTCCACGCGGACAAGTTCGCCCGGGCGCGAAGGGAGATTGCGCATCTCCGTCTCGGCGAACATGATCAGATCTTCGATCGCCAGCGGCGGACGCTGGCTCTGGCAGACGACGATGGTGTGCGTGACCGTCACGCCGACCATGCCGGAGATCCCGGCGAGGTTGGCTCGGAGACGACCGACGACCTGCTCGACCTGGTCCGACGGCGTGTTGATCAGCAGGATGCTGAACTCATCGCTGCCGGTGCGTGCGACGACATCGCGAGCGCGTGCGACGTCGGCGCACGCGCGGCCGGTCAGTGCAACGACCAGATCGCCTCGCTGCTGGCCGCAGGCGCGATTGACCTCGCAGAGAGCATCGATGTCGACGAGGATGAGCGTTGTGGGGCCGGCGGCTTCGCTCGCGTTGGCGATGGCGACGGTGCTGCTGTGCATGAAGCCCGGACGGTTATGAAGCCCGCTGGTCAGATCGGCCTGAAGGATCGTCCGTGTGCGATGGATCGCATCGTGCAGCGCGGTCGCCAGCCATGCGACGATCAGGAACACGGCGACGCGTGCGAAGGCGTACTGGACAGAAGTGCTCATCGCTTCATCGATGTCGCCCGCATATCGGCGCGCGATGAGCCAGAACACGCCGGCGAAGACGCTCGTAGCCAGGGTGAGCCGCCGGCCGAGCAGCCATGCCGAAAGGAGCACCGGGAGAAGGTACAGCGGCAGCTCCGACCATTGCACGCCGGTGGCCAGATCGACGATCGTGACCGCGATCAGCAACACGATCACCGTGAGGATGATCCATGCGGAGTTCGGGCGGAGCGAGCTTCGGCGGTTGATGTTCATTCGTGTCGTGGTCAGCGGTGTGTTGTCGACCGGCGCAGGGCGGGGCTGCTGCGCCGGAATGTGGATCACGGAGACGCGGAGACTTTAGTCGATCGGCCCGCCGCGAGGACGGGCGTCGGCGTGTGGCGATGGGTGGTGCGGACGACCCAGCGCGTGCATGCTGTTGTGTTATCGACGCTTTGCGGCGACCACTACGCGGCGATTCGCGGTGTTCGGGCGAGAGCGTTCGAGTGCGTGTGCTCAGCCGGCAGGGCGGGAGTCTGGAGGCCGCCGGGAGCGACCTGCCCCGGCGACTCGTCGGTGGCGCCGTCACGGTCGCTGGCCGCTGTGCTTGCTCCGCGAGCACAGCGGGCCTCGTAATTGGCCTGTACCAACGCGAGAACGCTGGCACAAATCGCTGATCCGAGCGTGAGGATCAGGAAAATCAACGCATAGGCCCCGAGATTGATGTCGCGGCGTCGGGACATGCCGTGTTCAACGCGAGAGCGTCGCCGAAGTTTCCGATGCTCGTCAATTTTGGAGGTGTGATTTCCCGTATATTGAACCGGAAGAGTGGCGATCGGAGCTTGGTAGGATGCCGACGATGAACCAGGCTTGGAACAAGCGCGGCAGATGGACTCTGATCACGACGGCGGGTCAGGCACTGGTGCTGGTGCTCGCCGCGGCGTTCGGCGCGGCGTGCGCAAAGCACTCAAAAAGCCCGGCAGGAGGCCAAGGGATGAGCGACAACGCGGGCGCGACGCGGACACAACGTTCCGATGTCGAGGTGACGACGGCGCGCGGATTTCTGGCGCGAGAGATCGAGCGCGACGGTGAGCGACGGCGGTACGTCGTGTACGTGCCGCGGGAGTACGACCCGTCTGGACGGTGGCCGATGATCGTGTTCCTGCACGGGCGAGGCGAGAGCGGAACGGATGGTTCGCTGATGCTGGCGCAGGGTCTGCCGCTGGCGATCATGCGGTCGCCGCAGCGATGGCCGGCGGTGGTGGTGATCCCGCAGAAGCCGACGCAGGCGGGGCTGTGGGCGGATGAGGCGCCGTGGGTCATGGCGATGGTCGAGCGAGAGAAAGCGGCGTGGTCGATCGATGAGGATCGCGTGCTGCTGACGGGCCTGAGCCAGGGCGGTGCCGGGACGTGGGCCATCGGCGCGATGTACGCCGATCGGTGGGCGGCGCTCGCACCGATCTGCGGTTTTGGTGATCCGGCGTTCATCGGGACGCGTGTGGCGAAGCTGCCGATCTGGGCGGTTCACGGCGACGCGGACGCGGTGATTCCCGTTGCGCAGACGCTGCGACTTGTTGATGCGGCACGCCGCGCGGGGGGCGGGCCTGTGGTCAGCGTGCTGCCGGGAGTGGGGCATGACTCGTGGACGTGGGTGTACGGGCAGGCTGAGTTCGCGGCGTGGCTGCTGGCGCAGCGACGCGTGCCGGGGCTGCCGGTCCGATAGCTTGCCGGGAGAGGAAAGCTCGGCAAAGTCTGATAGGTGTTCACCGCGGTCGAGGTGGACGTGGTTAAGCCAATCGGCAAATTTGCCGACGACCCGGCTATGCGGAGAGCGCTGGACTTCCTCGGATCGCTGATCAAGACGCCGGCCCCGAGCGGCCCGCCGCGGGAGCGTGCACAGCGGTTTGTCACGGCGGGGATGACGTGTCCGTTCGGCGAGGTGGTGGACATGTCCGCATCGGGGCTGAAGATCCGTTCGGATCGGAAGCCCGATGTGCAGCCCGGTCAGAAGATGATGCTGCGCGTGCAGACGCACTTTCAGCAGTTGGTGCTGACCGCGTGCGTGCGCTGGGTGCGGCGCGGTTCCGGTGGTTGGCATACGGGCGTTCAGTTCGTGGATCTCAAGCCCGGAATGAAGGAGATGCTCGGCGCGTTCGCCGAGTACGGATTCGTAGACACGGGCTCGATGGGCCCGACCCGCGGCGTACGCAACGCAAAGGCCGCTGAAGCTCATGCCCAGCGCCCGCTGGTCACGGCTGAAGTCGAGGTCGAGGATCTCTACGCGGTCATGGGCCTCAAGCCGGACGCATCGCCCGAAGAGCTTCACGATGCGTACCGCCGGCTCGCCAAGAGGTATCACCCGGATGTCAACGGGTCGCTTGAGGCGGCGGAGAAGTTCGCTTCCGTGGGCAAGGCCTACAGCGTGCTGCAGGATCCCGACAAGCGCAAGCGCTATGACGAGATGGTGCGAAACTGCGGCGGTTTCCGTCGATCGGCATGAGCGTGCGCATCGTGCGGGACGTGGTCGCTGTCGGGCGTGTCGGGTCGGCGTTGAAGGTTGAAGAGGCGCTGCAGCAGCCACTCAAGAGCACGCCAGAGCCCGAGCGTGTCGACGATCGGATTGACCCAGGGCGAGAGAGCGCAGTAGCCGCGGTCGTGCTCGCCGCGGTGGTGCTGCGCGTGCTGGGCGGGGGACTGGATGATTCGGGCCTGCTGAAGAAAGACGATGACGCGGCCGTTCTCGGTGCGTGATCGATGGGCCCAGCGATGGACCTGATTGGCGAAGGCGGCCAGCACGCAGGTCAGCGCGATCGTCCAGTGCCAGAAGCCCAGCGCCCAGGAAGCGTTGATGATGATCGCGGCGGCGGAGATGGGCATGAGCATGGCGTCGGCCCACGAGTAGCGGAGCAGCGCGCGTGGATGGGTGTGATGCTCGATGTTGGGCTGCGTCAGGAGCGGACCGGTGATCGGAGCTTCGGGGCGGCCGTAGGTGTCGATCGCCCAGTGTGTGAGGCCCGAAAGAAAATCGGCGACCAGCAGGCACGCAAAGGCCTGCAGCGCGATGAGCCCGACGGCTCCCGCCGCGGCGAGGTGAGGGGAAAGGGAAGAAACGTGCTCGTTGGCCAGGGACGAGAAGCCCTGAGCGAGTTCGACGGGCGAGGGGTACATGGTCCGTTCCATAGAAGCCTCCATTGCTAGCAAGCGCTAACTTAGCAAATACTAGCATGGGGGTCAATGGCGGCAAGAAATCCACCTCCCGAGATCGAAAATCGTGAATTCTGAGCCTTTGGGGCTGTGATTTGCGCAGCGGACAGCGTGCTCGCGAAGCGGCCGCGGGCCGGGATGGGCGGTTGATGAGGGCTGGTGATCAGCGCTGTCGGCGAAGTCGGAGCAGTTCGGCCTGATGGGCGGTGAGGATGAGATCGTCGCCTTCGATACGGGCCGCGGTGGTGTCGGCAAGGGCCTTAAGGAATGCGGCTTCAAGGGCCATTCGGTCTGCTGGGCCGGCCATTTTCGTGGAGACGATGGGGCCGAAGCGCAGGCCGCCGGGGCCGGTGGCGTTGAGCGTCAGATCGCCGGCGAAGCGGTTCACGCCCGAAAATCCGGCCGCGCGGGACTGGGAGAACTCGATGGTGGGGGGGCCGTTCCGGGCGCTGTCGATGCCGGAGGGCTGCGGGAGCGCGATGCCGGGCAGGCTCACGGCGATCCAGGTGCCGGTGAGTTGGTCGGAGGAAAGAGCCTTGGGGGCGGGAGATTCTGAATCGGCGGGGCGTGTGGCGCAGGCGGGGAGGAGAAGGGCCGCGGCGATGAGGGCGGTGATCAGGAGGCGGAGCATGATCGAGTCTCCAAGGCAATGGGGGAGGGGAAAAGCTGAGTGTACGAGGGGAATGGGGAGATGTGGAAATTGGGGGGTGCGGCGAGGTTGCCGAGCGGCTATACTCCGGTGTCGTTGCTGAGCCCGGCCGCGTGGTCGAGACCTGCTTGCGATTCCCAACACGTGGGCCTGCCCGAGATCACGCCGCGGTTTGGATCGAGTGAAGAGTCCTGTCTCGGGTAGAGGAATTGGTATGAAGCTTTATGTTGGTAATCTGTCGTTCAGCACCACCGAGCAGCGTCTTCGCGAGCTTTTCGAGGCTCACGGCGAGGTCTCGAGCGCGTCGCTGGTGATGGATCGCGAGACGGGTCGTCCGCGCGGTTTCGGTTTCGTTGAGTTCGCGAACGACGAGCACGCTCGGGCGGCGATCGCTGCTCTGCATGGCCAGAACGTTGACGGCCGTGACCTGACGGTCAACGAGGCTCGTCCCCGTGAAGAGGGCAGCCGTGGCGGCGGTCGCGGTGGCTTCGGTGGCGGCGGCGGCGGTGGTCGCGGCCGTGGCGGCTTCGGTGGCGGCGGCGGCGGCGGTGGCCGCGGCGGCTGGTAATCGAAGACTGCGAGAATTTGAGTGAATTCGACAAGGCCGGCGCGCGAGCGTCGGCCTTGTTTGTTTCTTGGGGTACTCAGGATGGGTGGCGGACGCGGTCGGCGTAAGGTAAAATGAGGTCAAGCCTCTGTTGAGCGAACGCCGGCCCCGTGCCGTGTACTTGGTGGGCAACCACTCGAGTCTAGCTCTCCAGAGGCTTTATCTTTTTCAGCGTAAGCGGGTCTTTTGCGCTGTAGTAGCGGCCTGCACCTGATGCCCGCTTGTCGTCTTCGTCGATGATCAGCCCGAACTGGTCGGCGACAGACGCAAAGAACCGGTCCTCGCCGCGTTCGATGAGTCTTTGGAGCGACCAGAGGTAGTAGTCGATCACCTGGAGCCCCGGCTCGCTCGATGGCACTGACGATCGCACGCTGATCGTGGAGCTCACCGAGACTCTCCACCTCGTCTCGAAGCGTGTGCGACTCCTGGTCAGCGCCTTCAGGAGCGCGTCCTGGCGATCGCTCTTTCCGCGGCGGGCGAAGCAGATCTCGTTGTGCTCGGCGAGATGAAGACGACTCTGGAACACGCGCGAAACAAGATCGTCGTAGAGGTTGCTCGCGCTCATCGATGAGCCCTGTGCATGGAGCCCTCTGGCGAGAGTGATCAGATCGGCCTTGCGTCGGAAGGCAACGTGTACCAGTGCGTTGAACTTCGGCAGCATTCTGAAGACTTCACGGCGGACCTCGGGGCAATCGTCCTTGGCGTGGAAGTACGCGGCAGTTTTTCCGCGTGAAGGATCGAGGGATGGAATCCCCTTGAGGTATGGGTCGCTCAGCAGCGACTGCCGGAGTGCATCGAGCTGTCTGGCGGCGTCCGCGGGATCCGGAAGTTCCGCGAAGCCGACCATGAACGTACGAGAGACGCCGTTGCCGCCGACGATGACGGCACCACGGGCGTTGAAAATGGTGTCGTCACCCGCTTCGTCAACGAAGTAAAATTTCCTTCCCTTCGGTTCTTGCATTCGGCGAGTCTACGGCCGGACGGTCAGTGTTGCGGAGCGGTCGGCGATCTCGGCCTTGAGACGATCGACAAAGGCCGACAGCGGCATCGCGCCGGCGTCCTTTTCCTCGCCGCGGATGCGGACCGAGACGGTGTTGTTCTCCGCATCGCGCGGGCCGACGACCAGCAGGTAGGGAATCTTGAGTTCCGCGGCGGCTTTGATCTTGCCCTGGACGCGATCGTTGCCCAGATCGGCGCTGACGCGGACGCCCGCGTTGCGGAGGGCGTTCTGCACGGTCGCGGCGTAGTCGTTGGACTTCTCGCTGATGGGCAGAACGCGGACCTGTTCGGGGCTCAGCCACGTTGGGAAGGCGCCGGCGAAGTGCTCGATGAGCACGCCGCAGAATCGCTCGAGGGATCCGAACGGTGCGCGGTGGATCATGACGGGAACGTGGGGCTTGTTGTCGGGTCCGATGTACGAAAGACCGAAGCGGACGGGCAGGACGTAGTCGATCTGGACGGTTCCGAGCTGCCACTCGCGCCCGATGACGTCTTTGACGACGAAGTCGATCTTTGGGCCGTAGAAAGCGCCCTCACCGGGCTCTTCGGTGAAGGGAACGCCGAGGGTCCGTGCCGCGGCGACGCAGGCCGCCTCGGCTTTGTCCCACTGCGCAGGGTTGCCGGCGAACTTCTTGCCGTCAGGGTCGCGCAGACCGACGCGGACGCGGTAGTTGTTCATGCCGAGGGTGCCCAGCACGAGCTTGACGAGGCTCAGGCAGCCCATGACTTCCTGCGGGACCTGGTCTTCGGTGCAGAAAAGGTGGGCATCGTCCTGGGTGAAGCCGCGTACGCGGGTCAGGCCGTTGAGTTCGCCGGACTGTTCCCAGCGGTAGACGGTGCCGAACTCGGCGAGGCGGACGGGAAGATCGCGATAGGAGTGGGGCGAGGAGTCGAAGATCTTGATGTGGTGCGGACAGTTCATCGGCTTGAGCATGAAGCCCTCGATGAGCTTGTCATCGGCGACGATCCGATCGGGCGCGATGGTCTCCTTGCCCGTTCTCTGGTTGATCGTGCCGGCGAGTTTGCTCGCCACACCCTCGACGCGGTGCATCATGTCCGCGCAGGAGCAGCCCTGGGCCGAGAGTTCGGCCAGCGCATCGCGTTCGATGATCGGCGCGAACTGTGAGTCCTTGTAATACGGGAAGTGGCCGGAGGTCTTGTAGAGTTCCAGGCGGCCGATGTGGGGCGTGAAGACCTGGTAATAGCCTTGCTTGACCAGTTCCTCGCTGATGAACTTCTGGAGCTGGTCGCGGATGATGCCGCCGGCGGGTGTCCAGAGGATCAGGCCCTGTCCGACGGTCTCATCGATGTGAAAGAGGCGGAGCTTGCCGCCGATGACGCGGTGATCGCGGGCGGAGGCCTCTTCCTTCTGCCGCATGTACTCGTCCAGCTCGGCCTGGGAGGAGAAGGCGATGCCGTAGACGCGTGTCAGGCGGTCGGAGTTCTCGTCTCCGTGCCAGAAGGACGATGCAAGGGAGAGAATCTTGATCACGCCGACGCGTGCGGTGCTGGGCACGTGCGGTCCGCGGCAGAGATCCTCCCAATTGGCCCCCGGCGTGCCGGTCGCGTAGAAGCTCAGCGGGGCATCGCCGGCGGCCGCGAGGGCTCGGCTGGCGTTATCGACCTTGTACTTGTTCCCCTCGCGCTGAAGGCGGGCAAGACCGTCGGCGCTGGCGACTTCATAACGGGTAAAGGGGCGATCTTCGGCGATGATGGCGCGGCACTGATCCTCGATGGCCGCAAAGTCGCTCTCACGCAAGGGGCGTGAATCGGGGAAGCGGATGTCGTAATAGAACTTGTCCTCCAGCGGGGGGCCATAGACAAGCTGCGCCTCGGGAATGATGCGCTGGATGGCCTCTGCCATGATGTGCGCGGCCGAATGGCGGAGGAGGAACAGGGCATCGCGGGAGATCCCGCCGTCGCGCGACTTGTACGTGATCACACTCACGCGGGCATCGACGGCGATGGGGCGAGAAAGGTCCTGAACCTCATCGTTGACCTTCACACCGAGGGCGTCCTTGGCCAGTCGCGCGCCGATCTTCTCGGCGATCTGGCGGCCGGTGACGGGTCCGTCGAAGGGGAGCTGCTTTCCATCGGGCAGTGTGATGAGGGGCATTGGAAATTTCCAAAGTTCAAATGGTCAAATGGTCAAATCAGAGAAAGGCCGACGCGCTCCGCCGCGGGGCCGGGCCGCTCCGCCGCGGGGCTGGACCGCTCCGCCGCGGGGCTGGCGCGAACCGACGCGGGGCTGGCGCGGACCGACGCGAAGGGACAGAGTGTAGGGGGCGCTGGAGCGCGGGTCGGCGGGGCGTGGGGGGCGTTTGCCGCCGCGTGGGGGGCCTTTGCCGCGGCGGCGGGGGGCAGCGGCGGCCGGGCGCTCGCGTGTCTTCCTGCCGGAAAGCCGGGTGTCCGGCCCCCGCGCTCATCTCGGGCCCGGTCCATCGACGGCGATGCACACCGTCGTCGGTTCGGTGAAGAACTTGAGCGCCTCGGCGCCCCCCTCGCGGCCGACGCCCGAGTGGCGGTGGCCGCCGAAGGGGGTCCGCAGGTCGCGCGACATCCACGTGTTGACCCACACGATCCCGTGATGCAGCCTCGCGGGCAGCGCGTGGGCACGGGCCAGGCTCGAGGTGAACACAACGGCCGCCAGACCGTATTGCGTGCACGTTGCAAGGCGTACGGCCTCTTCATCATCATCGAACGGGGTCATCGAGAGCACAGGGCCGAAGACCTCGGTCTGTTCGATGCCGCTCGAGGGCGATAGGCCGGAGAGAATCGTCGGCGGCACGAAGCACCCGCGGCGTTCGCCACCCAGATGAACCGTTGCCCCCTGGCTCCGGGCCGCATCGATGAGCCCCTGAACCTTGTCGGCGTGGGCCGAACTGCTCAGCACGCCGAATCGGCAGGCATCGTCCTGCGGATCGATCGCGCCGGCGTGGCCTTGGGGCACAAGTTCGCTCGCCAACTTCACCACATCATCGCGCACGCGCTCAAAGACGCTGCGGTGCACCAGCGCGCGGCTGGCGCACAGGCATATCTGACCCTGATTGGTGAACGCGGCGCGGCAGAGCGTGCGTGCGGCGGCGGGAAGGTCCGCATCGGCGAAGATCAGGAACGGATTCTTGCCCCCAAGTTCGAGACTCACGCGCTTGAGCATCGCGCCGGCGGTGCTCCCGATCCATTGGCCCACCCGCGTGGAGCCAGTGAAACTGATCGCGGGCACATCGGGGTGGCTCACCAGCGCGCTGCCGCACGGCTCGCCGCGACCGAGGACAATATTGATCACACCGTCGGGGAAACCGGCCTCGACGATCAGCCCGGCCAGGGCATCGGCGGTCATCGGGGTCACTTCGCTGGGCTTGCACACCGCCGTGTTGCCCGTCGCGATCGCGGGGGCGAGCTTCCACGTCAGCAGGTACAGCGGCAGGTTCCACGGCGAGATCAATCCGGCGACACCGCGCGGCCGACGGAGCACGGTGTTGATCGCCGCGGCCGATTGCAACCCCGCCCGCACCGCGCCGGTGGTCTCGAAGGCCTCGGTGTGGTCGTGCAGAATCGCCCCGGCGAAGAACCGCAGGTTGTCGCTGCTGCGCGGGATGTCAACAGCACGCGCCAGAGCGATTGGCTTGCCCGTGTTGAGCGATTCGAGGCGCGCCAAACGCTCGGCGTCGCGGTCGATCAGGTCGGCCAGACGAAGCATGAGCGCTGCGCGGTGCGCCGCGGGCGCTCCGGCCCACGCCGCGAAGGCCCCCGCCGCCGCCCGCACGGCATCATCGATGTCCCGCGCCGATGAGTCGGGGCACAACGCGATCGTGTCGCCCCGCGCAGGATCAACGACCGGAATCGACCCCGCAGCACCCCTCCGCCGCCCGCCGATCAAGTTCGTGAGCTCCAGCATCCCCCAGCGTAGGACAGGGGGATTTGCACGAAGACGCGAAGACGCGAAGGGAAGAGGGGAGGAAGAAGAGGGGGAGGGAAGAGGGGAAGAGAGGAAGAGAAGAGGGGGGAAGGGGGAGAGAAGAGGGGGGAAGGGGGAGAGAAGAGGGGGGAAGAGGGAGAGAAGAGTGGGGAAGAGGGAGAGAAGAGTGGGGAAGAGGGAGAGGGGATTTGGGAGGAAGAAGAGCGGATTTGGGGATGCGGAGAGGGGATTGGGGGAGTTTGCGCGCCGAGCGGAGCGCGGCGAGTGGGGTTTGAGACGGCAAACGGCCGCGCCGTCGAAAGACGGCACGGCCGCGGAGGTGCATCATCATTTGGTCATTTGACCATTTGACCCTTTGACCATTTTCCTCAAGCCGCGATGCGGACGGTGGCGGTGCCCGGCGCTCCGCCGACGCCGCCGATGACGACGGTGAAGACCGGGCTGCTGGCCCCGCGCACGCTCCCGCGCTGGCCGGTAATGATGTATTGCACGTTGTTGCTTCCCGGCGGAAGGGTGGTGTCGGTGAAACTCTTGATCGGTGAGCGCGTCACATCGGCGGTGCCGATGAACGTGAAGGCGGTCTCGCTCGCGAGTTTGCGCGAGATGAGGAACGCGGTGCCGGGGTTGTTCCGGCCCGTGCGGAAGCGCAGCGTCAGGGTGCCGATGGCGTTCAGGACCGCCTCGATCTCGCGCGGCTGATCCGGCGCGGGCAGCGGCGAGGGGCGCGCGGGCGCGGGGATCTGGGCGAGGCTGTACACGGTCGGGTTGTTCGTGCTCTCCGCGAAAATGCGGATCTTCTGAACGTTGTCGGCGATGCGCGTCCGCATCGTGCGTGCCGCCTGCGTGAGCGCTTCGGTCGCGGCCTTGCTGGCGGCGCGGGCCTTGACGGCGGCATCGAACGCCTGCGCGAAGGCCTCGGTGCTGTCGGCCATCGCGGTGGCATCGGCGGTGGTCAGGCCGATCTGTGTCGGGATCCCGGACCAGATCGTCTGTCGGGCAACGGCAAAGTCATACGCCTCGGCGGGCTTGTTCGGAACGACGGACATGTGTGCATCCTTGCATAGAGGGTTTGCGGCCGCTCGCCATCGGACACGCGCCGATCGCAATCGCCAACGCAGATTGCATCGGCGCGCCGGCGGCGAGACTGAAGCGCCCGGTCGAAAATCAGGGCATCATGGCGCGGTATCGCCGATTTGCGGCCAAACATCGGGCCTTTCTCGCGCAACATCAGCGCGGTCGGGCGCGGCGGCAGCGCGCCAAGCCGTCCGGCGCGCTCGCGCCGACGCCGCACCTTCGCGCGAAGATGGAGCACCATCGCGCAATGGTGGAGCATCTTCGCGCGAAGATGGAGCACCTTCGCGCAATGCTGGAGCACCTTCGCGCGAAGGTGGAGCATCATCGCGCGAAGGTGGAGCACCATCGCGCGAAGGTGGAGCACCATCGCGCAATGCTGGAGCATCTTCGCGCCAAGCCAACCCACCAAAGCCCCCAAAAACCCAAACACGTCGATTCTCTTCCCCACCACCCCTCCCCTCTTCTCTTCCTCCCCTCCTCTCTTCCCCTCCTCCCCTCCTCTCTCCCCCTCCTCCTCTCCTCTCTTCCCCCCCTCCCCTCCTCTCTTCCTCTTCCCCTCTCCTCTCTTCCTCTTCCCCCCTCTTCTCTTCCCCCTTCCCCCTCTTCCTCCCCTCTTCCCTTCGCGTCTTCGCGTCTTCGTGCAAGCATTCTGTCTTTCCCACGGCGGGGTGTGCGGCGCGTAGACTCGCGCATGGGAACCACGACGCTCTCGACGGCCACGACGGAGTTTGAGAAGGTTGACCGCTGCGCGGACCTGCCGCACCGGCCGCGTGTGCTGCTGGGGAAGATGGGGCTGGACGGTCACGACCGGGGCGTGAAGGTGATCGCGCGGGCGCTGCGGGACAGCGGGGTGCACGTGATTTATTCCGGGCTGTGGCAGACGCCGCGGTCGCTGGCGATCAGCGCGCGCGATGAGGACTGCGATGTGATCTGCGCGAGCATGATGAGCAACTCGCACCTTGTGCTGGGGCCGCGATTGGTCGCGGAGCTGCGCGAGCTCGGCCGCGGGGACATCCCGGTGTACATGGGCGGGATTCTGCCGCAGGAGGACATCCCCGAACTGATCAAGGCGGGCGTCGCGCGGTGCTTCACGACGGCGACGGGGCTCTTGGACATCGTCGAGGCCGTGCGTGGGGCGACCAGGGTGCGCGCGGCGAAGGTGCAGAGCGGGCACGCGACCGCGCAACTGGCGCGGGACATTTCGATGCTGCACGCGGGCGGGCCCGGGGCGGGGGCGAACACGCCGGCGGCGGGCGCGGGCGTGGTCGTGCGCGATGGCGTGGGGCGCGCGCGGCCGCGGCGGGTCATCGGCGTCACGGGCTCGCCGGGCGCGGGCAAGAGCACGCTGGTCGCGCAGCTCGCGGCGGAGTACGGGCGGCGCGCGGCCGATGCCAACGGCGGCAAGCCGAGCAAGTGCGCCGTCATCGCCTTCGACCCCATGAGCCCGATCACCTCCGGTGCGCTGCTGGGCGACCGCCTGCGCGTCGACTTTAACACCCTCGGCGAGAGCGTGTTCTATCGGTCCCTTGCGATCGCCGGCGAAGATTATCACGCGCTGGATGAGATCATCATGGCCATCGGCGGGTGGACCGGCCCGGCGGGCGAACGCTTCGACACGGTGTTCGTCGAGACGGTGGGGGCCGGGCAGAACGACACGCGGATCCGCAAGCACGTCGATGCAACGCTCGTGGTCCTTACGCCGGGGATGGGCGACAGCGTGCAGATGGACAAGGCGGGTATCCTGGAGATCGCGGACGTGTTTGTATGCAACAAGGCCGACTACCCCGGACAGAATGAACTGGTGAGGAACCTTCGCGAGGCCGCGGGGCGGCGGCCGATCGTCGAGACCGTCGCCACGATGGGCACGGGCATCGCGGAACTGCTGGAACTGGTCTCCCCGGCGGCATCGACCCCCGGCGCGTGATGGCCGCGGCGGGGAGGGATTTGCACGAAGACGCGAAGACGCGAAGGGAAGAGGGGAGGAAGAGGGGGAAGGGGGGAGAGAAGAGGAGAGGAGGGGAAGAGGAGAGAAGAGGGGAGCGGGGGAAGAGAAGAGGAAGAGGGGGGAAGAGAAGAGGGGGAGGGGGGAAGAGAAGGCTGGGAGAGGAGAATGGGCGCGGGGGGTTGGTGTGCGGCCGTGATGCGGGGTGGAGGTATACTGCCGCGATGTCCGCGAGCGATGAACACGTCTCAAGCCGTCTCCGTGCGTACAAAGTGATGGTGCTGACGCTGCTGGCGGGGCTCGTGCCCATGTCGATCGGCGCGGGCGCTCTGGCGTTCAGCCTCCCCGGTGGCCTGCTGGGCGGCGGCGCGCCGACGGGCAGCAACGCCGCAACGCCGGGCGGCACCGCCGCAACGCCGAACGCGGCCGATGCGGCGGCGAACGCGGCCGGCCACGCGGCGGGCAGCGCGGGCCAGGCGGGAAACAGCGCCGGCGGTGTCGATCAGGTCCTCCTGCTCGTGCTGGCGGTCATGAGCGTGGTCCTGGTGGCCATGTTTCTGGCGTTGGGCCCCATCCTGACCTCCGCCGCGCGACGTCGCTGGCGCTCATCGACCGGTCCGGCCCCGCGCGATGCACCCGGCGTCCGCGCAGCGCTCATCGGCGACTTCGGCGCGATGAGCATCACCCGCGCGGCCGTCGGCGAAGGCCTGGGCGTCTTCGCCTGCGTCGTCGCCGCGCTGACCGGCAACATGCTGGCGCTGATCGGCGTCGGCTTTGCGCTGGTCATGATCGTCGTGGTGCTCCCGGGCGTCGATCGGTTCGACGCCTTCGTGCGCGATGTGACGCGCGAGGAACCCTTCGGCGGCTCTCGATGAGGGACAACGGGCCATGAAACTCACCAGGCCGCAGGCGGCGGTGCTCTTCATCGTGCTGATGGCGTTCTTCATGTCGGCGGCGATGTCGCTGGTGCTGACGTTCATCGATCAAGGCTTCTCGTCGCGGCTGATGAGCCTGTGGCTGAAGAACTGGACGATCTCGTTCGTCGTCGCCACGCCGGTGGCGTGGGTCACCGTGCCGCTGGTGCGGCGTATCGTCGATGCCGTCAGCCGCTGAAGCCCCCCGCCGGGCCGCCACGCCGCGCGACCAGGAGCACGAACGATGTCCACGCCCGCACAGACCGTCAACACGAAGAAGTCGCTGCGTCGGGAGGTGAGCTACCCGTCGCTGCAGGCCGTGCTCATCGACGCCGGGCGGCTCATGGCCGCGGAGTCGGCCGGCACGCTGCGTCCGACGGGCAACTGGACCCTCGGGCAGGCCTTCGGGCACCTCGCGGCGTGGATCGACTTTGCGTACGACGGCTACCCCGGTCGTTTGCCGTGGTTCGTGAGGCTGCTCGGGCCGCTGATGAAGAACCGCATGCTCCACCGCAGCGCATCGCCGGGAATCCGCATCCCCGGTGTGCCCGGCGGAACGCACGCGACCGAGCCGCTGAGCACACCCGAGGGCTATCAACGCCTCGAGCGCGCGATCGGCAGGGCGCTGGCCCAGGCCCCGTCGCGTCCCAACCCGCTGCTGGGCCCGCTGAGCCACGAAGAGTTCATGCTGCTGCACCGCCGACACGCGGAGCTGCACCTTTCGTTCTTCTGGATCGCCTGACAGAACGAAACGGGCGGGCCGATGCGCCGCATCGACCCGCCCGAGTGATGTTCCGACCGCCGATGATCGACCCCGCCGCGGCTTACCTGGGCGAGACCGTCTTGACATACCGCGGCGACGGCAGTTCCTGCCCATCGCTCACGGCCATCTCGACGACCACGGCGCTCTTGACCGCATCGCGCTTCTCGTTGATCGTGATGTTCCCCGTCACACCGGGGAAGTCCTTCGTCGCGGCGATGGCGTCGCGCAGCGCAGGGCCCTCCAAGGTCGCGGCGCTCCGCATCGCGGCAAAGAGAATGTTCGCCGCGTCGTAGCCAAGGGCCGCCAGACCGTCGGGCGTGCTGCCGAACTCGGCGCGATAGGCCTTGATGAAGTCCTGAACCCGCGCATCGGGCTGGTCGGGTGCGTAGTGGTTGGTGTAGAACGAACCCTCGATCGCGTCCTTGGCGATCTTGGCCAGTTCCGCCGAGTCCCACCCGTCGCCGCCGAGCAGCGGCTGCGTCAGACCGAGCTTGCGGGCCTGGATGGCGATGTTCCCGACATCGGTGTAATAGCCCGGAACGTAGATCACGTCGGGCTTGGCAGCGCGGATGGCGGTGAGCTGCGCGGTAAAGTCCTGTGCGCCGCCGCTGTAGCGCTGCGTGCTGGCGATCGTGCCGCCCATCTTGACGAAGTTCTGCTCGAACTGCTCGGAAAGCCCGACGGCGTACGCCTGGGCCTGATCGACCAGAATCGCGGCGGTCTTGGCCTTGAGTTCCTCGCGCGCGAACTTCGCGCCGGCGAAGCCCTGGAACGGGTCGATGAAGCACACGCGGAAGATGTAGTCGCCGACCTCCGTCACACGGGGGTTCGTGCTGCTGGGCGAGATCATCGGGACCTTCGCCTCCTGACACACCGGCGCGCCGGCGAGGGAGAGCTTGCTGGCGACCTCGCCCAGAACCGCGACGACGTTGTCGCTCTTGACCAGACGCTCAACGGCGAGTTTGGCCTCGCCCGCGTCGCCGCGGGTGTCGTACTCCTTGAGTTCGATCGGTCGGCCCTTCAGCCCGCCGGCGGCGTTGAAGGTCTTGATGGCCAGGCGGATTCCGTTGCTGGTGCTCTTGCCGAAGGTCGCTTCGGCGCCTGTCAGCGAGCCGAAGTGGCCGACGAGGATCGGCTGCCCCGCGGCGGGAGCGACGGGCTCGGCCTGAGCGGCGGCCTGCCTCGCCAGCGCGGACGTGGACAGCCCCAGACTCAGGGCGACGCCCGCCAGGAGCGTCAGGACGGTGCGACGGTTGATCAACATGCACGGGCTCCGATTCAACAGTGTGCGAGATGAAACAAACTCACGCGAAAGAGTCACGACAGGCCGGGGTGGAGAGCGATCGACGCCCTGTGTTCGCTCCGGTGCGAGCGGCGGATGTCAGTTGGTGCCGGTCGGACGAACGCCGACCGACGCAGGAGTGGGGGAGTTTCCGGTGGAAGGGCTGGACATCGCGACGGGCTGGCCCTGGATCTCCTTGGCGATCTGATCGATCGCCCGGCGTGCGCTCTCGGCGATCGAAACGCGGCTGCGGCGGAGGCTCACCCACATCGCCCAAGGCACCGTCGGCACGCTGAGCGGGTAGTACCAGTACACCGTGTACTTGTACCAACCCGCGGGGAAGTAGTCCGCGATGATCTTCTCGGTCAGGATCACGCCCGGCCAAACGGTCAGGATCAGGATCACGAGGAAAACGATCGGCAGGCGCGGGAGCATGCGCGTCGCAAAGCGCACCGTCGAGCCCGGCGCTGTCGATGCGTCGGCGGTGATGAAGCCGCCGAGTTCACCGTCGAACGGCGTCCCGAAGGCTTCTACGCGAAAGTCGGCGGACTGGAGATGTCCGGAGCCAGCGGTGCCTTCAAAGCCTTCGATGCGGCCGCGCATCGCCGCGGCCTTGACACGGGAAATGATCTCGTCGCGCGACAGTGGCGAGCGAAGCACCGGGAGGGGCAGGGCTGTGTTCGCGGGATCGGGCTTTGTCTGGGGCACGTCGGCCATGAAAGGACACTGTACACGAAGTGTCTGCGAGTGTGCGGCACGGCCGCCGCGGCTTCTCGGACTTGGTCCCTTCGGCTCGATCTCGGGACAGCAGGAACTCGTTCGGTACTTCGGCGGATCGTGAGCGAATGGCTGGGGGTGAGTTGTCGCTTGCGCGCGTGGCACGGGGCGTGCCTGTAGCGTGTCGGAGAACACATGAAGACCCGCCCCGGCCACCCAGTGTTGCGTCTGGTCAACGACCGTGTGGACATTTCGCCCGCAGCGCGGTCGGCGGGCAACACCGCCGCGGCCGGCGCCGGTCCGGATCGGGATCGCGGCAAAGTTCAGGTCTTTCACCCATCGCAGGTTCCTTCGCAGGCGGCCGCTGATCGAGCGGAAGGCCGCGTGGCCCCTCGAACCCAGGTTCATCTGGCCGCGAGCGATGATCCCGCGTCGGATGCGCCGCGAACGACCGATGCCGGCGAGCGGCGGCGGAGCGGGACGGTGCAGTTCGGCGCGCTGGCGGCGATGAACGAAGCACGGAAGCGCGGACGCGCGGGCAAGGCCACGCAGGATGCAGCGCGATCCGCCGTGGCGATGGAGAACGTGCTCGCATCCAAGATGTCCGCGGATGATGCACGCTGGATCCTGGCCATGAAGGTCGGGCAGTTGATCGAGGGGGGAACCTCCGCGTTTCTTTCCGGCGAGCGTCGGCGCAGCGTCATGGCCAGCGCGCGATCGCTGGGGCTCCGCGAGTTCGACGCGAGCCTGATCATCGCGATCGTGCAGGACAACGCGCGGGCCGGACGCTCGCCGATGGATGAGCAGGTCCGCTCGCGGCTGGCTCTGGTCGGCATGAGCACCGATGCGGGCGCGAGCGATGAGGATGACGCGATCGCGCTGGGTCGCCCCGGGCCGAAGGCGCCGCCGGAGCGAACGATCGACTGGCCCGGCGTGCGATGGCTCGCGATGGCGCTGGTGCTTGGCGCGGTCTGGGCGTGGATGCTGGCGAGTTGGGTCGCTTCGACGCCGGCCCCCGCGGGCGAGCAGGCCGCATCGCACGTCAGCAGATGATCCGTCGGGTGTCGACCGTCTGTTGGACCGGTTTCGTCAGAACAGAGGCGCCTGAACATCCGCGAGGGCGATGTCGTCGTCGTGTCTGGTTATGCAGTCGAGCAGACTCGAGAGCAGCGAGCGTGCCGCGGGGCCGGGGGCATCGGCGATTGGCTCACCATCGATGTGCGTGACGCTGGTGACCATCGTGGTCGAGCCGATGAGCAGCACCTCGGCGGCGGAGCGGAGTTCGCTCAGGCGAATGTCGCGGACGCGGATGTCCGGGCGGCAGTGAAGGAGGACCTGACGGGTGACGCCGTCGAGCAGCGGGGCGGTGCGCAGGTCGGGTGTGGCCAATTCTCCGTCGCGCGTGGCGATGACGACATTGGTGTAGGTGCCCTCGGTCAACAAGCCGTCGGCGGGCACCGGCGTAAGCGAGTTCGCTGGGGATGGTGTTGAGGCGCGAACGAGCAGGGCTTCATCCGCGCCGAAGAGGCGGTGGGCTTCGATCGCGGCGATCACGCCGCCGAGCAGTGAGATGCTCTTGACGTGCCCGCGGATCCAGCGCGTGTCGGGCTGGATGGAGACGCGTTTGGTGGCGGGCAGTGGGGTGTCGAAGTCGATCGCGGGAACGGGTGCGACGTAGCCGAAAAGCGTTGGGCGGATCTCCGTCCGCGGGACGCGCGAGCGGACCGGCCCGGCGGCCATCGCGGGCGTGCCGCGGGAGACCTGCCAGTAGACGAACGCGTCGCTGAGCGAGTTTGCATCGAGGAGCTGCTCGGTCAGCGGCGCGATGGAGCGTGCATCGAAGCGGATTCGGATCTCATCGCAGCCGGCCTGCATGCGCCGAACATGGCGGTTCATCGCGATGACCCGGCGCTGCCGCGTCCGCGGGCACACGTACGCGCGGAGACCCTCGTAGATCCCGTCGCCAAAGAGAAAGCCGTGGTCGAACACCGACACGCGGGCCTGATCATGCGGCACCAGCCTGCCGTCGAGATGCACGAGGCTGGTAACGGGCGCGGCGTGAGCGTGAGACGAGGCCGACATGCAAAGGAGCGTATCGCAGCGCACGGCACACGCGCGGCGGCGATGGAATCGATGCGAGCCGAGCGGCGAGGTGCGGGTTCTGGTCGGTGATTCGCGCGGTGCGCGGCCTCGTGCGGTACGCTGACTTCATGGGCGATGCAGCGACATGGCTGTTCACGAGCCTCCTGGCGACGCTGACGCCGCCGCCGGTGCCCGGCACGCCGCCGGAGGTGCCCGCGATCTCCGCGGAGTTGCTGACCGAGCAGTTGATCCTCGTCGCGACCATCGTCGGCGCGATCGCGGCATTGCCGCCGCTCATCGAGTTTCTCATCGAGCGTCGAAAGCGCCGCGAACGCATCGAGTTGTCGCTCGACGACGAGCCGGTGTCGCAACTGAGCGTGCGACTGGCGGGGATGGACGGCGTGCTGCGTGATCTTGATGACCTCATCGACCGCGCGGCCAATCCCGCCGCGTACCGCGGCCTGAACGTCGGCAACGAGATCCTGATCGTGGGTCCCGCGCTCAGCGGCAAGAAGATGCTCGCCCGGGCCATCGCCCAGCGAGCGGGCTTCGACCGCCTGATCACCGTCTACAACCCGCGCAACCCCGATGCTCTGGCCCGGGCCAAGGCGAGGCTCCGCAAGGAGCGCCGCAAGGTCATGCTGCTCCTGCCGCGGATCGACGATGTGTTCAGATCCGCGACGGAAGAGGTCGAGGCCGAACTCGATGCGCTGATCGAGTCCACCAGCGAGCGAGAAACGGTGCTGGTCATCGGCACCGCGACGCGGCTGGACCCGGATGATGACGTCGACAACCTCTTCGGCGTGAAGATCGTTCTTCCGGGCACAACGCCGAGCGTGCGCGGGCCAATGCCCGTTGCCGACGCCATGCGTCCGATCCTGCGCGACGTCGCGGCGTACTACGTCCAGCGTGCCTGCGCCGCGCAGGGCCAGGGTGCGATGTCCGCGACGCTCGACGGCATGACGCTCGAGGAGGCTGTCGAACGCGTCGCCGCGAGCGCCGGAAATCCGGCGGAGGTCGAGGACATCGTGCAGGTGGCGCTGACAACGGCGGTTCACGAACGCGCCAACTCCGCGCGGGCGAATGCCGCGGCAGCGCCGCTCATGCTCACGCCCGCGATGATCGACCGCGCGATCGCGCGGGTGGTGGTACGGGTCTAGCGGCGGGACACGCGGCCGACCGCAATCTCAGTCGGTGGGACGCAGTGCCCGCACGAGCGTCAGGTCGTCGGTGCGGGCGTAGATACGGTTGCAGCCCAGAAAGCCGGCTTGGAAGTACGGCTTGCCCATGAAGTAGTGGTCGAGCGACTTGTCCTGACCCATGCTCGTGTCTTCGATGATCATCAGCCGGGGCTTCCAGCGTTCAAGGTCGAACCCCTGCAGCAGGGCGACCTCGCCGCCTTCGACATCGATGACCGCCGCGTCGACGCGCGTGACGGGCGTGGGGTGCGAGGCGAGAATGTCATCCATCGTGGTCAGCGGAACCTGAACTTTGGTGCGCTTGGCGTTGGATTGTGCGACGCGCGGATCCATCGCGCTTGTCGCGGGCAGACGGCTGAACATGCCGCCGGGGCCACCCTGAACCACCTCGAACTCGGCGGTGCCTGAACTGCCCTTTGCGGCGAGCGCCGCGTGCACAACTCGTGCGTGGGGTCGGTTGGCGACGCACTCCTTGAAGCGATCGGGGATGGGCTCGATGAGCACGCCGTTCCACCCGATGGCGTCGAGCGCCCACGTGGCCGAGAGGCTCTTGCCGTCGAACGCGCCGACCTCGATGTAGAAGCCGTCGATGGCGTAGTCGAGCAGTTCCCAGATCGCAAAGTCCTCGCCGAACTGCGAGCGGAACGTGGGCATCATGCCCTTCCGCGGCGAGCGCCCGGCGGCGCGGAGGTGCTCCATCGCCTCGAGCATGTGGAGTTTGCGACGCAGCAGCGTGATCTCCGACTGGAGGCTCTGGTGCAGCGCGTGCATGTTCTCAACGATCATCCGGGCGGGGTCGTTCGACATGCGACCAGCGTAGCCGAAGACCGCCCCGGGTGTGTCCATCCTGGGGGGCACCGGGCGTATCCTCACACTTATGCCACGCACACACTTTTGCGGACTGTTCTTGACCATGACCGTCTCAATGCTCTCGGCCTCCGGCGTTCTGGCGCAGGCCCCCGTAGTCCCGCCCATTCAGACCACCGCCCGGCCGGTTGACGAGACCTTCCACGGCACGACGATCGCCGATCCGTACCGCTGGTTGGAGGGCGACAACTCCAACCCCGAGCGGCTCGGGCAGATGAACGACGAGGTGGCCGCGTGGACCGATGCGCAGAACGCCCGCACGCGTGCGGTGCTCGATTCACTGCCCGGTCGCGACAAGGTCGAGGCCCGTCTGCGCGAACTGATGACCATCGGCTCCGTTGGTGCCCCGAACATGGTCGGTTCGCGGTACTTCTACTCCAAGCGCGACGGCAATCAGAATCAGGCCGTTCTCATGGTGCGTGAGAGCGCCGACGGCCCGGGACGTGTGCTGCTGGATCCCAACACCCTCGACGCCTCCGGGCTGGTCACGCTGGCGTGGACAAGCCCGAGCCACGACGGCAAGCTCCTGGCCTTCGGCCTCTTCCGCGCCGGCGATGAGAACGCCACGCTGTACGTCATGGACGTCGACACCGGTCGCTGGCTCGCCGAAGAGATTCCCGGCAAAGTCAGCAGCGTGTCGTGGCTGCCCGACAGCTCGGGCTTCTTCTACGAGCGTTTGCGCGATGTGAAGGATCCGTACTCGGCGCAGATCCGCTTCCACCGGCTGGGCACGCACTGGCGGCAGGATCCCATCCTCTTCCGCCAGTACACCAAGGCCGAGAACGAGAAGCTCGCCACCACCTGGGGCCCGTACTTTGGCATCAGCAAGGACGCCCGCTGGGGCATTCTCGGGTACTTCACCAGCACCGCCGACAACGACCTGTGGGTCGTCGATATGGACCGCTGGTTCCGCACCGGCGGCCCCGGCGTCCGTCCCGGCGCAACCGAGGACGATCCGTCAACCAGCGCGGGCCAGTTCATCACACGCCCGATCAGCGTCGGCAACAAGGGTCGCAGCGGCGGGGCCATCGTCGGCGACACGATGTTCATGCAGACCACGATCAACGCCCCCAACGGTCGCATCGTCGCGGTCGACCTGCACAACCCCGACATGGCCAACTGGCGAGAGGTCGTTCCCGAGCGCAAGGACGCCGTCATCGAGGGCATGAGCCTCGCCCGCGGCATGATCGTCGTCACGTTCATGAAGGACGTTCAGAGCCGCATCGAGATGTTCGACTTCGCGGGCAAGTCGCTCGGCGAAGTCCCGCTGCCCGGCATCGGCACCGCCGGAATCGTGACCGAGGACGACCGCACCGAAGCCTTCCTGACCTTTGAGTCGTACAACGAGCCCAACAGCATCTACCGCATCGACCTGACCAACCCCGCCCAGCGCTCGCTCTGGGAGCGCCCGCAGGTGCCGGTCGATCCGTCCATCGCGGAGGTCAAGCAACTCTGGTTTGCGTCCAAGGATGGCACGCGCGTGCCAATGTTCGTCGTGCACAAGAAGGGCCTGAAGCTCGACGGCAACAACCCCACGATCCTCAACGGCTACGGCGGTTTCAACATCTCCGAGCAGCCCGGCTTCAGCCGCACGCTCTTCCCCTGGCTTGAGGCCGGCGGCGTGTTCGCCGTCGCGAACATCCGCGGCGGAGGCGAGTTCGGCGACGCGTGGCACCGCGCGGGCATGCTCGGCAGCAAGCAGAACACCTTCGACGACTTCATCGCCGCCGCGGAGCATCTGATCAAGGAGAAGTACACCTCGCCCGAGCGGCTGGGCATCGTCGGCGGGAGCAACGGCGGCCTGCTCATCGGCGCGGTCGTCACGCAGCGTCCCGATCTTTTCCGTGCCGCCATCTGCGCCGTGCCGCTGCTGGACATGCTGCGGTACGAGCGGTTCCTCATGGCCCGCTACTGGGTGCCCGAGTACGGCGACCCGCAGAACGCCGAGCACTTCGCGTGGCTGCGCGCCTACTCGCCCTACCAGAACATCAAGCCCGGCACCAGGTACCCGTCGGTGCTCTTCACCACCGGCGAGAACGACACGCGTGTGCACCCGATGCACGCCCGCAAGATGGCCGCGGCCATGCAGGCGGCCACCGCCAGCGATCAGAACGATCGCCCGATCCTGCTGTGGGTCGATCGCGACTCGGGCCACGGCGCGGGCAAGCCGCTGAACCTGCGGATCCGCGACGCGGCCGACAGCCGGATGTACTTCATGTGGCAACTGGGCATGCTCCGCGACATGAAGCTCATCGCCTCGGACGACGCCAAGGCCGGACAGGCCGCCGACGCATCGCTCATCGCGATGGAGGTCACGGGCATGACCTGCGTCATGTGCGCGGGCAAGGTCGAGGCCGCGATGAAAAGGGTCCCCGGCGTGGCGAGCGTGAAGGTCGACGTCGAGAGCAAGCGGGCCGAGGTCCGCCTCTCGGCCCCGAACGCGGCGACACCCGAGCAACTTGCCAAGGCCCTCGCCGGGACGGACTTCTCCGCCAAGCCCCTCTGAGCACGCACCGGGGAGACGCGACGATGAGCGACCGGCGGCCGATCATCGGCATTTCGTGCGACGTCGCCGAGCCGCCGCCGGGCGCGCCGCCGCCCGTCCGCGCTCGGTTCCAACTCGGTGACACCTACTGCCGATCGGTCTGGGCGGCCGGTGGCGTTCCGGTGATCATGCCCGCGATCGTCGAGAGCATCGGGCCGATGCTCGAGCATCTCGATGGCGTGGTGATCTCCGGCGGTGATGACATCGACACGAGGCCCTTCGGCATCGAACTGCACCCGCAGGCGCGGATCATGCACCCGCAGCGACAGGCCTTCGAACTGGCGCTGCTGGCCGCCCTCGATGCCCGAAGGCAGACGCCCGTTCTCGGCGTGTGCCTCGGCATGCAGCTCATGGGCCTGCACGCCGGTGCGCGCATCAACCAGCACCTGGGCGACACCATCCCCGCGACCGCGGATGAGCATCGCAACGACATCGCCCACGAGATCCGCTGGCTCAGGACCGACGCGGGCGTCGCCGCCGGCCTCCCCGCCGGAAAGGTCGCCAGCAATCACCATCAGGCCCTGCACACCCCCGGCTCCCTGCGTGAACTGGCCCGATCGCCCGACGGCGTGATCGAAGCGGTCGACGATCCGTCGCGGCCGTTCTATCTCGGTGTGCAGTGGCACCCGGAGCGCACGGGCGACCGCGAACTGGGGCTGGGGCTCTTTGTGCGGCTGGTGGGTTCTGCGAAAACTCGCGGCCGCGAGACGTGATCAGACCCGTCGCCGCGGCCGGTCGATCCGTGCGGCCTAGTTGGCCGTCATCGCCGCGGGTTTGAGCATCGGCAGTTCGACGCGGAACTCAAGTCCGCCGCCATCGCTGGGCACGGCCCAGAGCCGGCCGCCGTGACGATCCACGATGGACTTGCTGATGATCAGCCCCAGGCCGGTGCCGTCGGGCTTGGTGGTGAAGAACGGCTCGAACAGCCGCTGGGCAACATCGGGCGACACCGATGGCCCGCTGTCGCTCACGCGGATCTCGGCCACGCCGTCGGCAGTCAGGATCGCGATCCGCACCCGCGCCGGAACACCGTCAACGCTCGTCGCGGCATCCACCGCGTTGCGGAGGAGATTGAGCACCACCTGCTGGACCTGCACCGAGTCGATACGCACCGGCACCTGCTCGCCGGGGATCGACAGGTCGATCGTCGCTCCGCGCCGGCGTGCATCGGTCTCGGCCAGCGGCATGACCTCCTCGAGCACCTCGCGAAGATCGACATCATCCTCGCGGCCCTTGGGCTTGCGGGCAAAGGCCCGCATCCGCCGGACAATCTCGCCGGCCCGTTCGGCCTCCTGCGCCACGGCTTCGATCGCTTCGATGAGTTCCGGATCGTGCGCGCGCCCGACGATTCTCAGCCGGTGCAGGCAGCCGCGGGCGTACGCCGCGATCGCGCCGAGCGGTTGGTTGATCTCGTGTGCCAATCCCGCGGCCATTTCGCCCATGAGCGTCAATCGCGCCGCGTGCGCGACCTGCTGCGACTGAACATGGATGAGTTCCTCGGCCTCCTTGACCTCCGTCACATTCTCGTGCGAGACGACAATGCGCAGGCGGTCGAGATCATCCAGCGGCCCGAAGCGCGTCGCGCGCATCTGGAACCAGTAGTGCTTCGTCGGGCTGTGACACGGATAGCGGTGATAGATCGACTCGACGCGACCCTCGATCAGCGATCGCAACGCATCGGCGACCTGCCCGGCCTCGATCGCGCAGTCGCCGGTTGCCCGTTCGCAGGTCGCGAGATAGTTCGCGCCGATTCCGCATGTCGCCTCGTCGCCGCCGCCCTGCCGCACAAAGTCGCGCCACGCCTCGTTCACGCTGACGATCGTGCCGTGGCCGTCGAGAATCGCCACGTGCGCCCGGAGCCCGTCGATGCACGCCTGCGCCGGGCGGAGCTCGGACTCGGTCGTGCCGATGACGCTCGATCGCGGGCCGAGCCCCGTGGTGACCTCGGGCTTGGCTTCCACCACCGCGTCGGCGCCGGTCTCGATGTTGGCCTTCGTTCTCGTCGGCGGCACCTCGCGTGCCCAGGACCGATCACCCCGGGCGTCGCTCTCGCCGCGACGGCGACCGGACCCGCCCTGTTCCCCGGCCGCGGCACGGTCACGTCCTCGGGTGCCGAAGACGATCTGATACGCCAGCAACACAACGGACAAAGCCGAGAGCGCCAGCGCCGTCCAGACCATCACGCCGTCGGTCATGGTGGACATCGCGCTCTCGCCGCTCTGCACAACCAGCAGCGCCACCATGAGCACCGCGATCGCGAGTGTTGTGAGCACCAAAGATGCCAGACTGATCGATCGCACGAAGACCGACTCCAGTTTCTCAACCCCACCCGATGACTTTCCCCGAATCACGACGCATCCGCCCCCCGATTTTCGTCATCGGCCATCGGGAACGCAAGGTACAGCCCCGAAGATCTCATCAGGAACATCCCGAGGACAGACGCCGTCACCCGCAAGGCAGGCCAACGACACCCCGAAGCGTCCAGTCGCGCGATGTCACAGTTCGTGGCTCTCAGGCTCAACAGCGAGCAATTCAGTGTGTTGCCCAGCTTGCCCAAGTCGCCACCCCAACTCGCCACCCCAACTCGCCTGGGCGGTAGCTTCTCAAGCGATCCGCTCCGCCGCAACACGCCACGCCGTTGAGACTCGAGTGCATTGAGCCGCAGTTCTTGCCGAATCGTGCGACGACACCGTTGTCTCCGGGCCTCGCAACGCGGTGCCAGCGCGGTCTTCGGCGGGGGTCGATAGGCTTCACACGCCCAAGTGTTTTCAAACGCCGCACCAAAGGATCATCATGAAACAGGTTCTGACGTATTCCACTCTGCTGGTGCTGGGGCTGGTGCTCTCGCAGTTCCTGCCGACTTGGGCGGGTGAGCAGAAGGACGCCGTCGCGACCGCGGTGCGCTTGTGCACCATGCTGGCGCTGTCGTTCATCATGATCCGGGTGGGCTTTGAGTTTGACATCGACAAGTCCAACGTGCGGCAGTACGGATGGGACTACGTCGTGGCCGCGACCGCCGCGGCGTTCCCGTGGGTCTTCTGCGCGTTCTACTTCATCTTCGTCATCCTGCCCAGTTCAAGCTGGGGCAATATCGAGGCGTGGAAGGAGTCGCTCCTGGCCGCACGCTTTAGTTCGCCGACCAGCGCGGGTGTGCTCTTCTCGATGCTCGCCGCGGCGGGCCTCGGCGCGACATGGTTGTTCAAGAAGGCCAGGATTCTGGCCATCTTTGACGACCTTGACACCGTGCTGCTGATGATCCCGCTGAAGATGCTGATGGTCGGCTTCCGCTGGCAACTGGCGATCATCGCGGGGCTGATCGCGATCCAGTTGTGGATCGCATGGAAGTATCTCCACCGCTTCGCCATGCCCATCACCTGGAAGCCCGTCATGGGCTACGCGCTGATCATCGTCGCCATCAGCGAGGCGATCTACCGCATGTCCAAGACCGTCGACCCCATGGTCCCGATTCACATCGAGGTGCTCCTGCCGGCGTTCGTGCTCGGGTGCATCATCGCCCGCGGACACTCGCAGAAGCCCGCCGACTATGTCGGCGACACGAACGAGCACAACGAGGAGGTTCTCGAGCGCCCCAGCGAGCACCGGGCGTCGACGGTGATCTCGGGACTGTTCATGCTGCTCGTCGGCCTGAGCATGCCCGCGCTGGATCTGGCCAAGCCACCAACCCCCGCAGACACCCCCGCCGCGATCACCGCGATCGAGCCATCGCCATCCGCCGCGGCGAGCGGCACCACCCCCCCGGCGACCGCCCCCGATGCGGCGGCACCTGCCGAACTCATGCACGTTTACCTCAAGGAAAACACCCCGCCGATGGGCTGGGGCACGATCTTGCTGCACGTGCTGGGCATCACGTTCCTGGCCAACCTCGGCAAGATGTTCCCGGCATTCTGCTACCGGAGGGAAGCGTCAACGAAGGTCCGGCTCGCGCTTGCCATCGGCATGTGGCCGCGGGGTGAGGTCGGTGCCGGCGTGCTGGTGGTGAGCCTGTCGTACGGCATCGGCGGCCCGATCGTGACGATCGCGATGCTGTCGCTCGCGCTGAACCTTGTGCTGACTGGGGTGTTTATCCTGATCATTCGTCGCCTGATCGCGGACGATCCGGCCTCAATCGCGGCAATGAGGCAGTTCCGCGGCTGATGCACCTCGCCCGGCCAAGCCGGGGCGACTGTTCATCCGTTCATCCGGATGAATGGCTATACTCCCGCTTTCCACGGACCACAGCCAAGGTCGGCCATGCACATCCGCGACATCTTTGCCCAACAGAGCACGACCTTCAGTTTCGAGTTCTTTCCGCCCAAGAGCCCCGAGGCGGCAGAGGCGTTGTATGCGAGCATGCGCGAACTCGAGCCGCTGCGTCCGAGCTTTGTGAGCGTGACGTACGGCGCGGGCGGGTCGACGCGGGAGTTGACGCGGGATCTGGTGGTCAAACTCAAGCGCGAGACGACACTGGACCCGGTGCCGCACCTGACGTGCGTGTGCCATAGCGAGGCGGAGATCTGCTCGATGCTCGAGCAGTACGCCAGCGCGGGGATCAGCAACATTCTGGCGCTCGGCGGCGACCTGCCGCGCAATCAGCAGGATTATGACCGCAGCAAGGACGCCTTCCGATTCGCGGCGGACCTTGTCGGGTACATCCGCAAGTTCAATGAGCGTCGTCTGCACCCGGATCCTCGCGGCTTTGGGATCTGCGTCGCCGGGTTCCCGGAGGGGCACCCGGGCACGCCCAATCGCATGAAGGAGATGGACTACCTCAAGGCGAAGGTGGACGCGGGCGCGGACTGGATCTGTACGCAGATGTTCTTCGACAACCACGACTTCTACGACTTCCGCGAGCGGTGCCAACTGGCGGGGATCAAGGTGCCGATCATCGCCGGGCTCATGCCGGTGACCAGCCTCAAGGGCATGCTGTCGATGGCGGAAATGGCCGCGGGCACGCGCTTCCCCGCGGCGCTCATCCGCCGGCTCAACCGCACGGGCGGCGATGCGGACGCGGTGCGGAATGTCGGCATCGCCTACGCGACGGAGCAGGCCGCGGAGTTGCTGGACCACGGCGTGCGCGGGGTGCACTTTTACACGCTGAACAAGTCCACGGCGACGCGGGACATCTTCACGAACCTTGGCGTGAAGGACACCGTGAGCATGCTCCACGCCAAGCCGATCATCTAAGCGGCGGGAAGCGCTCAGACCGTCCGGCCATCGGTCGGCGCGTCGAAGGCGATCGAGGCGATGGTCACATCGTCGGCCAGCGCATCGGCGCTCGTGCCCGCGTGAGCACGAACGGCCGAGAGCAGCAGCCGCACGTCGTCCTCGCAGGAGTCGGCGCGTGCGAGCGCACCGAGCACGCGTGCGCTGCCGAACTCCTCGCACGCGGGCGCGGGGCCCTGCTGCTCGACGACGCCGTCGCTGTACAGGATGATCCGCGATCCCGAAGGAACGCTCAGGCGGTCCAGCGCGTAGGGATAGTCCGGCGCGACGCGCAGCGGCGGGCCGCCCTCGCTGGGAATGATCGTCGGCGGCGCGTTGGGTGTGCGCAGGATCGCAAATCCGTGACCCGCGTCGATGTACTCCAGCGTGCCGTCGCGCTGATCGAGCACGCCCAGCCAGAGCGAAACGAAGCGCGTGTCGGGGGTCCGGTCCGCGAGGTGACGATTCACATCGGCCAGCGCTCGGACGAGGTCGCGCGAGTGGCGCAGCGACGCGTTGAGGTACGACTGCGTCGTGGCCATGACGATCGACGCGGGCACCCCTTTGCCCGAGACATCGCCGACAAAGAACGCCGTTCGATGCTCATCGAGCGGGATGACATCGAACAGATCACCGGCGACAAAGCGGCCGGGGAGCACGTTCATCGCGTAACTGAGACGACCGAAGCGGCCCGCGCCCGCGGGAAGGATGAGCCGCTGGATGTCCAGCGCAGCGCCCATCTGTTCCTCGGTGCGGAGGCGTTCGATCTCGAGTCGGTCGCGGCGGATGTTGGCCAGCGCCATGGCGCACATGTCGGCAACGGCCTGACAGAACGCCGCGGCGTCGTCGTGCACGCGCGGGTCGCCGACGCGCGAGTCCAGGTACAGGCACAGGTTCGCCTGGTTGTCGAGCATCACCGGCACGCAGAGCGCCGTGAGGATGCCCGAGGAGACGATGCTGTGGATGTTGTTGATCCCCGCGGCGGCGGAACCCGATGCCGGACCGGAAACCGGAGTGGGCACGGCCGCGCCGGTGTGGTCCTTCTTCAGACGCACGATCTGCCCCGTGCTGGCGGCGCGAACGAGGGATCGTGAGAACGCACTGGCGTCGGTTGCTCGGAGCGGGCCGCGGGCGGCGATGAGATCGATCTGCTCGGCGCTGGCGATGGGCCGGATGATCGCGACGACGGTGTAGCCCGTGCCCTGTGCCAGCACATCGAGCACGCCCTCGGCCAGCGTGAGCTCGTCCTTGGCCGCGCCGATGCGTTTGGCGCAGTCGAGCAGCAGTTCCAGGCGACGCCGGTGGATGTTCTCGCGGCCCGTATCGACGACGGTGATGAGTTGCTCGGCCTCGCCCGGCCGGTCGGAGGTCTGGATCGTCGCGAATGTGGTCTCGCCCGGGTAGCCCGCGATGAGGGTCCAGGGGCCGATCTTCAGCCGGTCGCCGCGGTGGAGGCGGTGCGAAACGTGCGGCGTGAGCCGGCTGCCGTTGATGAAGGTGCCGTGTCGAGATTCCAGATCGATCACGAACCACGACCCGCCCGAGAACGTGAGTTTGCAATGGGTGCGTGAGACCGAGCGCTCGCCCTCGGGCAGTTGAACCTGGCACGAGGTGTGGCGGCCGATCGTGACCTCACCCGCGGGCGGAATCCACAGTGCCGACAGCGGCGGCCCGCTGACGGGCTCGAGCCGAAGGCTGCCGGCGGCGGAGCCGGGAAGGGTGGCCATGATCCGAGTCTAGCGGCGGGCGGGCGCTCCGGCTTACGCTCAGATCATGGATGTTCATGCCGCCCGAAGTCGCGAGCCGGAGCCGCCCCTGATCCTCTCGACGTGGTCGTTCGGACCGATCGCCAACCGGGCGGCGCTGGCGAGTCTGCGCGCGGGCGGCTCGGCGCTGGACGCGGCGGTCGCGGGAGCGACGGCCGTTGAGGACGACCCGACGGTCGACAGCGTCGGCATCGGCGGCATCCCCGATGCATCGGGGCGCGTGTCGCTCGACGCGAGCGTCATGACCGACCCCGATCGCTGCGGGAGCGTGTGCTACGTCCGCGGCTATCCGCACGCGGCGCGCATGGCCCGCGCCGTGATGGACCGGACGATCCACATCATGCTCGCGGGAGATGGCGCGGAGTCATTCGCGGCGCTTCAGGGCTTCGCTCGTCACGAGACCGACCTGCTCACGCCGCAGGCGCGGGCGGCGCACGAGAAGTGGGCGGCCGCGCGTGCGGCGCACGTGCCCGCACCGGGGGAGAAGCTGGGCGTGCTCCCGCCGATGAATGTTGAAGAGCGCTACGCGCAGGCCCGCGGCCCTCAGGAACCGATGCACGACACGGTGTGCGTGCTGGTGCGTTCGGGGACGCTCGCGGGGGTGTGCACGACCAGCGGGCTCGGGCACAAGTTGCCCGGCAGAGTGGGGGACTCACCGATCATCGGGCACGGTTTGTACGTGGATCAGCAGGCCGGTGCCGCGACCGCAACGGGCAACGGCGAACTGATGATGGGGGTGTGCGGCTCGTTCCTTGCGGTTGAACTGATGCGGCAGGGTCGCACGCCGATGGAGGCGATCATGGAAGTGCTCACGCGCGTGACGCGTCGCTACACGCTGACGCCATCGCATCAGTCGGCGATGCTGGCGGTGCGTGCGGATGGGCTCTGGGCGTCGGCGTCGCTGCGCCCGGGCTTCAGCCACTGCGTGACCGACAGCATGGGCGGGCCGGAGCGCTTGGAGCCGGCGCAGCGGGTGGTGATCGCGTGATCCCACGCTTTGCACAGTTGCCGCAGTCGCTGGCCGCGCTCACCAGGTACGAGCGGCTCGATGGCGACATCCCCGCGCTGATGGCGCACCCGGACTGGGGACCGGGCGGAGCGGTGAAGCCGCGGGCGACGCTGATCTGGCTGCACGGCCGGACGGTGACCAAGGAGCTTGACACGGGGCGATATCTGCGGCTGCTGCGCGCGGAGCCCGAGGCCATGGCCGTGGTCGCGATCGATCTGCCGGGGCACGGCGAACGGCTCGACCCGGAGTTTCACACGCCCGCGCGAACGCTCGACCTGATCGAGCAGGGCGTGCGTGATGTTGACCGCGTTGTTGCCGCGCTCGGTGAGCAGCGGTTCGCGGGGGCGTTTGATCGCGAGCGGCTGGCACTCGGGGGCATGTCCGCCGGCGGCATGATCACGCTGCGGCGGCTGTGCGATGAGCACCCCTTCCGATGCGCGCACGTGGAGAGCACCAGCGGGCACTTGGCGCGGCTCTACGGTCTCGATCCGGCGTTCGGCGGCGATGGACGCACCTGGCCCGTGCGGCACGACCCGGCGCGCGTGGCGACGCTCGACCCGATGAATCATGTCTCCGGGTGGCGGGATATCCCGCTGCTGGCGATGCACAGCCGCGCGGATGCGATCGTGCCTGTCGAGTGCATCGAGGGGTTCATCGACGTGCTGCGCCAGCGTGCGTTGGATCGGGGAATGGCGCGGGATCTTGTGACGCTGCGGACCTGGGAGCGGACGGGCGCGCCGCAGGAGCACAGCGGATTCGGCCAGGTCGCGTCCGAGGCCCGGGCGGAGTTTGTGGCGTTTCTGCAGCGATGGCTCGTGTGAGGCGGTGCAATCGCGACGACCGCTTCCGGTATACTCCGCGGGCTAGAGCCGCAACTCGGGCACCTCACCTTCTTCGGAGATTCACATGCATCATGCGCGTTCGATCGGCGGGGCTGGGCGTTCTTTGCTTCGTTCGCTGATGGCCGGGTCGGTGGTGATGGGGTCGCTCGTGGCCGCGCCGGTTCTCGCGGCCGACGAGCCCGCGCCCGGGAGCAAGGGTGATGCGCCGGAAGTGAAGAAGGACAGTGTGGAGGCGATCGTTCAGGCGTTCTCGGCGCGGCGTGCGGACATCGCCAAGGAGATGGCGCGGGACGCCCGGGCGATGCGCGAGGCGGTGGGCAAGGCCGCGACCGAGGCGATCAAGGATCTTGATGTGGCGACGCTGACGCAGGCGGACATCGCGCGGCTGCACCGCGTGCGTCTGACGATCGAGGGCGGGCGCATGCCGGAGTTCATTCAGCGCCTCCGAGCGCTGGCCAAGTCGAGCGATGCCGCGGGCGGGAACGCGGCGCTGCTGATGCTGTCGATGGCCCCGATGATGCCCGCGGGAGAGTCGGAGGTTGTGCGTGATGCGCTGACGCACGCGGGGTTGGCCGCGGCGCTGGCCGATGGCGAGCAGTTCTCGGCACTGGCGGCGCTCTCGCGCATGACCGATGAGGTGCTCGTGGAGAACAAGGCCCACATCCTCGGGCTGAAGGACAAACTGCCCGCGACGGTGCCCGCATCGCGGCTCGGCGGGCTGCGCGAGATCATCAACGCGACGCTGGACACGACCACGTCTCAGGAGCGCGAAGGGCTTCGCGCACGCGTGCTGGAAATCGTGCAGGCCAGCAAGGCGGCGCTCGGCGATGATGCGCCGGCCCGCGACAAGCAGGCCTTCGCCGACGCGGAAAAGTACCTGCAGAGCGCGTACGTGCGTGTGGGGCTGTTGAATCAGCCGGCGCCGAACATGACGTTCACGAAGTTCTACGGCTCGTCCGGGTTCGAGGGGCCCGCGCCTGCGACGCTTGCGGACCTCAAGGGCAAGGTCGTGGTGGTGGACTTCTGGGCCACCTGGTGCGGCCCGTGCATCGCGTCGTTCCCGAAGATCCGCGAGTTGCAGGAGCGGTACGCGGGGTACGACGTGGTGATCCTCGGCGCGACGAGCATTCAGGGCTCGCACAGCAACCCGAAGGCGACGACGCGCGAGGAGCGCCGCATCGACCTCAAGGGCCAGCCCGAGCGCGAGATGGAGCTGATGAAGGAGTTCATCGCGTCGATGGAGATGACCTGGCCCGTGGTGTTCACCAGCGAGCCGGTGTTCAACCCGGACTACGGCGTGCGCGGGATTCCGCACGTGGCGATCATCGATGCCAAGGGCGTCGTGCGCTACAACGGCCTGCACCCGTCCAACCCGCTGAGCGAGAAGGCCGAGAAGATCGACAAGCTGCTGGCGGAGGCCGGCCTGCGAGTGCCCGGGCCCGTCAACGCGAAGGACGACGGGAAGAAGTAAGATCCTGGCGTGCCGAAGACGCTCGATCGAATCAACCCGCTCGCCGGTATTCCCAACCAGCCCAGGCTCTGGTCGTGGATCAGCTTTGACGTTGCCAACCAGTCCTTCACGCTGCTGATCAACACGCTGCTGTTCGGGGTCTTTTTTCAGGAGGTCGTGCTCAAGGGCACCTCGTGGGAGGAGTACGACGATACGGCCTGGTCGCTCATGGGCGCGAGCAGCATGCTGCTGGTCGTGCTGGCCTCGCCCATTCTCGGCGCGATCGCCGACGAGATGGCGTGGAAGAAGCGGATGATGCTGGGCACGGGCCTGTTGTGCGCGGCGGCGACGTGCGCGCTGGGGCTGCTCGGGCCGGGGGCGGTGGTCTGGGCCGCGCTGCTGTACATCCCGGCGAACTTCTGCTTCAACCTCGGCGAGAACTTCCTGGCTTCGTTCCTGCCGGAACTTGCGCCGAGGGAGAAGTTCGGGCTGGTCTCGGGCTTTTCGTGGGGCCTGGCGTACACCGGCTCGCTGGTGATGCTCGTGCTGGTGGCCGGGGTGATGCTCGCGGTGCCGTCGCTGGGCGATTCGTCGGCGTGGCGGTGGTTCTTCCTCTTCGCGGGGCTGTGGTTCTTCGCCTTCGCGATGCCGACGCTGCTGTTCCTGCGTGAGCGGCCGCGAGATCCGTCGCTCGGGCCGTCGCCCGGCGTGCTGGCCTTGTCGGGCGTCGCGGTGCGTCGCCTGGGCCAGAGCCTGCGCAACACCGGGCGTCATCGCGATCTGGCGATGCTGCTGGTCGCGTCGCTGTTCTACGGCACGGCCATGTCGGTGGTCATCATGTTCGCGTCGATCATCGCAATCGACTTCGGGTTCGTAAAGGCGCAACTGGTGATCTTCGTCGCGGTGATCACCGTTTCGGGCGTGCTGGGCACGCTGGTGCCGACGTTCCTGCAGGACCGCATCGGGCATCGGCGGATGACCGTCCTGCTGCTGCTGGTCTGGGTCTTCACCGCGTGCGGGCTGGCGGCGTTCGCGCTGGCGCGGCAGAACGCGGCCGATCCGGCGTCGTTCCCGAGTTGGCCCATCTGGATCTTCGGCAACCTGCTGGGCTTCGGGCTCGGCTCCCTCGGGTCGGCGAATCGGGCGTTCGTGGGCTTTCTGACCCCGCCCTCGCGCTCGGCGGAGGTCTTCGGCCTGTGGGGGCTGGTGTTCAAACTCGCGGGTGTGATGACGCTCCCGTTTGCGTGGGTCAAGGACACGCTGGGCATGCCGGCGTCGCTGCTGGTGCTGGCGGGTTTCGTGATCGTCGGCCTTGTGCTGACGATGTTCATCGATGAGCGACGCGGAGCGCTCGCCGCGGCCGAGAGCGACGGTCCGCCGGAGGCCGCACCGCCGGCGAGCCCAACGCCCGCCCCGGCGGGCCTGCCGCCAACGGCGACGGTGGCGACGACGCCGGACGCGGCACCGCCAGCGGTACCCGCATCGGCACCGGCAACGGCGGTCCCTCCGGCACCCGCGGCCAGCGAGCCGCCGCCCGCCCCGGCCCCCGCCGCCCCGACCCCCGCCGCCACCGCGCCCCCCGCCGCACCCCCCGCCGCGCCGGCACCCGGCGATGCCGCGACCGGCCCGAAGGCCTGATCGTCGATGCGGGCCGGCGGCCCCGCAGGACCCGCGGGCGGCTCTCGCATCATCTGCCCGTACCTGCCCGTACCTGCCCGTACCGGCTCGCACCCGCCCGCACCGGCCCGAAATGACAACCGCCGACCGGGTCACGGTCGGCGGTTGCGTGGAGTCAAAGTGTCCGACTCGATGGCCGCTGGCCGATGGCCCAAGGCCGATCAGCCGACCGGCGATCAGGCGCGGCGGCGGCGAGCGGCGATCAGGCCGCCCAGACCCAGGACCGCGGCCGAGGCCGGGGTGGGGATGACGGCCGTCACGGAGACGTTGTCGATGGCCAGGCCGTGGTCGTTGCCGGTCTCGTTGCGCTCGATCCAGCGGAACCAGAGCGTATCGCCGTTGCTCCAGGTCAGGTTCGAGAGCGTGCCGCCGCGACCGGTCGAGAGGCCGGTGGTGTTGCCGTCGACAGGGGCGGCCGTGCTCGTGTTGACCAGCGAGGTCCAGTTGAAGTTGCCGGCGGGGGCGGTCCACGTGGCGACGGCGGCGTAGGTGGCGCCGAAGCCGTACTCGAGAACCATCGTGTGGGCGGCGGTGTTGCCGCCGTTGCGCCACTGCTCGCCGTCGAAGGCGATCGTGGCGTTATCGAGGGTGACGCCGGTGGAGTTGGTCAGGCCCAGCGCGATGAAGCCGGCGACAGCGCCCGAGGCCGGGCTGCCGAAGTACGCGCCGCCGGAGCCCAGGCCGCCCAGGGCCCGCTCGGAGGAACCTGCCGCGCCGTAAGACACGAATGAGCCGGCGTTGGTGCCGCCGTTGTTCGCGACATACGAGGTGATGGCCGAGCCGGTGGAGTTGAACAGGTACCAGCCGGGCAGGGTCGAGTTGTTCGCCCAGGGGTTGGTGTTCGGGGTGGTCGTGGGGTTGGTGCTGGCCAGCGAGTCGAAGTTCTGGCTGTACGAGCCGTTGAACGAAACAGCGCCCTGAGCAGCAACAGCGGCCCCGGCGACAACGAGCATAGCGATAGCAGTCTTCATCTCTCTCTCCTCTGAGTGATCCCGGCAAGGCCGGGCACCCGAACACCTCGGGCAGGTCGCCTGCGTCAACAAGCGGCCAGAAGGTTAGCCGACGGCCGGGGGGTGTCTACCAAGCGAATGTCAAAGCTTGGTCAAGAATTCGTGAAGAAGGGGGCGGGGGGGCGGGGAG
>ERZ1066130.117-NODE-117-length-46630-cov-12.500676_pt1 | contig 46630 bp, 40 predicted proteins | sample MGYA00382777_ERZ1066130 | MGnify/ENA primary metagenome ERZ1066130 (study PRJEB33369, sample SAMEA5778360) | biofilm metagenome | biome: Industrial cooling water; feature: Water cooling tower basin; material: Biofilm | place: United Arab Emirates | collected...
GGCAGCCCGAACCGTATCTTTTGTTCACCATCAAAGATCAGGGTGGGAACGTCATCCGGCATTTGAAAGCCGCAGCTAAAAAAGGACTGCAGCGCATGGTTTGGGATTTCAAGTACACCACTCCGGCATCTGTTACCAATCGGTATACACCAGCGCCTGATCAGTTGTTTGGCGGACCAGAAGAAGGTCATCTGGCGGCTCCGGGCCAATACTCCGTAACGTTATCCAAATACGAAGATGGCTTGCTCTCCGAGATGGCCGGGCCGGTTACATTTGCGGTTAAACTGTTGGAGCAAAATTCCCTGCCGGTTGATCTGAATGCGAACGTGGTGTTTAACAAACAAGTGGCTGACCTGCGCAAGGCCGTAACGGCAGCCAACGATCTTGTGAATACCATGGCCACCCGACTCGCTAATATTAATTTGGCGGCACAGGATATGCCCGCGCCACCGAAGGCTATTTTAGAAAAGGCGTATGGGCTTTCGCAACAGCTTTCGAAAGTAAGAGTGAAGCTTTTGGGGGATCAGACAAAAGCACAGCGGGAATTTGAGACGCTGCCATCCATCGGCAACCGGGTATCCGGAATAGAAGGCAACACTTTTGGGGTGACCACACAAGTGCCCCAACTGTATCGCGATTCGTATGGTGTGGCGTCCAAAGAATTTACGCAGGTGTTGGATGAAATGAAACGGATACATGAAGCCATGACTCAGGTAGAAAGGGAACTGGAGATCAACCATGCACCCTATACGCCAGGCCGTTGGCCGGAATGGAAAGGGAATTGATAACGGATCGAGATGAATAATAAAGGCTGGGAATCCAGCCTTTATCATTCATAGACCTCTCAGAAAGCAAGAATTTCATCACACACTGGCGTCCTCGTCAGAATCTTTTTCCAGATCAATTGAACTTTGGCGGATCACCCGGTCCAACTCAGTAGCAGATTCCTCCAGGTAACGCTTAATCTCCTGTGCTTCGGCAGGATTTTCAGATCGGTGCATCAGATTTAATAACCCCAGAATCCGACTGACCGGTGCGCGGATAATGTGGGCATTGGTAAAGGCATACGCACGAAGCCGCTCGTTGCGTTCCTGCAACTGGGCCGTTCGTTTTTCTACCCGGGCCTCTAAGTCGTGATTCATTCGTTCAATTATTTCATTTTTTTCTTCGAGTTTCTTATAGATTTTCCAGCTGATCCGATAGACATAAATAAGAGAAAGATTCACAAAGATCCAGCAATTGACAAAAATAAAACGGAGCTGTCCCGGGTTCAATGGGAGATCAGCAAAGCTTGATTGGGTATCAAAGCTCACCAGAAAATCAAAAGAAAAAGTAGTCAGCAAAAACGAAACCAACAGAAGAAAGACAAACACCCATTTTTCACTATAGAAAGAGAAGAACAGATGAATCATCAGGCTGGAGATAATGCATAAGACCGGATGGACGATGTAGGAATTAGGAGATACACCCACCATAAACGGTGGGAGAATGTTGACCAGGGTTATCCAACTGGATATAAAAATACTCTTTGACAATATCCACTGCCCCCACCGATTTAACAAAATACAAAAGAATGAGATGATAAGTAAGATGAGAGGAACCCATGAATCAAAGGAGGTCAGTTTAAGAAAATACCCCTGCGTGATCGAATAAAAAATGATAAAAGCAAGCAGGAGACCCATGACCAATCCATAGACTACATCTGCAATCTTTCTTCTCCTTAATTCATCCGATACCTCCATCACGGACAAAGGACGTACGGAGGAGCGAATAAATCAGCCTCAATGTAAGAACGATGTACTATTTCCTGCAAAAGTGATGGTATGTATTTGACTCAGAGGTAATTTCTTTGCACGGCTTTTCAAAAATGAAAAGTTTAATCTAAATCCTATTTTAAAATTTTAAACAATTATGCAAAACGTTACGATTGCACCATCAAAAGTAGACCTGGCTCTGGAAGCATTAGCAAAGTTGTCAACGGAGGACAGAAAGACCATTCTGGAAGGCGTGAAAGAGATTGTTGCATCCTATGCTACAGTAAACACATCCTCTTCAGATAGCGAGAAAGGTATTTTGACAGGATGGTGGTTATAGTCTACCCTGATTTCTATTTCAATCAAAGAAACACCTGTGTCACTGGCACAGGTGTTCTTTTATGATTCCTACCCAACAGCTTTTTAGGAACCTGCAACTGAAAGAAGATATCAGCGATTTTTTTCTCAGTCGCCCGGTTCCTCATCTAAACGAATATTGGGCTACCCGCCCCGAATACATTTCCTCCAGCCCCGGCTATCTTTTTATACCCATCTACTTTGACTTATTAACCAGAGAAGGCATTCCCACTCAGGTATTGTTTTCGGATAACCACATGGATGCGCTGGAGAAAATTCTGGATAGCGTGGCACGTTTTGAACGCCATCAGTTTGGGCATGAAACGCATCTTGAAAATTGCCGCGAGATTTTGTTACGGCAAGGTGTATCCCCGGAAAAAATTCTTGCGATTGAATCACAGTTGGTGTTCAAACCCTCAGATTCCATACCTGTTCACTTTCAGGCCTTAGGTCGAGCAGATACTTTTCTGTATGCCACTGCCCTCACTTCAGACAAGTACCATCTGCTGCGCGACACCTGGGAGAGTTTTATGCCGCTTCTGCTTTTTTTGGACGATGTCGAAGACCTGCGGAAAGATTCCGAAACAGGAGATGAAAATTGCCTGCTACAAGGAAAAACAAAAGAAGATAGTTTTTTTCAACTTCACCCGATCCTTCAAAAGCTTCTGAATCCGGTAGAAGAGATCAATCCGGGTGTCTTTAAATACTTGAATGAGTTGCGGGTAGAGGCCCTCAAGAAGGGAATGATTGAAATTTCACTGCTGGGATAGCGCTTTATCGGGAGTAAAGCTCCGTGCCCGCCTCATCCCATTCTTTTCGAATATAGGGCTTACTATTTTTGGCAAACGACTCTTTGGGGTAGGAGATGATCCGTTTGCGCTTACCGGAAGGGTAGTTTTCAATCCAGTCGTTCACCCGTTCATTCCACCGATATTCGCCCATCACGGCAATTTGGCCATTCTCGTGAAAGAGATAATAAAAGCCCTCCTTTTCACCGTATTCAATAGGTGTGATCTCCTTAATCTTCTTTTTTTCGACAGGATCATAATAGGTTACGATGGACTCTTTGGGCCAACCCTTGTAATACTTCTCTTTATCTTCCAGTAGATCCTGCCGATTGTGTTTAGTCCAACGGGCATGTTTCGTGCCTTTAAAGTAGACGCCTTCTTCCAATGTGACTTCACCCTGCATTTTTTTGTAGGGGCCATGAAGCAAAATGCCACGCTCCATCTTAAACCCGGCTAACGTAGTCTTTCGGATTTTTCGGGTTTTGTACTCATACCAATAAATGTCGCGTGCAAAAGTATGGGGGGCTTCCGGTTTTTTCAGAATGTAAAACAACTCAAGCACCGCATTTTCATCATAGCCACCCCCTCTGGAAAAACGCTTCCGGGTTTTGATGCCATAAAAGACTTTTCTGCGGGGTTTCTTTTTTTTGGTGACGATCGGTTCTTCAGTATTCTGGTACAATTCCAGTACGGTAAACGGCTTGTCGGTATCAAATGTGAATTGACCTTCCTGGATCTTCGGAGTCGTGGGTTCCTGCGCCATCATCCTCAAAGGCAAGGCAATGAATAAACATAAAAGAAGGCCACGCATGATGCGAAGATAACGCAAAACAGGCGGAAAAAATTTTAGGCTATTAAAAGAAAATGCCCCTGAATGGGAAGGGGCATTTTTCCTGAGAATGGATCGACATACACGCGATCAAACGACCAGATCTACGCTGCGTTTGATAAAACGGGTAAGATCGGCCCCCGTCAACATATTCTGAGACAACAGCCCCAGGTCATAGGCCTGTTTGGCCAGTTTTAATTTTTGATCTTCCGATTCGGCCTTCAACACCTTTTGAATAATGGAGTGATTACCATTCACGGCAACATTATAGCTATCGGGCATGCTGCCCATAAAGGGCATTCCTCCGCCACCGGTGCGGGCCATGTCTTTCATCCTGCGCATCCATTCGCTCATCGTAATGGTCACCGGAAATTCTTCAGGCGAAAGCGATTCTACTGTCACCGTCATTGATTTATTGTCGATGGCCTTTTCAAAAATGGTCTTTACCTGTTCTTCTTCTTCTTTGCTCAACACACTGGCCAGCGTTTCATCTTTGGTGATAATTTTGTCAATGGTATCGCTATCCACCCGCTTGAGCTGGGTTTTTTCCAGTTTCTGCTCCAGATTGCTGATAAAATGACTATCCAACACGCCATCCATGACTAAAACATCATAGCCCCGCCCTCTGGCAGACTGGACAAAAGCATCCTGTTTGCCGGCATCCGTGGTGTAGAGATACACCGTTTGTTTGTCTTTGTCGGTTTGGCTATCCTTTACCTTTTCCTTGTATTCTTCCAGGGTGAAATACTGCCCTTCGGTATTTTTGAGAAGAGCAAACTCTTTCGCTTTTTCGTTAAACTTTTCATCGCTGATGAAACCATACTTGACAAAGACACCGATATCATCCCATTTTTTTTCATAGGAAGCCCGGTCTTTTTTGAACATGTCATTCAACTTGTCGGCCACTTTTTTGGTGATGTGCTGGCTGATCTTTTTGACGTTGGCATCGCTTTGCAGATAGCTGCGCGAAACGTTCAGAGGAATGTCAGGTGAATCCAGCACTCCATGCAAGAGCATCAGGAAATCCGGCACCACATCTTTTACTTCATCGGTGATAAACACCTGCCGGCTGTACAACTGGATTTTATTTTTTTGAAGTTCGAAGTCGTTCTTTACTTTCGGGAAATACAAAATCCCGGTCAGGTTAAAAGGGTAGTCGACATTCAGGTGAATCCAGAACAACGGGTCTTCACTAAACGGATAAAGCTCTTTGTAAAATTTCAGGTAGTCCTCATCGGCTAAATCGGTGGGCGATTTTACCCACAGCGGAGAGGTGTTATTGATGATCCGATCGGTGGTGACGGTCTTGTAAGCCGGCTTACCGTCTTTGTCCGTTCCGTCCTCCACGCTTTCTTCTTTGGTTCCGAACTTAATCTCCACCGGAAGAAACTTGCAGTATTTTTCCAGGATTCCTTTCAGTCTCCATTCATCCAGAGATTCTTCCGAGTCTTTGTTAACATGAAGCACCACATCCGTACCGCGGGCTTCTTTTTTGGTGATCTCTAATTCAAATTCTGTGGAGCCATCGCATTCCCATCGGGCGGCTTCGTGTGCTTCTACTTTGTAGGATCGCGAAATCACTTCTACTTTGTCGGCCACCATAAAGGCCGAGTAGAAACCCAATCCAAACTTCCCGATGATGTCTTTGGCATCGGTTTTATCTTTAAACTTTTCTACAAATTCCGTGGCCCCTGAAAAAGCAATCTGGTTAATGTATTTTTTGATTTCGTCTGCGGTCATTCCCAGCCCGCGATCACTGACGGTGATGGTTTTCTTTTTCTTATCAAAACTCACTTCGATACGGGTCTCCCCCAATTCGCCAGCAAACTCCCCCAAGGCTGCCAGTTTTTTCAGTTTTTGGGTTGCGTCCACTGCGTTGCTTACCAGTTCACGTAAAAAAATCTCGTGATCGGAATACAGAAATTTCTTGATGATGGGGAAAATGTTCTCGGTATGGATGGAAATGGTACCTTTTTCAGTTGTAGCTGCCATAATGTTCTATCGGTTTAAAAAATTAAGTACGTGGAAATGATATTCCCACCATGTCAAAACATATTCCAAAAACCATGAAGTGACAGGATGACAGCCTTTTTTGGCCAAGACCCAGCCGGGTATCAGGAAGGAAAAGGCGCATCGGAGGCGGTATTCCACAAAAGGATTCTATTTTTGCACCGCTTTACGCGGATATCTATGCTAGTACGAACCAAAAATTACCGACTCGAAAAGAAACTGTACAAAAGTATTGCCTTAAAAAGCGTCCTTCGCCAGCAATGGTGGGTGGCATTGATCGTGGTAGCCTTATGTCTTCCGGCCATATGGCTTCCCAGCATTTGGTGGTTTATTGTCGCTTTATTGGGTGCCGGCTTGTATTTGCTCTTCTGGTGGATTCAATTTTACGGAGTAACCCAACTGGATCAGGGCAAAATGCTCTTCGAAAGGTATTCGTATGAAATCACCAGTCAGCAGATTGTGATGAAAGTAAGCGCCCGGGAAGGGATGCCCATCAAATGGGATCAGATTAAGCGGGCACAGGCCGGCAAGGATTTTTACGTTCTTTTTCTGAGCAAAGCACAATTAATTCATTTGCCCTTTCGCATATTCAACTCCGATAATGAGCGGAAGTTTGTCGGGAATATTTTAAAGACAAAAGGACTGATCAAGCAGTTATAATTTCTTTGTGAAACCCCGTCTGTCGTTTGCTTCCGCACCAGAGGTTGATGATCTTTGATAATGGATGGAAGTGAACCAGAGTCACGAATCAAAAAACGGCTCTCCCCGGTTGAAGCGTGGGCCAAAATTCAACACTATTGTGCCTATCAGGAACGCAGTCATCGGGAGGTAAAAGCAAAACTCTATACCTACGGTCTCTACAAAAACGAGGTGGAGGAGTTGTTGGCCCGCTGTATTTCCGAAGGATTTTTAAACGAAGAGCGGTTTGCCAGGTCCTTTGCCGGAGGAAAATTTCGGGTCAAGAAGTGGGGGCGCTTGAAAATAGAAAATGAACTCAAGCAACACGGACTCTCCAAGAATTGTATTGCCCGGGGCTTGAAAGAATTGAATCCTGACGACTATACAAAAACACTTCGAACACTCCTGGCAAAAAAAATAGCCGCGTCTCAGGCGCCCGATACCTATAGCCTGAAAAACAAAGTGGCGCGCTTTGCCATCGGGAAGGGATATGAATCGGAGTTGGTCTGGAGTCTGCTGGAAGAACTGATCAAAAAATAACTTTGTTGGCCACCTGACAATTTTCAGTTGCTATTGTCCCCACCTTTACCTGCCCGATTTGACCGTTGAGGGAACTCAAAAACCTTTCTAACCGGAATCTTCGTAGATACGAACATCTTTTTCTTTATTTTTGAAGTGGTTTAATGATTTTTATGCAGCTCATTCACGCGTGTGACACCATTTTGCTACAATTGGCGCAGGTAACACACCATATTTCAGATACGGATTTTACCAAGCCCTCGAATGCCCTGGGGAAATCTACCGTGGGGCAGCACCTCCGCCATACCCTTGAATTCTTTGCTTGCCTGGAAGAAGGGCTCAAGTCGGGAGTGGTCAATTATGACAAAAGAGGTCATGACCGGGTGATTGAGAGCGATCGTACCCTGGCGCTGGAAGTGATTCAGCGCATCCGCACATTTATTGCCGCCCATCGGGCAGATCAACCTTTGCAACTGGAGGCCGCCTACGAGGCCGATAGTGAAACACCCGTGACCATGGCCACCAACTATCTTCGAGAACTGACCTACAACATTGAACATGCCGTGCATCACATGGCCATCATGAAAATTGGATTGCGGGAAGTAGCCTCGTACGTCAACATCCCCGCGGACTTTGGTATTGCGGTATCTACCCTCAGGCATCAGAAACAGTCGGCAGGACTCGCTTCTCATTGATTGAATTCCATCCGTAAGCATCCGTTCTTAATCAAACTGTTCCATTGGGAATATTGGCCCTTTGGCATTCTGCAGGCGCCTTTGTTCGTGCTTTGGATAATCAATGCGCTTCGAAGCGGTTCACTCTTTTATTTCTCAGCCTCCAACCCATCCATTCCCACGGGAGGGATGATGGGAGAATCTAAATTTGACATACTGGAAAAAGTACCTGACGAAGTAAAGCCCCTGACCCTTCGCATGACCGCTACGACCTCGGTCGAAGACGTACTCAAAAAGATCAACGACCACAGACTCACGCTGCCGGTCATTTTTAAGCCCGACATGGGCGAGCGCGGCTGGATGGTGCGAAAAATCAAAACCGAACAAGACATCCGCCAATATCTGCAGCAGATAAAAATGGATTTTATCATCCAGGAACTCGTTGACCTGCCCCTGGAATATGGGGTATTTTATGTTCGATACCCCAGCGAAGAAAAGGGAAACGTGGTTTCCGTTACCGGGAAAGAGTTTTTATCTGTGACGGGCGATGGGCGCAGCACCCTTCAACAATTAATCTTTCAAAAAGACCGGGCTGTGCTGCAATGGCCGGTACTCCGGGAAAAATATGCTGATCAATTATCGGATGTATTACCCAGCGGTCGATCCATGGAATTGGTATCGATCGGTAACCACTGCCTGGGAACCACCTTCCTGAATGGCCAACACCTCATCACCGATCAGATGCATGATTCGTTTGACCGCATCAGCAAAAAGATTGAAGGATTTTATTTTGGCCGCTATGACCTCCGCTGTGCTACGGTAGAAGACTTACAGGCCGGACGGGTGAAGATCGTAGAACTCAATGGCTGCGGGGCTGAACCCGCTCATATTTATCATCCTGGGTTTTCATTCTGGAAAGCCCTGCGTGTTTTAATCAGGCACTGGCAACAGATGTACCGCGTAAGTGTGGAAAATCACCAGCGGGGAGTGCCTTACCTGTCTTTTGCTGAAGGAAAAAGAATTTACCATCAGTTTCAGAGTCTTCAGAAAAGTCATTGACCAGCAGAGGCACCGCGCTTCTTTCTTACCGGTCATAATCTTTGTAATTTGAGCCTTTGTTCGATTCCGTGGAAATAGTCGTTGCCTTTCTTCTGGGTACTTTCTTTAGTTTCATCGGCTCCATTCCTCCGGCCACGCTGAATCTTTCTGTTTTGCAGTTAGGATTGGAACATAAACGGGCCATTGCCTTGCGGTTTACCCTGGCCGTGACGTTGATCGAATATCCATATGCCTGGATCGGAGTGGTGTTTGAAGAATGGGTGCGCAGCGCGCCCGGCATCACCGAAAACTTTCAGTTGATCACCGCGTGTGTGATGACGGTGTTGGGAATATTTAACTTGTGGAGTGCCCGCAAGCCTTCGGAGTTTGCAGTAAAGTTTAATCAGAGTGGTTTTCGAAGAGGACTATTGCTCAGCATCCTCAACCCGATGGCCATTCCTTTCTGGGTGGGCATCACCGCATACCTGAAAGAACAAAACTGGTTAACGCTGGATACGCAGTGGCACATCCACAGCTATGTGTTGGGGACATCCGTAGGCGTGTTTTTGCTGTTGTTTTTATTTATCTATCTGGCCGAGTGGGTATCGAGATATATCAAGAATAACTGGCTGGTAAAATTGATTCCTGGAATAACGTTGTTGATCCTGGGGTTGTATGCGTTTGGGGTTTATTTTTATGACTAGAGATATAGGAAGGATTTTCATTCTCGGGATAGTAACCAAGCAATTCAACTAGCTTGAATTTCAGATCATAGACAGGGCTATTTTATTGAAGAAGAAGGATACCGCCAGCAACTGACCAGATGATCATTCACCAGTCCGCAGGCTTGCATGTGAGCATACATCACCGTGCTGCCCACAAACTTAAATCCACGTTTAATTAAATCTTTGCTCAATGCATCAGACTCCTTCGTAGTAGCCGGCACGTCTTTTAGGGTTCGGGGCCGATTGACGATTGGCTTGCCTCCCACAAAGCCCCAGATATACTTGTCAAACGAACCAAATTCTTGTTGAACCTTCAAAAACTGTTGAGCATTGGTTCGGGCTGCGTATACCTTGAGCCGGTTGCGAACAATACCCGGGTCCAGCAAGATCTTCTCTAAACGGGCATCGGTAAAACGGGCTACTTTGGCCGCCTCAAATCCGGCAAACGCTTTCCGGTAGCCTTCACGTTTTTGTAAAATAGTGGCCCAGCTTAAACCGGCCTGTGCTCCTTCCAGAATCAAAAACTCAAAATGAGTCTGATCGTCATGCACAGGTACACCCCATTCCTCATCGTGGTAACGGATGTATTGATCAAATTTCAAACACCACGGGCAGCGGGTCCTGTCATTCATCTGAAAAGCTTGTTTTCAAAATTACAAAATCGAACCCCAAGGTACGTCATGGGGAAGCCCTCGAACCATGACTTCGTGAACCATCACGCTTAGATCACCTCCACGTGAACAACTATGGATACCCGTGATAGATGGTATATTATATGTTTTGGGTACCTTAGTTCTACCGTTAATACGACATTGTACTAACCCTCTATAAGATTGGAAACGAATCTGAAAACAGATTTATAACAGTTAAATTGGGGAAATATGCCAAGAGGAAAGGGCGCATTCACACCCGAGGAGATTAAGTCTTCTCCAGGAAGCCGAACGGGAAGGCCACATGGCAACATGTCACAAGTATCATTTATCACCTGCCTTATTATCGAAGTGGAAGCAACGGTATTTGGCAAAGGGAGCGGAAGGACTTAAGCCTGCCTACAAGCGTGTAGATCCCGAAGTACGTGCCTTGGAGGAAGAGGCTCATCCTTCACAACGAGGTATGAAGCCCAGTACACATACCCTTTACTATGGGTGTCTGTGACTAATCAAGAAGTGGTTGATAAACATAAAGACCTTGATCAGAGGCTCGTATAATGACTATCGATATCAATCCATTACGAATGAGCTGTCAAATTTCGAAAAAATGTTCCGCCAGCTCTAAGAAATCGGAATCTATTGCGACTAATGAAATAGTTAGCTAAATAGTTGAATGGAGCAAGAATTTAAGGCATTGGTTGCGACTCATCACCTTCTCATTTATAAGGTTTGCAGGATGTATGGTGCCACCGAGGCCGACATGCAAGATTTGTATCAAGATATCCTGATTCAACTTTGGAAAGCTTTCCCTTCCTTTAAGGGTGAATCAAAAATATCAACCTGGATCTATCGAATAGCCCTCAACACGAGTATTACACAGTTTAGAAAAACAAAGCGTAGGCCAATGCACGAAAGCATTAGTGACTTGATGACTGAAACAATCAGTAACCCGGAAAGCAGACAAGAAGAAGTCGAGCAGTTAAATAAAGCAATTGCCCGACTGGCAGATATTGAAAAGGCTGTTATTCTACTTTATCTGGATGAATACTCCTACAAAGAGATGGCAGAAATTATAGGAACCACGGAGTCAAACATTGGATTCAAAATCAATAAAATCAAAAACAAACTGAAAGAAACCTTAAAACAATAATGTATGAACCTAGACGAATTTAAATCACGTTGGAACAGTAGTTTATCGATTGATAACAAACTTGGCACGCAAAGCAAGGAGTTAGATGTACTCCTTCTTAACACCTTTGAACGAGTAAATCAGTTAGCAAGAACCAGTAAATTTTGGTGGATACTTTCTGCCATTGGCATTGGGCTTGTTTTTACCCTTTTATTGATCACCGCTATACTATATATGCGCAGTCCTGAACAACTTGAGAGCTTAAAGAATGCAATCTCAGCTTTAGTTCTGTTGCCTACTTTCGTGACAGCCGTTGGGCTCTTGTATTACAAGCAAGCAAGAATTTTTGATGTACATAACTGCCACACGTTGTCGAAAGCACTTCGTCAATCGATCATTCGTTTCAGGAATTGGTACTGGCTTTCGCTTATAGCGTTTACCATCTTGCTTTCTCCGGTGTACTATCTTTTGATCGCTGGCGTGTTGTTCAAGTTCAATTATGATTTGTCAACAACTTATCACATAGCGCTATCAGGCATACTGACTATGCTGACGCTATTTCTTAATCACCTTCAATACAGACGGACTTATTTTCATTGGATAGGCCAACTGAAAAAGAATATGGAAGAATTGGCAGACTAACCCAATAGTAGCAAAACGCACACCTACATCCAATGAAAGACAATGTCACCAGTATGATTTTTATCCTGAGTTAACATGAATAGTAAACATAAACTCTTTAAAGGTGCAACAAAGTGTATATTCAAAAGAAGTTGAAGCCCTCATTAAAAGAATAGACGAAAACATGGGTAAATTTGTAAAAACTAGTATTTAAGAGCGCCAAAAATTTCCCCCCTTTTAACAAGGAAAATAATTTATCGTGCTGATAGTAGCATTGTCCGATCTCCTTTTATATTTTGAACATCAAATTCGCAACCGATCTTTGAAATCTTCTCGTGTCGTTTTTGATGTTTTGTATTTTAAATGTTTAGTCAACTCTTATACATTTATGCCAATTTCTTCCGTTCTTAGTGGACTTATTTAGCATGGTTTCGATCCCTCTCTCTCCCCTTACCCGCTTTCATCATTGGCGCACTAAGTACAGCGTGGTCCGGTGGCCTTTATTGCTGGTTATGGCAGGTTTATGGCTCTGTAGCCGGTGGCTTAAAAACGAGTATGGTCAGGAAGACAGCAACCTGTGGATTGTGATGGAACTGTTCTTTCGGTTGTTAGTATGGATTATTCTTGGCTTAAGCGTTACCAGCATTTTAACTGCGTTGATCAGCTGGTTGTATTTCCGCTATCAGCTTGGTAACCAACAAATACGGGCTCGGGTAAAATTGGGGGACGGTCTTCAGGCGGAGGCAGGGGTTGTTCCAGTAAGGATTCAACTACACGGACGCATGATCCGGCCATTACTGGGCACGGTTCAGACGCGACTTTTTTTTAGCAAAGAGGGGTTTTCAGAAGCCATAGTATTGGATGAAAATGTCCGACAGAAAAATCGTTTTTGGAGGGTGGGTATTCAAGGCACCGGAACCACCCTTCTCAACGACCGCAGAATATATGATGTGGAAACAGTGGAGGTGTCATTTTATGACATGCTGGGATTAATCAGCCTGCCGGCCTCGCTCCCCAGCGTTCAGCAATTATTTACCGTGCCAGTGGCTCGCGAAGAACGACTGATCCACGCCCAACCCAACTCCACCGAAGAACAAAAACACCGGATAGAAATACCCAAGCGCGTGGAAGGGGAGTATGTCAATTACAAAGAATTTGAATCAGGGGATAATATCCAGCGGATTGTCTGGAAGATTTACGCCAAAAGCGGACAATTGGTGGTGCGTATTCCTGAAACCAAAGATCCCTATGCGTCTCATTTATACTTCTATGTCAGCTATTACCATGGCTATGAACCCGGAAGTTTGTTTGATGCATCGTTGTTAAATGCCTATAAAGATCAGGTCAGGCACCTCATGGAATCCATCGAGCGAAATGGGTATGACGTACGCATTCCGCAGGATCAGGAAGTCCCCAAAATTTCCGGAATCGGGGACAAAAAAAATCAGTTATTTCAGATTAGTGCAGCTTCCTGGCATGCCCAATGGCCACCGGCCAATTTCGTACAACCTTCCAAAGCAGCCATGGTATGCGTGTCATCTTGTGTTCCGGCCGCAGAAATAGAAACATTGATGAACAAACTGGCCCCTCACATACCATTGATCATTGTTAAATTATCACAAGCGATTCCTTCCCCTTTCCGACTTTCGCTAAAAGATATTTTCTTTAAGCCCCCAAGCCGCCCGGCTGATCATTTGCGACAGCCCTGGTTGCTGGCGCCCTTGCGGAGAGCTTTGCAAAAAAATGAAAAGCAGTTGGAGAACCTGATAAAAAAGCGTGATCGTACCTGGTTGGTAGATACGATAGAGACAATCCGATGATGAGTGCAAATAAACAAGAGCAGGGGAAGCAATTGGTGTTGCGGTGGATATGGGTACTGTTACCCACAGCATTGATTGGCTATGTGACATTGAGAATGATCAATTTCTCTTACACGTCACTTCAAACAAGCATCACCTCACAAGCCATTTATTTCGCCATAGGGTTACTCATTTCCTATTCGCTTTACTTTTTCCGGGCGCGGATACTCGTGACATTTTTAATTCTGGCGGCCATGTATTGGTTTGCTCAACGAATCCTTGTCAAACTGCCAGGAGAATTTGATGTCTTTTACACCACCGCCAAGTTTGAACTCTATTCTACTTTGTTTTTGCTGGGATGGGTTTTTGGTTTGTTGCTCGCCCGTCTCCGATGGGGATACGTGATTTTGTTTGTATTGCTTACAACCGCCACGCTCGTAGCCGTATCTAACACGGTCGACATCAGCTTGTCATATCTATTAATGCATCTGGCTCCGGTTGTCTTATATGGAGTGTATATGCTTTTTCTTTCACCCATCCTCTCAACCACGATGGAATGGAATTGGCGCAAATCCGGAAAACTGACGTTACGGCTTGTTGTCTTCGTGGCGCTGGTCTTCTTTATGTTTGTTCTGGCCGACCAGTTTTTTCGCAGCGATCTGAAAGCCGTGGAAAAAGAATTGGCGGCTCGTGGGGCTAACGAAAAAGATGACAAAGGCCAGGGTGGAGGGTATGACGACCGCTATGGCTTAATGGAGAAAAAGGATGACGGTTATCGCCTGAAAGATACCATGCGGGTAAACTCACGCATGAGTCAGTCTGACCAACTGATGTTTTGTAGTAAGGTAGACAACTATTTTCCGGACGGTTCTCCGGCACCCCTGTATTTTGTCTACCACTATCTTACCAAGTACAACCCGGCTACCGAAAGCTTCACCCGCGACATCAATGTGCCCTCATTGGATGAGTTTGATGTAGACCCGGCAGCCATACCGCTTTACCAGGTTCGGTCAGATAGCAGCATCCTTCGTAAGTCAATGGGTCGAAAACTGCGTAAGATGGTGACCAGTGAAGTATATCTTTCGTCCAATACCTGGAAACATGCATTGCTGGGGCCGTCCAGTGTATTCTCAGTGCAGCCCATCCCTGTAGAAAAGGACTTTCAGAAGACTTTTTTTGCTGCGTATAAAATCAAATCCTATACCTCCGAATTGAACAATGCGTACTTCGTGTATAACATCTCGGCAAATCCATTTTTGGAAACCGTACAGGAACAACGTCATGAAGAACTGGCCACAGTAGAAGACTATTCGAAAACAGATCAGGAATTTTATGACTACTATGTTGATTACCCACGAGGACCGGTGTATGATTCAATCGCCCAATTGGCGCGTAGTTTAGTGCCCCTGTCGGCTACTCCGTTGGAAAAAGTATTGGCTGTTCGTGATTATTTTCTCAAGAGAAATGCCAGTGGCAAGCGCATCTTTCGATATACATTAAAACCAGGATCGGCCGGTGACCCGAATATTCCCAGCTCGCAGATGTTGTACAATTTTCTGTTTAAGACCAAAGCGGGCTATTGCACCTATTATGCCGGAGCTTCGTTGTTTATGCTTCGGGCATTGGGTGTCCCCAGCCGATTTACTACCGGGTTTGCTACGGTAGATCGCAGCGATAAAAACAAAGGATGGTATTGGTTTTACGCCAGTCAGGCACATGCGTGGACTCAGGTATATTTTCCCGGCTATGGATGGATGGATTTTGACATGACCATTGGTAACGAAGACCAACAAAATGCTCCCAAACCTGATGGAACGCCTCCATTACCACCTCCGGAACCCTGGTTAGTATTAAATGCCAAGGCAGAATCTGTCAGCCTCACCGCCAAACAAGTACATGCCACTTTTCAACGCCTGATTTTTTACAACGAAGATCGTGTGCTGAGCCGGTCATTTACACTGAATGTTGATGCCTCCCTTTGTCGGGTACTGTATGATAAAAAAGATACCACGCTGGCAGCCATCCAACCCGGAGACTCTATCATTGTTGTTTCCTATAAAGATGAGGCCAAGAGGCTGCCGACCAAACTAACAGGAGTTCCCTGGGAGGAACAGGTGACCCGTTTTCCGGTGCCTGTGATTGCGGATGAAATTCATATCAAACCCAAACCAGAAATCAAAAAAGAAGAAGAAACAGGAGGCATAACGGAGCGAAAGGAAGAAAGTAAACGGTCATGGAAGGAAATAGCCTGGTGGATTGCTACCGGTGTAGCATGCGTACTTCTGATCATCCTGTTGTTGCCATCGCTATTTTTATGGTATGGTCTGCTACGGATAACCCTGGCCCGCAACCCGGCATCTAAAGCTGATCATGTTTATCGAAGTGCTTTGTATCGGTTTCACATGGCTGGCTGGGAGCGTCACGGGCTCACCCCTCTTCAATATGCAGAAACCAAAATAGATCCTACCTTCCAGAGCGGATTTGCCAATTTTATGCGCATGTATTTACGTCTGAAATATACACAGGGGAATGTGCGCGATGGCGATGAAGAAGTGATTCGTCACTTGCAAAAGTATGTGGGAACCTCCATCCGAAAGAAAAATGGAATCTTCCAATCTTTGATTCAATACTTTTATCTGCTGCGGGCCTGGCGATTCACACAACAATCAACCTCCCCAGACAGCGAAAACCATCCAACTACCAATTAATAAATCACACACGACCATGAGTCACTCAACCAAACTCACTCAATTGACCGAAAACATTGAACGCGTCATTCGCGGCAAAGGCAAAGAGGTGAAGTATGTCATTACAGCGTTAGTCGCCCGCGGCCACATATTGATTGAAGATAATCCGGGGGCCGGAAAAACCGTGCTGGCCAAAACGCTGGCACAATCTATTTCGGAGGCTCCCGGAGAGCCACATCAACCACATGGAGGAGTGATGTTCAAGCGCATTCAGTTTACTCCCGATTTACTCCCCATGGATCTGATCGGTTCCTACATCTTTGATGAAGGTAAAAAGGATTTTGTATTTAAAAAGGGACCCTTATTCACCCATGTTTTGCTGGCGGATGAAATCAATCGCGCCTCGCCTAAAGTGCAGAGTGCCTTGCTGGAGTGTATGGCAGAAAATCAAATTTCCTCCGGAGATACTACGTTTCAGTTGGACAAATTCTTTTTTACCATTGCCACCCAAAACCCGATTGAAATGGAAGGCACGTATCCTTTGCCAGCCGCGCAACTGGATCGCTTTTATATGAAAATTTCATTCGGATACGTTAGCGAAGAGGTAGAGTTTGACATATACTCCAACTATCTGGAAATCGGCAACTCAAAACAAACCGTCAAGCAGGTGCTGCAGTACAAAGATATCATTGAATTGCAGGAAGAAGCTGAAAAAGTTTACATCCATCCCGAATTAGTTAAAGGTATGGTGCGGTTGGTTCAGAGCACACGTAATCACCCCGAAATAGCTTTGGGCTGTTCCACCCGTGGCGGGATTACATTTATCAAATGTGTAAAAGCCTGGGCACTTGTCAATCAGCGGGACTATGTCATAGAGGATGACATCAGCGCCTTGGCACATCCCGTTCTCCATCACCGGTTGATTTTCCGCAACCGTGAAGCTTCCCGGACGGTACTCAAGCAACTGACCGATCAGGAAGTGAATAAATTGGCTAAGCTGGGAATTGCATCAAAAAAATAATTGAATGAGAGGTTTTGTCTTTCTGATCATTTGGATAGCGGGGGTAAGCTTGGGGTGGGCTCAATCCAAACAAGAACTTCGTCAACGCATGGACCAGGAACGCGAAGGATCGTTTGAAGACGAAAAGTCATTGGAGAAGGCCCGGAAGTTTATTCGCATGGATAGCACGTACTATCTCGGATACTTGCTCGAAGGTGCGTATTTGTTTTTCCGGGCTAATGATAAGCTAGGCTTTACCAAGGCCATTGCTCCGCTGGACAAGGCCTTGACAAAAATCGAAAAAGACTATGACCGGGAGTTACGCACACGATCCAATAGTTATGTAATATACAGTGCGGTCTATCGCTATCATTACGATTATAGCTTGATTGCTTACTTTCTGAGTCGGTGCTATCAAAACGTGGAATGGCAGGACAAAGCTATGGAAGTGTTGCATCACGTACGGCAATATGATTTTCAAATGGAACTGAGTATAGATTCGTACAATACGATGGCCTGGATTGTTCATCGTAACCGGGTGTATACGTCAGCAAAGTATCCTTTTTTGAAAAATTCGGTCAACGAAAATGTGGCACTGGCGAACAAGTATCTTGACTCTGCCATTTTTAAAATCCAGCGTGATTTTTCTCTCAACAATGGACTGTTTGATCCCAACTATATCAACCGGCAGTACCTGAGCACTTTTCATTACAAAGCCATCATCTATGATTACAAACTTGACATCGACTCCACCAATTACTACTATGATATTCTGATTGAAAACGGAGCGTATTCGCCCAATAACTACGCAGAGTTTAAGCTGGCTATGGGTGAATTGGAAGAAGCCGATGGTTATTTTCGCGAGGCAGAAGAACGGGAATCCAATGTAGAAAAGACTACCAAAGAATATTTCTATATGCGGGGTACGTTAGAGACGTATCAAGGAAATCCTGACATGGCTGATACGTTGCTTACCCGAGTAATTAAACAACAAGGATCTACACCTGGATATGGCTGGCATTGCATCGGATTGGCTCGCGCCAAGCATTTTGCGGGTTTAACAGCCGAAAGTCAGGAAGTAACCAATAAAGCCGCTCGTTTTCAGGAACTACACATTGGTACTACCTGGGGTCAGGAGCAATACAATCTGGCAGTAGCGTCTTTGAACTACATCAACGCGATACAGTTCAAAAAGGAATTCTTGTTTGAACATGACGAGTGGTGGTTTTGGTTGAACCCGCTCAACTGGTATCGGTGGGTGAAGCATTCACTGGATGTACGCCATCATAAAATGATATTGGCTGCATTGGTGGCAGAAAATCCGGAACGCGAACAGGTGATCTACCCGATTTTCTCTCCTGAAAACCTGATGACATTTGACGAAGTATGGTCGGTGATAGATGGATTTGGGAACGAGTACTTTATCGATATTTATGAAAAACGTTTGCGCATAGACAAACGGCCAAGGGTGCGCAAGTATATTCAATACTACTTGGGCAAATTGTACCTGGCAGAGGGTGACGATAAAAAGGCAGCCTCATACTTTCAGCAAGTCCTGCAAAGCGAAGATATTAACAGTTCGTATGAAACTTTGCTGCGGGCCCGAACGCACGAAGGATTGGCGATGGCTACTTCGGGCGAGAAACGGGAGCAACATATTCAAACACTTTATGAGCTATATCCCCAGTTGATGCCCTTTACCGATCTGACCATGACGTTTCAATTGGAGGTTAACGGCCAAAGTCAAAGCGAGTCGGCAGAACAAATTTTAAAGGAGCTAAAACAATCGGAAATTGATTTGGAGGGGAATGACACAGCTCCCAAGGTGAGTTTGTCATTTAGCGAAAGCGCAACGTCTGTGGTGATTACTTATGCCGTGGAGGCAAATGGTCAGCAGATGCAACAAGGTCTGTTGGAAGTATCCAAAGAACAACTGGCTGGTGCCGGCAAGATTCTGGCGTATCGATTATTTGGTATTCAGAAAGAAATACTAAAAGAACAGCCCAAAGCCGAACCGGCCCCGGTGGACGCAGCAGTTGCCTGACCTACCACCCTTACTTTCCCTTTCCTTTTCGCTCATGAAATGCTCCCTGATAGTCAGGGTCTTCCCGTCTTCGTTGCATATCTATTTCACGGGCCATTTCCTGTTTTTCTTCAAAAGATGTTTCAGCCACTTCTATGGCTGAGGGAATTTTTCTGAGTGGCAACTTTTGACGGATCAATGCTTCGATTTTTTTCAAGTGGTATTCTTCCGCTTCATTGACCAGGGTGATAGCTGTGCCCGTTTCAAAGGCTCGTCCGGTTCGCCCTATGCGATGCACATAATCATCGTATCGTACCGGCACATCAAAGTTAATGACGTGACTGATTTGCGTAACGTCAATCCCGCGGGCTGACACATCGGTGGATACCAAAATGCGAAGCTTGCCTTCGCGGAATTCATTCATGGCCTGAATGCGGGTATTTTGCCCTTTATTGGAATGAATCACCCGCACGGGGCCCAGTCCCTTCCGATCCAGGTAGTGCGATACCTGATTGGCCGCCTCCTTTGTCCGTGTAAAAATCATGACACGGTTAAAATTGATTTGATCCAGCAGAAGATATTCCAGAAAATTGATTTTAGTCTTACGGTTGGGAACTGTGTAGACCTCCTGCGTCACTTGTTTAGCGGTGGTGGCCGGAGGGGTGATTTCAACTTTGACCGGGAATTCCAAAAACTCACGCGAAAGACTTTCTACTTTATCCGAAAAAGTAGCTGAGAATAAAAGGTTTTGTCTCTTGCTTGGAATTACTTCAAAGATTCTTCGCAATTGTGGCATAAAACCCAAATCCATCATCCGGTCAGCTTCATCCAGTATCAGCGTTTTGATTTGCCTGGTGACGATGTGTTGAGCCAGATATAATTCCATAAACCGTCCGGGGGTAGCCACCAGAATATCTACACCCGTTTCAAGTTTGGCGATTTGTGTTTTGGGGCCTACACCCCCATAAATGGCCGCAATGCGCAAGTCAGTGAATTGCGCCAGCGTTTGAATGTGGTTTGAAAGTTGGACTACCAACTCCTTGGTGGGACCAAGTACCAGCGCCCGGCAATCGTTGCCTTGAGCGTAGCGCACTTTCATTAACAGAGGCAAGGCATAGGCCGCTGTTTTGCCTGTTCCTGTCTGGGCAATACCAATAACTTCCTGCCCTCCCATGATCAATGGGATGCACTTTTGCTGTACTTCTGTGGGCTGGGTGTAGCCCGCGGCAACGATACCTTCGAGCAACTGCTTGTTGAAGTTAAAATTTCCCCATGGATTGACAGTGGAATCAGTCATCTTTTATTTACTTTTATAAGGTCCCCCGCTTTTCTGATAAATGACCGAACAGTCACAAAAATCGCATTTGGCGATATCTTTACAAGGTAATGAATACAACCCTAATCAAAAACGTACGCATCGTCAATGATGGTAAAATCACCGCAGGCGATGTTTTAATTAAAGGTGAACGCATTGAGCGGATCGGATCTTCACTAACGACAAAGGAAGCAACCCAGGTAGTGGAGGGTGACCATGCGTATCTTTTACCCGGAGCCATCGATGATCAGGTTCATTTCCGGGAACCAGGCCTTACTCATAAAGCTACCATTTTTACAGAGTCGCGGGCGGCTGTGGCCGGAGGCATTACCAGCTTTATGGAAATGCCTAATACGGTGCCGCCTGTTTTCACTCAACAGCTATTGGAAGAAAAATATCAGATTGCGGCCCGCAACTCTCTGGCCAATTACTCTTTTTTCATGGGAACGTCAAACGACAATCTGGAAGAGGTATTGCGGACAGATGTCTCCCGTGTCTGCGGGTTAAAAATATTCATGGGTTCCTCCACCGGAAATCTGTTGGTCGACAGTCCACAAATTCTGGAGGCAGTATTCAGCCGCTTCCCCGGATTGATCGCCACGCATTGTGAGCATGAGGCCACCATTCGTGCCAATCTGGAAAAAGCCCGCGTCACCTATGGTGAAAATGTGCCCATCGATCAACATCCGGTGATCCGAAGTGTCGAGGCCTGCTATCAGTCATCTTCCATGGCAGTGGAACTGGCAAAGAAGCATGGCACTCAATTGCATATTCTTCATATTTCAACAGCCCGGGAAACGGAATTGTTTGACAACGCCCTTCCGCTGGAAAAAAAGAAAATTACAGCAGAAGCCTGTATACACCATTTATGGTTTAGTGATGCCGACTATGCGACCAAAGGAAATACGATCAAGTGGAATCCCGCTGTGAAAACGTCCCCTGACCGTGAGGCCATCATGAAAGCAGTTGTAGAGGATCGCATTGATGTGATTGCTACTGACCATGCTCCCCACACCCGGGAAGAGAAAGCACAAACCTATTTCAAGGCGCCATCGGGGGGTCCATTGGTACAGCACTCGGTAGTGGCCATGTTTGAGTTGGCCAAACAAGGAAAGATCACCCTTGAAAAGGTCGTTCAAAAACTGGCTCACCATCCGGCCATTCTTTTTCGCATTCACGAGCGCGGATTTATCCGGGAAGGATATTATGCAGATATGGTATTGGTGAAAGAACTTCCGTGGACAGTGGAACCATCAAACATCCTGGCGAAATGCGGCTGGAGTCCTTTTGAAGGGCAAACATTTCAACATCAGGTAACGGATACCTGGGTGAATGGGAAGTTGGCCTATTCAAATAAACAGATTCATGAAGTTGGCGCAGGCCAGCGACTATCGTTTGGCCGGTAAGAGTTTGGTTTTATCTTCGGGCAGGCAAGCTGCTTCCTTTTAGCAAGGAAACTTCCGAAGGCTTCAGAAAGCGCCATTCGCCCCGGCCAATGTCCTTTTTATCAAGCCCGGCATATACTACCCGATCCAATTTTACCACGTCATAGTTGAGCGATTCAAAGATGCGTCTCACAATGCGGTTCCATCCAATGTGTAATTCGATGCCTACGGTTTTGTTGTCATCGCTGACGATGGCCAGATCATCCACCATGGCTTTCCCTTCTTCCAAATGAACTCCGCCAGCAATCTTCTCAAAATCGGCCTTGGTGATGGGGCGGTCTAATTCTACTTTATAAATCTTTTTGGCTTTGTACGAAGGATGGGTAAGCTTGTCGGCCAGATCGCCATCATTTGTCAATAACAGCAAGCCGGTAGTGTTTCGGTCCAGTCGGCCCACCGGATACACGCGCTCCGAACAGGCATTGGCAATCAGGTTCATCACGGTTTTACGTTCCTGCGGATCATCGGTGGTGGTGATAAATCCTTTAGGCTTGTTGAGTAAAATATATACGGGCTTTTCGGCTTTTAGCCGTTTGCCTTCGTAGCGAACATCGTCTGTGCGTTTTACTTTGAACCCCAATTCGGTAATGGTCTTTCCGTTGACACTGACCAATCCCATCGAAATACGATTGTCAGCTTCTCTGCGGGAACATACTCCACTGTTGGCAATAAACCGGTTGAGCCGAATCAGATCATCGTCACTTTGCTTTTTGACTTCATACTCTGGCTGGATCCGTTGTTTTTCCTGCCGTGATTGTACAAACGACTTACGTTCTTCTCCGCGTTTACCAAACTTTGAGTGACGGGGCAATGGCTTTTCACCATCTTTCTCACGACTGGAAAAAGGTTTTTTCTCATCAATCTTTTCTTCACGGGTGCGGGAAGAGTACGGCTTGGAGAATTTAGAGGAACCAAAGGAGCGTTTATCGTTTCGTTTTTCATCCGGATTAAAGCCGGCTCTTTTGACAAATGGTTTTTTCTCATCACCCTCTTCCCGCTTGCGCGAAGGATAGGGTTTGGAAAATTTGGACCCAAAGGACTTGGGTTTCTCTTCTTTATCAAAACGATCTTTTCGGGGATAAGAGGATTTGCGTTCAAATTTTTTGGGCGAACCATCCCTGCTGTCCGGGCGTTCTTCACGTGTACTGCGCTTATCGCCAAACCTCACTGGCTTTTTAGGGCCGAAGCTTTTACGCTCGCCATCACCATAACGAGGCTTGTCTCCTGAGCGCTCATTGGATGAACGTCTATTGCCTTCGGATTTGTTTCCGCGAAAGCGGGCATTGGAGCTTTGGCCCTTCCGGCCTGGGTTTGGAGTGCGTGGCATAAAATAAATGGATTATCCGAATCACTGACAAGGTACGAAATACGCATGACACCTGGTCTTTGACCGTGTGCAGAGGTGCCGGATGTCTGAAGAATCGATTACTGATTATTGTCGGGCGTGCTCCCGATGGTGTTTACTTCCTGTATAAAATCTTTGGGTGTTGGAAGTTCATTGATATCATTGATGCCAAAGTACTCCATAAACTTGGCGCTGGTGCCATACAGCATTGGGCGCCCGATTGTTTCTGCTTTGCCCCGAATCTCGATTAACCCTTTGTCTAACAACTTTTGAATGGCATAGTCGCAATTGACTCCGCGAATGTTTTCTACTTCCGTTTTGGAGATAGGTTGTTTATAGGCAATGATGGAAAGTGTTTCCATGGCAGACGTAGACAATCGCTTTTTGGATTGCTGCTTGAGCATGATGCCAATGCTGGTCTGATAAGCCGGTTTGGTTAAAAACTGGAAGCCACCACCTCCGCGGTTAAGTTGAAAGGCATATTCATCCGCCTGGTACTTTTCTTCCAATCGGGTCAACGCATCCACAATGTCCTGCTCGGGCACCTCGGCATTGAACATCTCCGAAAGGCATGCCTGAAGATCGGCTACTTTAGTAGGAGACGGGGAGCAAAACACCAACGCCTCAATATGATTTTGTAAAAAGTCCACGGATGTATCGTATGTTCAGAGTAAGTTAATCCTGTTTCATCATCTTGGCTTCGATGGATTGCGTAGTGTGTGGTACGGCAATGAGACGCTCTTTTGAGATCAGCTTACCGGTGACTGAGCAGATACCATAAGTACCATTCTTAATTCGGATCAACGCATTTTCCAGATTTTGCATGTACTTCAACTGACGGGCCGCCAACTGGCTGAGGTTTTCCTTTTCGGCTGTCTCTGCACCATCTTCCAACACTTTTGTATTTCCACCGGAAGTTGAATCGGTGCCCTCATCGTTGGTTCGGTTAAGGGTATCTTTTAAGATACGAAACTCTTCTCGGGCTTTTTCAAGCTTATCCAGAATCAGAGCTTCAAACTCTTTTAGTTCACTTTCGCTGTAGCGGGTACGATCATCCTGAACAGTAGCCTTTACTGGCTTATGGGCCACAGGTCTTTGGGTCAAGGCCGGAAATATCGTTAGCTGCGGAGGGGTGACGGGCTTGGCCAATGCCTCTTGTCTTTTGGTTAAAACAGGTGCTTTTTTCTCTTCTGCTTTTGCCACTGGCTTGGTCACTGCTTTTGCCTCTTTTTTAGGGATCTCCTTTATCGGAGTAGGTTTGGCTGCGACTTTCTTGGGGGCTGCCGCCTTTTTGGCCACTGGCTTTTTAGGAGCAGGCTTGGCTTTGGCTACCGGCTTTTTGGCTACCGGTTTAGCTTTTACCGCTTTTTTAGCTTTTGCGGCCGGTTTAGCGGCTTTCTTGGCAGATTTCTTTGATGCTTTGGCCATAAATCTCTCCTTTTGGGGTTTTGAAAAAGATGCGCAAAAATACGGGGTAGCACCTAAAACAAAAAATGCCAATGGATTAAATCAACTAGTTGAAAATGGCTTGAAATTCAGGGTTGTGCAATCACAATGCGCTGCCGAAATGTGCGCACGCTTCCATCCACATCAAAGACTTCTGCCCACACAGCATAATACCCCTGGCGGGCCAGGGAACCGCTATCCGTATCGCCATCCCACCGGAAGAACCCTGTGGTGCCGAGCAATTCATTATTGGCAATGGTCTTGATTACCCTACCCTGCGCATCCATGACCTTGATGTTAGCTGAAAAGCCGCCTCTGTCAAACTGATACTGAATGGTGGTGAAACTCTGATCACTTCGTTGAGGCGAAAAAATCACAGGATCAACCACGATGGGATTGGTGTGAAGAACACTTGCAGGTCTGGCCTGCGAGTTCACGATTCCCGGAGTCGCAAAGCCGCTGCTAGCACTGGCTGAATTCCAATTATCCTTGCTTTGGGTAGGTTGTTTCCAGGAGATACGCTCCAGCGAAATGCCCTCAGCTTCTTTCACCAGCGGATGATGAAGATCTTCAGAATAGCTGAATTGATCAATGACGTTGGATTCTGGTGAAACCAACGCAAAGGTACCCTCTTCATCCGGTAATGCCGGAGGCGTCATTGTCTGGAAGCGAAGGGCGTCATGGGAAGGATAATGTAATTGTATCAAGAGGGGATCACTTGTAAAGACACGGTAATGAAAGGGCGAAAGCAACAGGTTTTCCTGAGATATACTTTTTTCTTCGAGGATGTTTCCGTCTTCCAGCCTCACCATCTTCCAGCCCTTCAGGTTGATAAATTTTTCAGAGGCATTGTAGACTTCAACAAAGTCGACCCCACCTGGAAAGGGATTGAATAACACTTCGTTAATCAGAATATCCAGACTGTCGGCTGTTTCCGTAAGGGCCACTTCGGCACGCGCGAAATCGGATGAGAGCCTGTTCCCATTACAATCAAATAAATCAGACGCAGTAAGAACATATACTGTCCTTGGCTGCAAGGGACTCGTCAATGTCAAATGGATTTTTCTCAAATCTGATGTATAAACAGCCTGACTCACCGAAAGCGATGGATCCAACTGAAAAAGATCCGGAACTAAAGATCCATCCATCTTTTCGTTAAAGGTAAGCTGGATGGTCAGAGGACTTTCGGCTATGGCTGACAATAACCGTGGGCCGGTTACATCAGGCTTGTTAGCCAAGACAGAATTTTGCATACCCGGAGTGCCGCCTTTCGGATCTTCAGAGGCTGTCCAGTTATCTTCTTCTCCACAGGGATTCGCAGGATCAATTAACTCCAATGACCAGCCACCTTCCTGCTTATCTTCATCACGGTACCACGACAGTGAATAGTTGACAGAATCGATAAGCTTGTCATCGGCTGTTTTTAACGTAAGAACATCACCACTGTTATTTAATGTAGGGAAATTTGGTATACCTATAGTTGGGCTGGTAAACAGAGAAATATTGGGTGAGGCCGCAACTACCAGATAAGCCGAGGGAAGAAGAATGCGCGAAGCAAACGTACCTACCGAACTGCCATCCGATAACTTCCATCCACCTAAATCAATTGGATGAATGCTTCGATTATGCAATTCAATGAACTCCACAGACGGCAGGCCTATCTGAGGGCTTGGGTCAGCAAAAATTTCGGTGAGGATGATGTCTTTCCCCGCTACTGGAAAAGCCTGAAAATATAAATAGCTTAGTGAAGTAGCGGATAGCGCATTACCCGCCAGATCGGTGATATTCGAAATGGTTAAGGTTTGCTCAACACCATTAGGGAAGTCGGAATGAAAGATAAGAGACACTGTCTTTCCATCTGTAAGTAGTTGTGCCTGGCTCACAGCATTGGCGAAGGGAAGACTTTGATAGTTACCAGGATTTTCAGCCGAACCCTTATTGATAGGCTCTGAAAATTGTACCCGGAGTTCCCGCGCCTGAATAACCTGAAGGTTTTGAACAACGGGAGGGATATTATCGCCAACGATTTCTCCGACATAAAAGTCATCAAAAAAGTGATTATTGGCCACGCTGGCAGCGGTGGATTGCCGGATACGTATTCCAAAAAATGAACTGGCGGTATAGGTATTATCTGTCACTTCCGGAGCGGTCGTATAGACACCTGTGTCTCCATCATCATACTCCAGCTTCCAAACGCTTGTAGCATTTCGGGTTACTTTAATACGAAAAGGATTATTGCTGCTGCTATTCACCACATTAGCCGGGCTGGAGGTCAGTTTGGAGGGCATACCGTTGACGCTTTTATACAAGGCGATCTCATCGCTGGTGTCGCCTATGCGGATGAAATAACCATTGAGGGAAGAATTTGTCAGCGTGGATTGATCGCTGGTCAGGTAAACATCGGCAAAGTTACTTCCGCTGGTAGCAAAACGGAGGTTGATAAAAAATTCCCATTGTGTTTCGAGGGCGCGACCCGAGGGCGTGGAGAGCGAGTAGTCAATGGCCACGGGAGATACACCCGCATTGGAACGAAGCTGGCCGGAAACGATGGTGAAGAGAGAGATGCTCCCGCTCCATTCAGGGTGGGTAGTAAAATCACCATCCGAAAAATCATCCAGCACTTGCGCTTGTCCATGGATGACGCAAACCATACACGCCTGAAACCATAACAATCTGAACCATCGCATACGTTAAACTTTTTGAAGTCATCAAATGTCTATTGTATTAGTAGTCTACTAAAATATGTTATTTTTGCCGTTCTTAAAAATTTGACAGACATGAAGTTAGCGGTTGTGGGAGCCACCGGTTTGGTGGGGCAGGAAATTTTAAAGGTACTGGACGAACGCCAGTTTTCTTTTGATGAGTTAATGTTAGTGGCCTCGGCTCGTAACGTAGGCAAGGAGATGGTTTTTCAAACAAAGAAATACACCATCATCAGCATGGAAGAGGCAGTGAAACGGGCCCCGGACATTGCCATTTTTTCAGCTGGTGGAAGTACTTCACTGGAATGGGCTCCCCGATTTGCCGAAATGGGCACCATCGTCATCGACAATTCTTCCGCGTGGCGGATGGATCCTGACAAAAAATTGGTGGTTCCGGAAATCAACGGACATGTATTAAAAATTGATGACCGTATTATTGCGAATCCAAACTGTAGCACCATTCAAATGGTCATGGTCCTGGCGCCCTTACACGTTAAATATAAACTCAAGCGCATTGTGGTAAGCACGTATCAGAGCGTAACGGGTACCGGAAAAGATGCCGTGCAACAATTGATGGATGAGCGAAAGGGAGTAGCAGGTGCCAGGGTATATCCACACCCGATTGACTTTAATGCCCTTCCACACATTGATGTGTTTCAGGACAACGGCTATACCAAAGAAGAGATGAAAATGGTAAAGGAAACCCATAAAATTCTGGGCGATCACACCATTGGAGTAACGGCCACCACTGTTCGCATTCCGACCATCGGAGGTCATTCAGAGTCGGTGAATGTGGAATTCCATTCGGAGTTTGACCTGCAGGAAGTTCGGACCTTGCTGGCTCAGACTCCTGGGGTGATTGTGCAGGACGATGTGAAAAACAACGTATATCCCATGCCCATTTATAGTCAGGGAAAAGATGAAGTGTTTGTAGGCCGTTTGCGGAGAGATGAATCGCAACCACGAACGCTGAATATGTGGATTGTGGCAGACAACCTTCGCAAAGGAGCGGCCACCAATGCCGTGCAAATCGCAGAATTTTTAAAGGAACGCAGCCTGGTTTGTTAATAAATCTGTTTCAATAACTTAAGACTGACCCATGGCAAAAACCCATGGGTCTTTTTTTTCTTTTAGAATAACCTCAGACAACCAGAATGGTTAGATAAGGTGGTGAAATGGCCATGTAAATCCCTTACACCAAACGGGATGATTATTCAGGCCATTCCATGCGACTTTAATCAAAAATTATAAACACATGAAAGAACAAACCCTGGTTTGGTTCAAAGCTGATTTGCGCTTACGCGATCACGAACCTCTTTTTCGGGCGGTGGAAAAGGGCTTGGTTTTACCGGTGTTTATTCTGGACGAAAGACTTTTACGTAATCACCCACTGGGATTTCGTAGAGCAGGCACCTTTCGAATGGCCTTTATGCTGGCTGCGATACACGACCTTCGCTCTCGTATGCGCAAAGCAGGCAGCAATTTGGTATTTCGGATGGGCTTGCCGGAAGTCATTCTTCCTGCCTTGAGCAAACAGTACCATTGTACTCAGCTCTTTACCGCTCATGAAGTGGCGGATGAAGAAATACGGATTCAGGAGAAGGTTAAAGAAGGCTTGACTGCCCTGGGAATCGGTTTCTCTGCTTTTGAAAACAGTAGTTTGTTTAAGGAAAAGGATCTTCCATGGCCGGCAGATCAGGTGCCTGATGTGTTTACAACTTTTCGTAAAGGAGTTGAACAAAATTGGAACATACGTCCGGCATTTTTGAGTCCTGAAAAGGTCCAAACATGGTTTGACGGTGACTGGGGAGAGTTCCCTACCCTTACCGCCCTTGGGTATGATGAAATTCAATATGATCACCGCAGTGCCTTTCCCTTTTCAGGAGGCGAGACCGAAGCCTGGAAAAGAGTAACGGAATATTTCTGGGATAAAGACTTATTGCGAAACTACAAAGAGACCCGCAATGGCTTAATTGGTATTGACTACTCATCCAAACTTAGTGCGGCATTATCTCATGGCTGCCTTTCTGCGCGATTAATCTATGAAGAAGTTCAGCGATATGAGCACGAACGCATCAAAAATCAATCTACGTATTGGTTCGTGTTTGAGCTGCTTTGGCGCGATTACTTCCGGGCGGTAGCGCGCAAATACGGTGCAAAGATGTTTATGGCAAATGGCATTCAGCAAGAGCCAAAACATTGGAAACAAGACCGGGAATCATTTGAACAATGGCGGCTTGGAAAAACCGGTCATGATTTTATTGATGCCCACATGCGCGAGTTGCTACGGACAGGCTTCATGAGCAACCGGGGTCGGCAAAATGTAGCCAGCTACCTGACCAAAGATCTGGGCATCGATTGGCGGTGGGGTGCCGCCTGGTTCGAAAGTCAACTCGTAGATTATGATGTACATAGCAACTGGCTTAATTGGGCGTATGTAGCAGGCGTAGGCAACGATCCCCGGGAGGATCGCTACTTCCATACTGAAAGTCAGGCGAGAAAATATGATCCGGAAGGAGTGTATCAGAAATTGTGGTTGAACGAAAGCGGGGGTATCCGGTGAGGATTTCGGGCCTTATAAAAGGCTAATCTTTTGAGGCCTGAAAGGAGGTTTTTATCTTTGAGAAAGCATGTGTGTTTTAGTAAAGTATTCCTATCGTATGACGAACAGGCGGACATCGATGGTATTAATCCTAACGATGGGACTTTTGGCCCAGGTAGTTATCTCATGCATGGAAAGATCAAATCGAGCGGATCAATCAAATTCTGACATCGCTAGGGATGAAAAGTATAATCCTGTTGTATATTTTGAAATTCCGGTAACGGATATTGAAAGAGCCATCCAGTTCTACAAAACCGTGTTCCATTTTGATTTTAAAAGAGAAATCATAGATGGTAACGAAATGGCACTGTTTCCATTCACAGAAGATCATTTGGGTATTTCAGGGGCATTGGCCAAAGGAGAAATCTATAAACCGACAAAGGATGGAGTTGTTATTTACATTAAAGCCACCGATATAGATGAAACGTTACAACGTGTTGTTGACAATGGTGGACAGATCCTCTATCCAAAAACCTCCAATGGAGATTTGGGGTATGTAGCAGAGTTTGAAGATAGCGAAGGAAATAGAATAGCGTTGCATCAATCCGCAAATGGGCGATCGGTTTTGCCAGAATGATGACTACCATTCAAAACACCCGGGTTAACCGATAATAATCGGACATAGGAATACGAAAGGCTTCCCGATCTTCCTCAGTCGGGAATAAATCCACATAGCTTGTGTCTTTCTTCACACGAATAGAATGACCTCTTTTGATCCCATCATAAATATCGCTACAGAAGGATGCCATGCGCTCCCGGCCGCGTTCGCGTAAGTCGATGGTAAGGCTATCGTTGATCAGAACAGACAAGTAAGGCTCCGAATCAAGAACTTCATTGTTTTCCACCAGAACGTAAGCTTCATCTTCCCGCCCGTGAATGACGATGGCGGGAACAATCAAAGGTCTTTCGTTTCCGGTATAACGCCCGCTCCATCGGTAGACATCCATTTTCCCGTCTGGCCCGGGGGAGTGATCGTAATAAATCGATCGAACGTTTTTGAAAAACAGTTCGCTGTCTTCACCTGTTTTAAACTGCAATTTTTCCCGTACTACTTTTTTGTTGCCGTCAATCGTGCAGGATGCCAGTATGACAACTACCCAAAGGTGGATTGGTTTCATTTTGTACTTTTGCCTCGTATTTACAGACATAACTAACAACGAAAATGAATAAAAGTCTAATTATTGGTGTGATCGCTGTTATTGCTGCCGTAGTGATTTTTTACCTGTGGGGCGCAGGGGTATACAATAAAGCCGTTGGACTACAGGAAGGGGTAAATGAAAGCTGGGGAAATGTACAGGCAGCCTACCAGCGTAGAGCCGATCTGGTGCCCAATCTGGTAGCCACCGTACGCGAAGCTGCGGAAAATGAACGCGGAATCTTAACTCAGGTAACAGAAGCGCGTGCAGGCATCTCCAAAGCCACTACCCCCGATGAGTTGGAGAAGGCTGGGAAGCAAATCAACAGCGCCATCAACCTCGCTTTTGAGGCATATCCTCAAATCCGCTCCACCGAAAACTTTCAGGATTTACAGGTTCAACTCGAGGGCACGGAAAATCGCATTAATGTGGCACGTCAGGAATACAATGGGACCATCAAGAACTACAATACCCACATCCGTGGGTACTTTACCAGTATGGCACTCGGCTGGTTTGGTAAAGGTGAAGTTTTTGAACCCCTCAAAGGGTTTACGGCTACGGAAGGAGCAGAAACGGCCCCCAAGGTGGATGAGTTGTTTAATAAGTAGGGAGCATCGCTCATTGGCACCCTCAAATGCCCGTTGTAGAGGTCTTCTGTTTTTTCAGGAAGCAAACTTTTTCCGGTAAAACCGGATTGTTTGTCCAATGATGATGCTTCCAACCACTGAAGGCAAAATCCAAAGCACCCACTGGAATTGTGGTACTTGAATGTTCACCACCACAAAGGCGGTAACCGCTGCAATATAACTCCCGCCCATGCTGCTGATATGCCCGTACCACCAGTGCATGCGATCAGAGGGCGGATTAAAAATCTTTTGTACATCTGCGATCACTAAACTCAAACCAATCCCACCAAAAACAATCCCCACGATTCCCATCATCTGGCCCTCCAGCAATTCTCTGACGCCCCACCCAACAAGCGTCAGAATAAAAATGGTAGCTACGGTGATAATACAAGCATCGATCAGATGGATTTTATGTTTGCGTTCCGGTTTTTTCAAATGCAATATCCGGTACCCGCGCACCGTCATGTAATAACTAAAAAACCCAACCATCAGTAAAAAGTAGTTTTGATGTCCCGCAGCCACGACCACTGCGCCCACAAATACTGCTGTCATACCCCCAAAGTAAATTTTACCGGATAAGCGATGGGGAGCGCTGCCTTTGACGGTAAAAATGGCAGCTAGTCCGCTCAAAAGTGCGATGGAACCACCGATAATATGAATGAATAACACGATGGAAAGAAAATCCTGACGGGCCATGGCAAAGTAATTTTTGCCAAAGGTGGGTCAGCAAGGGCCTTTCCAAGAAAAAGAAGTCTCCAACTGTAAAATAAGCTGGATGAAGTGTAAAAAAGTCCAATGAATCCGGATTCATTGGACTTATCTATTACCGTTTTTCCTGAAGCCCCCGGGCGTAATCAAGGATGTTTTGCACCACTGAAGCCCTCGGGGTCAGTTGCGCTTCCGTCAATGATTGCTGGGTTTGCAATAACTCAGCGTACTGCTGCTGCAATTCGCTTTCGCAGATCAGGGCATTATGGATTTCCCGGGTCTCCTCCTCCGAGGTCTCTCGGTATATATACCTGATCAGATCGTTTTGGGTAAAAGTTTTTATCATAGGCGTGTGTATTAGAGATCATTTTCTTGCGCAGGTTGATCAACGCATACCGCATCCGGCCGAGGGCAGTATTGATACTTACCCCGGTTCGTTCGGCAATCTCCTGAAAACTCAGTTGAAAATAATGGCGCATGATCAGTACCTGCTTTTGTTCCGGGGGCAGCTCTTTTACTAACGTGCGAAGTCTGTCTTTTGTATCCTGCCAGATCTGTAAATCTTCAAAAGAGCTCTCCGAAAAGCGCATGGAGTCAAAAACCCGGCTCCCATCCTCTAAACGGATTTCCGGATGCCGCTTATTTTTGCGGAAATGGTCAATGGCCAGGTTATGGGCAATCCGACTGATCCAGGGGTAAAACTTGCCCTCTTCGTTATAACGGCCCCCCTTCATCGTGTTGATCGCCTTGATGAAAGTCTCCTGCAGGAGATCTTCTGCTGTATAGCGATCTTTCACGATCATATAAATGGCCGTATAGATTCTCGACTTGTGTCTGTGAAGTAGCATCTCGAACGCCTCTTCGTTACCGGTCTGATAAAGCGAAACCAACTGGCTGTCGCTGCATCTGCTGTCTATCATCTGTCTTGCGTTTTAGGTAACGTAAAAGTTCTATTCGATAGTCAATGGGTTAGGTTTCGGATGCTTTTGAGAAATGAAAAGTAGGTACTTTCGTTAAAACCGCAAAATTTTTTTTAAAAATGTTGCCTACAGTATCATTCTTTCGCTATTTGGCATAGTTTTTAACATTTGAATCATTGCATGGCAGCATCTAAAAAAAGAGCAATCAAGAGTCTGGAGAATTTGAACGATGAATTGAGAGAGTTGCTCAGACAACAATATCCGAATGGCTATGAAGCCAGCATTAGTCGTATTTCCAACGCAAAAAATGAACCCATCTTTGTATTCCCGCTGGAGACGGACGATGCCATTTATCTGGTGAAGGTACCAGCTACCAAAAATTCGGAGGGTGAATACGATGTGGAGTCAGGGAAAAAACAAGAGTTTGACGACAACAATGACGACTTTGATAACTCCAATGGAAGCGGAAGTGACGATTTTGAGGAAGGAAGTAATAGCGACTATGACGAAGAGGAGGGAGGCGGTTCACGCGGAGGCAGAGAAAGTAGCTATGATCCGGACTTTGATAATTAATTCGTTGAAATAATATAAACAGCCAGAACACCATCCCTCCGGATGGTGTTCTTTATTTTTGTCCCCTTCATGGCGAATCGCAATTTACCTTTTTCCGATACCGAACTGGATCAGCTTGATCCCAAAGAATACATCATCATCAAACGGGCACGGGTAAACAACCTAAAAAATCTGAGCGTTGCCATCCCGCGAAATAAATTAGTGGTGATCACAGGATTATCCGGCTCCGGGAAGTCATCCCTGGCCTTTGATACACTTTTTGCCGAAGGTCAGCGCATGTATGTAGAGAGTCTGAGTTCCTATGCACGTCAGTTTCTGGGTCGAATGGAGAAACCGGAAGTGGATTACATCCGGGGAGTTTCACCTGCCATTGCCATCGAACAAAAAGTAAACACCCGAAATCCCAGATCTACGGTAGGAACCACCACAGAAATTTACGATTACCTCAAATTGCTCTTTGCCCGTATCGGGAAAACCTATTCACCCGTCAGCGGAAAGGAAGTCAGACGGGATACCGTAACCACAGTCATCAATTACATCCACACGCAAAAGGAAGGAACCCGGCTCATGATTGCCTGTCCCCTCCATGTAATGAAAGGACGAAAGCTGACCGATGAGCTGAATCTTTTGCTGGGGAAAGGATTTACCCGCATATTGGTGAATGGCGAGGTGAAATTCATTGAGGAATACCTTACTACTCCGGGTAAAGAAGGGGGAAAAGGAAAAACAGGGGCAAAAACTTCTCAGGCCAATGAGAAGATGTTTGAAATCTTGATTGACCGTGCTTCGGCAAATGCAAATGATGAAGACCTGACGTTTCGATTATCGGATTCGGTACAAACAGCTTTCTTTGAAGGCCATGGTGATTGTCTGATTTATGCAGAGGAGAAAAAAACACAATTTTCTGATCGCTTTGAACTGGATGGTATTGTGTTTCAGGAGCCCTCGATCAATCTTTTCAGCTTCAATAATCCGTACGGAGCGTGCCAGACTTGTGAAGGGTTTGGGAAAGTTCTGGGCATCGATGAAGACCTCGTCATTCCGGATAAAAGTTTGTCTATCTATGAGGGAGCAATTGCTCCCTGGCGCGGAGAAGTGATGAGTGAATGGGCAAAGCCCTTAATTAAAAACGGGATTAAGTTTGATTTTCCCATTCATCGCCCTTATAGTGATCTGACCCAAAAACAACGGGATGTGTTGTGGGCGGGCAATGAGTATTTTGATGGCATCAACGATTTTTTTAAACATCTGGAATCCAAACTTCACAAGATTCAATACCGTGTGATGCTTTCCCGTTACCGCGGGCGTACCGTTTGTCCCGATTGTCGTGGTACGCGCTTGCGCAAAGATGCCGGCTATGTGAAGATCGCGAATGCCTCCATTACAGATTTGGTGTTGATGCCGATAGAAGAAGCCGTAACATTTTTTGACACACTGGTCCTTCCACCGTATGAGCAGAAACTTTCCGAGCGCATCCTCACGGAAATCCGAACGAGGTTACACTACATGACGAAAGTAGGATTAGGATATCTGACGCTCAACCGGCTCACAAATTCCCTCTCGGGAGGAGAATTTCAGCGCATCAAGCTGGCCACTTCTCTGGGCAGTGCCCTGGTAGGGTCTATGTATATACTGGATGAACCCAGCATCGGGTTGCACCCAAAAGACACCGAACGCATGGTGGAAGTGTTACTCAGCTTGCGCGATTTGGGGAATACCGTGATTGTGGTGGAGCATGAGGAAGAAATTATGCGGGCAGCGGACCAGATCATTGACATTGGGCCGGAGGCCGGCTCGCACGGAGGGGAGTTGGTGTTTCAGGGAACGATTCAGGACATCCATTCGCAACAAGGGTCGCATACCATCAGCTATCTGAGTGGAAATGATAAAATTGAAATTCCGGGTCTGCGCAGAAAATGGAAAGATGCGGTAAAGATTGTGGGTGCGCGTGAGAACAATCTGAAAAATGTAACGGTCAAAATTCCTTTGGGGGTCTTAACGGTGGTGACGGGTGTCAGCGGGTCAGGTAAATCCACCCTCATCAAAAAAATCCTGTATCCTTCGGTCGGTCGTTTGAGTGGATCGGTCAGTGAAAGCCCGGGCAGGTATGATAAACTGGAAGGGGACTTTCAAAAAGTAACCCAGGTAGAGTTTGTGGATCAAAACCCGATCGGAAAATCATCACGGTCTAATCCGATCAGTTATGTCAAGGCATATGATGCCATTCGTCAACTGTATGCCGATCAGCCTTTGGCGAAACAACGCGGCTATAAGCCTTCCCACTTTTCATTCAACGTGGAAGGCGGCCGTTGTGAAACATGTGAAGGCGAGGGTCAGATCAAAGTAGAGATGCAATTCATGGCAGATATCTATCTGACCTGTGAAAGTTGTCAGGGCAAACGCTTCAAACAGGAAGTTCTGGAAATCGCGCATCACGACAAATCAATTGCCGATGTGCTGGACATGACGGTAGAAGAGGCGCTCAACTTTTTTAAAGATAAGAAGGCGATTTATGAGAAGATTCTTCCCTTGAATGAAGTGGGGTTGGGCTATGTCAAACTGGGTCAATCATCCAATTCGTTGAGCGGAGGCGAAGCACAGCGTGTGAAACTGGCTTCATTTTTAGGAAAGAGTTCGATCGAAGGGAAAAGTCACGTCCTGTTTATTTTTGATGAGCCCACCACCGGCTTGCATTTTCACGATATCTCAAAACTTCTTAAAGCCATGAATGCGCTAGTGAATGAAGGTCACAGCGTAGTCATCATTGAACACAATATGGAGGTCATCAAATGTGCTGACTGGATCATAGATCTGGGGCCCGAGGGTGGCGAAAAAAGGGGTGGCACGGTTGTTTTTGAAGGCACACCCGAAGAGATGGTCAAGAAAGGGAAGGGCTTTACGGCTGACTTCCTGCGTAAAAAAATCAAATAGATTTTAAGACAGGTATCGAATGTTGCGCAGTCCCCAGGGAATTGGTGGGCTCGTGTTTTTGGCAACCCGATCTGATTCTGACAGATCAACTAGCATACGTTTTTGACTCTTCAATCAGCAAGTTTAAGGGATATAAAAAAATGTAATATATTTGCTTAACAAAATATAAGAATATACAAAGTATAAGGATATGGCAAAGGAATATTTAGGAGAATTTGAAGAACTGGTTTTGACGCTGGTGGCCGCCTTGCGAGAAGATGCCTATGGAGCGGCCATTGCCGAAGAAATAGAAACCCGCATGAAGCGCGAGGTAAACCTGAGTGCTGTACATGTAACACTGTACCGGCTGGAAGACAAAGGTTTTTTAAAATCAAGTATGGGTGGAGGCACCAATGAACGTGGAGGCCGCAGGAAACGCATCTATATCATAACCAATGCGGGGTTGGCGATGCTTAAAGTGATGAAAGAAGCTCGCGTTAATTTATGGAAGCTGGTGCCACAGTTAAAAATGGGATAAGATGGAACAATCCTGGATCATACGATTCCTGAGATGGTTCTGCCCACCTCACCTGCTCGAAGAAATCGAAGGTGACCTCCTTCAAAAATTTGAAAGAGACATAAAACTGTTTGGAGAAAGAAAAGCAAAGAGAAGATTGCTGTGCAACACGCTGCGGTTTTTCAGACCGGGGATTTTGTTAAGAAATAAATTTTCAATTGAACATAATCGGGCTACTATGTATAAAAGCTATTTCAAGATCATGATGCGAAATATGCTCCGGCAAAAATTCTATTCCGCCATCACCATGCTGGGGCTTACGGTGGGCATAACCTTTGCCCTGCTCATCGGTATTTTCATTTGGGGTGAACTGCAGGTAAACACCGACCTGAAAGAGATTGATCGCCTCTATCTGATGGAAACTAACTATAAAACCGATGAAGGTAACCAGCCGCCATTTTTCGTACCCGCGCTGCTGGGTCAGGCAGCCATTGAACAATATCCAACATTGTTTGAAAAGTATTATCGCTTTCGCGATCGGGGGATAACCGTTTCCAAAGACGATCATCACGTTCGCTTACAGAGCATGATCGGAGACTCTACTTTTTTTGACATGTTTGGATTCCGCGTTTTACATGGTGATCCGCAAAATGCACTGAACAAACCCAACACCATCGTGATCACTGAAAAGATTGCACGGCAATTTTTTGACAGATCGGATGTGACGGGCGAATCGTTGACAGTAAATACAGAAGTAAACGGATTAAAAGAACATGTGATTACGGCTGTGATTGCAGATGTGCAAGAAAAGAATTCGGTCACCGACTTCATGAATTCCGATGCACAGGTATTTCTTCCACAAGAAAGTAGGGTAGATTTTAATCTTGGCTTTCAGGACGAATGGAATACCAGTATTATTACCTATCTAAAACTAACGGAAGGGACATTCCCCGGGGAGGCAGCGGCCACGCTTAATAAAATATTGCAAAAGGACGCCCCCCAAGATATCAGCAGCGACAAAACGATTGTGCTCAATCCGTTGAGCAATTATTATTTACTTACCAATCATGGAGCCGTTCAAAAGCTCATCATATCTCTATCGGTGATTGTCGCATTTATTTTGCTGTTGGCTATTACCAACTTCGTCAACATTTCTATTGCCAGTTCTTTCTCACGGTTAAAGGAAGTGGGCGTGCGTAAAGTGATTGGTGGTGTAAAACGTCAAGTACTTATCCAGTTTTTATCGGAGTCGCTGCTGCTTGCCATTGTTTCCGGTACGCTGTCGTTGCTGCTCTACGAAATTCTTCATCATTATTTTGCCGAGGTGTTAGGCGTTTCATTGCCCTCGTTGCTTGAGATGGATCTACTTTTCTGGTGGTACTTTCTGATGGGCATAGTGGTCATTGGCTTACTGGCAGGACTCTATCCCTCTTTCTATTTGTCATCCACGGGAACGATTGAGTCGCTCAAAGGAAAATTCAATTCTGTCAGAGGGACGCTTCGCTTTTCACGCGGGCTGGTGGGGTTTCAATTTCTGGTGGCTGTGTTTATTCTCGTCACTTCGGTGGTTATGTCCAGGCAGATCTCCTATTTCATGGAAGCTGATCTGGGATATGATAAATCGCAGGTATTGATTGTATCCTCACTGCCGCGGATCTGGACGGAAGAAGGGATGAACAAAATGGAAATAGCTAAACGAGAATTTCTGACTTCACCCAGGATAAATTCGGTTTCACTTTCATGGGGGTCGCCCAATTTTAACTTTGAACCCTACAAAGCTAATATTAACCATGCAGGCCAACCGGTGGAAAAGGGAATACTGACCAGCATGAGCAGTGCCGATGAAGCGTATGTGGACGTCTATGGATTAAAACTGCTGGATGGAAAATTTTTCTTTGATGAGGGCGAGCCTTTTCAGGCTAATCGGTTGGTATTGAATGAATCTGCTCAGAAGGTATTGGGCATTCACGTGGGGGATAAACTCGACATTCAGTTTTCAGATCAACCATTTACGGTTGCTGGCATCGTCAAAGATTTTCATTTTGAATCCATGCACGAGAAAATAAAACCAGTGGCCTTCCTCCACAATCGTGACTTTCAGGCATACCGATATTTTTCGTTTAAACTAAACCCCGGCAGCCTTGAGCAATCTGTTCAGGAAGTAGAGCAACTTTGGAAAGATATTTTTCCGAATGATCCGTTTGTTTATGCTTTTACTGACGACCGATTGGCCATCACCTATCAAACCGAGCTTCAGTTGCGAAAAGCTACGACCGTGGCTTCAGTACTGATACTGATTATTGTATTAACGGGCGTGTTGGGTTTGGTGTCGCTTAGTGTAGCTAAAAGAAACAAAGAGATCGGTATTCGAAAAGTCTTGGGGGCTACGGTGTCAAACATTCTGCTTTTAATTTCACGTGAGTATGCTTTTTTGATGATAATAGCATTTGCGTTGAGCATTCCGGTCAATTACTTCTTTATATCTCAATGGCTCAGTGGATTTGCCTATCACATGGAGGTAAGCGGGTGGATGTTTATTGTCCCTATCCTTGCACTTTTCTGCATAACCATCATCATGGTTTGCGCTCAATCATTCAAAACAGCTATATCCGATCCGGTAAAGTCTTTGAAACACGAGTGATGAGAAGAGCGACATCTGTTCGCTTCTCCGATTCTTGAGGAAGACCGCTAAATCCTGCTTCCGCAGCAGATCACCTCATTTTACATAAAACACGAAAAAAATGTCTGATTTCTTTAACAAATTATATACTAATCCGTATATTAGTCTGACAAAACATATAGAAATGAACAAAGAATACCTGGGCGAGTTCGAAGAACTGGTGTTAACCATGGTGGGCATCCTGCAGGAGGAGGCGTACGGAAACGCCATTGTAAACGAAATTAAAGATCGGGTTGGGCGGACATGCAACCTGAGTGCCGTGCATGTGACCCTTTACCGGCTCGAAGACAAAGGATATGTGAAATCGAGCATGGGAGGCTCCACGAATGCCCGCGGAGGCAGACGCAAACGGATTTTTACCATTACCAACGCTGGTTTGGCCATGCTAAAGGCCATGAAAGAACAGCAAATGCAATTGTGGAAGCTGATTCCGCAGCTAAAAATTGTAGGGAACTAAACATCCAGAGTCTTAAATCCAGAGGATATGATGAGAATCACTTTTATCACCTTGTTCCTACTTGCGTCCTTGGTTGCAACGGCACAAGATTGTGATTGCATGAGTGAATTTGATTTTACAAAGAACTATTATGAAGCCAATAGTCCGGCATTTCAAAAAATCAAGAATACCCGTAAAAGCTACCTAAAGTACCTCAAAGAAGTAAAAAGTGTTCGAAGAGAGTTGAAAAGATCGCCTCTTGATTGTTTCCTTTATCTGGACAAATACATTGGCCTCTTGAAAGACCATCACAGTGGATTAGGATATAATTTAAAACGCATGGATCTCACCACGAATGAGCTCATAGCGAAATTTATAGAAAGCACGGAATATAGAAATTTTAGAAAAATACAGATAGATATAGTCAATCTTAAGGCAAGGTTATCAAAGAAGGAAGTTTCAGACGTGGAGGGAGTTTATACCAATGGAGGGAGTATTCAAGTCGGTATTCTTAAAAAAGAAAATACGAATGATCAATATCTTGGTGTTGTTTTGAAAGAAACAAAGTTACTGGCAACAGGCCATGTGCTCCTTGAACTAACAGAGTTAAAAGGTGGGGAATTTATGTGCACCTACAATATTGGAATTCTCGGCTTTACGCCTGAAAGAATCACTATGAAAATGAGCATCAAAGATGGACAAATGCCTGATTTTGGATTTTCCAAGGTAACGGATGTACAATCTGTGACAGAACTTCCCTATAAATTTGCCAAACTTAACGATAGTACAAATTATCTGCGATTGAGATCGTTTGATGCCGAATGGGTCTCCACCCTGGATTCCCTATATAGTAGTATTGATCGCGAATTAAGAAGTGCTCCCAATTTGATTATTGACATCCGTAATAATGGCGGAGGGACTGAACAAGGCTACTTTAATTTAATGCCTTACATCTACACTCGACCATTGAAAGTGGATTCGGTTCTGGTTTGGGTCACTCCAGATAACATTCAACATTATGAAAGGTCAGGGAACAATCAAGCGTTAGTTGATCGGATGAAAAAAGCACCGCCCAATAGTTTTATTCCATTGGTTGAAAAAGGCATTTCCTATTGGAAAATGGATAGCGTAACTACGTATCCGCGAAAGATAGCCTTACTGTTCAACCAAGGGACTGCCAGCAGTGCGGAATCGATGATTAGCTATTGTATGCAAAGTGACAAAGTAATTACCATAGGAGAAAACTCAGGAGGATATATGGGTTACGGAAACGTGATGACTCAAACCACTCCATGTGGTAATTTCAATCTACGGTGTACTACCACCAAGTACCACTTTAATGCAAGGTATGAGTACATTGGCATTGAGCCAATGTTTAAGGCAAAGGATTCAGACGATTGGGTGTCATTAGCGGAGACACTTTTAGTAACGAAAAAATGATCATGGATGTATTAACAAATCAGAAATGAGTAGGGATGTATGTGAACCACCTCGTGTTCCATTGCAATTTCTGAAATGGTTTTGTCCACCGAACTTATATGAGAGCATCGAGGGGGATTTGCGGGAACAATGGGAAGCAGATGTTCATGAGGGTAATGTAAGCCAGGCCAATAGGAAATTGATATGGAATATCGTTAAGTTTTTTAGGCCTGGAATTGTCCTCCGAAATCGGTTTGTATTTAAACTATTCGAAAATTTTATGATACTCAATTACTTCAAAGTGGCGTGGCGGGTAATGTTTCGCAACAAAATGTATTCTGCTATTAATGTATTTGGTCTTGCCTTGGGAATGACCGGAGCGTTACTGCTCTTTTTATGGATTACAAGAGAATTTACCTACGATCAGTTTCATGCAGATAAGGATCGTATCTACAAAGCGTGGAATCGCGCGAATAATAATGGGAATATCAGTTGCTGGGATGTGACTCCCCGTATTTTGGCTCCCACCCTGCTCGAGCAATATGCATCGGTGGAAGCGGCCACCAGTTTTGCGGGTTGGGGTGATCAATTGCTTTTTACAGTTGGAGAAAAGCGCTTGCTTAAATCATCCGGAGCGTACACCGATCCTGATTTTCTGACCATCTTTAGTTTCCCGATGATCAAGGGCGACTCCCGAAGCGCCATGAAAGAGCCGGCCTCCATTGTGCTCACAGAGAGCTTTGCTCATGAATTGTTTGGGGATAAAGATCCTTTTGGGGAGACGTTAAGTATTGGGGCATCAGGTCATAGCTTTTTGTTAAAAGTAACAGGGATATTGAAAGACCTTCCCTCCAACACCGATTTTGATTTTGAATACCTGATCCCCTTTCAATTTGTAGATGACTTACAAGGGGGTCGGGAAGAAAATTGGGGCAATAACTCGGTCAGTTCCTATATAAAATTAAAACAGGAAGCAGATGTGAACCTTTTTAATCAAGAGATAAAGGACATTGTGAAAAAAAACAGGAAAGACACGGATATTGAAGTATTCCTGTATCCGTTGACAAAAATGAGGCTCTATTCGCGTTTTGAAAACGGCTTACCAGCCGGTGGGCGCATTGAAATCATTCGAATGTTAGGCATCCTCGGAGTTTGTTTGATTATCATCGCCTGTATCAATTTTATCAATCTCAGCACCGCCCGGGCTCAAAGAAGATCCAAGGAAGTTGCCATCCGCAAAGTGGCAGGAGCATTTAAACATTCACTGGTTTTTCAATTTTTGTGTGAATCCATCCTCACCGCTTTGGCAGCTGGCCTCTTTTCTCTTCTGGCAGCGCGACTGATGCTTCCTTTTTTTAACAATCTGATCGGACAACAACTTTCGTTGGATTTTACCAATATCTATTTTTGGATGAGCGGATTTGCCTTTATTATTTTTATTGGTTTGCTGGCGGGCAGCTATCCTGCTTTGTATCTATCCGCTTTCCGACCGGTGCGGATTTTAAAGGGTTTGAGTATAACAGCCTCCAGCCGAAGCATGCTCCGCACACTGTTGGTCATCGTCCAATTCGGTTTTGCTGTTACGATGATTATTGCCACCATAGTTATTCATAAGCAAATTTCATTTGTACAGAACCGGGAAACAGGCTACGCAAAGGAAAACCTGGTCTATCAATACATGACAGGGGACATGAGTAAAAATTATGTCGCCTATAAAAATGAGTTGCTTCAATCAGGACTGGCCGAATCGGTCACTAAAACCAGTGCACCCATTACCGAGCGATGGAGTAATACATCCAGCATTGGCTGGAATGGAAAAGATCCGCAGGTAAAAACGCTATTTGAACGATTTTACATGGATGACCAGATATCTCACACCGCTGGGCTAACATTGGTGGATGGACGGGATATGGATTTGGCCCGTTTCCCCTCTGATTCTACCGCTGTATTGATCAACGAAAGTGCCGCAGCGGCCATGGGTTTTAAACAGCCCGTGGGAGAGATCATCACCGACAATGGACAGGAATGGCATGTGGTGGGAGTGGTCAAAGACTTTATTCTTACGTCTCCCTACCAAAAAGTTGAGCCCATGCTTTTGTTTGGCTGTAAAGCCGAATGGGCTTTTAACGTGGTGCACATCCGATTCAAGACCACGCATTCCTCTCAGGAAAACATTGCCCGGCTTTCTGAATTGTCAGCAAAGTACAACCCGGATTATCCTTTCGAGTATCATTTTGTAGATGTCGAATATCAACGCAAGTTTGCCAATCTTGAAACCACTCAAACGATTACGACACTTTTCTCTTCTATCGCGATCATGATTGCTGGTCTCGGGCTTTTGGGATTATCTACGTTTATGATCGAAGTGCGCGTGAAGGAAATAGGAATCAGAAAAGTGATGGGGGGCTCTGTGGTAAACATTACCCGATTGTTATGTTGGAGTACCTTGAAACCTATTTTGATCGCAATTGTGTTGTTTAGTCCTCTGGGATGGTTTTCTATGAACTGGTGGTTGAGTTCGTATGCCTACCGGATCTCGATGAACCTGGGGATGGTATTGGTTGCGGGTATTTCCATCGTAGCGATCGCGTTGTTGATTGTGAGTTTTCAAACTATCCGGGCGGCACGATCCAACCCGGTTAACAGCTTGCGAAATGAATAAGATAGTGGTATGCCTGATTCTTTTAAGCGCATCCTGGTCGTACGGGCAAGTATATCATGGCAGGATTCTGGATGCTGAAACAAGTCAACCGATGCCCTATGCCAATATAGGTATAGTCTCCAAGGACAGAGGAACGGTTTCAATGGAAGATGGATCATTTCAATTGACGATCGATCTGGCATGGAATGATGACAGTCTTCGTATTTCATCAATCGGTTATGAAACACAAACATTTTTAGTACGATCATTTAAAAGCAAATTTTCAGGGAAGGAACCTGTGAACTTTTCTTTGTTGCCGAAACCGGTGATGCTATCAGAAGTAGTCATCTCCTCACGGTCCACCACACCAATTCAAATGGGAAATGCACCACAAACGAAATACACTAAGGCAGGTTTTTTCTACAACAGATTAGGTCATGAAATAGGCACAATATTCTTTTTGGATAAAGGTGTTGCCAGGGTTATCGATAGTGTACAATTAAACATAGCCAGTTGTACATATGATTCTATATTTCTACGGTTAAACGTTTATCAACGCATCGCCCAAGGATATGAAAACATTTTACCTCGTAATGTTTTCATCCGGTTGACGAAAAAGCAAGCGTTGGCAAAGCCGGTTATTGATCTGCAAGAATTTAAACTAATAGTATCTGATCAGTTTCTGGTCACCGTTGAAATTGTCAAGGAAATGGGTGAATCAGGCTTCAAATTTTTTGCCAGATTGAATGCGGATAAGTTTCCGACCATTTATCGGGGCACCAGCCATGATAGCTGGAAAGAGGCATTTCACAGAGGGAAACCGGTGGGCATTAGTTTACTGGTCTTTGGTCATTAAAAGATCACCTCAAGGCCTACATATTTTTAATCTTTTTAAATGAGGTAGCCACGCCCCGGATCAGCGATGAACTAAACCCCTGATGTTCCATTTCGTTGAGCCCGGCAATGGTACATCCCATCGGTGTCGTTACTTTGTCAATTTCCTCTTCCGGATGCCGATTGCCTTTTAATAACAATTCTGCTGCCCCCTTTACAGTTTGTGCAGCAATGAGACTGGCTGTTTTGGCATCAAACCCAATTTCAATGCCCCCTTGAGTAGCGGCACGTATAAACCGCAAGGCATACGCAATCCCGCATGCACCCAGCACGGTGGCGGCATCCATAAGCTTCTCATCAATATGAACCGTGGTGCCTAACTGATCAAAGAGTTGTTTCACATACTCTATTTGAGTAGGGGATGCATGCTGCTGGCAAATACATGTCACGGACTCCTGAATAGCAATCGCTGTATTTGGCATGGCGCGGAAAAGAGGAATGCCTGTTGGCAAAATGGCCGAAAGATCCTGCAGCGATACTCCGGTGACAACGCTGATAACCACATGTCTGGCAGGGTCGAAATGAGCCGCTAACTTGTTTAGTACTTCTTTTACGTTGTAGGGTTTTAGCGCTACGATGATCACTTCACTTTGCCGGATAGCCTCCTCGTTATTGTCGGTGATCATCACGCCTGCTGCTTGCAAAGGATACAAGCGTTCGATGTTTCTGCGGGTGACTGTCAGCGAGGAGGGTGGACAGAAGTTACTTCTGAGGAGCCCATGGGCCATGGAAGCTCCGAGGTTTCCACCTCCGATGATGGCGATTGATTTCATATGTAATAATTTTTTAGCGGCTGCATAAAATTCCCATATTGAAGACTTACCCTCGAATAAGTTCATTTGTTAACATCTCGTTGGGTATGGTCTGAGTTATGCCCATTTCGTATCCAGTCAAAAGTATGGCTTTTGTAAATCAATTAACCAGTGTTGTTAAAATTTTCAAACAGTGGCACCAAGCGAAGAAAGAGAATACCTCCTCCGTGTCATCCATCAAAAGCCGTGATCAAAATGTTTTAGGCCTCGACCTCCCGTAGC
>ERZ1066130.118-NODE-118-length-46509-cov-20.680824_pt1 | contig 46509 bp, 56 predicted proteins | sample MGYA00382777_ERZ1066130 | MGnify/ENA primary metagenome ERZ1066130 (study PRJEB33369, sample SAMEA5778360) | biofilm metagenome | biome: Industrial cooling water; feature: Water cooling tower basin; material: Biofilm | place: United Arab Emirates | collected...
GCAAAAAACTTTCCACAAAATTCCAGATTTCTTTGGACCGACGATCCGCGACGCGATCCGTGCGACTGATAGCAAGAGTGTCAGTAGCGGCGAGCGCCGATGGCGGAAAACCCATGTCTTGAAGGGTGTTTTCCGCGCGGCGTAAAAGAGAATCCCGCTACACCACCGCGAGATGCCGACGGCACGTCGTCGCGACGTCGCTTAGCTGAGCGACTCTGGATCACTTAGTTCAGGTTCGAGTCCTGACCGGGCAATCGCGATAACCACTTACTTGGACGTGACTTCCGGCTCCACCACCAAATGACCATCGGACCCACTGATAGCAGAAGTGTCAGCATGTCGGCGCGACAGTTCCCGCGCCAGGTCCGCCGCGTCTTCATGCGCATAGAACTGCTGGGTTGTCCTGATGTCGCTGTGCCGCATCAGCAGCTTGAGGTCGAAGGCGTTACGGACAATGCCCGCCCATCGCTTCCCGAAAGACCGCCGCAGGTCGTGAGCGCTCGCGTACTTCGTTTTCCCTTTGCTCGTGTACTGACCGACGATCACGCGGGCCTCGCGGCCGATCTTGGAGATGGTCGCCGAGACGAATTGCATGCCGCATGGCTCGGCCCTGCGGCGGCCTGTCAACCGAAAGACGCGGCCCCGTCGTTCGTCCTCGGGAGTCTGCCGCAAGAAATCCGCGAAGTCCGAGACAATCGGGATCAAGCGGTCCTTGCGTCCCTTTTCCTTCGCGGCGGGTATGATCAGCGCCGGGAATCCGCCGTCCAGGTCCACGCGGATCGCGGTGGTATCGTCCCACGAAAGATGGAGAGCTTCGTCGAGCCGCAAGCCCGACAACCAAAGCCCTCGGAGCAGCCGGACCCACGACGGCGCGGCGGCATCGCACTTGATGACCTTGGGGACAGCCGCCAGCATCCGCTCGAATTCTTCTCCGGTCAGGGGTCGCCCCTTGGCCTTCCGCTGTTTCGCGGCAAGTTGCGGACGCTCAATGTGCGGCACCTCGCGCAGCAACCCCTGCCGATGTGCCCACTGCAGCGCCTTACCCAGGTGGGCGAGGTACGTTCTGATCGTGGCCTCTTCGAGGGGTTGATTTCGCCATACCGCCTGCAACCGCGACAGATTTCGCGTCGTCAGGTCGGCCATCGTCACCGGCTTGATGTGGTCCTCAATCGCGTTGAAAACCGTGCCGTAAAGCCGCCTCGTCTCCTTCGCCAGCGACGGCAAGACCTCTTCCGCATAGGTGTCGCGAAACCTGGCCCAACCTTCATTGCCCGAGCGCGACCGCTCCAACTCCCATTCGTCGATGATCCGCCGCGCGACACGCTGGGCATCACGCTCGACCGTCTTGCCAGTCGATCGGCGGATGCGGCGATTGGTCTGCGGATCAGTCCATTCGACGTAGTACCTTGCCCGACCAGTCGGACGGAACATGGAGTAGGCAAGGTCCGGCATTGGTCAGTCCTCATCGTCGTCCAGCGTGTCGATGACAGAGCATGCGATGACTTCCGCTCCAAGAAACATCCGGTGCATGCCGATCTTGTGAACCGGGAGCCGCTTTTCCTTGACCAGCTTGCGGATCGCTTCCTTGTTCATCGGCTGCGGAAGGAGCATCAACAGTTCATCGTAAGTCACGAAGTCGTCCGGCCGCAAACGCCGGGGAATTTGCTGAACAGGGCTTTTTTCGGTTGACATAGGGACGTAGCACTCCCTAGCATGCCGCAAGGCACGCAAATCTCTTGTAGGAGATGGGTGTCAGACTGAAAACTGCTCGGCCCTCGTGCGGTGCTAGCAACACTGCACGGGGGTCTTTGCTTGCGCGAAAAGCAACTTGCGGAGCACGGGTCGCGCGGAGTAATGCGGCGGGCCGCGAGGTGAATTTGCCGCGCAGAACCGTGGAAATCCACGGCGAGGCGTCATAGAGTGACGGCGGGCGTAGAGCACGTCGTACCGACTTTCTGCTATGGGTCGGGCGATGTGGGCCGCACCTGTTGATGGCAGTGTGCGGTCACGCCCATCCTTCAAGGTCGGCCAATCTTCACGGCGTCGTAAGAATTCCGCAACGCTAAATCCGTTGCTTTCGGTTTTTACCTCACGAATATGTTCGGATTTCTGAACATCGCGTAGGTGGAGATACCGATTCAGAGGCCACATCAGCGACGTCTCTGTCGCTGCCGCAGTTTCGCCTGCGTGGCACGGCCGCACCCTGGCGGACTTGGTGTCGTGTACGTGCGGACATCATATCTGATGCCGGTGGTGTGTCAAGCGACCATCTTCGATAGTTCTGCGCACAACGGCATTCCCTGCTGACTCTTGGGGAGTTTCAGCATTCGTGTGGTCTTGGTGTGCGTGGCGTTGCTGGAGTCAACGGCTGCCAAGCGTGTCATCGCGACAGGCTGTTGGCGGTGCCTTTCAGGCGTTGTGTCGCGGTTAAGCAAGGTGTTTTTGCTGTGTCAGCTTTGGACCGGGACGTATGCCGTAACGCAGGATCGACTACCTGCCCGTTGCCCGGAAAAACCCCGTGGAAGTCCGGGGAACACCCATTACCGCGATTCTTGACGCCGCCGGGGGAGATCGCTGGACCCCGTCTCCTGCGGGCTGGATACCGCCACGGTTCTTTTTCGGTCAGCCTGACCACGTGCAAAGTTCCGTGAAACATAACGCGCCACGTTGCTCCCGTGGCCGGCGCATGAAAAAGCCCCGACCACATCCGACGGTTGCAACCACGCAGAATCCGTCACGATGAACCACGGTCGGGGCTTGCCGTCCTTGCGGGACGGTGTCTCCGTATTGTGGTTCACGATGACAAACTCTGGTCGTGGTTGCAACCGTGAGGCAGTGTAGCAGATTTCGCGGACCTTGTCGCTGATGGTCGTCGCTAGATGCCACCTTCCGCAGATAGCGGCGGCGTGGTCGGCCGCGAGCGGCGGACAAATTCGCTGCAATTTGTCCGCGTGAATTTGTCGGCAAGATTCTGGGCTTGACGCGGAACGGCTTGTGGCTGCGGACATACGCAACGCCGGTTGCACAGCGTTCCCATACGCAACCGAACGGCCGGTACCGTTAATCACGGGCCAAAAGAAAGGGGGTTAGCCGAAGCTGACCCCTGGGGAATCCTACTCGCGAAACTGCCTCGGTTTCGGATTCGTCATGCCGTTTCTTTGGCATACCGGCGTGTTATGGCATTTTTCTAGGATACGTCAAAGCCCATCTGCTGACACGATCCCCAGCAGATTCGCGAACGTGCTGGTACTACTGACCGTCGCCAGATTTCGCCTTGCCCCGACGTTTCGCCTCGGGCGGCGTGAACCGGTAGCCCTGTGTTTTCGTGGTCTTACCCCAGCCGTCCGAGATAGTGACCCAGGTACGTTCAGCGAGACCGGCATCGCATGCGCGGTTCATGATCTGGCGGACCTTCTTGTCGCTGACGCCCCACTTTTCTTGCAGGTCGCGGCACCTCACGCCATCCGTTGATGCCGTGTCGCCGACGCCGAGTCGCGTCAGTTCCGCCATGAGTTCGTCGACCGTGATGCTCACCGCCATGGCTCCGCCTATTCGCAGAAGACTCGTTCCTTGAGGATTACCTTGCCGTCGTCAGCGATCACGACCATCGACTGACTCGGCCCCTCATAGTCGCACTTGAAGGCCACCGATGTTTCAGACCATCCGATCAAGCTGCCGTTGCAGCAGAATTTTCGCATTGGCATGAACTGGTGGAAGTGCCCAAACACGTCGAGTCCCGCCGTACGCTCCCTGTCCCATGCCGCGATGGCCTTGTTGATCGGGATTGTCGGGCCGCCAGAACCGCCGTGGTATTGCACATTGTCGCCGTGGTGAAACCGAATCGGTACGCCGTTGATTTCGAGCCAGTTGTGATAGCCGTTCTCCACCTTCCACGACACGCCAGGGATGCGGAAATGGCTCTCCATCGTGCGGTACATCAACCATTCGTATGAGTTCGCATGCGCCCCCTTGAACTGTTTTTTGTGCGTCGTCCGGCCGTGGTTTCCGTACGACGTGACGCAGGTGATTGCCTTGGCCCGGCACTCACGCTTGAGGTGCTTCAGGATCGAGTAAATTTCATCCTGTACCAACAGCGTTTCTTCGGTCGGCGCTAGGTAGTTGGTTTCACGAAGTTCGTCGTGGATGTAGCCGCCGATGAAGTCGCCGAGCAGACCTACCACGACGTGTTCCACCGTAACCAACTTGCGGACCCAATCAAGCATCAAGCCTGCGTGCTGCGCGGCGCTTTTCGCCCGTTGCTGGCAGATTTCCGGGCTGTACTCGTTGCGACCATTTACCGACGCCGGGTCGACGCGCTCGCCTGCGTGCCAGTCGGAAAACACAAGGATCGCAGTCGCGCCGCCGGTCGCGCCGATCTTTTCGTAGATGCGGTCTTGCTGCTGACCTTTAACCGACTGCACGAACTCCAGCCTAGCCTGTGCCGCCTCGATGTCCTTTTCTCGTGCCTTCAGCGCCGCCTTAAGTCGTGCGTTTTCGTTGGCCAAAATGACAGATTGCACCTCAGCCTGATCGGGAACCGTTGCTATCGGTTTCTTCGTCATCATGGCCTCGCTGACTGGTCGTGTTCCGCCACCCGTCGATACCCGAGCCGCCACAGTGCGTTGGACAAATCGGTCCCGAACTCCCCGACCCACTCCTCTGTTCGATGCCAGTCCGCCGCGTGCATCACCTCATGAATCACCGTGTCGAGCAATTCCTTTTCCGGCTGATTGTACGCGACACGGATCGTCTTTCCCGGCGCGTCGGGCGGGTCACACTCGCCCCACACCGGACCATTGCGGCGACGACGGAACCACTCGAAGCGCCATCGTCTGCCGAGGATGGTGAGGTGCATGGTATGATTCCGGCGGCCCGCTCATTCCTTGGAAGGGAGGTCACCCACAGCATGTACCCGCCGGGAGTTCACACTCCGCAACGTGACAGGGCTTGGGCGGGTCGACAGCCGCAACATCGATCCCAACGCCAGCAGCAGCGGCAAGGGACTCCGCAGACGCCACCATTGATGAGATGGTGGCGTTTTCCTTCGCGTCCTCGGGGTCGACCATGACGCCGAGGTGGATCAGCGAGGCCACGCACACCGACCGGCCCATCTTCCCGCAGTCAATGCCCGAGTCACCGATGAGCGCCAGCGAATTCCGATCGGGCCTGAATACGCTCAGCGTGATTGTCTGGTTGCGTTCGGCCATCTTCTCGACCACACGCCACCACCGCGACGGATCGTCGCAGTACGGCGGCACCATGAACGCCGCCGGGTTGCCGAAGACGTGCTGATGCACCAGCCGGTTGATCTCTTTGTCCGACATCGCATCGTTGTAGACGATCGGTTCCACGTTGCCCCCTGAGAATGAACCTGTAAGGATTACTTACACGTTGGCCGGTCGTCATTGACCCGACCATGCTCTGTTGCGTCCATCAGAATGTGAGCCGTCGCCGCGATGTGCGCCAGGTGCGGCAATCCCGACTCGGGATCAACATCCTCGCCAGACAGGAACGCCAGCGTGTGACGTTGAATCGCCGAAATGTAGTTGCTGGCGTTGATTGATTCGCCGCGCCAGTTCCAAGGACCGTACTTGTCGGCCCCGTGCTTTAGCACCATGGCGACGGCAATCTGCCCGCACGGCGGAATCAGCCACAACGGCGTCTTGTCCGCCGCCGCGATGTCTTTTGGATTGGATGACGACACCATCCTAACAACAGGTTTTGGCCGCACTATTCGTTCCTCTTTAAGGCTTCGCTGAGACTGTCCGCAAACGTGCGGTCGAAACGCCTGCGACATTGTGCGTCGTGCTCGGGATCGGGCAGCAGTCCGATTGGCTTCCACTCCGCGTAAAACACCCGTTTACCGTCGTCGCGGAATTTGAGCGTTTCGATCTCAACCCCGCGTGACTCATCCCATCCAGGCATCTTGCATACCAGCAGACATGCCGCCCGCCGCATCATCACGGAATCCGCCGTCATCCAAAATCCATGATCGCGCGGATCGTGTCCCGTAGCCATGGCGATCGGATGCGAATGGGCGATCGGGCAGAAGACCGGAATCCGCTCGTTCATCAATTGCTTCGCCGCTACGCACGCATCGCGGAACGCCGCTTCCAATCCGTCCTTGTAGCGACTGTACGGCGTCGCCAGATACACGTACGAACCACGCAGCCGCGTCGTCGTGTGCAGGTCCGTAATAATACCGTCCGTGAGTATCAGCATGGAATTCGCTCTCCCAAGTCCTATGCTACCAGAAATTCCACGATCCGTGCGGACTCACTTCGCCGAGTTCTCTTTGGCCACTTGCCGCGCCTTCTTCAATTGGGAGTCCTTAAGCCGCAGCAGGTCCATTTCCAGCGGCGTCAACGATCCATACATCTCCTTGGGAACGTAGAGATTCTCGAACGTGCGGAACCGGGGAGACTGCCGCATCATTTCCTCGACCGCCTTCCGGGCCTCGAACTCCTTCGCCCGCTCCACGCCGCCGGACAAGTCGGTGATCTTCACTCCACTCAGAAGATTAACCGCACGAGTTCCCCAGTCCTTGCGGTCGTCCGTCGCCTTCTGGAACGTGCTGATCTGTCGCGCCAGCGGCGAGTTGCCCAGCACCAGATTCCCGAACCGGCCCGCTTCCGTGTCACCCGAGAACGGGTACTGGTACATATCCCGCTGCGGACGTCCCGTGTGCAGGTTCACCCCGGTCACGGTCTCAACCGCGCCACGGATCGGCGGAGCCAGCATCGACCCCACCTTCTGCGCCGTACGCTGAATGGTCCCGGACACCGTCGGCTGCAGCGCCATCATTTCAAACGGCGCTTCGTGCATCAGGCCGAACCCGGCGATGTACCGCCCGTCCTTGCCGCCCAGCCACTCCGGCATCCCCGCCATCGGGATCGCCGTCCCCTCGGAAATGTACGACGGCACGTAACTGTCGTCGGACCGCGCCGAGTTCGTCGCCCGGATCGCCTGCGCCGTCCGCCCGCCCGGCCGCTCGAACAGTTCCTTCGCCACATACTCGGTGATCCCGCGCGTGAACGAATAGAACGGGAACAGCCGCTTGAGCATCTGCCGCTCGACGTCGGTAGCCTTGGTGTAATCCACGTGCGCCGCATTGATGTTATGCGCCGCCTGTCGCGGGTCCACCCCTTGCTTCAACTGCTCCAGAAACGCCGACCCGCGCACCTGCCCTTCCACGAAGTTCCCGACCGACGCCTGCACCTTGGCCAAGATGAAATCGTTGGTCTTCCGGTCGCCGACCCCGGCCATGTTCGCCGGGTTGAGTTCCTTCGGGAACCGCCACTCCATCGCCGCCTTCCCGATCTCCTTGGCGTCCGTGGCGAACTGCCCGGCCACGCCCGTCAGAGTCAACGGTTGATTGCCGACTGGCAGCCGAGCCGCGCGTCGTTCCAAAGGGGTCGCTCCCCCAAACACTTCGCCCGCCCCGCCGAGCGCCGATCCCGTCTCGTCCAGTTGGTTCTGGTAGAGGTTCGCCGCCTTGACCAGCACGCGAAGCTGTTCGTTCGCTTCGTCGTTGGTCAGGCCTCGGAACATCGGGACCGACTCCTCGATGCCCTTAATCGGCTTGCCCGCCATGAACCGGCGGAACTCCGACATCGACTTCGTCCCTGACAGCGGATCACGCCACAGACCGGACAGAACGTTCTGCGTCACGCCGCCGATGAAGTTCCGCACATGGAACGCCGGTGCGAACGTCAGCCCGAGCTTGGTCCCCTTGATAAAGCCGTCGTACGCCTTCATGATCCCGGACACCGTCTCCGGCATCATCAGCTTGGTCATCGTCTGCTTGGCCGCCTCCACGTCGCGCAACGGGACGTACAGGTCGTCGACCGAACCGGGCTTCCCCAGTTCCGCCAAGAGCCGCGACGAATACTCCGCCGCGTTGTCCTCGATGATCGCCCCGGCTTCGTCCATCAGCGGCGCGAACCCGACATCGGTCAACGCCTGCCGCAAGGGGATCATGTCCGGCCCTTGGCTCGGCACCGCCACGTTGGCGAACATCCGGTGGATCGCCCCCACGTTCGCCTTGGAGACCCGCAGACCAGCCGTCGATCGGGCATAGTCCTCGGCCGCCGTGTTGCCGTAGGTCGGCACGCCCGACTTGACGTACGACTCCGGCCGCTCGGCCGCCCACTTCGCCACCTCGCGGGCCTTCTCGAATCGCGCCGCCAACAACTCCTCTTCCGGCGTGACCGGATTCATGGTCCGCTGCGTCTGAATGTCGTCCAGCACCGCATCCGGCGCACGCATCCCGCTTTGGTTCGGCGTGAGCACCTTGTCCAGAATCCACTGCTTGTCCGCCGGGACGCGCGTCATCTGCTTCTCGGCCTTCAGCAGCGTCTTGCCGCCTCGGAACGTCAGCAGCATGTCCCGCAGCCGCATCTCGGGATCGTCAAACCCGTTCCACAACGCGCCGTACCGTACCGTGTCGGCTTCCGCGTCCCGCCGCAACTTCTCGACCCACGTATCGATGCCGTATTTCTCCAGCTTCTTGCTGGCGATGTCGCCCCCCTCACTGATCACCCGGTCAAAGTCGCGGAAGAACTTGGCCCGCACCGTGCCCGTCGGCAGCACTTCGTCGAGAAACTGGTTCCACGCATCCGCCACGCCGGTCGACTTCATGATCTCGGCGTCACGGTCCAGCGCGTACTTCAGGTATTGCGCCACCACGTCCGGGGTGTAGTCGGTTCCGAAGTCGCGGTTGATCTCCTGCGTCGCCTCTTCCACCGTGCTCCACACGTTCCCGCGACGCCGCAACTGCTTGCCAGGAACGGTGACTCCGTTGACCTTCTCCCACGCCGTCTTGACCGCCTTGGCACCACCAGGCCCGGCCACGTCGTACTGCGTCTCCAAGATGTGTTCCGCCGCCGCGTCCGTCCGCTTGAGAGTCCGCGTCGCTCCCGCCACCTTGGGGTCCAGCGACACGTTGTTGAGCACGTACGTCGGCACGTCACGCGGGGCCGTCCGCCCTTTGAGGGAGTCCGCCTTCAGTCCGAACAACTTGTTCGTGGCGTTCTGGTCCTTGACATCCGGGCGCAACGCTTCGGTGCGGAACCGGCTGTTGTAGTTGATCTGCTCCGACGCCAAGTCTTGGGCGAACTGCGATCCCGCCATCGCCTGCAACTCGGCATGCACGGCGTTCTGCCGATCCCGCATCGCCTTCGCGACCTCGATCGCCTTGTCCGACAACGGCTCCAAGCCCCGCGACCGGAAGAACTCATCCTTCGTTCCGGCGAGGATCGCGGCGTCCAACTCATCGCTTTTTTCGATGGATAGACTCATCGCATTCACGTTGTCAGCTTCAGGACCAAGCTCCTTGATCCACTGGTCCTCATCCATGAAGCGGTCGTACTTCGCGGCGTCGATCTCCCGCATGGCCTCGGGCATGACCTTCTGCACGTTGCGGTTGAACGTGTTCCCCGCCGTGCGGTCGAACACCGCGCGAAACAGCCGACCCGGCAGCGTCCCCGCCAGATAGTCGCCCGCCTGATCCATTCCTTTTAGGAATGCTTGTCCCACCTTGCCGGACCCGCCGACCGCTGCCGGTTCCGCGAACGGTAGCCCGACTCCGACCGAGCCGCCCACCTTCTGCGCCCGCACGTTGGCGTCGGAAACGTCCAGCCCCGCGTCGGCCAGCTTCTTCGCGACCTTTGTCGCCTGATCCGCGTCCGGGTAGAACATCGGATTCAACAGGTCGTCGATCGTCGTGACCGCGCGGGCTTCCCGCTTGCCGATCGCCGGTCCCAGCTTGGTCGTCGCCACCTTGGCCACGTCATCCAAGAGCCCGGCCTTCTTCACCGCCTGCCCGGCCTTGGTGAGCGCCGATCCGCCAAGGGTCAGGTAGGTCGTGGGGTCCAGCGCCACCTCGGCGGCAAACCCACCTACGTCCGCCAGTTCCCATGCGTTCGGATCGTTGGGCGCGGTCACACCATAGGATGCCAGCAGTTCCCGGCCGCTGGTGCGGTTGTCGCCAGACATGGGAGACAGCCACTGATCGAACGGGTTGTTGCCCGCCAGCGCGTCACGCACCGACGAGCCCGGCAAGTCCAACAGGTTGCCGACCGCCTGCAAGCTCCCCATGCCGTAACCCAGCACCTGCCGGATCAAGGATTGCTCCTCGACCGGCGTCAGGGGCGGAAGTTTCGGTCGCTTCGCCGTTACCGTGGGCGACAGCAGATAATCCCACGACAGCGGGTCCATCGTTCACCTTAAAACTTGTACCTGTCGAATTCGGCTTCGGTCGGCACGCCCATCGGCACGAAGTCCATCAGGCCGTTCCCGGTTGGGGTCGCCCCCAGGTATTTCATGAACGGCGAGATATAATCGGGTTCGAGCTTCTCAAGCTCTTGCTCCAGCAGCTTCACGGCCAGCGTCCGCTTCTGCGTCAAGGGCATGCGGCTGCCGACGTCTTGGTCGTAGCCCTGCGCCATCGCGCGGGCTTGCTCCGGCGTGACGTTGCCCAGCTTGACCGCCGTCGCCAAGTCGGTGGCTTGCTGCTGCGGCGTCTTGGGCGCGCCATCCGGCTTGACGGGTTCCAAGCCCGGCGCGTACTCGGTCGGCTTCGGCATTCCGGCGAGATCGATCCCAGACCCCTTGAGAATTTTTTCGACATACGCTTTGGTCGTCGGATTGAGCAAAGCGTCGGGATTGTCGATAATCAGTCCCAAGGCGTCGTTAAGCTGCTTCTGACGCGCCGCATCACGCCGCGCTTCAGCGTCCCTCTCCGCATCCTGTTGGCGCGTTGCCAAATCGCGCTCACGGAACGCCAGTTCCCGCTCACGCAGGTCTGCGTCCACATTAGATGCTTGCTGCGTCACCTTGCGGTCTTCGGCGCGCGCGTCGAACTGCATCTTCTGACCAGCCGCTTGCTGTTGCATCGCGACCATCTCCGCCGCCGCCCGTGGGGACACGCCACCGGCATGCACAAGCGCATTGATCGCCGTCGCCGCCGGGACGTTCTCGCCCGCCGCAACCCGCTTCAGAATCTCAACCTGTTCCCGTCGCGCCGCCTCTTGCGGGTCGAACAGTTCCAGCTTCTTCTTCACCCGCTCGGCTTGCTTGACCTTCTTGTCGGCGTCCTTGCTGGCTTTCACTGCGCCTGCGGCGTCGGCGGCGATCTCGTTGCCGTCCTCATCCACATTGAGCGCCGGACCCACCGGTTCCTTGGGCTTGACCGGCTGACCGACCATCGTCGCCTTGTAGCCGGGATTACCGCCCGTGCCCTTCGTCTTCGTGATCTCCAACTGTGCCCCGGTCTTGGGATTGGTCCAGACGCCGCTCTTGATCCGACCGTCGGCCGCCATTTCCTCCAGTCGCGACCGCGTGTCGTCGTACGACTCCGCCCGTTGTTGCCGATAGACCGCCTCCGGGTCGACGGTCTCCACCGGACCCAGCGCCGCCATGCGCCGACCCAACCCCGTGGGGTCTTCGCCCATCTTCAGCTTCTGCGCCTGAATCGCCGCGTCGTTGATGTGTGCCGCAGCCGCTCGACGCGCCGCCTGTTCGCGGAGCATCTGCTCCTCGATCGTCTGCTGTTGTTGCTGGGCCAGCAGCTTCTGCAACGGATTCATGGCGTGGAGTGGAATCATTTCAGACAAGCCCCGTAATCAACGCGATCTGACTCTGCAACATCTGGTTCATCGCGTTGTTGTACGCTTGGTACGCAGCGACGTCCGTTTGACGGGAGTCGTTCCCGATCCCGTAGTAGCCCTGCAACGCCGCTTGGTACGAGTTGTAGGCGTCCAAGTCCTGCCCCTGTTGCGCCAACTGGAGTTGCGCCTGTTGGTTCAAGAGCGAGCCGTAGGCGTTCTGCGCGTTCGCCCCCAGCCCATAGAGTTGCGCCTGCGTTCCGTACAGATCATTCTGCGCTTGCTGCCAGTCGGACAACGCTTGGTTTTGCGCCCCGTAACCTTGTAGGTCCAGACCGTACCCGGCCAACTGCGCCTGATTGTTGAGGTTGTTCGCCGCGACCGCTTGCTGGTACGCCTCGATCGACAGCCCGCGATTCTGCGCGTCAACCGCCGCTCCTTGCAGCATGTAGTCGGCGTTCATCCGCTGGACCGACAGCGGAATCTGCGAATACGCCTGCATGTCGGCGTTCATCCGCGCGAAGTCCTGCATCTGCTGGTAGTCGCCCACCGCTGACGACTGCGTGCTGAACCCCCGCCCCGCGACCGAGTCCGCAAAGTTCTGCATATTCCCCGCCGACGCCTGCGCGTTCTGGGAATATGCCTGATTCAGCATCTGATTCATCTGCTGGTCGCTGACCAGCGGCACCGCCATCCTGGGGGGCGGTGCGCCACCGGCCATCCCCGCAAACGATCCGTCTTGTCCCACCGTCGGCAGGTTCAGGTTCAACTGCGGTCCCGTCGGCGCGGCCCCCGGCATGCCGATCGTCGGAGTGGTCGGGATCGTCGGCGGAGCCCCCGGCGCGGTGAGCGTCGGCAGTTTCATCTGCGAAGTCGACGTGAACGGCGTGACCGTGCCGTTGGTTCCGCCGGTCGTCCCGGTCCCACCGGTCGTTCCCGTGGGTTGACCGCTCGTGCCGTACGACGTCCCGCCCACGGTGACGCCACCGTTGGAGTAGGTCGTCGGCGGGATCGGTGCCGGTCCCTGAATCTGGTTCGGTCCAGCGTAACCGGGAGGCAACGCCGGAGCGCCAAGCTGTTGCGGCTGCTGCGACTGGTACTGCGCGTACTGGTCCGGCGTCATCGAGACGCCGTTGACCTGATACCACGTGTTCCCGCCGCTGTTGGCGTAGTTCTGGGCCGGATTGCTCGTCGTCACCGGCGGACTATACGGGTTGTACGGCGTGCTGCCCCCGGTCGGAGACGTCGGCACTACGGGCGGCGCGGCCCCCATGGTCGGCGTCGTACCTTGCGGCGGTTGCACCCCGGTCAGCATCCCCGTGCCGTAAGCCGGAGGCAGCCCGGTCGACGGATCAATGGCACCCGGCGCGAAGATCGACTGTGCCCCTTGCGTCGGGGTCGGCGTCGGCGGCGGTGGCTGGTACGGCAACGGCACCTGTCCGGTTTTCATGCCGTAGTAGTCGCCGTACGCCATCGTGTTCTGCTGGTAATTCTGCGGCGGCGTTGGCGGTTGGGTCTGCGGCGGCGCGGCACCTGCCGTCATCCCGGACGCCTGCATCGCGGTCGCCCACGGATCGACCCCTTGCGGCGTGCTGATCGTGTTCGTCGGCATCGGAGTCGTCACGGCCCCTTGCAGCTTCGCGATATCCTCGGGCGTCAACGTGGGCGGCGCGGGCTGACCGCCGGGCTGCGGTGGCGGGGGCATGTACGGGTTGCCGGTCCCAACGCTGTAATTCCCCGCATTGGGATTGCCCGTGCTGGGGCTGTTGTACGGATCGGCCGGTTCGTAGATGCCGTTGTATCCCGGTGGCGGCGGCGGATACGTCCCATACGGCGACGGCGGAACCGGCATGGGCGGATTGGCCGATTTCGGGTTTCCACGATGGTTCGCCACTTGTGCCGGATCACCCGGAGGCGGCGCGCTCATCGTGTACCCCGGCAACGCCCCCGGATACGACATCTGCTGCGGTGGCGGCGTCGACATCGCCCCCGAGTAACCGGGCGGAAACGGGCTCGGCGGCATCGGGGGCGGCGTCGTTCCGGGCGGGTACGGCGAAGACGTCGAGTACATATCGGACTGGCCGGGATACGGATAGTATCCGTCGACCACCTGCACCTGTTCGTACGAGCCGTCCGGCATCTGCTGCCAGTACGCATCCCCCGATTGTATCAACTGATCCGGCGGCACGGTGGCGTACGGCAACGACGGGTCGTAGGCATACGCCCCGCCCATCGGGTCGTTCGCCAATACCTGCGAGAACCCCTGCGGATCGCTGGCGATCTGCGAGAAGCCTTGCGGATCGTTGACAATCGTGGAAAAGCCCATGGCTTAGCGTGCTCCGTAGCGCCGTTGCAGTGCGGCCTGAAGTGCGTTGCCTCGGCCTTGCGGCATGGGCATTCCTTGGGGCATCGGCATGCCCGGACCCATCGGCTTCGGCAAGGGATTGATCGGCCCTTGCGGACGCGGCATCCCCGGCGGCATCTGCCCTTGAGGCATCGGCATGCCTTGCGGCATGGGCATCGGCATGGGCATCGGTTGCGTGCTGCCCCCACCGGGGATCACCGGCGGCGCGGCTCCCATGGTCATCGGGTTGCTCGGCGGCATCCCAGGAACCACGGGCGGAGCCGCCCCCATCGTCATCGCGGAACTCGGATACATCGCGTTCTCCTTTAGCCCATCGTTCCCATGTATGGCTTGGGCGCGGCCATCTTGTCCGTGTACATCGTGAATAACTGCTGCACCTGCGGCAGCAACGCATTGAACCGCTGTTGTTGCAGCGTCGGGGCCAGCATCTGCGCTTGGGCCGCCAACTCCGCCTGCCGGATCGCCGCCAGCGAGGTGTTCTTGTTCGCGTCGAGCGAGCGATCGGCCGCGTACTTCGTGCCTTCCAAGTCGCGGTCGTCGCCGTACATCGACCCCTTCAACTGGTTGTCGCTGACGTAGACCGCGCCTTCGTAGTTCTTGTCGGCCCCGTACATCGAGGCTTCTTTGGCGGCGTCCGCGCCGTACATACTGGCGTTGGCCGACAGCCCGGCAGCGGCGAGTTGGTTGTTGCTCACGTACCGCGTGTCGCCGGACTGAATGCCCGCCAATTCCAAGGCGTTGGCGTTGTTCATTCCGGCGATGTTGGCCTGCGTGTTCCAGCCGTAGATGTCGCCGTAGAGCGCGGCGTCCACCCCGTACATCGAGGCGTACGCGGCGGTCAAGGCGTTGGCCTGCGAGGCTCCCGCGCTGGCGAGATTCCCCATCAGGGCGGCGTTCGATCCGTAGATGTCGCCGTAGAGATTCGCCGTCGAGCCATACATCTGGGCGGCGGCGTAGGGATCGTAGTAGTAGGGAGACATCATCGGCGTCATGGGCGCACCTTCAGCGCCGTTCGCCACGAGCGATCTCTCCCAAGGCCGCTCCCGTCGTCGGAGATTTTACCAGATTCTCACCGCTTGTCACTAGCGATCCGCCGCTCCGCCCGATAGATCGCCAAGTCTACCAGCCCCCCGTACGGATCACGCCACGGCAGTTCCCAGACCAACCTGACCCACACCGCGCGAAACCCCGCCCGCATTCGGAGCCACCGCGTTGTCTTCGCCGCCGCTTCCCGCAACCACCCGACGATCTTGTCCCGGTTGTACCGGCAGCCCTCGACTCCCCAGCCGTTCATCACCTTCAGCCGTGTCGGGCAGCCGCAGCCGTTCCGAGGAGTCAGCCACAGTTCCGCCAGCATGTCGCGGAGTTCCGTGCCGGGTCCGTAGCCGGTGTCCAGACGGGCCGGATGCCGCTGGAGAATCTGCGCCATAATGTCCGCAGCCATGGGTTCCGGCTGAGTCGCCCCGATCAGTCCCGCTTGACCGACGTCTCGACGGAGCTTTGCGAGTAGTTCGCCGTCCGACTCAGGCAGCGACTCGCCCTTGCTTCGGACGGCTTGGCGGTATGCCAAGACCTTGTGAACCGGCAGGCATACGCCAGCAGCCGTGCGACCTTGAGTCCATTCCGTGATCGTTGGCATGGCCTATTCCGTAATGATGAATGTGTAGCCCGAAAAACACCCGAACGAACCTAACAGAGTCACCATGATCGGCGAACAACTAAAGCCCGCGCCTGTGGCGGATGAAATGTCCCCGCCCGTGTATCGGAATCCCAACAGCGGCATGCACACGCCCGGAACGCAACTGAATCGGAAGTAGTCAACGGAGCATCCGTCGATCGTCTGTGGTCCTGACTCCCACCAGTCATTGATGTCATCGTAAGTCAGCGTCACCGTGCCGACCGTGGTACTGCCGGGGTCTTTCACCTCCATCGTCAGCGTGGGTTGCCATGAATCGCCGGGGCAGCAACACGTGGTCACGCCACCGCCGCAGCACGGCATGCAACTCAAGTCGTAGACCGTGGTCGCCATTACGTCACATCCTGTAGCAGACCATTGACGAACTTGAGCACCTTGTCCGTCTTGGTTAGCTCGCACGTCACTTCGTCGAACGTCACGTCTGTCACCACCGTCTGGTCCACCGTCTTCCCGGAAAACATCACGCCGCCCAGCCCGCCCCCCGTATACGGCACCAGCGGCACGTCGTTGTAGCGACCCCGGTTGCCCGAGCGCCACGTATTCCCCAACGCCTGATCCCAGCCGCCGCCACCGCCACCGGTCTGATTCTCGTCCTCGCCCGGATACGTTCCGCCCGATCCGGCACCACCACCCGTCCCGACCTGTTGCCCCAGACTCGGCCCGATCCGACCGGGATAGCTCCAGTAACCGTGCCCGAGTCCACCGTTGCCCACCTCTTCCGGCGGCATCCCTTCCGGCAGCGGCCCGGTCCCCGAGTACGGCCCCGTGTTCTGCGGGAACTGCGAATCCAACTCGCCGGTCGGCACGTCATCCACCAGCCCGGTCTTCGCCCCCTGAGTCCCCATGCGGAGAATGCTCTCCGGCGGCAGGAAGTAGATCGGCACCGGCACGAACTCGTTGGCCACCAAGCCCCGGTTGCCGAGGCCCGCGCCGAAACTCGTCTCGACTCCGTCCGCCGTGCGGAAGTTGATCGCCCGCGCGTCACCACCCACGTTCACGATGTCGATCGCCGGTTGCCCGCTGTAGTTCTCGATCTTCAGCGGTTCCGTGATCTGGATCGGATTCGTCGACGTGGCTTCCAAGAGCGTCGTCAGTTCGTCCACGAACGACTGGAGACCGTCCTTGTTGGTCCAGTTCCGCGACCGCAGTTGGGAGACCAGTTGCTGAAACATCAGACGGCCCCCTCCACGATCACCCCGTAGACTTCCTGCCGTTCCGCGTTCGGCACGCCCGACAGACCGATCCGCGTCTTGTCCTTCCCGAACGCCTTGATCTCCTTGGCGTCCCCGATCTCATGCCGCACGTAGCCTTCGGCCTGCGTCGTGTCGACCACGTAGTCCGCCGAGTCGGCCGTCGTCGCCACCCCGTTGAGGTCTTGCGTCATCGCCGCCTCGAGCGCCGTCGCCGACAGATTCGCGTACTGGTTGATCGCCATCCGGCTCGCCGCGTCCGTGGGCTCGAACTCCAGGTGCAGCGCCCGTGGTGCCTGCGAGCCCGACCGCACCGGAGCCCAGCGGAACCAACCGCTCAGCCACCGCCACGGAATCCCGCCCACCTGATAGGTCGACGTCGTGTCCGGCAGCACGGTCCACGGCTGATCCACCGTCAACACCGTCGCCGTCCGCGACACAATGATCCGCCGTTGCCCGACGCCCGTCCCGCCCGTGATCACCACCGGCACGCCGACCACCGCCGCCGTGAAGGCCGCCGTCGAGTCCGTGAGCGTCACCAGCCCGGCCGCCGTCGCGGTCCCCCGCAGCGTCGTCGTCGACCCGGTTGAGACTCCGTCAAGCGGCGTGCCGCCCGCCATCACCACCCGTCGTCCGGGCAGCGACAGATAGACCACCTGCCGTCCCTCATAGTCCCCCGTGCAGGACGCCAGAATCGGTTCCGGGTACTCCTCGATCCACCAGCGTTGCCGCCGGTAGTGGTAGCACAACGCATGTCGCGGATAGACCCCGCCTTCCAGGATCACGAACCACTTGACGGTCGCCTCTTCCGCGTAGTGCGCCGCGTGGAAGTAATCCACCTCCCGCCAGTTGATCCGCCAACGGTCGTCCGTGCCGTCAAAGATCGGACGGATCGGCTGGCTGATGTCCTCATCCTGCCCCCCCGTGTAGGCGTAGCACCCCCGGCGGTCCATCAGGTAGAGCATCCCGTCCACATCGACGGCGCAGCGCTGATTCACCAGCCCCCGGTACAGCGCCGTGAAGGCTTGCCCGTCTTCGGCCGGTCGCACCGCGTAGGCGATCCGCGTCAGCTTCCGCTCAAACCCCACCATCAGCACGTTGTTGTACGAAATGAGCCCCGTGATCTCCCCGGCGTCCTTCTCTTCCGGCAGCGTCAACGCCTTGCTGCGGTCGAACGAGCCCGGCAAACCCGCCTCCGAGCAGTAGACCGTTCGGCGTTCCGCCCCGCCCTGCGAGTTGAACACCGGCGGCGTCAGGGTGTACTCGGCGTACGGGTCGGTCGTCCCCGCGTAGTTCGCTTCGATGGTCAACGACGTCGCCGACCCCACCGCCGTGACCGTGTAACTGGTCGTCGAACCGGCCGGAAACAACTCCCATCCGACCATCGCCGAGGTCCAGTTGGTTCCCAGCCCCGTCACCGTCGCCGACCCGTTGGTCAACGCGATGCCGCCTTCCCGGTAGTTCCACTGACCGGCCAGCCACATTCGGCCCTTGTGGTGGACAATGAACCGCTTCCAGTTCGGAGGTTCCCCGTGCCGCCGCAACGCCAGATCGTTGCCGTTGAGGTCCACCAGCGGGACCGCCGTCGTCAACTGCGAATCGGTCTTTGTCGAGTTGAACGTGGTCCCCGACAGCGTCGTGTCCTCGACGTCCACGTAGAACGTCTTCACGTCGCCGTCTTTGTTGCGGAGAACCTGCCGCTTCACCACGCGGGCGTCGGTCGGCACCGTGATCCCCGAGTAGGCGATCGTCGACGCCCCCTTGTACCACGTTCCCCCGCTGACGTACGCGCCGTTCCCCGCCGATCCCGTCAGCGTGAACGTGTTGGTCGTCACCGACGAGACGGTCCAGCGTCCGTTGGCGTTGGAGTTCCCCAGAACGTCCACAATCTTGACTGTGTCGTTGTTCGACAGCCCGTGCGAGTTGGACGTGATCACGATCGGACTGGCGTTGGTCGCCGCCGTGATGGACCCCGTCGACACCGAGACCGTATGCACCGACGAGACCGGGCTCAGGTTCGACACCCGGCCGTCCGCGTCCAGCCACCGCTGGTAGGCGTAGAGTCGCCCGACGATGGTCCCGCCCGTGTTGCTGCTGATGGTCGGGGCCGCGCTCGGCGCTGGCACACCCGCGTCCGAGAACGACGACGCCACCCCGTTCCATCGCTGGACGTTCCGGTCCCCACGGGCAATGTAAAGTTGCCCCTCTTGGTCAAAGGCGAACGACGGCGGCAGAATGCGTGCGGTCATACCGATGGTCCCTTCCGTAGCTCCAAGGTCGCCGGATTCTCACACAGCCCGGCAATCACCACCGGCAAGCCCTGTCGCTCCGCTATCCCCACGTATCCGCCGCTGGCGTGGCCCCCGTCCGTCACCTCGAAACTGAGCGTCTGCGCGTAGCCGTCGCCCCCTTCGGCCCACGTCACCACCACCGCGTACGAGCCCGCCGAGAAGTTGCCATCAAGCCGATGTTCGGTTCCGAACCAGCCCACCCGCTCCGGCTTGCTTTGCGGTTCGATGCTGACATCGTCCGCACCCGTGACCACCGTCCCCGAGGCGTTGTAAATCGTGTACTGCGGAGCCGCCGTCGACCCCTCTTCCACCGTCCCGCTCCCGCGCGTGACCACCGCGATCGGGACATAATCCCCCAGCCGGAACCGTCCCAGATACCGATGATTCATCACCCGCATCGTGTGACCGGCGGTCCCAGACGCCGGAGTGCCGTACGTCCCGAGACTTGGCTTCTTCCTCTGCTCCAGGGTCGAGCCGTCCGTCAGGCCGACGACATACCGATCACGCGGCGACGGATGGAACTGGAGTCCCATGTACCCGCCCGAGGTGTGACCGCCGTCGACCACCTCGAAGATCAGCAACTTGCGGAACGCGACCGACGACACGGAGTACTCGACCAAGGCGGCATACCGGCCTACCGCGTACGTCGAGTCGAGCCGCTGCTCCCTTTGAAAGTATCCGTCCCGCTTGGTCCACGGCGGCAGTGACACGTCATCGGTGATCACCGTCCCCGCCGAGTTGTAGACCGTGACCGTCGGCGCGGCCGTGGGACTGGCCTCGACCGCCGACTGGCTGCGGCATTCGACTCGAAGCGGCACGTAGTCGCCCAGCCGGTAACGTCCCAGATATTCGGCCGGGATCAGTCGTCGCGTCTGCTCGGCGACGGCGTACGCCAGATCGAATGGCAGCGTCAACCACTCCGCGCGGTCGTAGCGGTCGATCGTCCCATCGACTTTGCCGAACAACCGCATGGCCGCGCCTTACACGACGTTGAACGTCCAGAGGTCCACGAGATCGACGCTGCTGACTTGGTACGCCACCCGGATCGTGTAGACCCCACCAGCCGCAAAGCTGTTCCCCGCCGTGATCGCCGCCGTGCCCCGCCGCAACCCCGTCTTGGAGTCGTGGTTCGACCCGCTGAGGTTGCCGGTCAGCAACGAAGTACCCGTGCTGTCGTAGATCGCGAACGACGGCGTGCCGTCCGGGTTCGACGCCACCATCGACCCCGAGTGGCATTGATTCAGGATTTGCAACGTCGCGCCCAGCGACACCAGACCCAGATATCCGCCCATGTCGCCCTCAGCTTTCAAAGCTCACCGGCTGATAACCCTGCCGACTGACCAGTTCCCCGGCCTTCTCGCACGTCACGTTCACCTGATCCCGCGACGCTCCCGGCGGCGTGTCGTGCGGATCGGTATCCAACACCAATCCGGGAAAGTCCCGAATTTCCACCGATGATGCAGGCAGGTCAGGCATCAGGTGTCACTCCCGATCGGCATGTTGTTCACGGAAATCTGCGGCACGCCCCGGCCGTTCTGCACGTACCGCACGTCGTGATCCTTGGCGAACTCCACCGCCGCCCGCGCCAGCGTGAACCGGCTCGACACGTCGTCGCGCGGGAACATATGACTGAACTGCCACTCCGCCAGTCGCAGGAACGCCGTGTACATTGCCCCCGGCTCCACGTCGATCCAGTCGCTGATCCGATACTTCACCGCCGTGTACGCCGCGTCCGCCGCCGTATCGATGGTCAACGCCGTCGCGCTCGTGACCGCCGTCACCACCGCCTGAAACTGATAGGCGTTCCCCGACTCGATCCCTTCCGGCACCGTCGTCGTCGTGCCCAGCCGCAACACCGTGCCTACCATCCGACTGGTCCACGCCGTGCCCGTCCCCGTCACCGCCGTCCCGCCGCTGGAGACCGTCACCGTCCCCGTGCTGTAGTCCGGCACCCGCAGGTCGCGCGGCTGCCGCTGGTAGACGTAGTCGAAGGCGTACGCCTGATACGGCGGCGCGGCGAACCGTACCGCCAGCCGACCGTTGACGTCCGGGTCGCTCGTGATCGTGAAGACGTCCGGCTGACTCGGGATCGACTTGTTCGCGTACTGGTCCAGCCACACCGACGGCGGCACATACTCGACGTAGACCAGCCGATCCAGGTCCGCCAACTGATTCACCGCCCGCACGTCCTCGGGCAGCGTGTAAGTGTCGCGGAACCAGCGATACGACGTCCCCGCTGCAATGTCCGCCGTGGGGGCCAGCGGAGCCTTCAGCGTCAGCACCGTCGAAGACACCCGCCGGTCAACGTCGTACACCTGGCCCGCGATGTACACCTTCCCATAAGCGGCGTTCGTCGGCCAAGTCCCGCCGCTCAGGGTCAACTCCAGTTCGTTCGACCCGCCCGTGTAGTCGAACGCGATCGTCCCCGTGGAGTAATCGTCGTCCGTAATGATCCGGCCATGCTTCCAGTAGTACGACCAGTTCCGATAGCTCGGCAGCAACCGATAGGCTTCGCCGATCGATCGCCGGGCCACCTTCAGCGCACGATCGTCCGTTTGCCCGCCGATGGATTCGAGGAGCATAGTCTGGACGTCGTGCATCGTCTGAAGGTTGGCCACGTATTAAAACCTCACTCTAGTTCCGACATCAGCCGCGTTATAGCGGAACTCCGCAATGATGTCATGAATCGAACCCACCACCAGCGTGATCACGTTCTCTCGCATCATCATATCGACCGGCACCGCGCGACGGCTGACGTACCGCTTGCCGTAGTCGCTGCGTGTTTCCGCCGTCATGAGGATTTCCCCATCAATCCGCCCCACGTCGAAGTTGACCCCTTTGACTTCCCGCCGCAGCTTCGCCAACGCCTTGACCACTTGGCCGTCCGTCCGAATCTCTTCCCACCAGTCACCGGCATCGATATCGCGAGTCAGACCATAGAGATGGCTGTCCAGTAGCTGCTTCGCCTTGCCAGGGTTATCTACTGGCACTTCAAACCACGCCGCATGTTTCACCTTGTTCTTAGGATCATAAGTGACTTCGGCAGTCACTTTCACGACAGCGCTATCCCAACGCTTGAGTGTCTCAACTACGATGCTTGGGCTCCCCGGCCTTTGCTCGTACGACTGAACCAGTTCGCAGACATCTTCTTCTCTCCCAAGAATCTGCCATCCGTCCCGGAGAATCACACAACCCTCACTTTCTTCCGCCGCTTCTCCGGCTTGACCAGGAAGTTCACATCGTCCTTCTTCTGGCCGTGCCGCTCGATCACTTCCTCACGCAACGTCCGCAGATCGGCCGCCTTGCCGGGACTCTGCTTGAGTTCCTTGTTCATCATCTCTTGGACCAAGTCCTCGGCGAGACGACATTGTACCGGCGGCGGCGGTTCCGCACCGGACGTCTTCACCGCGCCCTCGCATTTCAGGCCGCGCCGCTTGCAGGCATCCCGCACGTCGTCCACGCCCGACACCCACGCCTGCGGATCGGTCGGCCCCTTGCCGTTCCGCGCCAACTGGCTGATGTAGACCTTGCCGCATGGATTGATGCCCGCCTTCCGCGCCCGCTCCAGCATCTTCTGCCCGACAAACCCGTCCGGCAGCCCGTGGTTCTGATGCTTCCCTTCAAGGAACGAACGGTCAAGCCCCGTGGCCATGCACGTCTTGCGCGTGGCCAGCATCTCCGCCAGCTTGTGCGACTGGTTCTTCGCCCGAAGCTGCACGTAACGCGACTGCACTTCGGGGTCGTCGCTGATCACCGGATACCGCATCAGCAGCCCTTCCCGCCCTTGCGACCACCCTTGCCGGATTTCTTGTTCATCACACCACTCCTTGTACCGGAACCTGTGCCTGCACCACTTGACGCTGTTGAATCTGCTGGAGTTCCATCGCCTGTTTCATGCGTTGATACTCCAAGTCCTGTTGCATCTTGGCCGCGTCCATCGCCAAGTCTTGCTGCTTCCCGGCGATCCGCATCTGAAGCTCCTGTTGCTTCAGGCTGGCTTCCTGCACGCGGGCCTGCGTTTCCACCTGCACCCGTTGCATTTCCGCCTGGGCCTTCAATTGAATGTTCGGATCAACCGGCGGTTGCGGGGGTGGTTGCGGCGGTGGGGGCGGCGGCACCAAGTACCGCTCCACGTCCTGAATGTCGTTGACCTTCGCCCAGTCGGTCATCAAGGCATTGAACGGCTGCGGTCGTCCCTGATCCACCAGCTTGGTCAAGACCCCGCCCAGCGACTGCACCGCCATGTTCATGTTGGCGATCTCGGCGTCCTTGTTTGGCTTCTTCGCGCTCCCCGCCTCGATCCGGAACTCCAACTCCTGCGCCACCTCCAACGGGTCTTGCGACGCGATCAGTTCATCCCACAGCCGCGCCCCTTCGTCCCCGACGATCGGAGCCACGTCCGCGCCGTCCAGCAGCCAGATCGACGCCAACGCCTCTTTCCGAGCGACCAGCGTCATCGCGTCCTCGGTCTTCTGCGCCATCTCGTCCGGCCGGATGTTCCGCGCCGCCGACTTGATCTCCGCCTCCTTCGCCGAACGCATCCCGCCCGGCATCGCGTACGCCAACTCCGTCAAACCCGACGCCTTGTCGAACTCCCCGGCCACCTGCGCCGCCACCGTCATCAACTCCGTCGAACCGCCCTGCGGATGATTAAACACCTCCAGCAGTTCGCTCAGCTTCTCCCCCTGCGACGACTTCAGTTCCAGGATCGTGATCGGATCGTTCCCCCGAATCTGATCCTTGATGTCGTCGTCCAGCCCGGCCTTGAGCCCCACGATCTCCCGCGCCGTCTGCCGCGCCTTGTCCGCCACGAACGACAACTGCCACATCATGAACTTCAGATACGGCAGGCTCGTCCGAATGTGCGCCATCGGCCAGATGCTGTTCGGCACTTCGTGGTAGTACACCGGCGTCACCGGCCACGACTCATCCAGATGCAGCGGGATCGGCCATTGCAGCTTGGCGAAAATCTCGTCCGACTTCGCCGCCATCTTCTCGGCTTCTTCCTCCGACTTGGGCTTCCGCTTCGTCTTCCGCATCAACCGCAGGTCTTTCGCCCGGAAGTTGAACGGCTCCGAGAACTTGTCCCCGCCGACCACCAGATAGACGTTCTGACCGAAGTCCTTCAGGGTGTCGACGTACTCCTCTGGCATCCCCGGCAGTCGGTCACCAACCCCACACTTGGACCAGATTTTCCAGTAGACCACCATGTCCTTCGCGCGGTCTTCCCGGTCCCCTTGCTCCGACTCGCCCTGCGCCAGCACCGATTGGAAATTGGCCTTCTTCCGCAGTTCCTCCACCGGAATCTTGTAGTCCGCCGCGACGTCGTAAATCCAATGGACGCAGCGCCGCGCCACCCACTTCACGTCCTCCCACGTCTCCGCGTCGGGATCGACCACGAAGTTGTCGACGGTGTCGTAGAACGTCGAATACAGATACTTGCCGGTGGCCAGCTTGCGGCCTTCCAACCACAGGACGCCCATCCCCTTGATCAGCGCCTCATTGATGGTCCGGCGACTATTGCTCTTGAGGTCGAACTCGTTCGGCGTGTAGTTCAAGACCTGCGAGATCAATTGCGCCCGCGTCTTCGCGATCAGTTGTCGCTGCTGCCGTTGCATCTCCAGTTCTTGATACCGCTGTTCGGCCTGTTGCTGTGCCGCCTGCAACTGTTGAAGTTGCATCTGGAGATTCGGGTCGACCGGCTGCGGCGGCATGCCGGGTTGCTGTTGCGGCATCTGCTGTTGCAGCCGCTGTAATTGCAGCCCGATTGCCGGGTCCACATAGAGATTGCGGTCCAGCGGCTCGATCCGCCGAGGAGTGACCGTCCGCACCGGATTGCGATGGTAAAGAGTCGGGCCATAAATCTGGACCAACTCCGCCACCTTGGCCGGGACAAACCGGAACATCGGGCTCGGCGCGTAGTCCCCGTCGGAATCGACCGTCCGCCCCCGTCCCTTGAGCAGGCACTTGTCCCAGACATCGGTATCACCTGTGTAGAACCGCATCCCCTCATCGGCCCACGTATCGAACTCCTTTTTACGGAATTCGAGCGCGCGATTGATCCGGCGCTGCCATGCCCGGCAGATCAGCCGCAACGGTTCCGCCTTCGGATCAATCGCGTGGTCGTCCATCGACTAGCCCCTACTTCTTCACTTCCGCCGTCGGCTTGGGCGCGTCCTTCAGCCCGGCGTCGTTCAAGATGGTCTCGACGTCCCGCAGCCGCTTGCCCACCCCGGCAAAATCCCACGTCCCGAACTGCTTGGACCGGGGTCGCTCCCGCAGCACCGGGTCGTCCACATGCCGGACGCTCTGTTTCATGGTCACGGTTTCCAATGTCTGCAACCGCCCCGTGATCGTCGGAGCCGTCACCTTGAGCACCACCATCGGCGCGCCGCCCACCGCGACGTCCCCGTCTTGGTAGAACAGCACCACCTCGCCCACTTCGGGCAGCGGCATCGCCCACGGCTTCGGTTCCGGTTGTTCAACTGATGTTACGCTCCCCACGCCTCGCGCCTCCCAGATAGATCGCCTTGTCCACCGGCCGACGGGCCAGCTTCCCATCCAGATATTTCCGAATCGGACTCTTACGCCGACTCGGGTCTTCCGGCTTCACATACGGCAGCCCGTGCATCACTCCATACCGGAGCGCGTCGCACGAATGAATGCCGCGCTGTTCGGGATCGTTGGTGATTGTACCATTCGGAGCCCGTTTGTAATGGTACTTCTGGAGTTCATTTTCCAGAACCGTCGCCATCCCCCGCAGCAATAACACTCTCGGCTTGCCGTCCGCCATCGGCATCAACCACTCACGCACCCGCATGAGTCCCGACCGCAGATCGTTAGAACCCTCCAGAAACCGCGATCCCCGCCGCAACGATTGCACGCGGTTCGCCACCAACGATTCCTCCAATTGCATCCGAATCGTGGTCCCCGTGAACTCCGTCCGCCGGGAACCGTTCCAGTCGATAATGAATTCCTCGATCACCTGCGCGTCGATCCGGTCTTTCATCACCCGCCCGAATTCATTGGCGTTGGTGTTCCGCAGAACCGTCTCTTCGTACACGAACACATGCCCCGCCATGGGATGTGTCGGCGGCGGCACGGCGACAAACAGAATCGGCATGGCCACGATGCCGGGGTCCACCAGCACGTAGCGGCACCAGTCGTCGGGAATCGGGAACCAGTCGACCACATGCGACCGCGTGTCGAAGTTCGGATAAACCCGGTACGACTCCACCAGGTAATGCCCCAAGAACTTCGCCGCGTACAACTTCGGGTCCGTCCGCAGCAACTGCTCCATTTCCCGCTTGGCGTCGTCCCCCATGTGGACGTTGTCCAAGACCTTGGCGTTGAACTCCTCGAACAGCCGTTCCCCCGGCGGTTTCGTGGACTCCTCCATGCACCGGACGTGGATGTCCCACAGCGACTCGCCCCCGATCTCCGGCGTGGCCGACCACACCATGCGCCCACGGAAGTCCGTCAACCGGGCCATGACCTCCATGAACCAGCGTTCGTTCTTGATCTCTTCGTCAAGATGCACGAACTTCGGCGTCGACCCTTGCGGCGGGGACGTGCCCCCCGGAAACAGTTTCAGGGTCCAGCCCGTCTTGAGCTTGACCATCTCCATCACGCCGCGGGCCTTGTCCGACCACGACGGCTTCCCGGCAAACAGGCTCTCGGGAATCAGCGGCGGCAACTCCACCGACTCGCCGTACCGCTCTTGATCCTGCCACGGACGGTACGCCCGCCATAGCCCCGTGTGCTCATCCTTAATCCGCCGCATCTTGCCGTTGCCGCCGCCCGGCAGGAACAGCTTCGCGCAGATCACGTCGGCGATATGCTTCTCGTCGCGGCCGACCAAGAATATATCACCACTTTGGTGGTCTTTCCATGTTGGGTGGGTGTTGGTCGCGACGTACGTCACTTCCGCCATCCCGGCCGTCGTCTTCCCGGATCGGTTCGATCCCGAGATCAGCCGCACCCGCGCCGTGGATTGATGGAACGCCCGGAACAACTCCATCGGTTCGTAGAGCGCGATGGCCGACATCTTGCGGCGTTGGAGTTCCCGCAGGATCGCCACCAGCCGCTGCCGCTGGACGTAGGTCAGGCCGTCCTCGTCTTCGTGACTCTCGTCCCGCGCCTGTTCGTTCCGAAACTTGCGGAACGTCTTCTTCTTGGGCGCGATCACCTTGCGCAGGTCGTCGCCGCTCAGGACTTCCCAGCCTTCGTTCATCCCTGCGCCTTTCGCAACAGGGCTTCGGCTTCGGCCGCCAGTTCCGCGTCATCCGCGTCCCCCGTGTTCGTCGGGTCCACGGGTTGCAGGATGTTCCCTTGGCGGATCACCTCCATCACGTCGCTGAGAATCTTGGCGCGGACGTGCGGGGCCGTGTCGCCGTCGTCGTAGACTTCCTTGACCGCCTGGGCCAATCCGTTCGCGCCGCCAAACTTTTGGATCAAGGAACTCGACAGTTCCCGCACGGTCACGCTGAACCCGTCGTTCAACAGGTCCAGCGATTCCTTCGCAATCTGCTGTGCGCTCTTGGGGGGCTTACGCGCCGGCATCCTTGCGCTCCGGCAAGATGACCCGCTTCATCCGGGAATCGCGGCTCTCCAGCACCGCCGCCGCGTACCGCTTCGAGACGTCGTTGGCGTACGCCGGTCGCGGCTTGCCCACGCAGTAGACCTTGTTGTGGCCCGCCCATGCGTCCCAGTTGCAGAACAGGACGTCGCGGTTCCACTTAATGTGCCCCGCCAGCGACAGGTCGCGGGTCGCCGTCACGTCCTCGGTCGACGCCTTGGTCGTCCCGAACACGTCGGTCCATTCGTAGTAGAACCAGCCGCATTCCCGTTGTGAAAGATCGGTGTACGGCAGCCCGTCCTCGCGGCCCTTGCGCGGGTCCGTGAGTTCAAACAGCCGCGTATCGAACATGATCAGCCCGGTCGGCTGGGCCGCGCAGGGTTGAATCCCCTTGAACGCCGCCGCCTCTTCCCGACTGTACATCTCCAGCTTCATGCTGGGGTCGGGAATGTCCTGATGCCCCCACGCCCACTTGAAGACGTACGGCATCGACTGAGGGGGCGGGCCGCAGTAGGGCGCGCAGATGGCCCGTGGCCCGGACTCCCATTGCTGGTAGAGTTCGTCGAAGGACGACTCGAAGAACGGTTTGGCGTACGGATCACGACCGAGTTCACAGTCGGGACTCATGTCGGAGTCGACCATCATCAGGACGTCCACGCCGTCCTTGATGGCGTCCGCCACCGCCTTGTTCCGCGTCATGGTGATCGGCGTGTCGGCATACGACCGGAAGTCGTAGTTGCTGACCCGCGCGTCCCGCTCGCACGCCAACACCACCGACGCCGCCCACGGCGTGATGTCGTAGCACATGGACGTGCCGGACGACGTGCCCGCGTACGGGAAAAAGCACAACCGCACCAGCAGTTTGCGAGGTTCCGCCATTCTTTACTCTCCCCAGAGTAATCGCCGGTGTTATCCCCCTCGCCCGCCCCGAGGGCTCACAAGAACCCTCGGGGCTAAGGTGGGAGAGTCGCTCGCGGCGAAACGAGCTTCCAGTTCCTTAGCGGCGGAGTTGCCACCGCAAGGAGATATCCGCCAGGAACGACTGGGTCGTCTGGCCCGTGGTCCGCGCCGACAACGCCCGACCCACCGAGTTCTGCACCTGAAGGAGCAGCGTCGAGTAGTCGGTCAGTTGGCTCGATCCCGTCAGTACCTGTTCGGCCACACGCCCAGCCGTGGTCGCCCCGGAAGTCGCCGCCGTCAGGGCCACGAGGATGTCGCCTTCGTCGATCACGTTCGTCGCGTCACCCGCCAGCGGCGGCAGCACGCACGCGGGTCCGGCGATCACGATGTAGAAGTAGGAACCGGCCGGAACCCCGGACGCGGGCAGGAACTCGTCGACAAACCCCGCGATTTCCTGCGCAGTCGTCGAGTTGTAGCCGTCCACTTCCGTCCGCCCAGTCCCGGTCTTGAAAACCACGCCCCGGCACGGCAGAAGCGCCGTGGACGCGCCGTTCTTCACCAGCATCAGGTGGACCTGCTTGTTCGTCCGTCGCGGCTTGATGCCGCTCGTGTTGACCGACCAGTTAACATCGTCAACCGTGAAAATGCGCCCCGCGTAGTCTTCGAGGTTCGCATCGGACGCGCCGCGATTGATCGGCAGATGATCCGTACGAGTCGTCATGGATGATCTCCTTCAAACGCGATTAGGCAATCGCGACCAACTTGCCGAAGTTACGCGGCGACTTGAACTTCCACTGACCGAGGCAGTCCACGACGAACCGCCACGAACGGCTTTGCGGGTCCCAGGACTCTTCGTCCATCACGAACAGCGTGTCCTGCATCGAACGGCACTCGACATTGCTCATGTTGAGCACGTAGCCGACGCCCGGCGGAACCCCGTAGTCCGTGGTCACGCTGACACCATCGAAGTTGATGCTGTCCTCGAACTCGAACCCGAGATTCCGCAAGCCGGTGTGCTCGATGTTGATCCGCTCCTTCGTGCGGAGCAGTTCCTTGAGCACCCGGTACATCCCGCGATCCAGCAGGATCAGGTCGGGTCCGCCGTCACTCGGCAACCGTCCCTGCAGCGCCCCGAGCGCGTAGCCCATGATCTTGTCGGCGTACAGGGCGAACGACGGAGTCGAACCCCACGCCGTGCTCGTGGTGTTCACGACCACCGGAGCCCAGAAGTCGAACGCCGCGTCGCCGCGTCCGTACGGCCACACGTTGTCGATGGACGACTGCGTGCCCCACGCACCGCCGTAGTCCCCAAGACCGCAGGTCAATCCCGCGTACGTGTCGTTGGGATATCCGCAGACGTCGGCCGCACTGGCCGCCCGTTGCGCACCACTGGTGATGTTGATGGTCCCGTTGATCGAGAACATCGACTCCAGGCCGGTCCAGCGATCCGAGTTTCCCGTCTCCGAGGAATCGACGAAGATTTCCTCCGCGAAGCGGTCGGTGAGATCGGACTTCATGTCCTCGGCCAGACTGCCGAAGAACTTGACGATCGCCGCCTTCCCGCGATTCTTGAGCTTCTCGCGCTTCGTCACCCGCTCGGCGATCGCGTAGCCTTCGTAGTCGAGGTACGCCGCCTCATGCCGGTTGACACGACCAAACTCCAGGGTCTGCTCCCCGTTGTTCGTGGTCACTTCACCCCGCTTGTAGCGGGTCTTCCACTCGAAGCCGTTGCCCGAGCAGTTGTAGACCATGCGACCCTTGGCCTTGAGCATCACCATGAACGGGCGATACCGGGTCACATTGTCCTCCGACCCCGCGATGTAGTCGCGGATGGTCGTTTTCGCTAGCCGTGCCCATTCGGTCATGACGACCTCCTCCTCGCACTCAGTTCAGGCCGAAGTCCTCATCAGTCAAGCCCGAGAACGCCTCGGCCAACTGCGTCTCGATGTCCGCCTTCGGATTCTGCGGGGCCTTCTTCCGCCCGTTCGGCAACGTCCCGCCGCGCCCGCTGGTCCGCGTGGCCTGTTGCCGCAGGATGTTGAACCGCTTGGTCTTGCCGTCTTCCGGCTTTGCCCGGTTGTCGATGAGCGTCTGTTTGGCCGATTGCTGCTGGATGTAGGGCAGCGCCTGCCGCAGGGCGAAGCGGTGCGTCTCCATCACGTCCGACGTGTATTGCGCGACATAGTTGACGGCTTGCGTGTAGGCCTGCGCGAACGGCGTCGGTTGCGGCTTGCCGTCCTTCAGTTCCACCATGAACTGCTCGACCTGTTGCTGGCAGTCGCGGACCTTGATCTCGTCCATCACCTGCGCCACGGCCGCGTTGACCTGTTGCCCCACGTAGGAGTGGAACACCGGGTTCGCGAACACCGCCTGACCCGCGAACGTCACCGGGTCTTGCAGCAACGACTGGAGCCCTTGCCGCTCCCACGCCTGCCGCTCTTGAATCTTCTGGGGCAGCGTCGGATCACCGCCCGGCTTCACGATCAGGTTCCCCTGTTCGTCCCGGTCGATGTACTGAAGCCACTGCTCGTTGTATTCCGGCACCTTGTTCCAGTGAGCCAGCATCCCGGCGTACTGCCGTTGCTGCTGCGCCCGCAACGCCTGTTGCTGCGCCGCCCAGAACTGGTAGGCTTGCTGCTGGTACTGCGCCTGTTGCTGCGCGACCATCGCCCCTTGGTACTGGCTGACCTGCGCCTGATAACGCTGCCGTTCCTCTTCCGCAGCCCGCTGCCGTCCGATCAACTCCTGCAGCGCGGCTTCGTCGTTGTCCGCCTTGAGGTCCAGCCCCTGCGACTTCAGGTAGGCGAGAACGCTGGCGTCCTCTTCCTCCGTGTCGGCGGTTTCTTCCGCCTCGGAATCGTCCTGGTCTTCTTCCGGCTCATCGTCATCGTCGTCCGTCGCCCGTTCCTTCCGGGCCGGTCGACCACTCCCGACGTCCCGCGTTTCGTCGTCGTCCAACGCGACCGCGCCCGACTTCCCTTCGGTGTCGGCTTCGTCGAACAGGCTTGTCAGTTCCCAACGCAGACTTCGCATAACCACCTCGCCGCTGGATGCCCGACCAGACTTCGGTCTGATCAATCTCCCGCGTCGAAGCATCGCCAAAATCTATGAATGACGGCAGACCACAACCCCCTTGTTTCACGCTATAATGTCTGCCTGTCGCAGATACTTCCGCGTCCAAGGCACGGAGTTTGATAGGCTAAGGCGATGGTTTCCGAACCGCTGAATGTCATCCGATGACATTGAGACCGCCGACCATCACAGGACTGCTGCCTTGACCAAGCCCATCAGAAAATGCACGCACTGCGGCGCGCCGTTGCCGCCGGGAACCAAGTTTAAGACTTGCTCCGACGAGTGCCGTCTCGCCCGCATGACCCACGACTCCGTCGAGTTCCGCAAGCCCTGCAAGATTTGCGGCGAAATCCCGAACACGCGCACCTGCCGCAAGCCGCTCTGCGTCATCGCCCAGGAGCGCCGCCTCAACCACTACTTCGCCCGTACCAAGTACGAGACCAAGCGATACCTCGACTTCCGGCCCCGACGCTTCATCAAGTACGACCTACGCTTCGCCGCCAAGTACCACGAGGCCCGCAAGCTCGGCCGCGACCGCACCAAAAACCCCGTCCTCGACAAGCTCCTCACCCAACTCGAAGCCCGCGCCGCATCCATGCTCCAACCCGCTGACGCCATGCCCAAGCACATCCTCAAGCAGTACCCGGAGACACAATGATTCACAGCATCACCGCAGCCGCCGTCGCGATCACCGCCACCAGGCAACGCGAACAAGAAGAATCCGAAAGGCGATTGGCCGACGCCAAAAAGAAGCGAGGCCGCGACCACGTCGAGCCCGCCGCACCAGTCTTCTGCGACGACGTCTCGGCCGTCATCGCCGCCCTCAACGCCAGCATTCAGAAGAACGAGACCCCGTGAGCCCCACCGACGCCGCGCGGGCCGCCTACCTGCCGATCTACGACGCCAACCGCACCCCGGAAAACAGCGATGTCTGGTGACTTTCCGGCTTGACCGAAGGTTTCCTAGTTGTAGAATACACAGAACGTTCCTTCCATGAACGTGATGAGACTCCAGACACGCCCGGGATTACGCCCCCGGGCGTTGTCGTTTGATCGACTCTCAGAGAGTGCCGCCGTCGAGGCTGGCCTCGAATTCAAGCACGGCCGCGCGTGGAATCCGCCGCGACCGGCCGATCGTCACCGAGCGGACATGACCGCCACCCAGCAGTTCATAGGCTTTCGAGCGACTGATTTCGTACCGGCGGGCGAACGCTCGAACCGTGAGGAACGCAGGAATGAGATCGGCTTCGTGGTCGATACGATCTTGGTGAGTCTGGGTCGTCATACACTACTCCGCTGATACTTTTCTGCCAATCAGCAACCACCACGGTCGCCGGTATGCGTGTAGTACCATTCGGAGTGTGGGCGTCCTAGCCGTCTGTCGGTCCAAAGTGCGCAATGTCGACAATGCTGCGCACAATGGCGACAAACCGCCCCGTGACTCCCCTTGACACACACCCGTCCACCATGCCAAACTCCACCCAGCGCAGCCCCAAGCCCAGCGCCGCCGTGTCCACTCGGTCAGGACACGACCAGGTCCGTCAGTCGCCAGCGGCATAACCCGTTTAGCCGCCACTAGGACCAGTCACGCTACCGACAAACGAGATGTTCGCGCCGGGTGTTGTGCACCGCCCTTGACCCGGCTACCTACCGTCAGTGACCTCGCAGGCAACACTGACCTCCGACCACGGTGGGGCGACGACTCGCGGACTGGCTTCGGGGGGAGCCAGTCCAACACAGCCGGATAGACACGAGCAGAGCGCCCTCCTTAGCACGGGGTTTGAACGCACCCCTATGACGACTTGGGCCAACCCGCTCCGTCCCGGCCACATCTCAAGGGGCCGGTGCGCTCTCACACAAACTCCGCGCACTTTCTACCACGCGGACCACGCATCCACACACGACGCAACGCCATCAAGGGGTAGCACTTACGACGCTCATGCCACAGCAGCGTCACAATGCTCGGATGGTGAAAAAAACGGGAGGATGGATATACACTTATGGCCGGTGCCGGGCGGGGGACGTCGGGGTAGGTCCGGCGGGGTGCCCCCCAGGTGATGCGACGATCGACGCGGGACACGTCGTTTTCTGTAGCAAATCGACGCTGTTCACCACGCCGGGCACGTAACGCACCTGTAGTGCCATTTCAAATACCACTAGTTTGGTGGTAATTCGGAACTATTGCCCCACCAACGCCTTACGCTCACGCCTCAATCGCCATGCCGCCTATCTCCCACCGCGCAGGTATTATATTAGCGAGGTCGCTGGGGGTCTCTTGCTCTTGCTGCTGTCGACGTCTACGATCACGTCATGACGTCGTCTATCGCTGCTGCTGTCGAGTCTCTTCGCGCTGTCGTCGCTGATCCTGCCACGCCGCGCGCAGACCTCGCGCGGTGGGAACGTCTGCTGTCTGCTGCTGAGTCGATGACGTCACCAGGTCGGCGCGGTCGCGGCAGACCGCGCGGCGCGATGCATGATGCTATCTTGTCAATGCACGCGCGCGGCTCGACAGTAAGACAGATCGTCGAGACACTCGACGTCGCAGAGTCGACTGTACGTCTCGCGATCTCACGTCTCGCGCAGTGACGCGCGCTATATATATACAGTGTGCGACTTCAGCGACGCCGGGCCGCCGTACGGCAGGTGGGTCGGACCGGGGAGCCCGATCGGCGTGCCGGTGTGCGGCATCCCCCAGACCGGCGCGTTGACCCCGGCGATCGGAGCGGTCGGCTGGCCTGGCATTCCGTGACCGGCGACGATCATCGCGTTGGGAATCCCTTCGCGACCGGCCCCGGCGGGGCCGATCGGCATCGGGGGCATCGACTTCCCTTCGTTGCCGTCAACCTGCATGAACGCGGTCTGTTGGACGCCGTCCGGACCCATCATCGCCGAGGGTTAGCCGGGCATCTGCACCGGGGCGGGCATCTCTTCGTCTTTGTTCCCCATGGTGAGGACGGCCATGATCGTCCCCGTCTTGTCGGCTACGTGGATCGGATCGAAAATAGTTTCGCTGTTTTCTAGCTAGAATTCTGCTGTTTCTGACATTCTCAGAAATTCTTCGCGATTTTCTGTTGCATCCCGCAACTCTGCGACGTATATATATGCAGAGACGCGGGCAACAGTGACTCGCACGAGTCGCCCGGCGCTGTGATGACGTACATCGACAGCGCGGATGGTCGTCACACGATGCGCGTCGTGACTGACGCGCACAAAATCGAAGTGTTTCGCGAATAGTCATCGCGATCATCACGAAGTCGATGAGAACGCAAAATGCACTACGTCGTGCGACGAACGATGAATCCAGCCGCCGACTTAGAGCGCGGCTGGTCGGCGTGGGGCGGCGAATACGCTGAACACCCGCTCATGCTTTCGATCGACGAGTTTGTTGATCATCTCGATGTATCGTACGACGACGACGCAAGTGAAGTCGCTGAGATTATCAACGATGAGACGTCGCTGACGATCGCGCGATGCCCGGTGACCGGGCTGTGGGCAAGCGTTCACCATGACGGCCTGTCGTCGTACGAGCTGTCATCACAGACGCTCGACGACGCGATCGTCGAAGCCGGGGCCGCGCGGCACACGTACCTGACAGGCGGGTGCTGTGCTGTCGAGCCGCTCTCGTATCATCACGTTCGCGATGACATCTATGTGTTCACGTGCAATTCGATCTGTGCACAGCACGACTCGTGACATCACCAAGAAAAATTAACAGGATTTCTGCAATGACAACGACGACGAAAACTCGCGATGCTGAAACGATTCGACGCTGGCTCGAAGACAATACGTCGATTCTTCACGTCTACCAGCACGAAGATCAGATCAGCCTCGAGGGTTACAGCTGCTCGTTCTCGTACAGCGCGCGTCTCAAAAGGTGGGTCAGCAAAGACATTGGGGGCGGGTTCTACGACTTTGACGACGAAGAATGCGTCGTACGTAGCCTGCGCGACAACGTTGTCACGCTGAATCAGAAGATGGATTTCGGTGCCCCGTACTAGCGCGACCGGAGCGAGGATTGCGGCATCTTGCCGCCGACCACCACCAACCACTAGGAGAACGTCATGCCCGCAACAACCAAAGACCGACAAGAATTTGCCGCCGTCGTCGCGCGGGAGTTCCCGCACCTGACCCCCGACGACGTCGCCAGCACCTGCCGCGACCTCGTGCGCCTCGCGACGCACCATGGGCGAATGGCGGAGGACGCGTGCAACCGCGAACTGAATCCCGCATAGGCTGGGCGTCTACTTTCCGGGGACCGGAGCGAACCACCAAGGGTTTTTCAGACACCACGCAGGAGCCATCATGACCACGCATCCTTATTCCACCATCTCAAACATCGTTGTCTACGCTTCTTCTGACGGCTGCCTTGGCGTCTGCCTGCAAGGCAAGACCGTCGACCTCCGCTACACGCATGACGCCGAGTCTGGCGTGACTCTGAATGAGGACGACCTCGCGGCCATCTTTGCGGACCCCGTCGTATCCATGTCCAAGGCCGAGCGCTGAGCCTGTAAGCCGCCCGCGCCCCGCCCTTGCTCTTGGTGGTATCCCTGGGGCGGGACCACGCGGAACCGGCTGCGGCGGTCCCCCTGCGCTGTCGCTATGATGGCGCAGGGGGTTTTTCGCATTGTCGGCCCCCGAGGATTCACGGGGTTCGTTAGACTGACCGGAGCGAGACCCATCCCATGACCAAGAAACACCGCGTCTTCCTCTACGCCCGCCAGTCGCAAGAGGAGTCACACCTCACCTGCACCAACAAAGCGTGCCGCCACGAGTTCGTTCATCGCGCGGCTGGGAACGCCACCTGCCCCAAGTGCGGGCGCGTCGTGCCGTTCGAGCTACCGCTCTCCATCGGAGCCCAACGGGAGCGAATGAAGGCTTACTGCGCCTACGCCTTCCCCGAGGGAACCGTCGAAGTCATCTTCGTGCAGGAGATCAGCAGTCGCATCACGCCGTTCCAGGAACGCCCCCAAGGCAAGATGGTCATCGAGACCATGGAAGAGGGGGATCATCTGGTCGTCACCAAGATGGACCGCGCGTGGGGGAACGTCCTCAGCTTCCTCGAATGTCACAAGATGCTCTCGGACAAGAAGTGCCACCTGCACCTCGTCCACGAGAAGATCGACACCACATCCGCCACCGGCAAGATGTTCGCCACGCTATTGGTTATGCTGGCCGAGTTCGAGTGGCACCAGCACAGCGAGCGCCGCAAGTCCATCGCCAAGCACCTGAAGAACACGGGCCGACCGTACGGGCCCGCGCCCATCGGCTACAGGACTGTCGTCTGCCCCGTCACCGGCGTCAAGAAGCTGGACCGGGACGAAACGGCGATGCAATTGTTGGAGTGGGTTTACATTCTCCACAAGCGCCGCCACCTGCCGTTCGCGACCATCAAGCTGTTGGCGGATTCACACGGGTTTACCGGATCGACCGGCAACCGACTGTCCGAGGCGCTGCTCAGGAAATACTACCGCGTCTCCAAGCGGTACGTCGCCGATGGCATCCTCAAGCCAACGGCGAAGCACTCGGACCCGCCAAAGCGCGACCCGCTCCTGGCAGGCGATGGTCAGGTCGTCGTCCCCGGCCTCGATGTCCATCAGGACGCGGCGGAGCTTCCCGCTGAGCCGGACGGCGGCGGTATTGGGGATGCGGACGGGGTCGATGCCCGGCACGAGACTGACGCGGCCGTCGCGGGTTAGCGCGTCGACGTGGTACTGCACCGTCTGCCGTTGCATCCCCAGCTTCGAGCGCCGCACCAGTTCCGAGGGGCCGATCGGCACGCCCCGGGCGCGGAAACTCTCCAAGATCGCCCGGTAGACCCGGTCTCGCCCGACATCCGCCGGACCGCGCCCCATCAGCTTGCCGCCCCCTGCGTCTGCGTCGTGCCGTCGTCCGAAACCGTCTGCGTCGTGACCACGGTCGTTCCGTCGTCCGCGTATGTCTTGAGTTGCGTGCTGGTTAGCGTTGACTTCTTGAAGAACCGCCGCCACACCTGCACCAGCATCTCGCGGAAGTTCGACGCCACGCCCGAGGGGGTTGTCGTGCTGATCGTGTCCAGCCCGTCCGACGCCAGCTTGTAGCCCGTCTTGGAACCGCTGGCGACCACCACCCCGTCCGTGCCGGTATCCGCCAGAATCGCATCCACCACGGTGTCGATCGTGTCGACCTTCCCCTCGACCGTGGTGAGCGCGGACGACGTCGCCAACCCGCTCTGAATCTCCGTCAGCGCGTCCGTCGCCAACGCCGCAGCCGTCAACGTGTTCGACGCCATGGCCCCAACGGACGCATCGATCCGGCCACTCACCAGCGCCGCCGGAAGACGGGTTTGGATGTCCGCCGTATCGGCCTCCACGTCGGTCGCGGTCTTGACCGTGGTGCCCGACAGGTTGACCGTCGTTGTCGCGCCGCCGATGTTCGTCCAATCAAGGCCCGCCTCGCCCCCGGCGCTCACGTCCAGCGTCCGGCCCGCCGTCGTCGGCTTCAGCGCCCCGTAGTCCGTGAGTGCCGTGTCCGCTTCCGTGTTGATCGACGCCTTCATCGTTGTCGAGAAGTCCGCCGAAGCGTACGCGGTTCCCGCCAAGTGCGTTGCGTTGACTTCCGGTCTCCCACCGCTGAACGTGCCGTTATTGCCTCCAAACTGCTCCACGTTCACCCGGTAGTCCCCGACCTCTTCCGGGAATAGCGTGACCACCACAGGCAGCGCCGACGTGTTGGTGACCGTCAGCTTGTAGACGATCGCGTCACCGTTCATTTCCGACGACGTGAAGTCAATGTAACCGCAGCCGGTCGTGCCGATCTCCGTAGCTTCGTTCGTGCAGTCCGAGAACGCAGCACCGTCGATGGAGACTTCGGAATCCGCTCCCGTCCACGACGTGATCAGCGTCCCGTCGCTCTTGCGGATCGCGAAGTACAACCGAAACGCGGTGTTCTTGCGCGGGACCGGCCTTGCGTCTGATGCCGCCATTAAAACACCCCCATGCCGGTCTGAGAGAGTCCACCAAGAACGAACGCCCCGCCACCCCCGGAACTCGGCGGCGTCAGGTCGTACAAGGTCGCGTTGACGAACGGCACCACCGTCGCGTCGTCCGTCCAACTACTGCCGTTGTACGTCGAGAAGCAGACGTTGCTGCCGCCCTCGAAAGCGTCCCGGTCGTCACCGCTGGCCAGTTGAATCCCGTTGATCAGAACGCCAGCACTCGCCGCGTCCGCGACTTCCAGACCCAGGTAGTAGTCGGTACCCGAATCCAGCGCCGTTAGGGTCTCGTCGATGACCAATTCGTAGAGGTAGTACGCGACCGTCGGATTTGTCACTTGCTCCGAGTCGATGACCGTTGTGTGGATCGTGCCCGAACTCGTCCAGACTCCGACAATCGGCACCTTGTTGGCTGCCGCCGCGATCGAGCCAGCGAAGGCGAGCGAACCGACCTTGTACGTGCCCAGCCCCGACGGCACCCTGATTTTGATCGCTTGCCGATACCCGACCGTGCTCGCCGATCGCGTGTTCCAGAAGCCTTGCACGGGCAGCCCGTAGCGACTTGACGCGGTGCGCACGCCGAACACTGGTGGTGCTCCTTGCTTGGCCCACGTCCCGGCCGTCAGTCTTACGGCGAAAGGCAGCGACTGGCCCGCGTAGCCGAAGTTCGTCATGTGCGTCGTGAACGAACCGAGATTGGATGCGTCCACGGTCCCGGACGAATGCCGCACCGTTCCCGCGTACCACGCCCCCAGCGTCGGCGTGAAGGCGTTCGTCAGCGCGATCCACTGGAACGTCGCGTCCCACGCGGTCGATGCCGGAGGCGTGAACGTCGCAGCCGTGGGGCTGCCGCCGCCAACGTCTGTCCCGTTAGGCAGGCCGGTTGCGGTCGACACACCCTCCAAGGTCGCCACGTAGGTCGGTGGCGTCCCCGTGCGCAGCGTGTAGCGGAAGCCGATGTGCGTGATCGGATTCGTATCCCGTGCCTGAAACACGAACCCTATGCCGTCGTTCGACGCATCCAAGGCGTACGACTGAAACGACGGGGCCGTACCGCCGCCCAGATACCGGGGTCCGATCCGCAGGCCGCGCACCGTGTCAACCATCGACGCTCTCCACGTTCGTCAGCGTCATGCCGACGTCTCGGTTTCGCAGCTTGGCCAGGTCGCTGAAGTCGCGATCGGTCTTGGCGTGCTCCCGCAGCGCCAGCTTGATCGCCGCTTCGTCATCGTCCGCTGCAGGCTCGCGCATCCATTGACGCATAACCTTCGCGTCACCGTAGATTTCCACGATGTTTTTGCCGTGCCGGATCAAGACCCGGTCGGGCTTCTTGCGGAAATCCACCCACTTCAGCTTGGCCATGGACCACCATCCTCGCTGCATCGGACCATGGTCGACGAGCCGCTTACCGGGTCATAAGAGAGCTTGTAGTACGCGCCGAATTGTGCCACGACATGCTGGCCCAGAGGACTCCACCGGTGCATGTTGCGGTCGGTCGGCAGGGGTTCGCCGAATCGCCATGCGTATGTTGGTGGCGTGCCAAGCAGCACGCCACGGCCTAAGCCTTTGTTTGTCACCAGATTCTCCATGGAATCACTCCGGGGGCGTGAAGACGACGGGCTCCGACGCATGACCGTTGACGCTCACCTGAGCCCCGACCATCGCCTCCATGTTCGTACCGTCCGGCGAGGTCCGCGCGGCCTTCAACAACAGAAGCGTTTCCGCCGTGTCGGGCTGCTCATCCAAGGCCCTGACCACCTGCACCATCTCCGCCCACGATTGATACTCGCGGGTATTCCCGTTCGAGAAGAACAACACGACCACACCCGTCGCGGAGTTGTGATTAACCCGCGTGAGAGAGACCACTTGACCAGCCATGGGCTTGAGCCTTCCTTGCACAAGGTGATAGATGCCGTCGTTTGCCGGGACCGCTGGACTCTCACCCAAGTACGTCCCCGGCCAGTCCGTCGCTCGCTCGCTCACGATCGTCACGCCCCGCAGATGCAAGGCGTTGTGTGTCACTTCGTCAATCACGAACCGATCGCCCGCCTGCACCGCACTCATCGGCACCGGGGGCGTCATCGCCAGTTCGTAGAAGATGATTCGTTGCATCTCGTTGGTTCCCGGTGGAGCCGCGCCGTTGCTTCAAGCCGACCGGGGGTAGCGCCCGTAACGGCGCGGCTCCGGGGGGTTCCCTATTCCTTCGTCGCCGTGGCGTATCCCGCCTCGACCATCTGCTTACTGATGTCCTTGCCGTCGACGTAGACCCGCCCCAGCAGACGACCCAGCGTCGTCGATTTGCCGACGTCGACCTGATCAACCGGCACCCACAACACCGCCGCCTTGCCCTCGGCTCGGTCTTTCAACCAATCGCGGGCTTTTTCTCCCGCTTGCTTCTCATCGATGTCACTCGTGCGGACCTCGGGAGCCCAGCAGTCCAGCAACCGCACCCGTGCCCGATGCGACCACTCGACAACCACCGTATCGCCGTCGTAGACCTCGACGACGCGGCAACGCACGCTCCATCCCGGCTCGGGGATCGCCGCCGACACAGCGCACAACATCAGCAGCGACAACGCCGCGACCACAAGAACGCATGACAACAACGACCGACTCATGGCCCACCTCAATTCACGCGGCCCCCGACATGGCTCCCGGCCCATATCGACCTGCCTGTCTTTCGACTACTCGGGGGCCGCTTGGTCCTTGATCAGTTCCTTCTCCAGGCCTATCGTGTACTGCCGCGACTTCATGCCATTCGGCTTGGCCACCGGTTGCGTGACAACAGCCTGAACCGGCGACTTCATTGCATCCGCGATCAGCATGGCACCAAGCGGGACGCCGATCCCCGTCGCCAACAGACCTGCGCCGACCAAGCCCTTCACTAATCCGCCGGACGCCGGTTGGTGGTAGTGCTGATGCGTCTGCGTCACGTCGCCGAGAATCGTGTCGCCCATTTCGTCGTCCTCCGACGACTGCCCCTGCCCCCACACCTTGCCGCGAACGTAGGCCGATTCGGCCTCGCGGTTTTTGTGGTGCTCGTCGTCAGCCCGCTGTAGCGACTTGGCCCCAATCAAACCCGTCCACAACTCCAGCCGTCCCCGCCGGTCCAGATACTTCTCCATCCGGCTTTTCCAGCCCTTCGACGATGTCTCTGGCGTAGTCGGCAAGCTCATCGGCGGTCCCCGTCGTAATGATTTTCGCGAGCCGAGTGGCGCGAGCCGTGGCTCGCGCCCTCGATTCACGGTTGGCCGCGATCATGTCGCGAACAAGCCGCTCCACATTACGTCCCGGCCTGCGTGGTCGGCGAAGCGACCGGGGTCGCGATCACGCCGCTCGTGGCGCGGCTTTCCACCACGCCGAGTTCATCGAAGTTGCGCGCCATCGCACCCTGAAGCACGCCAATGGCCATGGTGCCAATAGCGCGCCCATCGCGGTTGTTGGCTTGGATGTTGCCCACCGATTCCGTCAGAATCTGGCTGGCCACACTCGGGGGAAGGTCCACCATCGTCGTCTCCTCTGTGCCACTTCCGGGGGGCACCACCACCAGATCAACGTCGGGCATATTACGCCCCCTTCACACCGCCGTCGGTTCACACGAACCGATCATGGCGCGGTTAGTGATTCCTCTTGTGTCCGCAGGTCGAGCACGATCACGTCCTCGAACAAGCGATATCGATTGTACGCATCGCCGCCATCGCCCTTGACTTTGACGTGGACGCTGGCGTTCTCGATCGCCTTCACGCGAGACTCCAGCGAATCAAGCCGCTGTCGCAGGCGACCCAACTCGGAAGGCTCGACACCGGGCAGTCCCGGCACACCACGCTCACCGCGATCGCCCTTCGGGCCAGGCGGACCTTGCGGTCCCACAACAATCGTCGGGGTTGGCGCGACGGGTCGTGGCGTAGGCTTCGCGTACTCATAGACCGTCGGAGGCGGCGGAGCCCAATACACCGGGCAGCCACGCGGCCCGCATTGACCGATGAACGCACCGATCTCATAGCCCGTGGTGATGACGGTCACGCCGTTCAAGCGAAGATAGCCTTTGATGACACCGACCAACCGACCATCCGGCGTCACGACCGCGCCACCGCTCTCACCCTCGACGACCGTGGTCCCGTCGACATAATGCGCCGTGCGGATCACCCCCGATCGGGTCTGCTTGCGGGTCTTATCGCCGTACGGGATTGCCCGGACGTAGACCGATCCGGCGTAGTCCCGATCGACCACATGCCAGTGCGGGACATTCTCGCTCGCGTTGTCGACCGCGACCATGGCAATGTCCGCCGTGTCGTCCATCCGCCGACCCAACACAACACCATCGATGTATTGGCCGTCGGCGTATTCGATCTTCACAACACCCGCTTCACCAACGACGTGCGCCGCCGTCAGCAGTAAGTCCTCGCCGACCCGGTTTTTCCCGATGTGGACCGCCGTCCCCACGCCACCGTCGGGCGCGACGACCATCACCTCGGGACGCACGTCAACGGCCGACAGCAACAACAGAAAGATCAGATTCATGCCGCCCCCACACGCTTGTAAACACCTGTCGTCACCAGCCGCCGAAGGAGTGAGCCCGGATTGAACCGGGTCGCATTGTCGATTCCCATGCGACCCATCCGCATCAGAAGCGCCGCGATCAATTCGGAGCAGAACAACGACTCCAGCGCATCCGGCGGAACCACCGGCAGCCATTTCCACAGGCGCGTCCCGCTGATCGCCGCCCCGCCGTAATCGTATCCCTTGCCCACCGCAACGAAATGCCGCTTGTAAATGTCCCCCAGTTGTCTCTGCTCGGCCCCGCTGAACCGCCAGACGTCCGCCAGCGTGTAACGCACCACACGACCGCCGACCGACTTGTAGTCATCGACGCGATCCGCCGGATCGTGCAGTTGGCACCCACTGACCGCCCTGCCCGCATAGACGCATGGTCGCGGACTCATTGAAGTCGACTCGCACCACCACGTTTCTCCGTCGATCGGCAGCGTGATCGCGACATGCGACGGACCCAGCCGCAGACCGCGCGGCGCGAACACCGACAGCGTCTGCCACGAAATCATGCGGCTAACCGCATCGACTCCGTAACACGCCGCGATGTCGCCGGGCTTCCAGTCAGGCGTCAATGTCGATCTCCCCGCCGATTTCAGTCTCGCACACAACGCCGCATTTGGTGCAGGTCACATATACCGGCACTTCCATATCGATGATGTCGCTGACGTCTACGTTTTTCCTGTCGCATTCTGGGCATAACCACACCCACGCCGGGATGATCTCTACGACGGGATCACTCATGCTCGCCCCCGACGTAATCCGCGATCTCGCAGCGAGCGCCTTCGCGCCGCTTCCTGTCCGCGTGCAACCGATTGCGGATCATCCACGGATCACTGCCGCCGGAACGACACGATCGGTCAAAGGAGCGGCAATCGTGGTACTGTCGCCGCCAGTCCTTGCGTCGCGGATAGTGGTTGTCATAGCTCATGATTTCGCGTCGCGCACGATCTCGTGAATCTGCTTCAGAAACTCGCCGTGTTGACCCAGGATGTTGCCGTGCTGGTCGAGAATCTGCGTCTGTCTCGGTATCTGCGAATCCAGCGTTTCCACCAGCGATTGTTGAGCCTTGAACAGGTCTGCTACCTTCGGCGCGAGGAACGAACAGACTCGCCACACGCCGAAAATCATCGCCACGACGATCGCCGTCGGCAGCCCAAGCCGCTCGACCATCGACAACCAATCGACTTCGCCCAGCAACATAGCCTTGGCCCTACACAGCATGTCTTTATCGGGGCACTAACAGCATTTCTGCCTTTGTGCCCTTCGGCGTGTTCGTGTTCGACTCAACGGCTAAGGTCGGAAACGGCTCGCGAGATTGCTGTTGTGCCCCACCAAGTCGTCAGGTTGGACGTGGCTTGGATTTCCTCTCGCTTACCTTCTCCTTTTCTGCCCGGCAGTGCCTGCACACCGCCTCGGAGCTTCCGCCGGTTTGACTACCGGCTGGGCAAACCACCGGACCAGCTATGGCCAGCCCGTCCGTGACGGCAGTTGTTTCGCAATGGAAAACGGGAAAACCGTGCTGAGGATCGCATTTTGTGCGACTGCCCTTTCGCGTGTCCGTTTTTCGTGCTACGCTCCTGCCGTCTCGTCGTTGACCCCGCGTGAGGCCGCCAAGCTGTGACGCGGGGTTTTTCTTTTGGTCGACTCCGAACTACCAACGAAAACAGCCCGGACACGCGGTCTCCCGCTCGTCCAGGCTGGTGTCTGCATCAGTAGTAATCGCGCGGAAACCCATCTCACCAGCCCTGGCGAAACGCGAGTCCTTTCGCGATGGAGTCAAGCCGCCAAGACTATACCATAATTTCCGGGAATGTCGTCAAGACTTCGCGGATTTTTCTTTCGGCGACGACAGTGTGATCCCCAGCAATTGGCAGAGGTCTCGGATTTCGCCGCGCGTGAACGGTTTGTCCCGGACAACATCGCCTCGCCCGCCGACCCTGATAATCCACCATTTTCCGTGGTGGTTGACGACCACGGAGACAGTGTTGCCGCCCTGTATCACGGCGTCATAGACATCGTAGCCGTGATACAGGGTGTACCCGACCATCTCAAGCCACCCAGGCGTCACTGGCCGGTCGTCGTCAATGCGGGAAGCGAACAACTCGATAAGCCTGCCGATCCTATCCGCATCAGCGGTCATCCCCGCAGCATTGAGCGCGACCCACCCGGCGGTCAGGTCGTCCAACATACTCTCGACAGATTCAACGATCATGCGGTTTCTCCATCGACGTCCCATTCGCCGGTCTGTCGGTTGTAGGTCCGGCGGATGCTGTTGATCGTGGCGAGTGTAGTGGTATCGATCTCCAGTTCATGCACCACCGTACCGTCCGGCCGGTGGGTGCTTCTGGTGGCGTAGATGTGCCTCAGCCCGGCCTCATCAATCACGTCTAGGATCGCACTCCCCTCGTGCGGCGGCTCGAATGGGATGAAGTAGATCCCCGGCTTCCGGTACAGTTCGATGTCGACGGTGATGCCTCGCTCCTTGAGCAGCGATCGCGATTTGTCGTATCGCTCGTTCCGCTGGATTGTCTGCCTGACACGATCCAATTGTTCCATGGTTCGCGTCAGTGACGCCACCAGTTCATGCAGTTCGGATGCGTTCAACGTGGCATTGTACGACGGGATTTCTACGGTAACTGTGAGCCCGTCGATGCCAACTTCCGCCTTCCAGCCAACGCCTTCAGTCATGTTTACCCCTTGCCTCCCGCCTGATCCGCCACGCGGTCGTAGTGCTCACGCCAGCCGCCTTCGCGGCCTGCACCGTGTTCAATCCGCTCTCCAGTAGTCGCGCCACCTCGGCGCGGATGTCGTCACTGATCGGCGGCGTCCCTTTTCGCGCCGTCGGGGCCGATGCGATCACGCGGGCCGCGCGGCATTGAGGACACTTGCAACGATGCTTGCCGCACGACCCAAGACGCGCGACGTGGTCGGCGTGCAGGTCGCGCAGAGCGTCGGCGGTCTTGCCGTGTGATGTCATTGATTGATCTCGCAGCCATTGCGATTGGCGATTTGGTGTTATCCGCCAACGGTCAGGATGAGCGAGTGGTTGCTACTCTAAGTGACCTCCGGACTGCGTCGAGGCCCATCTAGTCTCACCCGATCTCAGGGTGAGCGAGTGGTTGCTACCCTACCGATGGATGCGTCTATGTCAACCCATGAGTATGTCTCACCCGGTCTCAGGGTGAGCGAGTGACTGCTACCTGATCCACTCGCAGAATCCGCTCGCGTGGTCGGCAGTCTCACCCGGTCTCAGGGTGAGCGAGTGACTGCTACGAACGAGTGCGATCCCGT
>ERZ1066130.119-NODE-119-length-44252-cov-13.947078_pt1 | contig 44252 bp, 50 predicted proteins | sample MGYA00382777_ERZ1066130 | MGnify/ENA primary metagenome ERZ1066130 (study PRJEB33369, sample SAMEA5778360) | biofilm metagenome | biome: Industrial cooling water; feature: Water cooling tower basin; material: Biofilm | place: United Arab Emirates | collected...
ATTGAGTGAGGTATGGTACGGTAATAGAATAGGCACGCGTTACAAACGCGCGCCAACAGAGGGGGCCAGGCTTGCCATTTCCTCTTAGACAAGAAATTGGGAAATTAGAAAACCTCTATAATAAATTTACATATGAGGTTGGCAAGACTTACGATAAAATAACCAGTTCAATCGCCTCTGTTTTTTCAAGTGATAATGTTAGCAGTACAGCCTCATCAACAGGTCGTGTTGCCGGTGTCGTTGAAGAAGCTACCCAAAATATGCCTGACAGCAAAGTTGTAAATAAAACGATGGGTGCTTTAGGTAAGGTAGCGGATGTTGTGGACGTAGGAACCAAAGTATTAGACCCCAACGCATCTACCAGTGATGTGGTAGAGACCGTTGCTGAGAAAGTAGTGACCAATGCTGCTGGAGCTGTGACTCCAGGCTTAGGAGTTGCTGCGGATATAATTATAGCGGACGGGAAAGACCCCAACGGTGTAACGGCACCCGGTAGACTGGCGGGATCATATCGTGTTAGCGCAGGTCAAAACTATGCTATGATTGCAGCCAGGATCAATGCGGTCAATAATGCGGCAGCTACAAACACAAATAACAGTAGTGACGCAGGCACAAATACCAACAATGCAGCGGTTAAACCGGAAGAAAAGAAGCCGGAGCCAACGACAGTAAAAAAAGAATACTAAACAATGTGGCTTTTTGACTATTTACATTTCAGGATAATAAACTCCGTTCTTTTTTTCAACAAAAAACAAAGACCTAACTACCGAGCCGTTTTTATTCTTTCAATGTGTGTCTTTTTTAATATCATGGTGCTAACCAAGAATATTTTCTCCATGAGAGGTAACTACTTAATCGGCTTAGGAATCTGGGGCATCATCTTCTTTTTCATAATCCGATTTCTTTACAGTTTAGATAGGTATAAGAAAACGTTGAAGGCAGGATATAAAAACGATGCAACTTCGAAGATCATTTGGAACGCTTTGATGGCCATTTACATCATTGTAAGTATAGTGATGCTACCGATGGCTTTGAACCGAGCTTAAGCGACACTGAGTTTACAATATCCATCAGTTCACAAAAACTGCTTATAGGTTCATTTGCGCTGATTGATAATTGAATGATAATTACGCTATCTTGTCGCTTTGTGTAGAAGAATACATTATTGACTGAAAATTGCTCTGTCATTTTAGCGATTACGTATAAAGAAGTTTGATTGTCAACTTGACGTTCGCCAAGAAAGAGAATAGTTACAGATGTGTCTTTTTCCATAAAACTTATCTCTTCCACAAAGAAGTCACGTAAGCTTTTTTTACTGGGCGTGGTATTTATTGTAAAGGTTCTTATCCTCGAAAATTTATCTGAAGCCACTGTATCAATTCCACCCGTAACACCTTGAGTATCATTAAAAGTAATTTTCCATTGAGACCCTGCCTTGAAACTCAAATTATTTAATCGATCATAAGTTAATGAGCCAGTGGCTTCAGTCGTAATCTTACAGCTATCCAAAGGGTTTGAAAAAGCATATCTTTTTTCATTTGAATTTTTGCACCCATTAAAAAGCATAAATAGCAACGAACAGACTGCCAATAATCTCATCACTTAAGTTATTTTATGTCTGCGCAGAGTCTCGCTTCGGACTCTGCGGCTAAAGACGGGTTGTTAGAACTGGATTATGTGTAGGTAGCACGGAAGTAACTTTCGCGCTTGATGGGCGGACAATTTAAACTTCTAATTTTTTTAAACGACTCTCCAGTTCAATCACTTTAGCTTCCAACCGGGCGTAGTCAACAATTTTGACAAGCGCGGTAGTGGTTAGTCTCAAATCTGATAACTGGGCATCTATACCATCGAAGTGTTTCTTCATTACTTGGGCGTAAAAACTGCTCATGACGTCACTAACAGCCGTTTTAACATTTTCTTCATTCATGGCATTAATTTTTCTACGTCAGGCCATCAAATATAATAAATTCAACGGTGTTCCGAAAAATCACCACTTCCATAATTGCCTAACAAGTTTTAAGTTCCCCAAGTTAGCGCGCGTTTGCAACCATAGCCCCGCTAGCGCGCGTTTATCCTATTATTTGTTGGAGCGCGTTTGCAACGCGTTCCAATACTAAAATTGCCTTTTTTTAATCGTAGTTACAATGCGAGTTTAACCCTCTAGTTGCTGTTGGTCGCCTTAGCTATTGTTAGTTGCCTTACATGATCTGCCCATTTCCATGGAACGTTACACATTCCGCATGGCCTGCGCCACATGCCTGCCCTGGTGGGCCACGTAAAACTGAAACACATCTCCTAAGCGGAGTTTTATCCATCGGCTGAGCGATATGGCCACTTTGGTGCGGGTTAAGTCCACCTGACGGGCCTGGCGCAAGAGCCCCAACAACACCTCCTGTTGCCGGATAAATTCAGCCACTTCGGCCCGGCCATCCGGCTGTAGCGGAGGAGTGTGATCTTTAAAGGCTTTCATTTTTTTCATTCCTTCGCCCGGTTTCATGAGCCGTGTAAAATAGGCCCCCAGCCAACTGCTGGTAAATGTGTCGCGGGAAGCAGCATCAGGTTTCATGGCATGTGCGATGGCTGGCAGATAATAATGGCCGTAGCTATTGATATGCCAGAGACACTGGGCAATACTCCAACCGTTTTGTGCGGACTGCTGTTGGAGAAGGGTATCGCTTACATTTTGAAAGACGGAGATAGCCGATTGTAAATGCGACTCCACTTCGGATTCCAATTGATCCAGCAATGCCGTTCGTTTGATCGTTTTCATCTTTGGGTGCTTGGTGAGCACAAAAGTGCGCTCCGGCTCGTCAACAAAAGTTGGTATTTACCAACTTTTCAAATTCGAACAGAATTCATCAACTTACTAAAGTTGGTCGGATCAATGCCAATGTAATTTGCCAGGTATTTATGAGGAACCAACTGCAAGATGTGTGGACTTCGTTGCAGCAGTTTGCGAAATCTTTCTTCGGAACTAAAACACTCCCACTCCACCATGCGCTCCATCATTCCAGCCAGCGTATAGGTAAGTCCTTTTCTGACCATTTTTTCGATGCCTGGGTTCCCCTCCAGCAGTTGAAGAAAATCGGTTGCCGGTGCCCGCAGAAAGAATGACGGACTGAGCGTTTCATAAAAAAAGCGGGAAGGCTTTTGTTGCATCAGCGAATCAAAAACACCACCAAAAGAGGGCGAATAGGTAAAGACCAGTGTGGCCTCTCGGGTTTGGTGTTCAAAAAATACACGCTGAACGCCCTCCAGCACAAAATACAGGTAGCGTTCCGTCTCACCAGCCAAAGTCAGAACTTCTTTTCGTTTGGCGCGAAAGGGCTGCCAGATTTTTGAAAAAGCCTGCCACTCCATCTCTGACAACGGATGAAAGGTGGTTGTCAGATTCCGGAGAAGCAGAAGAGAGGAACTCATTTCTGACATAACTTTGTCTTGGAAATTACGGGAGCGCTAGCTAGACTCCATGTTGGTTGATTTTTCATCCGACTTCTTACGACTCAAGTTCTCGGCCATTTCCATCGCGCTTTTAAGCAATCCAATAAGCCCTATTCCGAGGGCAATTACCCCAAAGGAAAGTTCTTTTAGATGAGAGTTTCCGGTGATGAACAAACAGTACATACCAAACAAGAGAACGCATCCAATCAGTATCACGAGATAGATCAAGGCCCATCGGGTGTACTTCGGATTTTGCCAGATTCGTAACGAAATTTTGTTTTGTGTCCTCTGGGTATCCTGAAGAGTAGACATACTGATACCCAATCCCATAAAGACCAGCATCACATTGTAATCGGCCCAGGCGGAATCAAATCCAAATACCAGAGGTTTATATGCATAATACAAGCCCACCAGCATCAGGGGATACTGCAGATAGCTGACTTTATGAAACCAATGCTTCACGGGGTTAAAAATACAAAAGCACAAGATTTAATCGGGGCAGGAAGCGCTGATAACGGAAAAATTTGCGCCCAGGGTGCAACCCTGTCTGCATCAATCCCGTCTAATACCTAAATCTCTTAGGTAATAAGACAATTATGCATTCCCCCGAACTGCTCAAAGGCACCTTGCAAACCATTATTCTCAAAGTCCTCAAAGATCACGGGAAGATGTACGGTTACGAAATCACCCAACGGGTAAAAGAGCTTTCCGATAGTCGGCTGTTGCTGACCGAAGGCGCCCTTTATCCAACCCTGCATAAACTGGAAGCGGACGGCTTGTTAAAAACAGAAACCGTCCTGTTAGGAAAGCGGGTGCGAAAGTATTATACCTTAACTACAGAAGGAAAGAGTTTGGTAAAAGAACGCGTGAGCGAATTGGTGGACTTTATCAAAACCATGAGCAACGTGCTGCAAGTAAAGCTTGCCTGATATGGCCGAATTGACAAAAGAACATATTGACTACATCATCAAAGACCTGAACTACCGTGGCATTATAGCCGAGGGTGTACAGGAGGAACTGCTGGACCACATTTGTTCCCTGACGGAAGGGGAAATGGAGAAAGGGTCGCGTTTCATTGATGCGTATCACCTCGCATTGCGCTCGTTTGGTCACACAGCCGGCTTACGCCAAACTCAAAAACAAATTATCAAAGCGGAAAACACAAAGCCCACCGACATGCTTAAAAATTACTTTATCATCGCGCTACGCAATCTGCGCAAGCACAGTTTTTATTCTTTTATAAACGTGGCCGGTCTTTCCATCGGGCTGGCGATCTGCATGATCATCGTGCTATTTGTGTACAACGAGTGGCAATACGACAAACACTTTACCAATGCAGACCGCATTTACCGGATCCGATGCGAAGTCACCTTTGGGGGAAATGATATTAAAGGATTATACACACCAGGTCCTATGGCTGCTACCCTGCTGGCCGACTACCCGGAGGTAGAAGCGGCTGTTCGGCTGCGCGATCGCGGCTCTTATTTAGTGAAACGCACCACCGAGAACATCAAAGAACAAAAGGTGATGTGGGTGGATAAAGATTTCTTCAAAGTCTTTTCGATTCCATTGTTGGCGGGTAATCCGGCCACGGCACTGGCTGAACCCAACAGTATTGCCATCAGTAAAACATTGGCTGATAAACTTTTTCCCAATGAAAACGCGCTTGGCCAAACCCTGATCCTGGATAATGAGATCAATGCTAAAGTAGGGGCCATATATGCGGACTTGCCTGCTCAAAGCCACTTTCATTTTCAACTGTTGATTTCAACCGAAGGCGATGCGCGAATCAAGCAGGACGATCGCTGGTACAGTAATAATTTTTATACGTATGTGCTGCTGCGCGATGGTGCCGATCCCAAGCAATTGGAAAGCAAATTTCCGCAACTCATAGTTGAGCGAACACTACCTCAATTAAAAGACGTTCTGGGCTCGGATTTTTCGATGGAAAAATTTAAGGAGGCCGGCAATAAGTTAGAATATTACTTACAACCGATTACCGACATTCATTTGAAGAGTGCTTTTACAGGCGAGTTTGAACCCAACTTTGACATCAACTACATCTATCTCTTTGGTGCCGTGGCGATGTTCATTTTGATCATAGCCTGTATCAACTTTATGAATCTGTCTACGGCTCGTAGCGCCAACCGCGCAAAAGAAGTAGGCATCCGTAAAGTAATGGGCTCGTTCCGTTCGCATCTGATGCGCCAGTTCCTGACTGAATCAGTGTTGTTGAGTTTGCTCTCACTCCTGCTGGCCGTTGGACTCGCGTATTTCTTGTTACCAATATTTAATGATTTATCCGAGCGACAGTTAACCATACCTCTTGGAAGTGGTTTTTTTTATGGGACCGTGATAGGAGCCGGTCTACTCGTGGGCCTGGCAGCCGGTGTTTATCCTTCTTTTTTTCTCTCGGCCTTCAAACCGGTACAGGTATTAAAAGGTCATGTGGCGTTGGGGATGAAGAGTGGTGTGATTCGAAGTGCGTTGGTGGTATTTCAGTTTACGGTTTCTATTTTTTTGGTGATCAGTACGCTGGCCGTCTATCGGCAACTCAACTTTATTCAAAACAAGAAGCTGGGTTTTACGAAAGAGCAGGTCATCGTGATTGAAGACGCCTACGCATTGGGCGACAATCGCATGGCATTCAAGAACGAAGTCATGAGCACGGGGAAGATCACCAGTGCCACCATGTCGGGTTTTTTACCGGTGGCGGGTGGTTTCCGTGGCGACAACCCCTGGTGGATTGAAGGACGTGATCCGGCACAACAAGAAAATTTAGTAAGCCTCCAAAACTGGTGGGTTGATCATGATTACATTAAGACCCTCGGCATGCAGGTAAAGATGGGGCGAGATTTTTCAATGGACTTTCCATCCGATTCTTTGGCCGTGATTCTGAACGAAGCCGCTGTAAAAACTTTTAATTTTCCAGGGGAAGTGATTGGAAGCAGAATTGCCACTTTTGGAAATGCACCGACAGGCGGTCCCGACAAAGAAAATCTTATCGTTCTTACAGTGGTGGGTGTTGTGGAGAATTTTCATTACGAATCGCTTAAGCAAAACATCACCCCGGTCATGATGGCCTTGGGCAAGCGTGTCAATGGTCCGATTTCTTTTCGTTTTCAATCTCAGGATGCACAGGAAATTATTCAGTTGGTGGAAAGCAAATGGAAGCAGATAGCTCCGGGAGAACCGTTTGCTTACTACTTTCTGGATGAGAAGTTTGGCAGCATGTATGCAGCCGAAATGCGGCTCGGAAAAGTTTTCGGTGTTTTTGCTGTGTTGGCGATTTTGATTGCCAGTCTTGGCTTGTTTGCCCTCACCGCTTTTACAGCCGAACAGCGCACCAAAGAGATCGGCATTAGGAAAGTATTGGGTGCCAGCGTAAGCAGCATCGTGTTGTTGCTTTCAAAAGAATTTGGCAAGCTGGTAGTCATTGCCTTTGTGTTGGCAGCGCCCCTGGCCTGGTTGGGTATTGATTGGTGGCTGAAGGAATATACTTATCGCACAGAAATAGGAGTGGGACTGTATTTTCTGGCAGGTATCGCTGCCTTTCTGGTGGCCTGGATTACGATGAGCTTTCAATCCTTCCGCGCGGCAGCCAACGACCCGGTGAAGAGTTTGAGGAGTGAATAACTACTTCTTTAGGAATTTGAGCAAACTAACATTAGAACTGGTTTGAATTTTTACGAAATAAACTCCAGAAGCTAGTGCCGGGATATCAAACTTCTTTTCTGTTGCCTGATGGAGAAGTTGGCCAGAAGTATTGATTACGCTCGATTCGATCACATGCTCATCCGTTACGATGGTTAGATGATCTAAAACCGGATTTTGACCTAGCCCAATAATTAATGGTAGTGAAAGGTGAGAATGTGAATTACACTATTTTACTTCTAACCCAGAAATCTGTTTATAGGGGAGGTAGCTTTTCTGTTTGGGCGTATAGATTTCCGTTAGCGAGTAAGTAACAACAAATGACTTGCCGATCATCAATTTGGGGTCATCAACAAATGCATCTGAACCCGTAAAGTAATGTAGCCACACCAACCGATGTTCCTTACCAGAGTCTTCGACTAGTACGATGGTGGTAAAATCACTGAATTCAATAGCTCTTACTTTACCAGTAACGTCCACATATTCTTGCTCGGCCGAATCGCTTTCTTCCTCATTAATAAAGGACTGAAATACATTAGGGCATTTAGTCACCATACGAATGCCTACCGTTTTGCCTAATTCCTCCATCGCTTTTGTATTGGCGAAATCCAGAGCCAAACCACCGTCCTTTGCCGCATTCAGGATACACAGTCCCAAGGCCATCTCAGTCTGCGATTTGTTCGTCAGGTCGGTATTTTTTTGGTTGATACAATCGCATGTTCCCTGAGCAATTTTTTCTAGTTGATCATCGCTTTGGGCAATGGCAGATGCGGAAATTAGTAGCTGGAATAGTAAAAAGTAGCGCATGCTGAAAGGTAGCAGAAAATACGATCACTTTCGCTACCGTAGGTATTCTTCACTACTCAACTATCCAACCCTGCGTGTAAATGACATACTCCTGACGGGGGATAATTTTGCCCATACGGGCTTTACCACCTATCTTCGGATGCGTTAAGTCTGGAAACGAACTCAATTATGAAAAAGTCTCAGGTACAACTACTCAAAGATGATGCGATTACGTATCGGTTAATGAATCAGCAAGATCTACAGGAGTCAGCCGATTGTTTTACCCATAGCTTTCAACGCGAACCCATGGTCCGCCATTTAAAGATTCAGAAAGAAGACTTTCATTCGTTTGCTTTGGTTTGCTGCCAGCAGGCCATTGATCAGGGCCTGGGGCTGGTGGCTGTAGCGGAGGCAACTCAAAAGATTGCCGGCTTTACGATTTTACAAGACGCCCTGGACGATCTTCAGATTGATCTTACTAACTATCAATTCCTGCTGCCTATTTTTGAAATGCTCGGACAGCTTCAAAGCCAATATATTTCCGGGAAAAATGTGAAACAAAATGGAGAGGTGATTGTTTCTTTCGTCACAGGTGTTTACCCTGAATTTGAAGGCTCTAAAATCGCATTTTCACTCTTTGGCCAATCCATCGAACTGGCAAAATCAAAAAACTACCAGAAAATGATTACCGAAGTTACCGGAAGACTGTCACAAAACGGGGTAAGGAGACGGTATTCGTTCACACCTTATTCAAGCATTTTGTACCGGGACTTTTTGTTTGAGGGGAAGCGTATTTTTGATGGCCTGGAAGATTCAACCCTGTCATGCGTGCTGATGGAAAAGAATTTGACGGATCAGTAATGCACATCCACTGGAATCGCTTAACAAAAAAAGAAATCCAGGATTCAATTGGTAAGGCACTTAGCACAAATGTTTCTTATCGGAATAATAAAATCATGGGTGTTCCGGGATCTGCCCTCAGCCCGCACATCATCACTCCCGAACTTGTGCAAGGTGACCCGCTGCTACGTGTGATGCTCGAAAATCCCAACCACATCGGTTGCCTGACCATTGAAAAAGAGTCGGAATCATTTTTTAGCGGCACCCATCAATTGGAATGCGAGGCCATTAAACTCTGTGCCGAAGAAATTATGCAGGGCTTGCCCAACCAACAAGATGGTTACATCGCGGGTGGTGGTACGGAATGCAATCTGGAGGCGATGTGGATTTTTCGAAACTACTTCATTCAGAATTTTGGAAGTCAAACCTCTGAAATTGGGTTACTCTTCTCAGAAGACAGCAGCATCTCTGTTATCAAGGGATGCGATCTTCTTAACATCCGGCCCTTTGTAGTCAGGGTTACTCCCAAAAATCGCAAAATGGACAAAGAGCACTTGCGGGCCCAAATCATCCTAGCAAAAAATGAAGGCATTAAGTATTTCATAGGTATCATCAATCTGGGTACTGAAATGTTTGGATCGGTGGATGATCTGGATACGGTGTGTGCTTGTCTGGAAGAACAAACCCTGCCTTACAAAATCCATGTAGACGCGGGACTCGGAGGCTTTATCTATCCATTTACCAAGCCGGGTAACAAACTTAATTTTAAAAATCCAAACATCACCTCCATTCATAGCGATGCCTCTAAAATGTTGCGAGCACCCTTCGGCACCAGTGTATTCATGATCCGGAAAGGGTACATGAACTTTGCGCTTACACCCGAAGCTCGTTATGTTGCCGGAAAAGATCACACCATCATCGGTAGTCGTTCAGGGAGCAACGCCATTGCCCTCTGGATGCTGCTTCGCACACTCGGTTCGGATGGAGTGCGGTTAATGATGGAGCGGATAGCCAGATACGCACACCAACTTTGCCAGACGCTTGACTCCACTGGCGTCAACTATTTTTACGAACCGGGAATGAACGTGATAGCCATCCGGCAGGAAGATGTGACAAAGGATCTGAAAGATAAGTATGCACTGGTGCCAGACGATCCGGAAAACCCCAGGTGGTGGCGTACGCTTATAACCGATGGCGTCACACCTGCCTTTATTGACGCTGTTAACAATCCATAAATTATGTACTGGGAAAGTCTGCCTGCAACCGATATTCAGACTCGGGTTGAAAAAGCCATTCATCAAAACAATCACTACGGAGTCAACAAAATACCAGGATGGACTGCACACACACTGGACTCAAGGATTTTTCATAACGAAGATGTACTTCAGGTGCCGTACGTGTCAGCCATGCTTCATCATGCCGACCACCGAGGTTGTCCGACACAAGGAATAACAGACGAACTTTTTGAAGGCACCCGGCAACTGGAGTTAGAGGCGATTGAAATTTGTGCAGAGGAACTGATGGCAGGCAAACCCGGAATGCAGGATGGATACATTGCCGCAGGCGGCACCGAATGCAACCTGCAGGCAGCCTGGATATTCAGAAACTTGTACAAAAGGATGTATCACGCGGGAGTACATCAAATTGCCATGCTGAACTCAGAAGATACACACTACTCCCTTTGGAAAACGGCTTCACTACTGGGCATTCAGCAGGTGATTATTGAAGTAAATCCCACTTCGCGCCAAATGGAGCCACTTGCCTTACGGCAAAAAATCAGAAAAGCCCGCGCTTCAGGCATCGAATACTTCATTGTGGTTGCCAACATGGGAACAACCATGTTTGGGACAGTCGATAACATTGATTTGCTGACAGAGGTACTCGATGAAGAAAAGGCGATCTATTACATCCATGTGGATGGTGCATTTGGCGGATTCACGTATCCGTTTACCCAACCCAACAACCGTCTCAACTTCTCGAACAACAAAGTTACCAGCATTAATCTGGACGCCCATAAAATGCTTCAGGCGCCCTATGGCACTGGCGTATTTCTCATTCGGAAAGGATATCTCGATTATCTGACTCCAACGGACCGCTCGTTCATGGCTCATAAATTTCATACGCTTTCCGGAAGCCGTTCAGGAGCAAATGCAATTTCGGTTTGGATGATTTTGCGGGCATATGGTTCGGGAGGGTTAGAAGCAAAAGTAAAAAGGGTAATGGACCTCAAAAGAAAAATGTGTACCGAGCTGAACAACCGAAAGGTTGAATATATTCATGATCCGGACATGAACATTGTAGCCATTCATCAGCGGAACATGGTGCGCGATGTGCAGCATCATTACAATTTAGTTCCAGACAATCACGATCATCCCACCTGGTGGAAGGTAGTATTTATGGATCATGTGAATGAATCTATGGTACAGCATTTTCTTGATCACTAAGCGATTATCTACCCTGCGTAAGCAGAGTGGCAACATTCCGTAAAACATTTACAAGGGTGCTTGAATGCTGATGCAAGCAGATAACCACTATCCAAGTGGAGTTCTGGATCTTTTCCCGCACTTGGTGCTTGCCCATGTCACTGTTTTTCATCCACATGCAACTTAATCTTATTAAGGAGTAAGGAAATCCCAAGCATTTGTCTACAAACGCGGGGTTCCCGAAGCGGAAGACCCGCAGAAAATAAAAAATCTCCTCAGTAGATAGAGATAACTAAATTTTAATGGCGTAAAAGTTCATTAGTTAGGATTCCTTACTATATTTGTGCCATCATTTAATAAAACCTCAAAAACAATGGAAAAAATCAAAGGTTACCTTTACGGACAGGTCGATCAATCGCCCGTATCCCTTACAGACCTGGACCTCTTAAAAAAAACAGTTCTCTTCTCGTCAGCCGATGAGAAACACCTCAAGCTTGCCGGGGAGGTACTGAAAGACCAAACCAATGACATCCTTGATCTCTGGTACGGATTTGTGGGCAGCCATGAACATCTTGTTCACTACTTCGGCCAACACGGAAAGCCTGACATGGCGTACCTCGCAGCTGTGCGACTGCGGTTTGGCCAATGGATTATGGACTTATGCAACAAACCTTATGACCAGGATTGGCTCAACTACCAACATGAAATTGCCTTGCGCCATCACCGTACCAAGAAAAACCAGACCGATCAGGCCAACGCGGTACCGATTATTCACTATCGGTATATGATTGCATTCATTTTCCCAATTACGGCTACGATCAAAGGATTCCTTGCCAAAAAAGGGCATGATGCCGAAACCGTAGAGAACATGTATGCGGCCTGGTTTAAAGCGGTAACGTTAACCGTCATTCTGTGGACGTATCCATACATCAACAAAAACGAATTCTAAACACAATTTTAATCCTCATGGAAACTTACTGAACTACCCACCCGACCGGGCAGAGGTAGTTCAGTTTTTCCCTAAAAAATAAAAAGATGAAAGTAGCCGTGTGGGACACCTATGTAACCAAAGCCGATGGGGTCATTATGAATTTTGATATCATCGTTCCTGAATCGGAAACAAACCCGGAGATTATCTATGGATATGGACAGGACTATCTGAAATCCAAAGCGCTGCAGCACGCTCCGATTACCTCCAATCATTGCGCGTTTTGCCATATTGAAACCGCTACCGATCTCATGGTGGCCGACATTAAGCAAAAGGGCTATTCAATATTGGAGATCAAAAACTGCTAGTGGGAACGCTGCTTTACAAAGCAAATCCTGCTTCGTGGTTTGCTGGTACGGAAGGTGAATTGATTTGAAATAAATTGGATACTTTTATTCACAAAAACCATGAGTAAGTCTCCCTTCGACTTAAAGCATCAGAATGAGAATATCGACAGCCGGATTATTGCGGCCATGGAACGCATTTCGCAAGCCTTTCGGGTTTTGCTGTGGAATGAAAGCAAGGAACTTGCATTAAGCCCCATTCAAATCCAGATACTCGTTTTTCTGATGTTTCACAGCGAGGAAAAACGAAAAGTAGGTTATCTGGCTGCGGAATTCAATATGACCAAGGCCACCATCAGCGATTCAATAAAAGTACTGGAGCAAAAAAAGCTTATTCGAAAAGAATCTGAAACGCAAGATACCCGCAGTTATGTCATCCACCTCACGACCAAGGGGCTGGAGATCGCGAAACGGACAGCCGCCTTTGCCAATCATCTGCTGGCACCTGTTTCCAAACTCAATGCGGAAGATAAAGAGAACTTGCTGATTAGCCTGATGGGTATTATTCAACACCTCAATAAAACAGGTCTGATCACCATCCAACGCATGTGTAAAACCTGTGTCCACTTTTCTCCGGGCATTGGCAAGACCCAACACTTTTGCCATTTGCTCAATCAAAAGCTATCGGATACAGACTTACGTCTGGATTGTCCGGAACACCTGATCATGAACTGACAGATGGATACGTCATTCACCCCGGTTTCGTATGATCATCGCGAAATGATCGAAGACGAAATAAAGAATTGCAAAACCGTAAAGGTGTTCTTTTTCAACAGCGAACTGCGGCTTGATGGTGTGGAGGGCCGAATAGAAAAGTTGGTTGAATGGCCCGGTCATGGTTGGTTCATCAAGCTAACGCCAGAGGCGCTCATTCGCATTGACCGGATCATTACCGTTAATGGTAGACCCGGGCCAGCCTATGACGAGTACGATTCCTACGCAAACGCTTGCCTCGACTGCAAAGGAGGCTATGATCTTGACTAATCAACCTCATTAGAACGTGTGTTGCCGATCGCACGGAAAGATACTTTTTCAGAGGTGGCTTTTACTCATGTTTAGGCAGAGCCTTCCTCGAGGAAGGACTCTGCCCATCTGATCAAACTACTTTCTTGAATGAAGCCCCAACGTGTTTCCTTCGGTGTCTGTGAAGATCGAGACAAAGCCAAATTCTCCAATGGACATTTTAGGCCTGATGATTTTTCCGCCTGCCTGTTGGATTTTGTTTTCTTCAGCGATACAATCGTCTGTTTCAAAATAGACCACCGTATTATTTCCGCCAGGAGTCATGTCTGTTTTTTCCACCAGGGCGCCCGAAATATTGGGACCATCCTGGTTGAATGGAAATAGGGATTGTTTTCCCCACGCTATTGGCAAATCAACCAGTTTGATGCTGAACACCTGTTCATAGAATTTTTTTGCTCGTTCCAGGTTTGATACGTAGATATCAAACCAACCCACGGGATTTACATTTTTCATCTCAATAATAGTTAAAGGTCCTTGCAATATTGCCCGGCAAAGGTGTGGCAGAACGAAAAACTAAAATTGTAAAAATGGGACAGGGCTGATTTTTAGAGATCCCCAACTTTATCAAAAATCAAAGACATCTTGAGTTGGTCTCCAAAAAATTCCTTGGGAGTCAGTCCTGTAAACTCTTTGAAATCTTTTATAAAGTGTGATTGATCAAAGTATTCGTTTTCGTAAGCCAAATCGGTGAGGGTTGAAACATCCTTGGTCTGTAGTGTTTTAAGGGTGGCCTGTATCCTTACTATTTTTGAGAGTTGTTTAGGGCTTAAGCCAATGGTGGATGAAAACTTGCGCACCAGTTGTCTGCGGTTGATATTGTTTTGTTTGGAAAGTTTATTGACCGGAAAATTTCCATGAGCTGTCAAAATGGTTTCAACCGTTGATTTTACCAGGTAGTCGATGGTCTCCACACGTGTCAATCGGTTACCTAAAAAAGTTTCGATCAAATTTATTCTTTCGGACGTTGACTTGGCCTGTAGAATAGCTTGTTCGATTTCCTGTCCTTCTTTTCCGAACAATTTTTCCAGGGGAATCGCGGTATTCTCCATTTCCTTGATCGGAATTGTGGTAAAGGGTAAAAAGCCGTTCGGGTGAAAACAAACAAAAAAGGTACCCGTTTCTCCCGTAGGTTCTACTTCGTAGGGTTTTGTTAGTTGGCCGATGAGGAAGCATCGGGGCAATGTTATGCTTTCTCCGCTTTTAGGATAGTGTTTGTATCTGTCTCCATAATGGAAAATCAGTTTCATACAACCATCCGGAACGATGGTGTTTCGGGTGGGCGTTTTCTCTTTTGGGCTTTCCAGCGTCCAGTAGCACTTGACAAATTCTGATAGTTCGCGTGTCGGGGCAAAAATTCTAGGCTTCATGGGGTTTACAAATCCAATCTGGGAGGACAAAGTTGTAAGACCAAATAGTTACAGCATGGCACAAGTAATGGTACTGGTAGCCATCCGATTCATTCACTTAAAAATATTGTAATTAGACACCATTTGTTTGTAATCCGGGAGGATTTTTTCATACAAGGCTTCATCCACTTTTTTTAAGGTATTCATCAGCCCGCCAATGCCGGAGTCTTTTAGACTTACCCGTTGATGTTTGATTTCTTCCATCTTCTTACGGATGGTTCCTTCCAGTTTAATCAGTTCCCGTTCGGTCATACACATTACCCAGGTTTAACGCGCAAGATAGTCAGGCATCCACTAAAAACCCATCAGGTATCCTGTCGTCTTGACACCGCTGAGATGCCAAGACAACAGAAATGTTAGCTTACTTCTTTCAAAGCCTGGCGCTTTTGAGTTTCTAAAAAGTGACCCCAAAGCTAAAGGCATTCAATTGCGGACCCTTATTTTCAATAAACAGATCGTTCAGATCATAATTAAAAAAGAAGTCAACGTCATCAAAGCCTACCTGCAAACGCATACCATACCGCAGGTTGTTGAGGTAAAAATTATCGTGATTACGTGGCTTGCGTTTGTCTCCATCTTCTGTAAATACCTGGCGACTATAGCTGTCAATCCGGTAGCCCACATACGGCCCGGCACCAATCCGGAAAGAAGAGGCATTATACCCATCAAAGAAACTGGGTTTTCTGCGATTTCCCCCAAAGTCAATCATCGGCACCAGCGAAGCATTGATGAAAGTAGCCGTGAGCTTGCTCTTCTTAAAGTCAGCATCTCGCGAATCGGAAGAGAAGATGACGGAGTTTTCATCTTTTGAAAGGATGGTCTGCTGATCCTGAAACTTAAAGTTATACCAACTGACACCCAACGCCCATTCGACAAAAAATTTGCCGGTAAGGCGTGTTCGTTGAGTAGAGTTGATGCCTACGTACCACGACCCCCAGGGTTTAACGGTATACAAACTGTTGTCCTGGTCAGGAAACTTGCCATTGGACAAATAGTTATTGGTGCCCAAATCAAAATTGATTGAATGATACGTTCTTCTCCGGTATCTGCGCTCACCGCGGCCGGAATAGGTAGTCACCCTTTCCCGGGGATAATACACTTCTTCAGGGGTATCTTCGTTTTCATCGGTAATGTTGGTCTGCGGAAGCGGTTGTTGATTCAGATATTCGGAAGCCGGAGCGAGGTTGGCTAGCGTGTCTTTGGCTTCGAGTTTTGCCAATAAGGCTGTCATCAACTTCTGGAAGTCGTATTGTTTCATCGTTTCCAGATCCTTCTTGTGCTGGACCGTCACCACGATCTTGCTCGCTTCACCCACCCGGATCACCACCGTGTCGGCAGGTTTGATTTGCGCCTGACTGAGCAAGCTCCCGGCCAGTAACAGGCCTGTATAAATTACTCTTGTTTTCATTAATAGTTTCTTTTTGTTTTATCCTTCTTACCAAAGGCAAAGAGATCATTTTTGGCTTCGCGAAAACCCAGATCACTTTCACCATTTTTCACGTCACGTGCTTTTTTGAGAATTTTTTGAAATCCACTTTTTTCCGATTCCTGGCTTTGAGCAACCACAGTGCTGGGGACCGGCTCCAGGACAAACTCTATTACGATTGGCTTTTCTGCCGAGGCAACAGAGATGGCAGTTACCGTTTCCGTCATTACTGTTTCCGTTGAGGTCTCGATCCGTTCTGTTGAAAGAGGCACTTTTTCTTCTGCCAGTGTGGTTAAGTTTTTCCGTTTCTGAACAGGTTTTCCTCTTTTTTCAAAGACCGCGGCTACCGGTTTCGAAGCTTCCTTTGGATGGACAACGCTGGCTACTTGTTTGGCGCTATCGATAACTTCAGGCTGTGCCGTGTTTTGAGTGTCTTGGGAGACAGCGGAGGAACCTTGATCAGAAGAAGTTAAACTTATCCAAATGCCTCCCCCCAGAACAAATAGCAAAAACACAGCCGCTGACCACCAGATCAGTGGAGAGTTATTTTTTTTTAATACTCCGGCTTCAATCTTTGACCACGCTTCCGGTGAGGGAGGCACCCGGTGATGATCAAGTTTGGTTTTAAATAATTGATCGATTTGATTGCTCATAGTTTTTTGTCTTTTTATCCCACGCTTCACTTTCCATCAGATATTTTTGTAAGGTGGCTCGCGCCCGGCTTAATTGCGATTTGGAAGTATTTTCACTGATGCCAAGCTGCTCGCCAATCTCTTTGTGCGAATAACCCTCAATAGCATATAAATTAAAAACCACCCGGTATCCGGCCGGAAGGTTATCAATCATCTTCAGAAGATCCGCTGCTTCCAACTGATCTTCCAGTTTTTGGTAGTCTATCTCAAAATCCACTTCACTGATGTCGGTTTCGAGGTACATGCTTTTGCTTTTCCGAAGATGGCTAAGGGAATCATTGACCACCACTTTCCTCATCCATCCTTCAAAATTTCCTTCTCCACTGTATTGATCAATTCGGTTCAGAATTTTGGTGAAAGCTGTGATCAACACATCCTCAGCCTCCATTTTGTCTTTGATATAGCGGCAACAGACCGCATACAACCGGGAACCATACAACTCGTACAAGCGCTTTTGCGCCTGCCGGTTCTGTTGCTGGCACCCTTTGATCAGATCAGCATCTTTCGAGTAGTAAATTTGGAGGCCCATGTAAGTCTAATCAATAACCAGACGCAGGAAGGCCAGACGAAGTTGCACGGGGTGAAAAGTTTGTTCAGATATGACCGTAAAAGCCGAGCGAAATAGAATATTTTTTGTTCCAACCATTTGATTTCTTTTTGTTTCAAAGGTTGAAATCGGAAGAGTATGTCTAAATCTGTTTTCTTTTTTACTTTTTGCGCATTGATACTTACCGGGTGCCAATCGGAGGAACCCCCGAAATCGGCAAACTGCATCCGTGTGAAGTACCTGCGGGGTATTTGTGGTCAGGCCGTGCTTCAGCTTCAAGAGGAAAGGCACTATTCGATGGGAGAGACCGTAGGAAATGAACACCATGTATTCCTGGGCACGCTGGAATGTGGCACCAACGAACAATCGCTGGAGAATAAAATTATTTATATCGAAATAGAACCTGAAGATTTTAATACTAATTGTGCCGTTTGCCTGGCCGCTATCGATTATGCCGGCAACATCCGGTACCCCGTGCGGGTGGTAGATCCGTGTGCTACTACTGAAGAATAACAGGGAACAGTCGGCATCCTAAGAAAGGGCCTTACCAATCAGGGTAAATTCTATCATTACCTTGCCCGCATGAAAGTTAGAGTACAGGAGTTTCACCTGGTTTCTGTTCTCCATCTCCAAAGCAATGTCAAAGGCTTGTTGAAATTGATCGGATCGATACCCAAGCGCCTCTACGACATTTAATAAATCAGTATGGAGCAGACGGGCTTGTAAGACGCGTTTAATTTCTTTTTCAGACACCATGAAGCAAGGTAATAAATAATCGGTGGCGATTTTTTATGAGGAATGGAAGATCGCCCATACCGATGACGAAATCGTTTCAATACTTTCCATTCGCCTGCTACTCATACATCTTTTCAATCTCCCTCTCATAGTTTGTCAGCAAAGCCTGGCGCACGGGTTTAAAGGTAGTAGTCATTTCTCCGCGTTCGGTTGTCCAGTCATGATCGCATAAAACAAAGTTTCGAACACGCTCAACCGGAGGCAGGGAATCATTTAACATCGCTACTTCCTGCTCCATCTTGGCCCGCACTTTTATATTGTGAATCATAAACGGTAGGGAGGTCCAGTGAATGTGTTCCTGCTGGCACCAGGCTTGCAGCATGTCAGCATGCGGAACAATCAAGGCAGTAACAAATGGGCGATGAAACCCGATAATCAAACATCGTTGAATGAACGGAGACTGAGCAAAATGAGTTTGTAATGGAAGCGGGGCAATGTACTTGCCGGCCGAGGTTTTAAAGATGTCTTTCTTCCGGTCGGCAATTTGCAGAAAATGGGTATGCACAAATTTACCAATATCTCCTGTGCGCAACCATCCGTCTTCCGTGAAAATCTCGTGTGTGAGTTCCGGCCTTTTGAAATATCCCGGCATTACATTCGGGCCCTTCACCAGTATTTCACCTTCCCCCTTTTCATTTATTGTTTCAATCTTTACCTCTACCCCTGGAATAATCAATCCAACCGTACCAAAGCGGTTAAGTCCAGGCTCAAAACGATTCATGGAAATTAATGGAGCCGTTTCTGTCATTCCATAGCCTTCAGCAATATGAATGCCGGCAGCGGAAAACAACCGTCCTATTTCCGGACGGAGTGCCGCAGCGCCTACCACCATATACCGAATTCTACCACCCAACTTTTTTCGCCACAAGTGAAGAACAAACACGCGGGCAAGGAAGAGTTTAAATGAATACAGAATGTTTAGCTGTCCGCGATATTCGTATTGCTGACCTACGGCCAACGCCCAGGAGATTATTTTTTTCTTGAAGAAATTTTTATCAAGAAGTTGTTCCTGAAGAAAATCATACATCTTTTCCAGCACCCGTGGCACACTGGTACAAAAAACAGGTTTTACCGTTTTAAAATCATGCGCAAAACTTTCCTTGTTCTGACTAAAGTACAGCGACACGCCAAATGCGATGTACCCATAACACGCCATTCGCTCCAGGATGTGACTAAAAGGTAAAAAGCTAATCGCCCGCTGCCCCGCTTCCAGGGGCAATAGTGTAAGCGAAGCTTTGATGTTATGCACCAGGTTGTGATGGGTGAGCATGACGCCCTTAGGCACACCCGAACTTCCGGAGGTGTACATTATGGTAAGAATGTCTTGTGGTTGGATGGTGCGTTTTATCGCTTCCAGATGTTGTATTTCCGATTCGGCAGGAGGTTGGCAGGAGGTCAGCGAAAAATAGTCAGGATAATCGGGTTCCAGTTGATAGACCTTGACTCCGTTCCCGGTTAATTGAATACTTCGCACCCGGGTCAGCAGGTCGGCATCATTTACAAAACATAGTTCTGTTTCGGTTTCACGGAGAATCAGTTCCAGATCTGTGAGAGACGAAGTAGGATGCACCGGCACGGTGATCAGGCCGCACTGTTGACAGGCAAAATCGAGAATCATCCATTCCGGTTTCCCCATCAGCGGCATCAACATCACTCTTTGACCCACCCGATACCCACATCGCAACAGCCAACAGGAAACAGCGTTGACATGGTCCTGAATTTCTTGGATAGAATAAGACTTCCACACTCCGTTAACAAAGGAATGAAGGGCGCGGGGATTGGGATATTTTTCTCTTTGATAAGAAAGTATCTCAAAAACGCGTGTAAAATCACGGACGGGTTTTCGTGTGATTTCCATCTTCAGGTTTTATATAGAGGAGGTGATACAAAATTTCGAAAAACTCCGGGAAGTCTGGCAGGTTATTGTGACGCCCACCCTCAATGGCATGCAGCACCACCTTCTCTGGATAAAGACCTTTCAGTTTTTCGCTTTGATGAAACGAGATGAGTCGGTCTTTGGTGCCGTGAATGATGTGCACCGGGCATTCGGTTACTTTCAGATATTGATCGGTACGAATGTCGTAACGCAACAACCAGCGTAAAGGAATAAAAAAGAGATAGCGATTTACATTGTAGAAAAAACTGAAATAAGGCGAATCCAGAATCAGTAACCGGGGCTTATTCCACGAAGCAATCCGGGCGGCCACTCCGCTGCCCCAGGAACGCCCATACAAAACGATTTTTTGTTCCGGATACATTTGCGCCAACCACTTGTATAGATACTGGGCATCGTTAAAAACTTTTGTCTGACTTCGTGTTCCCCGGCTTTTCCCAAAGCCCCGGTAGTCCATCATAAAAAAATCATAGCCATTGCTAAGAAAGTCCTTGGCAAATTTTCCCCATCCCTTGATGCTTTTCGAATTGCCCTTCAGGTAAAAAACAACTCCTAACGAATTGGGCACTTTAAAATAAATGGCATTGATGCGGCCCCCGTCTTCCATATCAAAATCCAACTCCTCAAACGGAAAAGGATATTTGTACTGAAAGGCGTTTGAAAGTATTTCGGGCCTGAAAAAACCAAAATGCTGAAAGAAATAGAAGGCGAGACAGATGGCAAGATATAACCCGAGCAGTATCAGCAGAACGGTCATCGTCCAAAAGGTAAAGAATTAGCAGGTAGTTGGCAAACGGAAACTCAAAGTTGATCTATTCGGTTAAAGCCTGTTTCAACGTTTGATGATACAAATCGAAATCGCGCAGATTTTTATGGCCTCCTCCTTCAATGACTACCAATTGATCGGTTTCGCTTAACAAGGGCTTTAATCGTAGTGCAGAAGATATGGGCACAATCCAATCGGATGTTCCGTGAATGAGTACTTTCCGACACGTTACTTTTGACAGGTTTTCTTTATTGGAAAAATTATTCCGGGGCGGGAAAAGGAAAAACATCCGTAAAAGCGGGTGTACGGTTTTGATCTCATCGAAGGGGGTTTCCAGAATGAGCAGGTCGGGGGGTACCACAGATGCGAGGTGCGATGCGACAGCCGAGCCCATGGAACGGCCATAGATGATCAATCGGGGATAAGGTATATTTTTTTGCGCCCAAGCCTGAAACCATTCGGCATCGCTATAGAAGTCTTCTTTGTTCGGCATGCCTGAACTTTTTCCGTACCCGCGGTATTCCAGCATCAGGACATCGTATCCGAGGTTGGTAAAGTCACTCGCGTATTCACCCCAGCGTTGAAGATTATCGGCATTGCCATGAAAGTAGAGAACCAACCCACGATTGGGTAGTGGGCTATGAAAAAACAGCGCATGTAACCTGTTCCCATCTTCGGTAGGAATAAAATATTCCTTGACGGGCTGAGCAAATGAAAATGAATAATCTGGCGTAAGTGACTTCGGTTGAAAGAGAATTTTATCTTGCCAGATGTAAAGGCCCGCACATAACAGAAGATAAACCAGTACTCCTATCCCCAAAGCTTTTAAAATGCGCCTGATCAATGCTGCCGGAAGTTTATCGGCTAAGGTACAACAATGTGTGATCCGTTAGAATGAGTGTCAACCAGGGGCATTTAGATTTTTTTTGACCAATGGTGTAACCATCGGCAAAATCCATAGTTTCCCTACATGAAATCTTCAACCCCTGATTTGGAAGCGCTCTCTGATAACTTTTTGATGGTACAGGTCCGTGAAGGCGATCTGGACAGGCTTGGCTTGCTATTTGAGCGGTATAAGAAGCCATTGTTTGGATTCTTTTATGGACTTAATCGGGAACAAGAGCTAAGCGAAGACCTGGTACAGAACACGTTTTTACGGATCCTAAAGTATCGCCATCTTTTTCGGGGGGAGGGAGAATTTCGGGCATGGATGTTTCAGATTGCCCGTAATGTGAACCATGACCATCACCGGGCTAACAAAATAAAGGTAAAAGAAGAGTTGAATGATTGGCAAAACAAACTTGGACATCAGGAAAACCAGGTGACTGAAATGGTAAAAGCTGATGATGAACAACGGCTTTCCCTGGCGCTGGAACGTCTGCCCACCGAAAAGCGGGAGGTTCTGCTGTTAAGCAAATTTCAGGAAAAGAAGTATCAGGAGATTGGAGAAATTCTGGGGTGTAGCGAAGGTGCGGTGAAAGTGAAAGTCTTTCGGGCGCTGCAAGAGTTGAGGGAAGTGTACAAAAAACTGGAAAAAACCATGTAAGGATGGAAAAAGAAATCAAAAAAGAGTTGTTGGCGAAATACAACGCAGGCCTGGCCAATGCCGATGACCGTAAAAGAATTGAGGAGCTACTTGAGTCCGGTGAAATAGATCTGGAACAATTGGAGGGGCTCTCGATTTTACAGATGCAAGTCGGTGCAATTGAAACGGAGGCACCTTCCCAGCGTCTGGATGATCAGTTTCATGCCATGCTGGCGCAGGAAAAAAGGAAACATCACGGAAAGGGATTTTCGTTTTCGTTCCATTGGAGCAACTTGTTCCCTCGTCTGGCCGTAGCGGCATCTTTTTTAATCGTGGGTTTTGCAGGAGGCTATTTTCTAAAGGGCTCTTCTCAGGAAAAATCGGTGGACGAGTTAACCCAACAAGTAAGTGAACTGAAAGAAATGATGATGCTCGCGATGTTGGAAAAGGAATCTGCTACGGAACGGTTGAAAGCGGTGAGTCTCACATCAGATATGCAACTGGTGAGCAAGAAAGTAACCGCTGCGCTTTTTCAAACACTGAATGGCGATGAAAACGTAAACGTGCGGCTGGCTGCGTTGGATGTACTGATGAACTATGCGAAGGATGACGAGGTACGCGAGGAACTCATCCGATCAATTTCGCTGCAAGACTCTCCCCTGGTACAAATCGCTTTGGCTGATTTGATGGTCATGCTGCAAGAGAAAAAATCGGTGAGCGAGTTGAAAAAACTTTTACAAAAAGAGAATACGGCCAAGGAGGTAAAAGCGAAAATTGAAAAGAGCCTGAACGTATTGATATGAATTCGGCAGAGACAGGTTTTGTAGAGCACACAGAGAAAGGATTTTAAAACAACAATCAAAAATGAAAAGGCTTATACTATTGACTTTATTAATAGTGCTTATTAACAGAGCAACGGCCCAAACTTTCTCGGAAGTAGTTAAAAAGGAGTTTGCTTTTGAAAAAGTAGGGACAGAAAAAACCGTGTTTGTGAGTAATATCACTGGCAACATTCGGGTGCAAGGGTATGAGGGCTCAACCGTGTTATTGGAGGTAACCCGGAAAGTCACGGCCAAAACAGAAGCCCGGTTGGAGCAAGGAAAGAAGGAAATTCAACTGGGTGTAATCGACCGATCTGATACCCTTATTTTTTATATGGTCAATGGCTGCCATACTTTTGGTAAAATCAACAGCAAACGAGCCCGTAACTTTGGTTCTCGCCATCCGTGGGGATACAACTGGGAGGGCAACCACCACTGTCATCTGCCTTATGATTACAAACTTGACTTTGTGCTCAAAGTACCATCCTCTGTAAACCTTGTGCTTAGTACAGTCAATCAAGGGGATATCGTGGTTGAAAACATTATAGGGGCGTTGATGGTGGATAATATCAACGGATCCATCAAACTTACGAATATCTCGCGCGAGGCTACGGCCACTACCATCAATGGCAATGTGGATATTGAATATTCTAAAAATCCCGACAAGGCCTGTCGCTTTTACACACTTAATGGCGATATCAACGCCTGGTTTCAAAAAGAATTGAAAGCCACGCTGAGTTTCAAAAGTTTTCAAGGTGAATTTTTTACCAATGTGCCTGAAATCGAATCCCTTCCGGTTCAGGTAGTAAAAGTAGATGGCGCCCAGGGGAGCCGATATTCTGTTAACGGAAATCGGTTTAAGATTGGGTCAGGAGGAGCCTTACTGGATTTTGAAACGTTTAACGGGAATGTTTATCTAAAAGAAGTAAATGACAATTGATCTATTGGATGTGCCAATAGGAAACAACTAATTCTAAAAATCGAGATATGAAAAGAAGATTTATTTTAGCAAGTATACTGTTATCCCTAAGCACCATCGCTTTTGCTCAGCAGTCGGGCGACTTTGTCGTGCCTCTTTCCAACCCTAATCAACGTGGGAAATTAAAAGCCCATGTTCACTTTGGTTCCATTACCGTCAAAGGTTCGCCCCGAAAAGATGTTCTGGTGAAATACACGGCTGTGGAAAGAGATCCCAAACAAGGAAACCGGGATGGCTTAAAACGAATTACCGGAGAAGCAATGGATTTGGAGATTACCGAAAACAACAATGTTGTTCGAATAGGCTCCAATTCGTTTTCAAATGGCACAGATCTGGAAATAGAAGTTCCGCTCGATTTTGATTTGACTGTTACCTCATTCAACGAAGGGGCGATGTTTATCTCCAATGTTTCTGGTGAGTTGGAGCTAACCAATCACAATGATGATATCACAGCCGAAAACATATCCGGATCCGTATTGGCCACTTCTTTTAATGGTGAGTTAAAAATTTCGTTTAATAAAGTAAAGGAAGGTGTGCCCATGTCGTTTTCCACGTTTAACGGGGATATCGATATTACCTTCCCGGCCACATTAAAAGCCACCTTTAAAATGAAAACGGAACAGGGAGAGGTGTTGAGTGATTTTGATATGAATATGATCAAAGAAGCTCCTGTTCAGCGAAAGGAAACCAGCGGTGGCACCTATAAAGTTGTGATCGATGGATCCATCAAAGCCCAGGTCAATGGTGGCGGCCCTGAATTCATCATCAAGAATCATAATGGCGATATCATCATCCGGAAAAGATAATGAGGGATGTATAATCATTCTCCTCATGACCGAACATAAAATGACTTAAGTAGTTCCCGTGTTGCTCGGTGTACGGATTGTGTCAATTAATCCAAACATTTCTGAGGGACCGGCCACTTCAAGTACCCCTTCAGTCGAATAATTTTTAACCACCAAATAAAATGAAAAAATTAGGATGGATAGTACTGCTATGTGTTCTCTCCGGAGAATTGGCAGCGCAAAGTAAACAAACCCGCGACAATGACCGTGTGAAGGATAAAATCGTGGCTTTACTTAACGCCAGCGATTATGTCGGGATTTACCAATTGGCTGACATAAGCTTTAAGAAAGGGATAACCCAAGATCAATTTGTCAATTTCCTTGCCGGAACCAGGGATTTTGGGCAAGTCATCACAACTGAACGTTTAGGTTCAGATAAAGATGGCATTTCGAAATATAAAGTACGCTACAAAAAGAAGTCATTGCAGTTGGATTTAAAAGCAACCAAGTCGCTGCTCTTTGACGTGTTTGGGTTAAGCTATTATTCTTTGCCCATCGTTGCTACCCGTAAACTTTTTCCAACGAATAATGCGATGCAAACCAGGCTAGATAGTTCTGTTCAAAAAGCCGTAACTCCCTATATGAGTAATCAAAACGTTTCCGGTCTTTCCGTAGGAGTTTTTCAAAATGGGACGATGTCTACCTATCATTTTGGTGAAGTAAGAAAAGGAGTAAATCAATTGCCCACAGACGAAACCTTGTATGAAATTGGCTCCATCACCAAAACGTTCACAGGAATAATTTTAGCAAATGCTGTTAAAGAAGGGAAAGTAAAGCTGAATGATGATATCCGTAAATATCTGGAAGGAAGCTTCCCAAATCTTCAATACCACGACACACCCATTCAATTAGTGCATCTAGCCAACCACACCTCACGACTGCCCTCGCAACCGTTAATGGTAAATACACGAGAAGATCCTTTTGACCCGGAACAAGTGTTTAGTGAAAAACTGCTTGCGGACATTCTGCACAACATTAAAATAGATACACTGCCCGGAACTAAGATCGAGTATTCAAATTTTGCAGTCAGCTTATTAGGGTACATTTTAGAAAAGGTGCATAACGCAAGCTACGAGCAACTTTTAGAGAAATACATTTTTATTCCCACCCAAATGACCCAATCAAAGATAAGTTTTACGACCACTGATTTTAAGAATTACGCACAAGGGTATACGGTTTCCGGAGATACGGTGAACTACTGGCGGAATAAATTGGCGGAGCCAGCGGGAGGCATACGTTCCACTACCAAGGACATGCTTAAATATATTCAGGCGCAACTAGAGGCCCCAAAAGAAAGTGCGATGTGGCTATCGCATCAACTCACCATTGGAGATAATCAACGTGGAAAAGGGTTGAATTGGGGTATTTCAACCACCAAGAAGGGATATCTGGTTTGGTCACATGATGGAGGGACTTATGGATTTAGTTCGTTATGTCTGATTTATCCCGAGTTAAACTCCGGGATAATACTACTTACGAATAACGGCAATCACAATGACGAGGCATTTTATCAGATTGGGAGATCGATTTATCTCGATTGGGTAAACTAATGTAGCCTCAAGGGGATACTTGAAAGGCAATACCAGAGGACCGATTAGGATGAGATTTAAAAAATCTCGGAAGTAGGCAGCGGTGTCAAATCGCTGCTTCCGCTTCTATCTCCACCAGATATTCATCGCCAATCAAATCGGCCCTCACCATGGTGTTAGCGGGTTGAATGTATCGAAACCGTTGGCCATGTACGCGCGCCACCGCTTCCCAATCAGAAACATGGCGGAGGTAGATTCGGGTGCGGACCACTTGTTGTAAGGAGGCCCCTAATGTTTGCAAGGCTCCTTCGATTTTATCAAGAATAAACGTTGCCTGTGCGGCAGGGTCGTTGCCACCCACGACTTGGTTATTGTGGGTGGCGGTGGTGCCTGAAATCAAAATACGATTCCCGATTTTAACAGCCCGGCTAAAACCAGCTAGCTCTTCCCACATTGTTCCACTCATCACATGCTCTTGTCCGATGTCCCCTGGTTTAATTGAATACGGCTTGGGAAAATTTTCAACATGGTGACTTAAATCGCCCGAGGCAGTCAAAAAAGGAGGCTTACGATATTCATCTCCACAGTCGCCAGGAATGGCCGTAAAAATTTTAAGTGCCTCTTTGATTTCCTGCTTATCAGAGGCCGCCAGTGACATGTGGAGGATACGTTTGTTTTCATCCCATGTATCATGACCGTTCAACCGTGTTCCAATGATTACAGCTCCTACGGATGGCTCTTCCAGCATCATCCGTGTAGCCAGGTTGGCAATCGAAGTTTGGTTTCGTTTGGAGACTTCATTCAAGATCATCAATAGTTTTTGAAACGGTTGCCATCCACCAGCGGCATCAATAAACCGCTTGTATTTCATCTGCGACCACGTGAGGGACTCGTTCAGGATCGGCTCGGGCTTCCCCAGCCACCGGTCAGATAAAAACCCGCCCGCCAACGTTCCGAAGGCCAGCAACTTCACTTTGTGTGAAGCACATAACGTGCTCATATCTCCAGCCGCTCGCTGGTCGAGCAACGAAAAACAAACCTGATTACTGACCAGTGGAATTCCCGATGCCAGCGCTACGCGTAAATGGGCGCTATCAAAATTGGTCACCCCCAGTTCCAAGATCAATCCTTCGTCTTTCAGTTCTTTTAAATAGAACAATCCATCCAACCAACTGGGATCCGGGTAGTTCCATGCATGAAATTGCATTAAATCAATTTGTTCGGTTTGCAATCGCGTTAACGCCCGCGTCACCGCTTCGCGTACATCCTGTTTGGTGATGGTGCCTGGCTTTGGAACCCACTTGGTGAGCGATTGAATGTTCTTTTGGGGATACAGTTTTCGGAACCACCCAACAATCTCTTCCGAAGAACCGTAGTGATCGGCCATGTCAAACGTAGTCAAGCCCTGCTCGACCAAGGGCAGCATGGAATGAGCTGCCTCTTGGGGATCTACCGAAACTCCGCCACGTTCCCGATCCGCAATTTGCCAAAGACCATTCACCAATCTGGAAACGACTAAATTAGGAGCCAGTTGTATCGCACTCATTCCCGGGGTAGTTGTTTAAATAATTCGCTGACGTTGACTTTTTTTCGAAGTTTCCGAAACTCTTTCCAGAAAATCAAAGACCCGATCACCATCACCACCAACCATACATAGGTAGAATGAAAATACCAATGTGGCTGCGCAGTGGAGACATCCCGCTGCACGTGAATAAACAAAAACAAGAGAAGCATCCCCATGCCAGACAAGGCAATGAACGATTGCCATTTTCGGTTTCGAACAACCTTGACTTCATTCGCCAGCACCGGATTAACGTAAGGCAACCTCAGTACCGTTAAGCACATTAATAAAAAGTTAAACAACATGGCAATCACCAGCACATCTACTCCCAGAAAAAAATCACCAGCCAGATGACAACCCAAAATTCCCACCGTGGCAACAATACCGCTGATGACCAAAGCGCGTTGGGGCGTATGGTAGATGGGATGAATGGAAGCTACTGATCTGGGAAAGATTCCGTCTTCAGCCCAGGCAAACAAAAGTCTCGAAACAGAAAGTAACATCGCTGGTAAATCGTTTGTAAGGGCAATAGCAGCCCCAGCCACGATCCAAACAGTAAAGGTTGCCGGCACTACATATGACAACAATCCTGGGGCTGATACATCCTGAATCAACGCTTCCCTCGCTACAAATTGCCAGGGGACGGTATGATAAATGGCGGAGCAAAACAAAAAGTAAAAAACACTCACGATCACCATGGTCAATACAATGGCGCGGGGCAACAACTTTCCCGGATCACGGGCTTCCCCTCCGGCCTGAGCGATAGAATCAAATCCGATAAAACTTGAAAACAACACGGCAGAGGCCGATAGAAATACAGACCATGAAAACTTACCTTCTGAAAACGCTATTTCTTTTTGTGCATGAGAAGATAATGCCTGAATAGAATCCTGGTGTTGAAAAGTGAATCCAATACCAATAACCAGGAGGCCCAGACAAAACATCAGGATCATGAGTGGAATCAACGTTTTTTCATACGCCTTTATCCCACGAATATTGATAAGCACGAATAGCCAAAGCAACGCCATCGATAAAATCAATCGGATGGACGGCTTGCCTAACTCGTTCGCGACATTTGTCCAGGTCATGGCCAGAGCCACTTCGCGCAGAAATGGCACAATGACGTATGAGATCACGCCAATGGCAATACATAATCCAAACCATTGGGAAAAACTGGCGACAAAACCGAGATAAGGGTGTAAGCCCCGACTGGCAAAAACATAACTGCCACCCGCGCGCGGCATCGCAGAAGCCAAAATAGCATAGGCAAAGGCTGCCAATGAAGCGGGAATGGCTGCAAATAAAAATGCCGCCCAAACATAAGGCCCAATACCAGGTACATGACGTTGGACCATAAAGGGCACAACATAAATGGAGGCGCCAATCATCGAGCAGATACCCGTGGAGGTAAGGGCCAATAGCCCCAGTTGCCGATGGAGAGAAGAATTCATTTGCCGGGAAAAGGTAGCAAACGACTGGAGATAAACAATAATGAACTCCCAAAAAGAGAGGCTGTTTTAAATCCCTCCTTCACCTAACCAAAAATGGGGTTGTGCCAACAAAGAAGATCGGAACTACTCAAAAGAATTACCCTGATTTAGAACACTTCGTACGAGCACGACTCAATTCAGCCTTGCATCTCCGGGGATGGGGATTTCGCCCATTCCCATCCGATCGCACTTCATCAGCAAGTCTTGCAGGTCTGCACCTTTTCCGCGCAACGGGTCAATGGCCTTCACTAACTGCGCACGCATGTCGAACAATTCCTCACGGTCAAATTTCTTTGACCCCTTTACCAAGTCTAGTTTATTCAACGCTTCTTGTTGATTTTGCTTAGGGTTGAATATACCGTTGAGTTCCGAACATTGATTGCATACCCCGTTTTTGTTAATCAAGGCACAGCGGTTATCAAAAATATCCATCATCGTGTGGCGAGCGTCTTGCAACAAATGCTTGACCACATCCTGCGATTGATCGATGATGACGGAGATCTCTTTCACGGAGAAATTATAAATGTCCTTTAAAATCAACGCCACTTGTTTTTCGATGGCCAACGTTTTACCCATGCACGTAAAGCAATGGTCAATGTGGTCGCGCATATCAAAAGTACCTTCGGGCGATTCCTGTCCGGCTTTCATAATGGTGTTGCGAACCGTTTCGTTGCTCATCACAATGCCTTTGGCAATTTCTTTGGTGTTCACCGTCCACCGCTTGAATTTACGCAAGTGGTCGTAGGCCAGGTTAGTGGCAATCTGAAACATCCATGTTTTAAATGACGACTTGCCTTTGAAAGTTGAGACTTTATCAAACCCTCTGATAAAGGCATCATGGGCAATGTCTTCCGCATCCGGGCGGCTTGCCACCAGCCGGTACAAATATGATTTGAGTTGTGGCTGAAATTCCGAAAATAATTTTTGAAAGGAATGGATGTCGCCACCCATCGCGAGTTTCAAGGTCTGATCGTTCAAATTTTCCATCCGTATAAAATTAATAAATTGAGGCTTCGATTTTTTTGGGATTTAATAGAAGTATTTTTCCAACACCACTTTTCCGTTTTTCACTTCATACACACCCATTTCTTTCCAGCCTCCCTGCGGTTGGCCTTTGTAGGTGACATCCCACGTACAGGCCACACTGAAAAAATTTCCATTCACCAGTGGCTTCGAAATTTTCAGCCCGTGTATTTTCTCCATGCTGCCCATCCAGGCTTGTTGCTTTTTATCAAGCGCGTTCAGGCCTTTTAACTTTTTGTTGTCGGCCTCCTGGCACACCACCTCCTTGGCAAACAATTCATGGCGGGCTTCGCTAAATTTTTTCTGCGCGCAAAGCGCAATCATGCGTGTGGCAATTTGCTTTGTTGTCATGATTTTTTTGGTTTTAGACTTTAGACGAACAGCCCGGCCAAAACGGGCGGGAATTTTTTTTGAAGGCGTGCCCCTTTACCCTCCACGGTGTCAACAAAGTAGAACAGGTTAAAAACAAGGGCCGTTTTTTAAAATGGACCTGGATGTCGGGTAAGCGGGTCGTGCTATTCGCTGCAAGTCCGCTCAGCGCACAACCAACCCCTGGCGGGCTTTCCGCTTCTATCACTCACGCAGTTCGTTCTCATGTTGACTGACGATATCTGAAAAATACTAAAGGCGTCAAGAAATCTTGAAGGGGTCAGACGCCTTTAGTACGAACTAAAAACCACTCCCTGTTTAACAGAGAGTGGTTCAGATGACTAAATGAGCCTAGTTGTGTTGATTATTTTTTTACGACCGCGGGCGTCAAACGGGTGGCTTTATCCTATTATTCGTTTGTCTTTCGCAACATACTTTGCAAAGCCGAGCAAGGCACCCGTTACCATAATGTTCCTGAAAAAGTTTACCATTTCTAATTCTTTTTCTCGGGCCAAATCCGCGGTCATATTTTCTAAGCCAAGCTCATTGCCCATGGCGCGCGGCAGGTGAACGAGTAAGCCCATTAGGATTACATACAACGCCATGGAGGCGTACGCGAGTTTATCATACTTGCCCATTATTGCACTAACGATAAAGCAAATAATACACACAGCTGTAAAGTAATTCCAAAAATAGGGGAACGGAATATAGTCAGGTACAAAGGCTGCGCCCACATCTGGTTTGCCAAAATGCAAGCCCACGTACATGATAAAGGAAATTGGGAAGATCCATCTACCCAAGTTTAAAATTTTGTCCATATTGTTTTTCTGTTAGTTGTTGGAGTGAAGCCCTACTACGTTACCCTCTGAATCGATAAAGAATGCCATGTATCCAAAGTCGCCAATAGAAGTTTTAGGCAACACTACTTTACCACCGGATTTCTCCACTTTGTCGAGCACTGTTGAAAGGTTGGGATTCGCGTTGAGGTATACTTTACTTCCATCAATACTGGGTTTATGGAAAGGGCCTTGTGCCAATGCGCCTCCTATTTTTCCATTGCCCCCATCGGTAGGGAAGAACGCCATCTGTGTGCCAGCCACTTCACCATCCTCCAATGCAAGACCAAAGATTGACTCATAAAATTTTTTCGCCCGAGGCATTTCAGCTACTGAAATCTCGAACCAGTTTAAACTGTTGTCTGTCGTTTTCATAAATAGATATTTTGTGTTGCAAAGGTGCGGCACCAAACAATCTGATAAGCATGGGTAAACGGACAACCCCACAGGGTAATTTTGCCACATGGCAGATTCATAGACGCAAATAGGTATATTTGCCATCCTCTTATTTTTAACCTATGAAAGTAGTCGTACCGGTTATCTCCGCTAATGTGCCCACTTCGGTGTTGGGTATTATGGACATGTTAAATTACTCGCAAGCATTTAGCAATCAGCTATCTCCACAAAAGAAAAGGAAAAACACCTTTGAGGTAATGTTGGCATCAGCAGAAAAAAGCAAAACGATTAATTGCAATGGGTATCAATTGGTTTGCCATACTTCTCTTCTTCCATTTGAGAAGGCTGATTTGGTAGTCGTGCCTGCGGCAGTTGGCAATATGGCCGAGCTTGTTCAAAAATATCCAAACCTTATTCAGTGGATATTGCAACAGCAAAAGAAGGGAGCAGCCATTTGCAGCACTTGCACGGGGGCTTTCTTTGTGGCCGCCACGGGTTTGTTAGATGGTAAAGAAGCGACTACTTCCTGGTTTGCATCACACTATTTTAGAATGATGTTTCCCAAAGTAAAATTATTAGACGAAAAAATAATTGTTGATAATGGCAAGATTGTGACAGGTGGCGCTACCTTATCTTTTATGAATTTGTGTATCTACCTGGTAGAAAAATATTACGGAAAAGAACTGGGGAATTACTGTGCAAAAATGTTTTTGGTTGACAAAGGGAAGATTTCACAGAATTCTTATTCCATTTTTTCCGTCCAAAAGTCACATCAAGATACGGAGATATTAAAAGCGCAAGATTTTATTGAAGCTCATGCGCAAGAAAAACTCACAGTCGGAACAATATCAGATGAAGTATTGATGAGTGAGCGCACATTTATCAGACGTTTTAAGGCAGCAACTGGGAATCTTCCTTCTGAATACATTCAACGTGTGAAGGTAGAACATGCAAAAAAACTATTAGAAAAAGGGCAAGAAAATGTTAAGGAGATTTCGTATAAATCTGGCTATGAAGATTTAAATTATTTCCGTGATATATTTAAACGATACACAGGGCTTACCCCAATGGAATACAAAAAAATGTATTCGTTTTCCGTGGATTAACATGAAAGAAAAAAACCGCCCCCTATCCGAGAGCGGTTTTAAATTTCTGTCAACGTTCGTCTAATTATTTCTTAATTACCGCGGGCGTCAAACTGGTGGGCCTTTTTTCAGGGGTACACATGTCGTTATCAGCCGGGCGATTGCCAAAGTACAACTTGCCGTCTTTATCCAACATCAGCAAGTCATGGTCAGTCGGGCAATTGGCCACTGACTTCCAGGCCGAGCAGCCTGTTAGCGAAACATCTTTCTCAACATCTTTGGTGAGGTTGCAGGCAGCGAAGCCAAAAGCCTGAACAAGATTGACATCATCTGTTTTAAGGGTCAGCCATTTTTTATTTTCAGTGAAGTTGGCCTCGTAAGCGCCCTCTACTGATTTAGATTTGCCCAGGACTTTGTAGGTGCCGGCCGTGCGAAACGTAAATACCTGCATTTTCAATTCAGGGTCGAGGCCAAGGGTAAAAAGCAATGTCCATTTGCCTTGGTCGAAGGTGAAGACCCGTTTGCCCCAGGCCTTGCCGTAATGGTAAGGAAGAGGGTCGGCATAGGTGCCCGATAATTTTTCCAACGCAGCTTTATTGTCGCTGGTTTTGGTGAAACTGAACATCAGGCTCATGACTACCATCAACCCTACAGAAAAGAGAAGTTTTTTCATAACTATTTTGATTGGTTTCTCACTCAGACGAACGAGACGAACGAAACGGGCGGAAACGGCTTTCGAGCGGGTTGATCTTTATAAAATCTTTATGCGCTTGGGACTTAGCTTTATAACGTATTTATACCAGAAGGCCTACTTTTGAGTCATCAACCACGGATGTGAAGAGCCTTTTCAAGCCGATACCGCGTCAACGACAATACCTGATCAGCATCGGAGTGGTGTTACTTGTTGTGTTTTCAAGTTTATTGCTGCTAGATATTGTCGGTCATCGTGCCGTTGCCTTTTTCCTGCTGGTTACGATCTCCATTTTATCTCTTTTCCTGGATGTCCTCCCATTGATTTTAGCTGCCCTGTTAAGCGCGGTTCTCTGGGACTTCCTCTTTATTCCACCCCGGTTTACATTTTCGGTAGGCACCCCGGAAGATCAGATGCTGCTCGCGATGTATGTGATTATCGTATTGATTCATGCCGCGCTTACTTCTAAAATTAAGCAAGTGCAACGTGAAGTTAGAAAACGGGAAGAGCGTACGCGTGACCTGAAATTCTATAATACACTTTTGAATTCACTTTCGCACGAATTGCGGACTCCCATCACCACCATCATGGGTGCTACGGATAATTTATTGACGTCTCCCAATAACTTATCCGAGGCGAACAAAGAGGAACTTTTGTCTGAAATCAATATTGCTTCGTTGCGATTAAACCGACAAGTTGAAAACCTGTTGGGCATGTCGAGGTTGGAATCAGGCGCGATCAAAATCAAGAAAGACTGGGTGGATGTTAAAGAACTCATTTACACCGTGCTGGCGCAATTCGAGTCAACGTTTAATGACCATACCGTCAACGTTTCAGTTGCGGAAAATTTACCTTTGTTCAAACTCGATTTTGCGTTGATGGAACAGGCGTTGTTTAATCTGATAAACAATGCCATTCAACACACGCCTGCTGGTTGCGCCATACTCATTCATGCCGATTGTGTAGATGAAAAACTGATGATTGTCGTATCCGATACCGGAAGGGGATTTCCTGTAAAGGACGTCAATCGCGTTTTCGAGAAGTTTTATCGTGTACACGGCTCACGACCGGGAGGCACGGGCCTGGGATTATCAATTGTTCGGGGATTCGTAGAAGCACATGGCGGCACTGTTGAATTGCGTAACCTGCCGATGAGTGGGGCTGAATTCACAATATCGATTCCGGCAGAGTTAACCTACCTCAATAACTTGAAGCATGAATAAGGCCGCTGTATTGGTCATCGATGATGAAGCACAGATCCGGAAGCTGCTGAGCATTACGCTTCAGGCAAATGAGTTTACGGTGCTGGAAGCAGCCACGGCAAAAGAAGGATTAACGCTGGTGGCCAATCATCCACCGGACTTAATTCTGTTAGATATTGGATTGCCCGATCAAAGCGGGCATGAGGTACTGAGGCACTTGCGCGAATGGTATAGTAATCCGATCATTATGCTATCCGTTCAAAGCAACGAGGCCGACATTGTCAGCGCCCTTGACAGTGGCGCGAGCGATTATCTGGTAAAACCTTTTCGCACAGGCGAATTGATTGCACGCATTCGCGCAGCGCTTCGAAAAAGCACGGTCGAAGAAAATCACTCACGACTTGAATTTGGCGATGTTGTTATTGATTTCTCGTTGCGGTCAGTGAAAAAGAAAAATCAGGTTATCAAACTGACGACCACTGAATATACGTTGCTGGCCTTGCTGGCAAAAAATCAAGGCAAGGTGCTGACGCATCATTATTTATTGACACAGGTGTGGGGGCCTTCGTACCGCGAGGAATCTCAATACCTCAGAGTATTTATTGCACAGCTTAGAAAAAAAATTGAAACGGACCCCAACCGACCTGTGCACATTATCACAGAGTCAGGTGTTGGCTATCGCTTTATAGTATAATCATTCAACCATATTTTTTTAGTGTATGAAATCGATCAAAGGCTCGGACAGGATAACTATGGCCTCTTTACTCGTGGCACTCGGCATTATTTACGGAGACATTGGCACCAGTCCGCTCTACGTGCTGAAAGCAATTGTAGGCGACAAACCTATTGACGAGATGTTGATATACGGAGGAGTTTCGTGTATTTTCTGGACGCTTGTACTACAAACTACTGTGAAGTATATCATCATCACACTCATGGCTGACAACCAGGGCGAAGGTGGCGTATTTTCATTGTACGCATTAGTCAAGCGTTATGGCAAAGGTCTGGTCATTCCTACTATTTTGGGTGCTACTACACTGTTGGCCGATGGCATCATTACACCTCCCATTTCGGTTGCTTCGGCTGTGGAAGGATTGGAGCTGGTGGTACCTGATTTGCCGACTGTGCCCATTGTTATCGTTATTCTCTCGTTACTTTTTTTCTTTCAACGATTTGGTACCCAACGCGTGGGTTTCGCCTTCGGTCCCATCATGTTGGTGTGGTTTACCATGCTTTTTACACTTGGGTTTATTGCAGTGCTTCGTTATCCAGAAATTCTCAAAAGTCTGAACCCCTATTATGCGTACCAATTACTCATGAAATACCCTCATGGGTTTTGGCTGTTAGGTGCGGTTTTTCTGGCAACGACTGGCGCAGAAGCGCTCTATTCTGATCTGGGGCATTGCGGAAGAAGAAACATTCGCGTGACGTGGGCCTTTGTGAAAGTGAGTTTAATTACCAACTATTTGGGTCAGGCCGCCTGGATAATGACTGAAGGCAGTACCACGTTAAATGGTCGCAATCCATTCTATGAATTAATGCCCGAGTGGTTTTTGATTGCCGGGGTCATTATCGCAACAGCCGCGGCCATCATCGCTTCGCAGGCCCTGATCAGCGGATCATACACGTTGATCAGTGAGGCTATCAGTCTTAATTTCTGGCCACGGGTGGCCGTGCGTCAGCCAACGGAGTTAAAAGGTCAAATTTATATTCCGAGTGTCAACACAATTCTGTGGATCGGTTGTATCATGATGATCTTATACTTTCAAAGCTCTACGCATATGGAGGCCGCCTACGGTTTCTCCATTACCGTAGCCATGCTAATGACGACAATTCTGCTTTGCTACTTCATGCTGTTCATTAAGAAATGGCATTGGGGTTGGGTGGTATTATTTGTGATGGTATTTGGCTCGATTGAATTGTCGTTTTTCATTACCAACGTAGCCAAGATCAAAGAACGCTGGATGTTTCTCTTCTTTGAGTTACTGATTTTCATGGTGATGTATGTCTGGTACTATGCCCGCAAAATCAATAATCAATTTGTAAAGTTTGTCGAGTTGGGAAAGTATACTTCCCTGATCAAAGAGTTAAGTGAAGATGATGAAATACCCAAGTTTGCCACACACCTGATCTACATGACGAAAGCCAACAGCCGTCAGCAGATTGAAGAAAAAATTATTAAATCTATTTTTTCGAAGAAGCCGAAGCGAGCCGATGTGTACTGGTTCCTACATATCAATTACACCGAAGAGCCCTATACACTTACTTACGATGTTACCGAATTGTTGGATGACAAAGTGATCAAAGTAAACATTCACATGGGCTTCCGCGTGCAACCCCGCACGGAGTTGTTCTTCAAAAAAATTGTGCAGGAGTTGGTGGCACAGAAAGAACTCAACCTGCACATCCGTCCGGATGGTTCTACCAAATACAATCCGGAGCCGGACTTTAAATTCATCATCATCGAAAAATTCCTTTCCGTGGAGAATGAATTTGCGCTGCGCGAAGGAATATTACTGAATGGTTATTTTCTTTTGAAACGATTGGGGCAACGGGATGAACAAGCATTTGGTCTCGAAAAAAGTGATGTGGTGGTGGAACAAGTGCCGCTGGTCTATAATCAGGCACATTCGATAGAGTTAAAGAAAATTGGCCATCAGGTTTTATGAGACATTTCATGCTACTGGTGGCTTTCGTCATAACGATCATCACCCATGCCGTGAGCCAGTCTACCCAAAAGGTACCGTTTGAAGGGATCGACCAAACCTGGCAAAACGGGGCCGACAGACGCGACTCATCCGTCTTTCAAAACGCAAAGTACTTCATGCCATCACTGTTGTTGGATTTGAATTACAATTATTCATTTAATAATCCCATCGACAATACCGTAGTGGGTTCAACTGCTTTGGCGCGCCACAATGAATTGCAGCTGGCTGCGCTACATTTTGGAGGAGATTTTCTTTACAACAATGTCCGGGCCAGGGTGATGACACAGTTTGGTACACGTTCTACCGTGGTTCCTCGCAATGACATAAGCCCCTACCGGGGCCAATACGATTTGGCTAATGTCTATCGCTATTTGAGCGAAGCCTATGCTGGCTATCACTTCAACAAGTGGTACGGTATCAATGTCGATTTTGGTTTGTTTATGTCCTACATTGGCTTGAACTCATTTTATCAGGCAGAAAACTGGGAATACCAGGCTTCGTTCACATCCGACAATACGCCTTGGTTTTTCAACGGGGTGCGCATTCAAATACATCCAACAAAAAATTTGAAAATTGAACCGTGGATTATCAATGGCTGGCAGAGCTATGGTAAATTCAATTCGATGCCGGGGGTTGGTGGCGCCATTACCTACTTGTCGAGCAATAGCAAGCTAAAATTGATCAGCAACAACTACTACGGAAGCGATGCTGCGGGTATTCCGGAACGAAAGCGTTTTCACACCGACAATAGTATACTCATCAGATATTTCAATCGGCCCGAGCGAAGAGGGATCACCCGTATGGCGTTTTCCCTTACAGCCGATCTCGGTTTTGAAAAAGGGGGTGGCGTGAATGGTTTTGACAATAGTGATCCCGATAATCCCGCGCAGTACTTTTTGAGCGCTATGTTTTACAATCGCATCTGGTTTGCAAAACAATGGGCGTGGACGGTAGGTGGTGGCTGGATGAAAAACCCCGGAAGATATTTGGTGCTTTACCCGACAGGGGAAGCCAGTCCGCTTCCCAATCCAACCAACCCAACGCAAACCGCAGGCCGTTTCCCTTTCTCTGCCAATCCGGGCGATGCATTTGAAGGATGGGATGCATCGACTAATATTGACTTCATTCCTAATCAAAACATTTTATTCCGTCTGGAATTTGTTCACCGAGAGTCGAGTGTTCCATACTTCGCAGGCCGCGGTGGTGTAACATCACAAACCGGCTTAACCACTACAGTGCTTGATCCAGCCTGGCGACCGGATTTAGTCAAAGCAGAGGACAAAATCATTTTGGCAGTTTTGTTTAGATTATAGTGGATTTGTTCCTGTTTAATGATTCTTAACTGGACATCTTCTTGTGATCGAATAAAGGCAACCCACCAGGGGTTAAACTTTAATCAACCGAATGTCGACTTCTCTTTCCACATATTTCCATTCTTCTGTTTGGCGCAACGCGGTTACCAATTCCTCAAAGGCAGCCGCATCTGTGGGTGCGTACTCAAACCACGTAAGAAAATCGAAGGGCTCACCGATGTCGCGGCAGTGATACAACTTACGCGAAATGGCCGGAAGATAATGCAAACCGATAGCCGTGTGATGCGATTGCTCCTCGAAAATGGCACGCCTCTCATCTTGTGCCAAGTTCCACCACGCCTCATTTTTGCGAATCGGTATCAGGGCCGCACATGTTGCTTGCGGTCGTCCGAGTCCTTCCTGAACGGCTAATATTTTCTTTCTCTCAGAATGGTTGGTATAGCGAATGTTGCTAACAAACCCACGCAATTTCCATATTCCTGTTGTTGGGGTGCTTGTCGGATGGTCTTCTATTTGAAGGTGCGAAGCAAAGGGTATTGATTCGCCCCTTACCGGCTTGAGTTCTTTCACGTGCCAATTCCCTATATCAGCGCCAACGAACGTGGTCATGGTTAGTTAAATTTTTACTAAAACTATTCACCTACGATTCAATAATCAGTCGTTTATAAGACAGGAACGTTTTTTTGGATTCGCTTTGCTTATTCCCGAACCCAAAGCGGCCTCACGGCTACTGGTAAAACAAAAATGTTGATAAGGGCATGGGAAGCATTGCCGGATATCTGATCTGCGGTTTTACATTTAAAATTGTAGTTAGGACTCGTTTGTGTTTGGCTGGCCCATCAATAATTCACCCCAATTTTTTACATAAAAGCTGGTGATGAGTAAATACATGGACAGCACAAGCATACCCCCTATTACAGCGAGAGAGGCCAAAAAAAATCCCTTGCCTGAGAACTTATGGCGCCATGCGATCCAAAGAGATGAGAGTAACAAGTAAAATGAGAAATCCAGATTAAACTGTCCCGCCCAGCTTATGGAGAGGATATCTTTAAAGAAAACCGGTATCAGGTTCCAGCCCTGGTGATATCCTACCAGGACGGTATAAAGAAACAGGGTGCTGAACGCGATCACCAGTGAGATCCGAAATGTCTTCATAATTCAATACAAAATGGAGTGAAGCAAAACTCCTCAGGAAGCCTGACACTTCTTAGACGGTACCGTACAAAACGATGGTGACCCTAGCTCGAAGCTACTTCCGACTTTTTCATCTCAGCTACCAGCGTACCGAGTTTTGAAAAATAGCTAAGCAACCATTCATAGGTGAGGTTTTTCTCGGAAATCTGGAGGTAAAAATTATCCATGACTAATATGAAAAGCTGGCTTGCCAATTTTTTGTGATCTGTCAATCCTACTTCGGCCATCCATAAATCCATCAAGGCATTGCTTGCCTCTATATTCGATTGCTCAAAACATTTATTAAATGCCGGGACATCCCGGTAAATTCGCAACTGTCGGTTGAAGAGTAAATCAGGTTTAGAGTCAACAAGTACATTCAGTAAATCAGGCACAATGCTCTGGCAGGCGCGCTCACGTGCTGCAATTTCTCTTGCCCTTGCCAGGTGGTACCTGAGAAGGTCTTCTGTGAAAACCTCCAGATCAGCGAAGTAATGATAAAAGGAAGATTTACTTTTCTTTACTAAGCCGGCCATCACTTCAATCTTTAACCCCCTGGGGCCTTCTTTTGCGAACAACGAGTAACCGGCAATGATCCAGGGCCTGGCCAGGTCTTCCTTCATAGTATTAAAGTTAATTACTAAAGGCAAGTTAGGGAAAAGCGAAAACACAAAGAATGAAACATTCCAGGCACGCTGGAAAGCAAAAAAATCAGAAAAAATTTAAGGGCCCTGTAATTATGTGGCTGGGAAGTCTACTTACTGGATAATTAAAACGAAAACACAAAGACGATCCAGAATTGGCAGGTATGCTTTGCTCATCGGAATGGCAGCCGGTTTTGCTTTTCTGGCCTCCTTTTTTAGGCTGTTGGATAAAAATTCGATTTCGGCTGGAGCAGTCATGTGGCTAGCGATTACCGTTTGCTCGCTCTCAACTTTTCTGATAGCGATGGAACAAAAAGATAAGACATGCTAAAATCCCTTAAAAGATATGACAACCACCAAGGAAAATGAAAAACCAAAAGACCTCACTTTCAAATACAATCGATTTCTCTATGGGGCTTTTGTGGTCCTTGCCATGGTATTTCTGGCCACGGGTCAATTAACCAGCGCGATGTCTAATTTAGGGATCGCGTTAATTTTTGATCCGTTTGATCAAAAGGTAGCCTGGCAAAACCGGCCGCTATATCAACGAGCCTGGTTGCTGGTGCATTTGGTTCTTGTACTAGGGTTGTTAGTAGTTTGGGCAATTGAGAAGTTTTAAAGTAGCGAGGGTTTATAACCTTTGCAACCAAAACTTCGTTCTTCTTCCCAATAACTTACAGGATGAATAAACTTCACGGGGCGTTTATACTTTTGCTTGTAGCGATCCATGCGTTAGCACAGCCCAACATTGAAAGCATTATTAACACGCGGCAACTCAAGCCCGCCATTCTGCATTGGGATTTTGGCACCCTTGAAACCATCTATCCCTCCGAAGATTCACTCGGCAGCTATTGGAATGTTATTCATCGCAGCCCTGAGCCACTCAAGCCATATGATGATTATGACTATTTTAAAGTTGATGCCAAAACACTTCGGCCACTTGTTAGCGAAATGTATCATCGGGGGTTCATCGACTACCGCATTGAGTTTAAACGGCAGCAGGCGGAGTTAATGATTAGCACCCATCAGGACACGACACATTACCTTCTCGATATTCCAACGTTTGTTTCACCCGAAGGCCCCGGCTCGCCCTTGTTTTGGGGAAGTCTGCCCCTGAAACCCGCGTTTGAAATTCAGTACGATGAACTCGACCGCTGGGCGGGAAGTGGGGAAAGGAAAGGGATGGTTGTGCGGAAAACACTGAAAGTAACGGGCGAAGAATCGTTACTGATTGATAATAAAAAGCTCAATGCCTATATACTCTCCATCAAATCTGAAAAAGGAAGCAACCTGACCGTGTGGGTAATGAAACAGGCTCCTCACTATTGGCTAAAAGTTATTTATAAACCCACGCCTGACCGTGAAATGCGAAGTCAGGTGACAAAGATTTTCATTCTCGGCTGATCGTTCGGTAGTTTTAAATCATGGAGCTGTTTCGCGTGAAGTACTTTTCCGTTCAGGGTGAGTATTATGCGACCAACTTTGAATCATGCATTACTACCGAGTTTGTCAAGACAGGTGTTACGTATTAGTTTCTGCCATTCGATCAAAAGGAAATTCCTTCTTCGGTTCAAGAAGGGGCTTCTCACTTGCGCGGCCTCACCCGTGATTATGAAAATACAAATGCATTGGGCAACGAAACCGGCTTTCGCTGGATAATCTGGAAAGGGCTAAACTTTCGCCTGGTGCCGTTTTTACAATCTTTTTCTACAAAAAATGTAACTAGAAATTCCTACCGAAAACCTGTTTTTCCGTTTAACAGAATAAACGTGTCGTATGAAACCGCTATTCTCCTTTGTATTGTTCTGCTTGGTTGTAACCGAGGCTCACACTCAGACGCCCGATTGGATCAACAATAAGCCCAATGACTCTGGTTTTTATCATGGCATTGGCTCGGCCAGTAAAAAGCTAAATGACTATGCCGGCATTGCCAAGAAAAATGCTTTACAGGATTTAGTCAGCGAAATCAAAATCAACATTAGCAGCACCTCTATTCTCAACCAGATCGACAAGAACTATCAGTTTAAAGAAGAATACGAATTAAAAGTGAAAACTTCCGCTGCCGCGGAGATTCAAGACTTTGAGCGAGTGGCTGCCTATGAAGACGCTGCCAATTACTGGGTCTATTATCGCCTTTCAAAAGCAACCTTTAATGCACAAAAGCAAAAGAGCCTGAGTGACATTAAGGGAATGGCATTGCAATTTTTTGAGAAGGCTGTGAAAGCCGAACAAGATCAGTCGTTTGCCACAGCCATTGACTTTTATTTCCGAACGCTTCTAACGCTTAAAGACTATTGGGGCGACAACATTGAAGTGACATACCAAGGAAAGCAGATCTTCTTAGCTATTGAAAGCTATGCGAGGTTACAGCAATTACTGGATTTGATCAATATTAAAGCAAGTGCAAACGCTGTGCGCTTTACTACCGCGGGTAACGCACGAATGATTTTTAGCATCACCAACCGCACGCAGTCACTTTCTAAAATTCCGGTATTGTTACAATCATCACCCATGCGTACGTTGCCCACCAGTTATATCAGCGATGAGAAAGGAGAGGTCACGGCATTATTTTCACCGGATGTGTGGAGCAACTCCACCCGCGAAGCTGAATTGATTTTAGATTTGAAAAGTTTCTCTAAAGCAAGTTCGGAAGATCGTTTTTACGATTACTTAATTCGCAGTCTGCGTGTCCCATCGGCAAAAATTGGAGTAGAAGTCACAACCGGGAACAGGGTGCAGCCCACGGGCGATTTCTTTCCATTTTTTTCAGGCCTGGTCATGGCCGATTTTTCTTCCTCCGAAAAGTACACCTACAAAAATCTAAGGTTAGTACCTATCCGCATGAAAGATAATTTTAAGGAAGCAGTTGGAAATATGGGATTCTATTTATCCCTGCACCAGGCAATGTTGAACGACAAGATTGCTATTACCGAATCGGGGACGAGTGGCTCAGTGAATACATTGATTGGGCGAAACCTCAGTACAGACACGCTCTTTATCATGTCAGGAGAAATTTTACAGGGGGGCAAACAAG
>ERZ1066130.120-NODE-120-length-44157-cov-15.714639_pt1 | contig 44157 bp, 36 predicted proteins | sample MGYA00382777_ERZ1066130 | MGnify/ENA primary metagenome ERZ1066130 (study PRJEB33369, sample SAMEA5778360) | biofilm metagenome | biome: Industrial cooling water; feature: Water cooling tower basin; material: Biofilm | place: United Arab Emirates | collected...
GCCTCCGGCCAAAGCAGCACGCCGCCAGCCCCCGCCCCCGCAACCCCCGCCCCCGCAACCCCCCCGGCCCCCCCGGCCTCCCCGGCCCCCGGCGCTCCCTCCGCGCCGCCGGGCAACGCCGTGCCGGAAGAGGTGATGAAGGATCTGGAAAAGGCCGCGCGCGAAGTCGGCCGCCCGCTGCCGAGCGCGACTCCCGGCACCACTCCCGGTGTTGGCCCTGGTGCTGGCCCCAACGCTGGGCCGAATGCCCCGGGCGTCGCGACCGTTTCGGGCAGCCTGCTGCGCGAGGGATCGTTTATCGCCTCCCGCGCCGGCCGCATGGCCCGCGGCGCTGCGGGCGAGTGGCTCCTGACCTTCGAGAACGACGCCAAGGGCACCGCCATCGCCCCCATGGTCCTCATGCCCTGCCTCAACCTCATGGCCATGGAAAAGCTCGCCGAGCGCGGCGGCGAGTCCATCTCGTTCACCGTCTCCGGCCAGGTCTTCGTGTACAAGGGCCGGAACTACCTCCTCCCCACGCTCTACACCGTCAACAAGCCCACCGACCTGAAGTCCGGCGGGTGATCGGAGGGTGGGGGAGTCGGGGGAGAAGGAGTGGGGGAGTGGTGAGGATCCGGCGCTTCGGTGGTTCTGCGCTTCGGTGCGTCGGTGGATGGGCGATCCGGCGTCCGATGGAGCCGCGGAGTGATCCGTCAGCGTCGGCCCGGCCGCACCGGCTCGCCGCCGAGTCTCTTTGAGTTGGTGGTCCGAAGGGGCACCACGGACCACCGCAACTTCATCCCTCGCGTCATTCCTTGCCGACGGCTCCATCGATGCCGACTTTCGTGGGCTCGGGAATTCGCACCGCGCTCACGGTGACTTCGACAACATCCCATTTCAGACTGAGCGGCTCCGCACTCACGACCAGAAGATACTGGTCATCCGGGGTACGGATCGATGCGAAGGTACCCCCGGCATAAAGCACCGACACCCGCTGACAGCGGGTGAGACATCCGACCGTGCGCCTTGTGTCGTAGTCATAAAACTGGATGTAAATTCGCTTATCGTCGAACGTTTCAGGATCTTCGTCGTTGTACGGCCGGATTACGCCTTTGCTCGGATCGAACCCGGCGCGGGGCTCCGCTTCGAGGTTGTCACCGAATGTGGCGACCGCGATCATGCGGCCTTCGTGGGCGAGCTGCAACGGACGAAAGGCCGGACCACCATAGCGTTGCATAAGTCGGTCAAGGTCACGGGGAGCATCGGCAGGGGGAGGAGGTGGACGGGGAGCAGGTGGATGAGGATTATCCTGGTTAGTCTTCTGGCGCAAATCATCATGAATGGTCGGCTCCGCTGCATCCCAGTCCGCGTTGGTTGCGCGACGGAGCTCACCGGTGGCGACATCGAACTCAATCACCGCGCCAGCGCGAAAGAACGCGGTCTCGTCTTGCGTCAGGAGCCTCGGAGCGATGTCGTCATCGGGTATAGAGCTTTCGTCACCAGTGGCCTGCGCAAGTTGCCGCCGTTGACGCATTCGAGCCATTTCGCGCAGGCCCTGCGGCTCAGGGAGCACACTCCGAATCAAGTACCGATCACCTATGGCAGAACTCTTGCGCATGGCAAGCCCTGTCCCGGAGATGGCGATTCCAATGTGACCCAACTGGCGAGATGCGTCATCATGAGTAATCCGGATGCTCGCGGTATGCACGGGGAGGCAGAACGGAACCGCCCGTGGTCTGCCAGCGATTCGATCGCACGCAGGCATGAGGGCGAGCATCGACAGGACGAACAACAAAGCGAGTGTGGCGATCCTGTACATCAACGCTCCTCCGGTCATCGCGGCTGGGACCAACTGCGGTTGTTCGGCACCGTCATGACAGACATTGTCCGCATGCACTCTAGGAGAAGTGACATCGGGCGGGGCCATGGCACCGATCACCTCCTTTGAGGTGCCACCGCTATGTCGGGCTTGAGCGTGGCGATGAAGTGATGCGTTCTGGTTCAGCGCTCAGTTTTCACGGGCTCGGTTCCTGTTCGATGGTCCGGCCGCCCGGCTCGCCGCCGAGTCTCTCAGAGTCGGTGGCACGGGTGCGGAGCCATGCCGATCACGCAGGCCGAAGGCGTGCCCATCCATAGCCGGGGCGCGTCGCGAGTCGTCGCGCGGAACCCTCGGAACCTGCACGCCATTGCGTTCGTGCCGCGCTTCGCCCCGTAGCCGCCGGTGCTGCTCTCAACGCCCGCATGTTCGACGACCTCTTCAGGTTCGCATCACGCCGCGGCGTCATCCCGGGGGCCGCGCTCGCGGACTCGCTCGACCCCCGGCGACGAAGGGCGCAGCATTTCGGGCTCAACGGCGGCCCGGGCGGGTGTCCGCCAGACGTGGGCACGGTCAACCTCCGTGCACCGAGCGGAGTCCCTGCTTCTCGATCGCCGCAGCGAGAAAGCACCGGTTCGTCGCCACCCCACAAGCACCACGAACCGGTGTCACGTCGCCGTGCTTTCCGTGAAACCCCCCGGGCGGGACGAAGGCCTCTGGAGTGATTCGCCCTGGGTCGTCCGAGGCTCCGCAAGTTCTTCACACATCCTTGGCTGAACGTTTACACGATCGGCCTTTACGTTCGTCCCCGAGCCTGTAGGCTCACGTTCCTCGGTTCGAGGGACTCGGATCAGTGATGCGAGAAATCGCATGTACGTCCGAGTCTGTGATGTTACTTCGGAGAGATCTTCAAAAGGAGAGAGAGATGAACAGTTTTGCGCGGGCGATCATTGTGGGAGTCGTTTTCTCTGCGGGTTCGATGTCGGCCGTGGCCGGTGTGAACGGCCTGAATGGCTCGACGACTCTGTGGGGTCGGAGTTACGATGTGGCCAGGTGGGACCTTGCGGGTGATCTCGGCGTTCGCAACAACGGGCTCGGAAACCGCACGGTCGTTGCCGAAGCCTCGGCGCTCCGCGACGGCGTGCTCTACGTCGGTGGTGATGACGACGCTGGCCAGTTCGAGGACGGCCGAATCCTCTCGTACAACGTCGGCACGACCGGGAACTTGGGCTCTGCTTCGATCGTCCGCTTGAACAATGCTTCTGGTCAGGCCACAAGCATCGGACCGGAGGCTCTGACCTTCGGCAGCGGCCCGGAGCTGCTCGCGTTCGAGGGCTCGGGCTCGTCGACGACCGGCATCGGCGGTCTCCGCCGCGCGTCGATCAACCTCTCGTCCAACCCCGCGATCTCGACCGAGACGGCGGTGAACTTCGAGGTCGATGATGCGACCTACCTGCCCGGCTCCAATCGCTTCGCGATCCTTCAGAAACTCCCCGGCAACTCCGACCTTCGCGGCGTGCAGCTGTATGACGCCAGCTTCAACCTCATCCCCGGCTCTTCGTTCATCACCGAGGGAAGCGTCCTGCTGCCCCGCGGCGGCCGAGCAATGTCGTTCGTGTCCGCGGCGTTTGTCAACGGCTTGGCCGGTCTGAACCTCGCTGGCGGCGAGTTCCTGCTGATCCCGTCGGACCGCCGTGTCGGAACCGAGAACGCCAACAGCCGTCGCATCGGCATCTACTCCCTCACGGGCCAGCTCGTTGCCAGCACGTTGATGCAGCTGCCCTCGACCGTCGGCGACATTCAGGGCATCGCAATCGATGAGGCGAGCAACAAGATCTACTTCGGCGACCAGGGCCAGCGGGTCTGGGTCGTCACCGTCCCCACCCCCGGCACTGTTGCCGGCTTCGGCCTTCTGGGTCTCGTGGCCGCTCGTCGTCGTCGCGGCTGATTCGCATTCGAGCATCCCCCCGCGCGTGGCCTCGCGGTCCCGCCGGGGCTTTCGGAGCGTGCCGACATTCACCGGCCGCCAAGGCCGACAAGCAACCTCGGAGCGTCGCGTTGTCACGAGACTTCACTTCACCGCGCATCAGCAGCACCATCCCCGCGCCGTTCCGCTCGGGTCTGACCCTGATCATCAGCCTTTGCGCTTGTGCAGGAGTGGTCCTCGTTGCCGGCTGCTCCCCGATGAGCACGTTCCTCTCGAGCGGTCCGGAGCCGCGGGTTCTTGTCAACGCCGCCGCGGAAACCGATCCGGTGCCGTCGGTCGACGACGCCGCGGATGACCCCGCCATCTGGATTCACCGGACCGAGCCGTCCCGCAGCCTTATCCTGGGCACGGACAAACAGGCCGGGTTGTTCGTCTACGGCCTGGACGGCAAGCAGCGTCAGTTCCTTGCTCAGGGCCGCCTGAACAATGTTGACATTCATCACGGAACCGGTTTCGATATCGCCGTCGCGACCAACCGCACAAACATTACGATCGACGTCTTCCGGATATCCTCCGACGGCGTTGTGTCCTTTGCCGGCTCGTTTCCCGCCGACATGGTTGATCCGTACGGCATCACGATCACCCGAAGCCGGACCAGCGGCGACCTCCATGTGTTCGCCTGCGACAAGCCCGGGCTGGTACGTCAGTGGAAGTTGGAAGTCGGCGCGACGGGCGCACCCAGAGCCACCCTCCTTCGGAGTTTCGAGGTTGGCTCGCAGTCCGAAGGCATGATCGCCGATGAGACCCGCGGCTTTGTGTTCATCGGCGAAGAGGGCGTTGGCGTCTGGCGATACAACTCCGACCCGTCGGACCGCTCGCCGAACTCCACTCGTGTGCTCGTCGACGCCGTGCGGCCCAGAGGCACGCTCGTGGCGGATGTCGAGGGGTTGGCGATCTATCGCCGGGGCACAACGGAGTACCTTGTTGCGAGTTCTCAGGGCGACAACTCGTTCCGCCTGTACGACCTGGCACCCCCACACACGCTGCGGGGCAGCTTCGCGGTGATGCCGGGCTCGCTCGGCGCGGTCGAGGATACCGACGGTCTGTGCATCACGGGAGTTGATCTTGGCGGGGTCTACTCGCAGGGTCTGGTCGTCGTGCAGGACGGTCACAACGGCCCCCGGGCGCAGAACTTCAAACTCGTTCCCTGGTCGCAGATTGCCAGGGGGCTCGCCGCCGAGCCCTCTTCGCCGAGCAAGGGCGACCGTGGTCGGCCGGACGCGACGGCGGGCGTCGCCGGTCAGTAGTCGATCATGTTCACCGTGACCGCCCGGAGAGAGCGGTCCAGACAACGCTCACGCGCAGAGAGATCAGAATCGGGGAGTTCATGGCTATATCGGGGACTGTCACTCTCGGCGTTCGAAGGGGTTTTACGCTCATCGAGCTTCTGGTGGTCATCGCGATCATCGCGCTGCTTGTCGGCATTCTTCTTCCCGCGCTCTCCGGGGCGAGGGAGCAGGGGCGTCTGTCGCAGTGCGCATCGAACTTGCGCCAGATCGGCATCGCCACCGGCGCATACGCGGCGTCGAACAGGGGGCTCTACTCGAGCGGTTCATGGGACAACCGCTCGCGCCGTTCATGGGGTGCGATGGACGAGGCCGGATGGGTCGCGGACTACGTCAACGGCGGCTACTGCCTGCCCGGCAATCTGCTCTGCCCCAGCACGCCCGCCAAGAGCACGAAGGTTCTGGCCGCCGGCACGTACCGCACCGAGAACCCCTGGAAGCCGATGTCCGATGCCTTCGTCGCGGATCTGGTCGAGCGCGGCTTCAACACCAACTACTGCCAGTCCTGGTACATGGCCCACACCGATCCGAAGAGCGTCACCGCGGCCGCTCGTGACCTTGAACGGAAAGACCTGACCAAGGGGCCGCTCCGAGAGCAGTGGATCATCAACTCCACACCATCTCGGGTTCCCATGATGGGCGATGCCGTGGTCAAGATGGGCGACCAGGGCGAGTTCGTCAACGCCGGGCGCCTCGGCCGAGTTCCCGGTGCCAAGGGCACGGGCGACGGCCCGTCGAACTTCGCGACGCAGGCCGGTGGGCCCCCGGTCGTCGGGCGTCAGAACTACGAGGACTTCGGTCCCACGCACATGAGGTCGTCCTTCGTCGAGGAAGACCAGATCCGCCACGATCGCGTCGTCGGGCAGTTCCTCTTCGCCGACGGGCATGTCAATTCGTTCCGCGATGACGGCCGCCGCGACGGGCGATTCTCCGGCGGCATCCGAGAACTCAACGGCTGGACCGTCATGGTCTACGACGATCTGGACACACGCATCTACGGCGGATGGCTCACGGTCCCCGGGCTCAACTTCTGAGTCGCCATGCCGAGCATTGTTCTGTTCCCGGACTCGATTCTCTTCACCAAACCCTCAGCAACCAAGAGATCACCATGCCCCGAATCCTCACACGCTCAATCGCCGCCGGTCTGACCACGTCCATCATGCTCGCCGCGGGTGCCGCGACCGCCCTGGCCGACACGATCTCGCTTTTCGGTCAGCAGTACGACATCCAGCGTTTCGACTACTCGCAGATGGTCGCGTGGCCCAGCACGGCCATCCCGGGCAACACCGTTCGACTGGTCGAGGTCGAGGGCATCCACTTTGTGAGCAACGACCTCGTGTACTTCTCGTCGGACGCCATCGGCGAGGTCTTCCCCGGGGAGCCCAAGAACTTCGTGATCGAGGCCCGCTTGACGTCCGCCGGCGACACGATCACGGGACTTGCGTTCAATCGGGTCGTGCTGAGCAACCGCGCGCCGACCCAGTTCCCCGCCGGTCCGTTCGACCTTGACGCCGCGGGAGTCACGATCAACACGTCGTCGACAGGCATCGGGGGCGGCGGCAATCTGGTCCTGACCAGTCAGAAGACCAAGCTGCGTGGATACAGCCTCCAGGCAGGTTCATTCGGCATCCCGCTGCTGGCCGCGGGAGGCCCGTGCCCGACCGCCGATTGCTCCACGAGCACCGCCTCGGGTGTGACCGATGGCGAGGATCTGTGCTTCGTCCCCGGCTTCGAGACGCGCCCGCCGGCGTTCTATGTGCTCGATCAGGAGTTCCCGGATCGCGCTGTGCGATTCTCCGTCACGGGCCAGCTCGAGAACTCCGCCAGTTTCCTCATCGGCGGCGACGCCCCCGCGATGAACGACCCCGACAGCATCGCGACGCCCAAGGGCATCTGCTTCATGCCCGAATCGAACCTGTTCCCGGCTTCGGTTTCCCGTCCCGGCGGCACGCTCATGGTCGCACTGGACAACGATGTTCCCGGTCTTCAGGTCTTTGACTTCGCCGGGAACATGCTGGCCTTCGAGCCCTTGACCGTCGAGGTGCCGACCTTCCGCTCGTTGCTGCCGATGGGCGACTGCGACGACGTTCCGCAACTCGAATCGGTCGCGGTTGACCCCGCCACCGGACGCCTCTTCCTCGTCAACCAGGGCAACGGCCTGACGTGCAACATCGTCTGGATTCTCACGCCCGTCGCCAGCACGCCCACCGGCTGCTCGCCCGCCGACATCGCCAATACCGACGGCGATCCCGCGCCAGACAACTCCATCGACAACGGAGACTTCACCGCGTTCTTCTCCGCTTTCTTCCTGCCCGCCAGCGACCCGCTGAGTCTCATCGCCGACATCGCCAACACCGATGGCGAGACGCGCATCGAGGGTGCAGGCCCCGACGGAACGGTCGATAACGGGGACTTTACCGCGTTCTTCACGAACTTCTTCCTGGGCTGCCCCTGATCGCGGCCGCGTGCAGGAACCGGGCACACGTACGGGGCCAGGCACCGGCTGGCGTTGTGGCCGTGCCGCCGACTCGATGGGCGCTGGGGTGGGGATGAGGCAAGGGCGGGGCGACGAGTCGCTGCCACGCGCCCGGGTTTCCAGCGGACGAGCCGCTACACAACCGCTGCTCCGCCACCGCCCGCACCGCCCGCGCTCCCGCCCCCGCTCCCGCTCCCGCCCCCCGTGCTCGCCGCGCCGCACTCGGGGCACACCCGCGGGCCCTCGGGCAGCTCCGCCAGCGAGTACCCGCAGGCCGGGCAGCACGACCAGCCCTCGCGGAGTTTCGCGGCGATGTGGCCGAACAAGCGCCGGCGTGCGGTCTCCACGCAGAACACGCCGATCACGCACACCGCGGCATTGACAACAAGCCCGGACCACCGCGCCGACTCCAGCGCCGTCTTGCCGGATCCCGCGTCCAGCCCGCTGGCCCTGACCACAACCCACGTCCGCATCGGCCAGCCGCTGCTGAGAATCTGGCCCCTGTACCGACCCCCGTGCGCGCGGTCCAGATCATCCACAAAGTGATTCCCGGCGAACGACGGCAGGTCCATGAAGATCTCGCGGCCCGAAGCGTCGGTGACCCTCGCCGACTGCCATCCCGAGTCGATCGAGTGTACCTCGGCCCACCAGCGCCGATCCGAGTACACGGCCCAGTTGCGGCCGAAACTCGCGACCAGCACAACGCCCGGATCCCCCGGACGGCGGGCACGCAGCGTTGCCGTCGCCTCCGCGGCAAGCCAGAAGTGCAGAGCGAGTGCGAGCACCAGACCGCCCACGGCGGAGATCACGGATCGCATGAACACGGACTCCCTGGAATGTCTCGTCTCGGGGGGCGCGGCACCGATTGCGTCGCTGGACGTGCCACCGGTTCGTCGCCACGCCGCTCAAGTCCGACCAAACGGCCCCACACTTCCGACGCAATTTGCGAGTATACTCACAGTTGTCGCTACAGGAGGGTCTCATGGCAAAGTCTGAACAGACGTCCAAGCGTGTGTCGCGGAAGGCATCGAAGCTGCTGCGCAGCAAAGGCACTACAAAGCGGGTAAAGTCGGTAGCGGCGTCAGCCTTGACGCAGGCACCAAACAAGAAGAAGAAAAGAAGCGCTAACGCACGATGAATTCGCTCAAGCGACTTCGGGATTCCGTCAAGCGGAGAGGCACTAAGCATGGATTTGCGCATACTCCCCGACCGTAGAACGGTGAATGCCGCGGTAGCCGTGATGTCGCCATGCGCACGGGAGGCGGCGGAGCTTCTGGCTCATCGACTTACTTCCGATCGAACAATTATGTTGTCGTCTGAGCGGCTCAAGTCGGAGTGGATTGAGGCGTGCGGAATATCTTTTCTTCGGCACCACGGGCCGCAGAGCGACAAGCAACCACTTAGGTCATTTATAGAATCACAGGGTCACGGTGTGCTCAATGTTGGTGTCTCAATCGTTCATGTATTGGACCAAGAATCGAGACGCAGCCGCTGGCTGAGGTGGGCCAAAGCCTCTGCTGCGGTGGCCGCCGGTGTCGCAATAGGCAGCTTCTTCGGATAAATCGCCGGCTTTAGTGGGGGCCCCACCACGATATATAGATCTGTGCGATCTGCTTCACGTGATCTTGATTGAATCGACCCGTCAACCTCTTCTTGGCAACTTCAAGAACCTTAAATGGATCATCACAATCAGCAAAATCCTGCGAGTCATCTGTCCATTGCTGGAAACACGAATTGATTTCAGCCCAGATCTTTGTAGCTGTATCGTGATTGGGGACCCACTTCGATTCGGCAATCAATCCTAGGGCTTTAGAATCGTCTACGTCCCAAGTGTGACTGCAACGTTCGCAAGCAACTACCCATTTTGCACCAACTCGAGCAAGTGGCAGCGCGAACATGAACGTGAATTTCGTCGACTGCTTGTACAGTGAGAAACACGCCGGCTCGTGGCAAAATGGACACACCCGAATCGCAAGCTGTGCCGCCTGTTGAATGTCTGGTCGCCATTGAATGGGCACGGATTCCCTCCTTAGGTAGTTGACCATAGATTAACATTCTGCTCGCCGTGCTGCAAGCCTCAGCCCCGACTGCGCGAACCCGTCAGCCAGGCGCGTGGTCAGCATGGCAGCGAAGGACTCGTTCTTCTGTCGCGGGTACGTCGTAGGCGGCGTCCCCTCGCACCCCACGCGTCCCTAGACTGAAAGTGACGCAATCCATGCTTTCGTCTCTTTAATGCTATCAAACATTACGACGCGATCGGTCAGCGCATCTATGGGATGCTTGCGAAGACGGTCATTATCGCAAGCGGCAAGCAGTGCGCTTAGTTTGTCTGAATCAGAGCACTTCAACATCGAAGGAAGCGGAATCGATCGCCATACGATTCTGCGGACGAGCAGTTGATGGCCTGACAGAGTGATTTGTACGCGTGCGCCGTCCAGGAATCTGATGCGGCTGAAGCAATTTTTGGAGCCTCCGAGTTTTGCTTCAACGACAGAGCGAACGATCAAGCCGCATCTATTCTGGACTATTGTCGTATCCACAGTCGAGAATACTGCCGACTGAATTTCAGCAACCCGCAGTGCAACAACTCTCCAGGTATCAAAGGAGAGGCTGGACATCGCGTGGCATATCTGTATTGTTGAAGCAACCATATGTTCAACATAGGGTCTGACAAAGATGTTTGCCTCATAACCAGTGTACTTTCTCAATGCACTGATGTTGTTTACGACAAGGTCTATGCAATGGTTAATTCGCCAGCAAAACTGGTTGCTCCAAGATTTGGCAGCATTGTATACAGCATGTTGCTTGTCAAAGGTGGTCAGCGCTGCCATTAGCCACTGTGCGCCTCGGATCGTATGCTTATGCGATGCCGAATGCTCCGCGATGAATGTCGCAACTGCTGTTGCTTGAAGCGCTCGCAGTTGAGCATCGATTCGAGCAACGACGGCAATCGGCAACTCAGTGCTGGCACGATCAAATACCAGTTTGCGGTCAATCAACAGCATTGCCACTAGCTTTTCAAACTCCTCTGGTACGTCCACCGGAAAGCTCCGCAAATGAGACCATTGAGACTAAGTCTAGAATGACGTTGAGGGGGCTCGGCCCGGGGTTGCCGAATGGACGGCCCCTCAGATCCTCGGGCGTGGGTTCGGTTCCTTTCTCCCGTGTCTTGCCGCACCGGCGCCATGCCCAGTTTCCCATGCGCATGGGGTTGGTGGCGCGGTGCCGCTGCCGTGCTCCCGGAGAAGTGTACAGGAGATTCTGGGGGTTGTTGGTCCCGCTCGCGTGAATCTCTTGTTCGGCTGCGCACCGATCCCGATATCGGTGAGCGCGCGCCGGTGCGGGTGTGGGGTCTTGATGTTCGGTTTGTGTGCGGTTTTTGGCCCGCGCAGAGGCTTTCGGAGGGCGTGACGAGGAGCTCGTGAGCGCTGCAAAGGAGCTTTGTAGCGCGACAAAGGAGCTCGTGAGCGCTGCAAAGGAGCTTTGCAGCGCGACAAAGGAGCTTTGTAGCGCTACAAAATGACTTTGCGCGCGCTCCGCGAAGGGCGGATGGGGGGCGGATCGACGCGGGAACGACGCTGGATCGGTGAAAAGTCGTGCGCGATGATCGATGTTCGGTGTATGTGCGACAAGGGGCGAGAACTCGGAGGGGAGTTCTCAGATACGGGAGACGGGGGTGTGGGTGGCGGGGTCGCCCCCTCCGGCTCGCGGACTCGCCACCTCCCCCGGTAGGAACCGGGGGAGGATCTCAAGGCGGGGGAGGAGCTGTTGGACTGTGCCACTGTGCCACTGTGCCACTGCGCCACTGTGCCCCGCCGCCGCGGCGGTCACTTCGCCGCGACCAGCTCTTCGTCCTTCTTCTTCACGCTGATCCCCAACTGCACCAGCGGGCCGTGCGGCTTCTTGGCGTCCTCGGCGAGCATCGCCGCGGCTTCCGGGTCGACGTAGCTGGGCGTGAGCATCGCCTTGACCGTCGCGAACATGCCGCGGATGCCGCTGAAAGTGAAGTCGTTGGCCGTCGTCTCGTACCCGCAGTGCACCATGCACTGCTGGCACGCGCGGTTCCCGCTGGCGCGGCCGTAACGCTCCCACTCGGTCGTCTCGATGAGTTCCTTGAACGTTTCGACGTACCCGTCCTGCAGCAGGTAGCACGGCTTCTGCCAGCCGAAAATGTTGTACGTCGGCATGCCCCACGGCGTGCACTCGAACTCGCGCTTGCCCATCAGGAACTCGATGAACATCGGGCTCTGGTTGAACTTCCAGTGCTTCTTGCGGTTGGAGAAGATCATCCGGAACAGGTCCGTGGTCTTCTTCCGCTCGGTCAAAAAGCCCTTCTGGTCCGGCGCCTTGGGGTACGCGTACCCCGGGCTGACCATCATGCCCTCGACTCCCAGCGCCATCATCTCATCGAAGAACTCGCGGACCGCCTGCGGGCTGGCGCCGTCGAACAGCGTCGTGTTCGTCGTCACGCGGAAGCCCATCTTCACCGCCAGGCGGATGCCCTCGACCGCGGTCTTGAACGTGCCCTCGCGGCAGACGGCAAAGTCGTGGTGCTCCTCGCTGCCGTCCATGTGCACGCTGAAGGTCAGGTACTTGCTGGGCTTGAACCACCCCGCCTCGAGCTTCTCCTTCAGCAGCAGCGCGTTGGTGCAGCAGTACACGTACTTCTTCCGCGCCACCAGCCCCTCGACGATCTCGACAATCTGCGGGTGCAGCAGAGGCTCGCCGCCGGGGATCGACACCATCGGCGCGCCGCACTCTTCCGCGGCCTTCCAGCACTGCTCCGGCGTGAGCTGCCGCTTGAGGATGTGCGGCGGGTACTGGATCTTGCCGCACCCCGCGCACGCCAAGTTGCAGCGGAAGAGCGGTTCGAGCATCAGCACCAACGGATAGTGCTTGTTCCCCCGCAGTTTCTGCGAGACGATGTACGAGGCGACGGTCCACATCTGCGACAGGGGTACAGCCATGATTGGGCCATGGTAGCGCCGGCACCCTCACGCGGCCCCGTCAGAACGCAAACGTCGCACTATTCGTGAAACCCCCAGAAACCCGCGCTCGTTCATACACTTCAATCGGACATCTGATCGCCTCCGCCTAACCCCGGGCCCATCACATCGCCGCCGCGCCGACACTCCCCCGTGGATCCCCGCACCGACAACGAACTCCTGCAGGCCCACCGTACCGGCCAGCCCGGCGCGATGGAAGTGCTCATCCGGCGTCACCACGATGATCTGCTGCGGTTCCTCGAGCGGCTGGTGGGCGATAAAACCGCCGCGCAGGACGTTTTTCAGGACACGTTTCTCCAGGTTCACGTCTCCGCCGACACCTTTGACCCTTCCCGGCGGTTCAAGCCGTGGCTTTTTACGATTGCGGCGAACAAGGCCCGGGACCTTCTGCGTAAGAACAACCGGCGTCGCACGCTGGACCTGTCGGCACCCGTGGGGGGCTCGGCGGGCTCCGGCGATGATGGTCAGACCCGGTTCATCGACCTGATGGAAGTCAGCGTCATTCAGCCGCAGGACGCGGCGCAGCGTGTCGAAGTTCAAGCCGCGGTTCAGGCGGCGATTCAGCGTCTGTCTCCCAGTCTTCGCGAGGTGCTGCTGCTGGCCTACTTCCAGAAACTCTCGTACAGCCAGATCGCCGATGCTCTCGAGATTCCTCTGGGCACCGTCAAGAGCCGCCTTCATGCCGCCGTCGCCGCGTTCGCCAAGGCCTGGGACTCGATGAACCCCGTGCCCTCCGCCGCGGCGAGCGCACCGCGACAGCCTCCCCCGCCCGCCCCGTCGCCCCCGCCCCCCGGCCTCCCTTGATCCCCCCGTCCCGCTCCGCACCATGACCATGACCACCCGCAGCCCCGAGCCCGACCCCGCGCTGTCCGCAGAGGATCTCTCGTGCATCGAGGAGCTCACGCGCGCCGGATTCCGCGTGGATCTCGTGTCCGCCAATCGCCGCGAGCAGGCCCAGGAGATCCGACAGATCCTCGAACTGCTCGAGTGCGGCGTGTCGCCCGATTCTCACGCCTTCAGCCCACGGCAGCAGGCACTCGCCGCCCACCTCGTCGCGGTGGGCCTCGTTGCCAACGGCGTCGCCGGGCCGGATGCGTCGTCGGCCCAGACCTCAGCCAACGCTCGCAGCGATGTGGAACTCTCCCCCGGTGATGAGGATGCGCTCGAAGCGCTCGTCGCGGCGGAGTTCGACCTGCGTCGCGTTTCCTCGGGCGTGCGGGCGCGGGCTCAGCAGCAGTACGCCGTCCTCTCGATGCTCGATGTCGCCGAGCCCGTGACCGATGCTCAGCGCGACGACCTCGTCGCCCGATCGCTCGCGTCGATCACGACGTTCGAGGCCCATCGCGAGCAGGCCCTGAAGTTCGGCCCGCCGGCCGATGCGCCGCTGAGCCGGCGCACGCTGCGATTGCCGGACATCATCTCCGTCGCCGCGGTCATGATGCTCGCCGTCGGCCTGCTCTGGCCCGCCCTTTCCGGCCTTCGTTCGCAGGCGCGGCAGACCGCGTGCCTCGGGAACTTCGCCAGCGTCGGTTCATCGCTCGGGCAGTACCGCCTGGACAACAGGGGCTCCATGCCCATGGCCAGCGCCTCCATCGGCGGCGGCCTCTGGTGGAATGTCGGCTCCGATCCGAGCCAGTCCAACTCCGCCAATCTCTACACCTCCATCCGCACCGGCCACGCCCGGCTGGACACGCTCGCGTGCCCCGGCAACGAGTACGCCGTCAGCGAGCCCGGCACCGCCAGCGCGCAGGATTGGGCGTCGTTCAACGAAGTCTCCTACAGCTTCATGAATCTCTTCGGCAGGCCCGGCGGCGGCCAGATGGATGGATTCGTCACAACTCCGGCGGAGGTCGTCGTTCTCGCCGACCGTTCGCCCGTCGTCGTCCGCGCGTTTCGCGGCGAGCGTCTGATCAACGTTCTCGAGAACAGTCTGAACCACTCCGGCAGTGGCCAGGCCGTGCACTTCCTCGACGGCTCGGCCCGCTGGACCCGCTCGCCGATGCTCGAGTCCGGCGATGTGATCTGGATCCCCCGCAGCCTCGAGGAGGGCCTCCGTCTCCGTGGCCCGTTGAGCAAGCAGACCCAGTCCACCCCCCTGCGCGGCCGCGAGGTGCCGACGAACGCTGAGGACGGATTCGTGGCTCCGTGAGGTTTGTGGGTGAGTGGTTCTCATGCATCACAAAACAAACCGACTGTCGGTTTGTTTTTGGGCGGGAGGGTCCGGTCCGCGGCCCCGGCGGTAGCGGTCGGATCTGATGGGCCCGAGAGCGAGAGGACGCTTGAGAGCGGCGGGTGCCGCGCCTAAGGTTGGAATCCCCCTCAGCCCGGCCTGCGTCGGGCGAAGACGGGGCAATCGGAGTTCAGTCATGTCGACCAACAAGCCCCATAAGGGCGTGCTCAAGCGGTTCCGCATCACCAAGACGGGCAAGGTGAAGCACAAGTCCGCCAACAGCAAGCACCTCAAGAGCGTCAAGAGCCCCAACCGCCTGCGTCGCTTGCGCAAGGACAAGTACGTCACGACGGCCGAGGCCAAGGCGTTGGAGTTGCTGTTGTTCCGTCGTTTGCGTGGCCGTTCGCAGCCGCGTGCGGCGCTGAAGATCAGCCCGACGCCCGCTCAGCGCAAGGCCGCACAGGCCGAGCGCAAGGCCGCGGCCAAGACCGCGCCCAAGGCCAAGAAGACGGGTTGGAAGAAGGCCCCCGTCGTCTGAATCAGGAATGAACCCGCGGCGTGGTCGAGCGAAGGCTCGCCGGTCGCAGGGCTTTCCGGGCAGGGTGTTCCTGTCCGGACTTTCGCACCGGCGTCGGGTTGCTAAGCGGGCCGAGACTTTCGGCTCCTCCGCACGCCCAAGTTGGAGTTTGCCATGCCTCGCGTCACGATCGGATCGGCTCGGAACAAGAAGCGCAACCGGATTCTGCGGCAGGCCCGCGGCTACTACGGCAATCGCTCGTCGTCGTACTGGGTGGCACGCCTGGCCGTTATTCAGGCCGGTTGGTACGCCTATCGCGACCGCCGCCTGGCCAAGCGCGACATGCGTGCCCTGTGGATCACGCGTATCACGGCTGCTTGCCGCATGCGTGGCACGCGCTACAGCGTGTTCATGAACGGCCTGAAGCTCGCCGGCATCCTGCTCAACCGCAAGATGCTCAGCGAACTGGCGATCGTTGACCCCAAGGCGTTCGACGCACTGGTCGCCACCGCGATGAAGCACACGACGGTCAAGGCCAAGGCCTGAACCGTACCGAACTCGGCGCGGATTGCTCGATAAACTCACAGGCCCGGGGCGATGCTCCGGGCCTGTTTGCATTTGTGCCGCGAGACGCTTGGGCGTGCGGCGTGACGGTCCGGAACGCTGAGCAAGGGGCGACGAATGGGCTGGTGGGCCGTTGACTTCTACAACTCGTTCGGGCAGGCGTTTCTTGTCGGGTGGGTGATCTGGGCGCTGCTCTCGGTCACGCTTCACGAGCTTGCGCACGGCTGGGTGGCCGAGCGGCTGGGCGACCCGACGCCGCGGGCGCTGGGGCACCTGACGGTCAATCCGCTGACGCATCTTGGCCCGCTGGGGATCGGCTTCTTTGTCTTGTGCGGTCTGCCGTGCGGCGCGATGCCCGTGGATCAGTCGCGGCTGCACGGGCGGTACGGCATGGCGCAGGTGGCGTTCGCCGGGCCGATGATGAACGCGGTGCTGGCGCTGATCTGCATCGTGGCCGCGGCGATCATGATCCGAAACGGCGCGCAGGGCGATCCGCGCGTCAGCGTGGCGATGATCGACAAGCTGTACGCCTTCGCCGCGACCGGAGCGATGATCAACACGGTCCTGGCGATCTTCAACCTGCTGCCGGTCTACCCGCTCGACGGCGGGCGTGTGCTGATGACCTTCTCACGCAGCTACGCGCGGCTCATGGAGGGCGAGCATGGCTTCCTGATCTCGCTGACGCTCCTGCTGGTGCTGATGTTCCTGCTGGGCGGGCTGGTCTGGGGTCTCGGCCTGGTGGTTTCTCAGGTGCTCATCGACCTGCTTGCCGGCAGGTGAAACGGGAGTCGCGTCATGGCAGAACTTTTCGTCGACCGACAGATCGCCGCGGCGGCCGACCGGACCTTTTCGGTGCTCTGCGATATCGAGGGGGCACCGGCGTATCAGCCGGCCATCGTGCGGGTGGAGATGCTCACACCGGGGCCGTTTGGCGTCGGCACACGCTGGCGCGAGACGCGAAGGGCGATGGGCTCGCAGGCGACGGTCGAGCTGGTCGTGACGGCGTTCGAGCCCGGGCAGATGTACCGGGTTGAAGCGATGATGGGCCGGACGCGGTACATCACCGATGTGCGTGTCAAGCCGCTCGATGCGGCGACATGCGTGGCGAGTTTCGCCGTGCGTGCCGAGGCTCCGACGCTGCTGGGGCGCCTCGCGGCGCGGCTGATGATGCCGGCGATGAAGCGGGCGATGCACGATGACCTGACGACCGTGGCCAAGGCCGCGGAGCGGAAGTAGGTCGGAGGTTCAAGCCGTCAATCGGGGGTGTGCGGCTGATGCTCGCACGCGACGCTCAGCCCGTGCAGCCGGCGAAGAAGGCGGTGAAGAACAGGGTGAAGTCACCGTTGTCCACGGCGCCGTCGGCACCGGGGTCGCCGTCGGTGTTGGCGATGTCGGCGATGAGACGGCTGGGATCGGTCTCGGGGAGGAAGAATGACGAGAAGAAGAGGGTGAAGTCGCCGTTGTCGATGAAGCCGTCTGCGCCGGGGTCGCTGTCGGTGTTGGCGATGTCGGCCGGGCCGCAGGGGAAGGCGACGAACTGGCCGAAGAAGGGCACATCGAGGTTGATCCAGCCGATGTTCTCACCCCAGGCGTAACCGGCGAGGCGCGAGCCGTTGGCGGCGTCGTAGCGCGGACGCTGGGCGACAGGGAGGGTCGGAAGCGTGAAGTTGATCCAGCCGACGTTCTCGCCCCAGGCCAGGCCGGTCAGGGCGTTGGTGGATGGGTCGCGGTTGACGCCGAAGTCGGCGCCGGTCGTGTTGGCGTACTGGAAGCCGTTGGCGGGGGTGCCGTCGCCGAAGTTGATCCAGCCGATGTTCTCGCCCCATGCGAAACCGCTGAGGAAAGATGGGCCCATGCGGACGCCCTGCGTGCCCAGGTTGGCATCGCGGAAGTTGATCCAGCCGACATTTTCGCCCCAGGCAAACTGGTTCGGCGCCACGACGTTCGATTGTGCCCAGGCGGGCGACGCGAGCGGGATCATCGCCAGGGCGATGACAGTGGCCACGTTGCTGGCCGAAAGTCGGGCGGGGCGTGCGAGCGGCGATGGCTGGCGCATGGGAGCGATCCTTGGAAAGGTGACTTCTACAGACTACATGCGACAACGCGACCGTGCCACGCCAATCTCAACGAACATTTTCGGCACGATCACCCTCTCGAGCAGACCGGCACGGTCCGGGGTGAGGGACTCTCCGGGTGAAACTGGGCACCTCGTGAAGGTTGGGGGTGGTCGCGCCGTGGACGGCACCTCGCCGAGGGCCGGGCATCCCAAGCTTCGGGTACGCGGCAAAGCGAACGGTGGTCGGGAGTGGAGCGGACCGGACTCGAACCGGTGACATCCAGCTTGCAAAGCTGGCGCTCTACCAACTGAGCTACCGCCCCGACGGGGTCAAGCGTAGCAGCGTCGAGGGCCGGCGGGGTCCGTTACACTGACGATTCTTCCCGAGGGTGATTCTCCCCGATCTCTGGCGACGAGCCGACCGTGCTGACGATTGTGCTGCTGACCATCCCGTGTGCGATTCTGCTGTCGGCCGTGCTGACGGCGGCGGCGCGGGCGCTTGGGCGTTGGCTCAACGCCCACGACTCGGCCGGGGTTGCGGGGCAGGTCAAGGCCGAGCGGCGGAGGGTGCCGAATCTGGGCGGGGTGGCGATTTTCTGGACCATTGCCGCGCCGCTCTCGGCGGTGCTGGCGTTTTCGCTCGTTGGTGATGGGCACGGGCTGCTTTCGCTCCTGCCGCGGGGGCTGGCGGATGCCGCGGCGACGCACATGCCCGGACTGACCGAGCACGCGTGGGCGGGACTGGTGCTGGTGGGGGGGCTCGCGGTGCTGCACGTGATGGGGCTGATCGATGATCGCCGTCCGCTGCCGGCGCTGCCCAAGTTGCTGGTCATGCTGGGCGTGAGCACGCTGGTGGTGCTGCTGACCGAGACGCGTTTGCTGACGCTGCTTGATTCGTTTCCGGGCGGGATGGTGCTGAGCGTGGTGCTCAGCGTCGCGTGGCTGGTGCTGGTGACCAACGCGATGAACTTTCTGGACAACATGGACGGCCTGACCGCGGGTGTCGCGGCGATTGCCGGGTCGTGCTTCCTGGTCGCGGCGTTGCTGCCGGCTGGGGCTTCGGGCGTGGCCGAGCCGCAGTGGTTCGTCGCGACGTGTCTGGCTCTGCTGGTGGGGTCGTGTATCGGGTTCCTGGTGTTCAATGCGCCGCTGCCGCGGGCGAGCATCTTCATGGGCGACTCGGGCTCGCTGGTGCTGGGCTTTCTGCTGGCGTTCCTGACGATGCGCACGACCTACTACACCGGCGTGCCGTCGGAGGCGGCGGGGGCGGACGCGGCGGCGCGGTGGTACGCGGTGCTGATGCCGATGGTTGTGCTGGCCGTGCCGATGTACGACCTTGTGATGGTCGTGTGGCTGCGTTTGGCGCAGGGGCGCTCGCCCATGGTCGGTGACTTGCAGCACCTTTCGCATCGTCTGCACGACCGCGGCATGAGCAAGCGCCGGAGTGTGCTGGTGATCTGGGGCCTTACGGCCATCACCGCGCTCGGCGGCGTATCGCTGGCGCGGGCCGACAGCGTCGGCGCGATCGTCGTCGGTGTGCAGACGCTGACGACCCTGATCGTGCTCGCGGCGTATGAGTGGACGGTGGATCCCAGGTTCCGCGCGCTGCGTGGTGCCGGGGCCGGCAATTCGGACAGCGCGGCCGCGGCGACGCCGGAGGCTCGGCGATGAGCGCCGCGGGGTCGGATGTGGACACGGGCCTGGCGGGGGATCGGTCGGCGTCGACCGGCGTGCTCATGTTCGCGACCGCGCTGGTGATAGTGCCGATGCTGCTGCGGGCGTCGATCGGGTTTACGGCTATCGCGGGGTGGGACCTTGATCCGTTTGCTGTCGCCGTGCCGAACTCGGCGCTCACGCCCGCGTGGTCCATGGTCTGCGACGCGGTCGCCATGCTCGGGGCGGCGGGCCTGATCTTCGCGACCCGCGGCATCTGGGCCGCGACGCGGAGCGGGCGCACGTCGGCGATCTTCGGCGCGGCGGTCGTGCTCGCGGTGATGGGCGTGGTGTCGTTTCACGGCTGGTTTGGTGCCGCGGCATCGCTCGGGCAGCAACGCATCGGCGCATCGTGGGCATCGGCGTTCGCGTGCGGGCTGGCTGTGCTGCTCGGGGCCCGTGACGGGCGCGTGCGTGCGGTGGTCATGGGCCTGATGCTCGGGTTCCTCGGGTTGTTGGCGGCGCGAGGGGCGATGCAGGTCTTTGTCGAGAACCCCGCGACGCTCGAGTCGTTCCGGCGCAATCGCGAGGCGATCCTCACGGCGAACGGCTGGGCGGCGGACTCGATTTCCGCCAGGCTCTATGAGCGACGCATCAGTGGGTGGGAGGCGACGGCGTGGTTCGGGCTGGGGAACGTGTACGCGTCGCTGAGTGCCGCGGGCGTGTGCTTCGGCGCGGTGCTGACGGTGATGGCCGCGCGGATGCGTGCGATGGGCGGCGACGCGAGCGCACGCGTTGCGCTGGTGGCGGGCCTCGGCGTGCTGCTGATCGCGCTGGCGGGTCTGGTGATGACCAACGCCAAGGGCGGGTACGGCGCGGCGGGGATCGGGCTCTTCGCGGCGGCGGTGCTCGGCGTGCTCGCGAGCATCGCGCAGCGCGGGGGCTGGGCCGCTCGGGCGCGCGTGATGGCGTGGTTGGTCGCGCCCGGCGCGGTGCTCGGTGTGCTGGGCATCGTGGCGCTTCGCGGCATGATGGGCGAGCGACTGGGTGAACTCTCGCTGCTCTTTCGCTGGTGGTACATGCAGGCCGCGGTGCGGGTGTTCGGGCAGTCGCCGGTGCTGGGCGTCGGGCCGGATGGCTTCCGAGATGCGTATGGGTTTGCGAAGAACCCGCTGAACCCGGAGGAGATTTCCAGTCCGCACAGCATGATGTTCGACTGGGGCGCGGGGCTCGGGGTTGCCGGGCTGCTCGCCGGTGTCTGGGTGGTGTGGATGCTCGCGCGAGCGACGAGCTGCGCGGTGGCCGAAGATCTGGCCGGAGATGCGGGCGGCGGGATGGCCAAGGGCATCGCAACGCTGGAGCGTGACGAACGCCGCCGCGATGAGGGCGAGCCTGGGCGCGACAGCGAGCAGGAACTTACCGCGACGCTGGGCAAGGCCGCCGGGCTCATCGCCGCGGCGGTGGTGCTGGCCGGCGCGTACATCGAGCGCGAGGGCACCTCGGCGCCCGCGGCGATGGCGAGGCTGCTCGGACTGGTCGTGTGGGTCGTGCTGGCCTGGACGATTGTGCGGATGTGCAGGGGGTGCGCGAGCGCCGATGGCCGCGCGGCCGCGCGGTCTGTGTCGCTGGCCGTGGCCTCGGCGGGCGTTGCGCTCGTGGCGCACGGGCAGATCGAGGTCACGCCGGGATGGACTCAGTCCGCGGGGTTCTTTGTCATGTTCGTCGCGCTCGCGGCGAGCATGGGCTCGGCACGCGCGGCAGGGAATCGTCGCGACGAGGCGAATTCGCCGCGCGTTGGCCGCTCGGGCATGTTGCCCGCGGCGATCGCGATGTCGCTGCTTGCGGCCGCGGCGGGTCTGGCCTTTGGCGTATCGAGGGTGTTCGTGCAGGAGCGCGAACTGCAGCAGGCCTCCGCGATGGCGCGGACTGTCGGCGAGGCCCGGATGCTCCTGGCCTCGGCCATGAGCGAGCGCGACGCCCGCGCGCGCGACCAGGTGCTCGCGGAACTTGTCGAGATCGTCGGCAGGCCCGACGGTTCGGTGGGGTTTGATCGGCTCGTCGCCGCGGCCGAGTCGCGCGTGCTCGGGCCGACCGCCGAGGCGCTCGAGCGCGCGGCGGACATGGTCGAGTCGTGGGCCGTTCGGCGTGAGGCGAGCAGGGTGCTGCTCCGCTGGGCGATGGACGGCGCAACGCCGCCGCAGCGGCGCGGCGAGTTGCTCGAGCGGGCTCTTCGCGTCGTGGCGCTGCCGAGCGATGAGGCGACGGCGATCGATCGCGTGCCGAAGGTCCGGTGGGGCGGCGTCGCGCTGCGGCTGGGCTGGAGCGCGACCGTTGCGCAGGCCGCGGCGGGCATTCCCGGGCAGGATCGCCGCGCTTGGTTGGCGCGGGCGGAGGGCTGGCTGGTCCGGGCGGGCGAACTGGAGCGGCACTCGCCGGACTTGGCGGCCGAGTTGCTGCGCGTGCGCGAGGAGATCCATCGCTCGAGCGACCCGGCAGGGCCGTCGTACGCCCAGGATCGCCAGCGGCTGCGCGATGCGGCGATCGAGGCACTGCGGCGGGATGACCTGCAACGTCTGGACCCGATGCGTCGGCTGCCGTCGGGCGAGCGGACACGGATCGAGCGGATTGTGGCAGAGCCCTGACGCGTTCCGAACGGAGGGCTTCTGGGGCGGTGCGGGGCGACGATTGCCGGGTGGTTCTCGATCGATGTGGGTGACGGCGGGGCGTGCGGGTGGGGCGGCTTCTTGACCATCCCCCCCCGGTCGCTAACATTCGCCTTCCCTGCGAGCGTGGGGCGTCGCCCGGTTGGCGGACGCTCGGAGCCACGCGGCACGGGGCACCCATGAGCGACGACGCCGACGAGGACGACGAAGGTTCAGACGACGCGATCGCCCGCGACGCGATGGCGACGGCATGAGTCGTCGACCGGGGCGGGGTGGAGCGCACGCCATCGGCGGGCGCGACGAGCACGAAAAGAAACGATCCGGTCGCCACGCGACGGGACGAGGCTCCGGGGGCTCGATACGAGCCCGGCGGAGTCGGCCCCGGCGGTGAATCAAGGGCGAGCATCGATCGGCAAGAAGCAGTTGGAGCAGGGTCCGACACGTTCAATCACCGCAGACACGAACGCTGCATTCACGCACCTGTTTTACGAAGGAAGTACCAATGGCCGCTGATCTGAGTGGAATCCGCAACTTCGGCATTTGTGCGCACATCGACGCCGGCAAGACCACGGTGTCCGAGCGCATCCTCTACTACACCGGCAAGAACTACAAGATGGGCGAGGTGCACGAGGGCACCGCGACCATGGACTTCCTCCCCGAGGAGCAGGAGCGCGGCATCACAATCCAGTCGGCCGCGACGACCTGCCCGTGGGACCGTTCGGGCCGCACGTACAAGCTGAACCTGATCGATACTCCGGGCCACGTGGACTTCACGATCGAAGTCGAGCGTTCGCTGCGCGTGCTCGACGGCGCGGTCGCGGTGTTCGACGGTAAGGAAGGCGTCGAGGCGCAGTCCGAGACCGTCTGGCGTCAGGCCGACCGTTATCGCGTGCCGCGTCTGTGCTTCATCAACAAGATGGACAAGATCGGCGCGAGCTTCGACTTCTCGTTCAAGACGATCAAGACGCGTCTTGGCGCCAACGGCATCGCGATCCAGTATCCGATCGGTCTGGGTCATGAGCACAAGGGCATCATCGACCTGATCCGCCAGCGCGCGTTCCTTTTCGAGGGCGAGAAGGGCGAGACCGTCACCGAGACCGCGATCCCGGCCGACATGGTCGACACGATCAAGCAGTGGCGGCACGAGATGATCGAGAAGGTCGCCGAGCTGGACGACAAGCTCATGGAGAAGTACCTCGCCGGCGAGGAGCCGTCGATCGAGGAGATCGTCGCGGCCCTGCGCAAGGCGACGATCCAGCGCACCGCCTATCCGGTGCTCTGCGGCGCGGCGCTGCGGAACGTCGGCATCCAGGCTCTGCTGGACGCGGTCGTCGACTTCCTGCCCGCCCCGAGCGAGAAGCCCGAGGTCGAGGGCACGCACCCGCGCGACAAGGAGCAGAAGATGTCGCGTCCGCACGATCCGGATGCGCCGTTCGCCGCGCTGGTCTTCAAGGTCGTCGCCGACAAGCACGGCGACCTGACGTACATGCGGATCTACTCGGGCCGTCTGGGCAAGGGCACGCGCTGCGTGAACCCCGGCAACGGCAAGACCGAGCTCGCCTCGCGCATCTTCGAGATGCACGCCAAGGACCGCATCCCGCTGGAAGAGGCCAGCGCGGGCAACATCGTCGCGGTCGTCGGCATCAAGGACTCGTACACCGGCGACACGATCTGCGACGCCGACAAGCCGATCCTGCTCGAGCGCATGCACTTCCCCGAGCCGGTGATCTCGATGTCCATCGAGCCCAAGACGCAGGCCGACCGCCAGAAGCTCGGCGACGCGCTGCTGACCATCCGCCGCGAGGACCCGTCTTTCCGCTCGTTCTACAACGAGGAAACCGGCCAGACCATCATCTCGGGCATGGGCGAGCTGCACCTTGAGATCATCAAGAACAAGCTCACGCGCGACATGAAGATCGGCGTCGAGGTCGGCAAGCCGCAGGTCGCCTATCGCGAGGCCGTCGGCCGCAAGGTCGAGGACGTTCGCGGGCTGTTCAAGAAGCAGACCGGCGGTCGCGGTCAGTTCGGCGATGTGACGATCAACCTCGAGCCGTACACCGCGGCGCAGGCCGCGGCGGACGAGCTGGACTTCACCGACAACATCGCCTTCGAGAACGCGATCGTCGGCGGTTCGGTGCCCAAGGAGTACATCCCCTCCGTCGAGTACGGCGTGCGTCAGACGGCGCTGGCCGGCGTCACGGCGGGCTTCCCGCTGATCAACATCAAGGTGACGCTCACCGACGGCAAGTACCACGCCGTCGACTCGTCGCAGGTCGCCTTCGAGCAGGCCGGCCGCCTGGCCCTCATGGAGGCCGTCGCCAAGGCCCAGCCGATCCTCCTCGAGCCGATCATGAAGGTCGTCGTCACCGTCCCCGAGGACTACTTCGGTGCCGTCACCGGCGACATCTCCTCCCGTCGCGGCATGATCAGCGAGCAGGAGGACCGCGGCGTGGTCAAGCTGGTCACCTGCGAGGTGCCCCTGTCCGAGATGTTCGGTTACACCACCAGCCTGCGGTCGCTGACCCAGGGCCGCGGCTCGAACACGATGGAGTTCCTCGAGTACCGCCCGATGCCGCGCAACCTGCAGGACGAGGTCATCAAGGCCCAGAAGGCCTGATCGGTCCGCAGCACAACCCGTGAACCCGACCGACCCGCGCCCGGCGCGGGTCGGTTGCTTTTTGTCCCGCGCGCTCGGTGCGGATTTGCGTCCGCAAGCGGGCGACGCCTACCCTTGGCCCATGCCTAAGCCAGAGTTTCTCACGGCTCAGTTCATCACCAGCGCGCTGACCATCACCATCGTCATGCACATCCTGCTGGCGATGGCCGGTCTGAGCATCTACTTCGAGCGGAAAATCTCGGCGTGGATGCAGGACCGTTACGGCCCCAACCGCACCGGATTTGATCTCGGCCTGCCCGTGCTCAAGAGCCTTTTCCGGGGCTTTGGCTTCTGGGGCCTTGGTCAGAGTCTGGCCGACGGCATCAAGATGCTCCTGAAGGAGGACTTCACGCCGCGGAACGCCGACAAGGCGCTGTTCATGCTCGCGCCGGCGCTCGCGGTGATTCCGGCGCTGCTGGGCTTTGCGATCATTCCGTGGGGCGGCACGCTGGCGTTCCCCGAACTGACGATCCCCGTGCTGAACTGGACCATCGAGGCGGCGGAGGTCACCGTCGCCGGGGCCAACATCTCCATCGGCATCGTGTACCTGCTGGCGGTGGGGGCCATCAGCATCTACGCCGTCGCCCTCGGCTCGTGGGCGAGCAACAACAAGTACTCGTTCCTGGGCGGCATGCGTGCCGCCAGCCAGATGCTCAGCTACGAAATCCCCATGGGCCTGAGCATCCTGTGCGTGCTGCTCATCACCGGCACGCTGCTTCCGATGGCCATGGTCGATCATCAGTCGCAGCACGGCTGGCTCATCTTCAGCCAGCCCCTGGCCTGCCTCATCTTCGGCATCTGCGTGCTGGCCGAGTGCAACCGCGCTCCGTTCGATAACGCCGAGTGCGAGGCCGAACTGGTCGGCGGTTACCACACCGAGTACTCATCCATGCGTTTCGGCCTGTTCTTCCTGGCCGAGTACACGCACATGGCCACGGGCGCGGCGATCTTTGCCGTGATGTTCCTGGGCGGCTGGCACCTCTCGCCGTTCCCCGGCGTGTTCGAGATCCCCGGCCTGCGTGCCGAGGACACGGGAATCCTCGCGGCGCTGCTGAAGTTCGGCGTGCTCTTCGGCAAGGTTGTGCTGCTGATCTGGCTGATGATGCTCATCCGCTGGACCCTGCCGCGGCTGCGGTTCGACCAAGTCATGCAGGTCGGCTGGCAGGCGGTGATCCCCGCGAGCATGCTCCTGGTGCTGATGAACGCGACGATCGTGTACCTCGGCCGCACGAGCCTTGTCGAGCAGTTGATCGCCAACGTTCTGCTCGGCGCGGCGATGTTCGCGACGGTCCGCATGCTGCCCAAGAGCACCAAGAACAAGCGCATCCGCCTTGCCGGCAGCCGCTTCAGCCCGCTGGAGGGCGAAGTGGCCGTCGCCGGTCCCCAGATCGACCTGGCACGCGAAGACCGGCCGGTCGAAGGCTCCGCCCGGCTGGGTGCTCACTGAGAGACTTGCGGAGGGTCCGCGTCTTCGCGGCGGAGGGGGTGGGGGGCTGCGCTTCGTTGAGACTTCGGCCACTCCGCGGCGTTCTCCCCCTCCGGCTCGCGGACTCGCCACCTCCCCCGATGGGAATCGGGGGAGGAGCGAAGAAGGTCCTCCCCCGGTTCCGACCGGGGGAGGTGCCGCGTCTTCGCGGCGGAGGGGGTGGGGGGCTGCGGGATGCCGAGATCTCGGCCCTTTCGCGGCGTTTTCCCCCTCCGGCTCGCGGCCTCACCACCTCCCCCGATGGGAATCGGGGGAGGAGCGAAGAGGGTGATGCCCGATTACTTCGGTGCCGGCTGCTGCTGCGGTCTGAGTCTGATCGCGTTCAGAGCGATATCTCTCAGCTCGACGGCAAGTGCATCGGGGCTTTGGAGCACCCGTGATGCGGCGACTCTGACCACAGCAAAGTCCCGCTGAGCCATCCAATCGTCGCGGCGCTGATCCTGATGGAGGCGGCTGCGGTGGGCGTAGAGCCCATCGACCTCGACCACAAGCATCGCGTCGTGGCAGAAGAAGTCCGCGATGTACGGGCCGATGGGATGCTGTCTCCGCCATCGAACACCATCGGACTTCTGCCGCCGCAGGCGGGTCCAGAGCAGGATCTCGGGCAGCGACAACGACTGCCGAAGTTCAACGGCTCGTTCCCGAGCAAGTGGTTGAGCTTGGCGATGTCGACGAAGTGCCATGACCTCAGTCTGCCGCGCGGAACTTCGCGGCACAACTGATTCAGCGCTCGGGAAATCATGCCAACAGTGAAGCCGAAAGGTCCTCCCCCGGTTCCGACCGGGGGAGGTGCCGCGTCTTCGCGGCGGAGGGGGTGGGGTGCTGCGCTTCGACGAGATCTCGGCCCCTTCGCGGCGTTTTCCCCCTCCGGCTCGCGGACTCGCCACCTCCCCCGATGGGAATCGGGGGAGGAGCGAAGAGGGTCCTCATCCGGTTCCGACCGGGGGGCAATCTGGGCGGCGAAGCAAAATTTCTCAAGTCTCCGGAACCGGGGTTGGTTGACGGGCGAATAGACGGGGGTAGACTGATAGTGCTCACTGGTTGTGGGCGACACTGCGCGGGAATCGACGGTTGATTCTCCATGCACTGATCCGCGGCGATTGCCGCACTGATCATTGGCCCTATCGGGCCGCCCCCGCGCAGGGGCATCCACAGCCGACAACTTGAGAGGCTCCCACAGGCGATTGGCCGACGTGTGGTCCGGATGTGTCTTGGCGGATTGCCAACGACGTTTCTCGAACCTCATCGTGCGTGCGGATCGACTCTCCTGGGGTCGTCGGGCTGGCCACGGTTTTCCGTGCGGGCTCGGTGGTCTGGAGTCTCAACGGCTGATCCATCAGCACAGTTCCTGTCTCATGCCGCGATCGGGCGCGAATGGTCCCGTTGCAGCATGATGCGAGCGAACGTCCGAGTATCCGCGTGAGCGGGTCCTTGGGGTGCCGGTGCACACTCGGCTCGCGTGTTCTGCCAGCAGTGGCGGACGCCGGGTGTGGGATGTTCAGGAGCGCATGTCCGCTCCCCTACCCACGAGAGAACTTTGGATCAGCAGGTCGAATCGGCTGCCTAGCGATGACCATCGCCAAGATGAACGCAGCATTGCCGCAGTTGGGAGCCGGGGTCGATGGCGACCCGGTCGGATGGATTGTCGGTGAACCCTTGAATCACGAACCGGCGGCGGGATGTTCCCGGCCGCGACAGGTTCTGGAACTTGTTCGGGTAGGCCGTGTTGGCCGCGCACGAACGTTTATCTGGAGTTGGAACGCATGAAGACGAATGTGAATCGGAAGGCTGGCTTCACGCTGATCGAGTTGCTGGTGGTCATCGCGATCATCGCCCTGCTCGTCGGCATCCTGCTGCCCGCCCTGGCCCGCGCTCGCGCCAGCGCCCGTCAGTTGACCTGCTCGACCCGCGTCCGCAACATCGTTCAGGCCTGCGTGACCTGGGCCAACAGCAACAAGGAGCAGTACCCGCTGCCCTCGATCATCGACCGCAACAACACGACGCTGGCGTCCACTGCCACGCCGGCGACAAACCCGTCGCCTGCCAAGGACAACACGGGCAACATCCTGTCCGTGCTGATCTGGAACCAGGCGCTCGTTCCTGAGGTCGTGGTCTCCCCGTCCGAAGTGAACTCCTCGATCCGTCAGGACAACGAGTATCGCTTCCAGCGTCCGCAGGGCATCACCGGCACGCCGAACGACGGCACACAGGCCAACTGGGATCCCCAGTTCTCCGGTACGCCTCAAGATACGGCCCGTCGCACAACGGGCGTTGGAAACACCTCTTACGCCCATATCCCCGCCTTCAATGTCCGCATCAATGAGCGGCTGAGCCGCTGGAGCAACACTTTCGGCTCCAACGAAGCGATCTGGGGTAATCGTGGTCCCGAATTTGCAAACACTCAGAACAGCGGCACCACCATCGCGACTTCGCCGCTGGCCAACAACTCCTCGTGGCAGTTGGCCAATGGCGCGACCGGCGCGACCTCGAACACGCTGCTGATCCACGGCGGTCGCCAGACGTGGGAAGGCAACATCGGCTACAACGACGGCCGCGTGAACTTCGAGAACCGCGCTGATCCGACCGAGATCACCTATCGCCGTGCGGGCGCGACGACCAACGCGACGCTGCCGGACAACTTCTTCGTCAACGAGCTCGACGAGAAGAATCCGCCCGGCACGGGTGTGCTCGCGGGTACCAACAACCTGCTTCTGATGTTCCGCGATGGCCAGAACATCACAGAAACCGCAGCCAATCCCACAATTCTTGGCTGGCGTGACTGAACGCAACCTTAAGCCCTGAAGCGGTTCGTGGATAAAAAACTTCGGACGAGCGGCGAAAGCGTTCGTCCGAATTTCATGGTGGATTGACGCGGCTGGATGTGTTATTGCTTTTGATAGTGTCGACGCTCGTAGGGTAGAAGTCCGAATCACAGAGTTCCTTTGGGAGAGCCTCAATTAGAAACGCGATTAAAGTTGGTCTCGTGACGGCGATGGGTCTTTGGTCCTGTGGAGTTCAGGCTCAGAGCGTCCCGCAGGATCCCAATCCATGCGACGCTCCGTGGGTTCTCTCCGGAGCCCAACAGCGTTGGGTTGTATATCAGAAAGGTGTGGTAAATCAGAGCGGTATCGTTCCGGGTCAGCCCTTTGATGACTTACTCGTTCAGACTCCGCAACTCGCTAGTTTCCAACCAATAGCCCCCCGCAACACGGGTCTCGCGCAGAGCGAATGCGGCCAATACAACTTCAGCGGAATTGTCAACGCCACGTTTCGAGCGGGGTCGCTGCTGTCCGGCGTGTTGGAGGAGCGACCAATCTGCGAGGAGCGGACCATCATCGAAAACGGACCGGGGCCAGAGGATGATGCAACTGGTTTCTTTAGAACTGCGTGCGCTCGTCGGATGTTGTTGGGTATGGATTTCGACATGCTCTTGGCTCGAAATCCAGGGTCAGGATTCTGTGCTTCAGAACGGGGCGGCAATCCCGGATGGGGAGCTAGCGGGCCTTTCTTCGACCGGCATGGACAGTTTACCTTTGACCTAATACTGCCACGAGGGCGTGTTTTTGAGATCCGACACCCCGGCGGCCCCCAATCACCAACTTTCGCTGCCGTCGGTCAGTACGTCATTGACCGCTTGCCGCCTCGTTCGCAGTTCGAGGCCAAATTAATTGTAAAATTTCTGCCGGTCGATGATCAGGACCCGCAGACGGATGACTCCCCCGTTATCATCTACAGTCATACATCAACGGTTCAATCCCAAAGTGCCCCATTGATGGATGTGGCCGTTTCTTTCCCGCTGAACTCAGCCCAAGGCGCATTTGCGTTCAATGGTGTTTTGAACAGAAGCGGAACATTTACTGTTGATGTGACCAGTCGATTGAGCGCCACATCGAGCGTGTTCGACTTCAATATTTCGGGTGGTCTCTATCTCTGGATCGCCGATCAGCCAGCACTTTACGGAATTCCGTCAATTCTGTCACAATTCAACGATCTGCAGTCCGGGATAATTCGCGCGGGTTGCACGAACAGCACTACTATCCCGAGCGTCGGAGTATTGAGCTTTGTAGATCCGGTTCGATCGCCATGGGGCGGAGGAATCTACGGAAATGGGAGGATTGCGGTATCCAGGGACGCGAGTAGGTGGGAATTGATCTCTGGAGCGAATCTTTTGTTTCCTTTTGACGGCGACGTGGATGTCGATCTGCTAACGGTAGAATCGACTGGTTCGGTCGGTCTCATTAGCGATTCTACCTCCCCTTCTCGATGCGCTGAAGTTGAAACTTACCCCACCGAACTTGGTCGGTTGGCCGTACGGGATGTGCCCGACTCGCTGCGTGGTAGTTCGGGTCAGCTGCGGCTGCGAGCTATCACAATTCCGCTGTTCACCGAGCCCTCTACCGGTACCGTTGCACGCATTCCTGAATGGGTGCTCAGTTATCCGATCAACTCGCCAGCAGACATTGCAAACACGGATGGGGTTTATCAGCCTGCTGGTGATGGCGTATTGGATAATGGCGATTTTTCGCTTTTCTTCGCTTCGTTCTTCGCTGATCCGTCCCAGCCCGAGCATCTCTTTGCCGACATTGCAAACGAAGATGGTCAGGCGAAGTTGTGCCCGACGAATGATCAAAGAGATAATACTGTGAGCAATGGCGACTTCACCTTTTTCTTTCAGGAGTTCTTTCGGTTTGGAAACCAGTGATGGCGTAAATGGATTCTATCGACGGCATTACGCACGCGATCAATGTTAATGGAGGTTGGTTCGTGGTTGAGAGGAGCCGCTTGGCTTCAAAATAGTCGAACTCGGTCTATAAGTGTATTGAGCGGGCCTCAGGTTATGGCGGGGTGTCTCCTCTCGGAGAGAATCGGGGTGTCCGTGCGCGCCGGGGAGGGCGCGCCCGGACCACCGGCAAGGGGCGGGGGTGGTCGGGTGGGGGTCATTGGGTGGTGGGTGGGGCAAGGGAGCGACGGCGGCACCGGACGACGAGAGTCCGGGGCCGCCGTCGCTGCATTTGCAGGTGGGGACGTGAACGATCTGGACCGGCGCAGCCGTGGTCTGCCGCCGCGCGTTCCCGCCGCGGCGACCGTAACGATGGCGAGCCCTCTGCCCCTTCGGGGCAGGCGGGAGATTTTCCGATCGATTCCACGGGTTGCGCTCGCTCGAGGACTCGCTCGCTTCACCCGTGGCTACAGCCCGGCGTCCCTTCGGGACGCTTTGGAGGGGAGTGGGGGCGGGGCGGGGCGGGAGTGGGGGCGGGGCGGGGCGGGAGTGGGGGCGGAGGGCCGGATGGGGGGGGGGCGGAGGGCAGACGGCGCAGGGCGGGGCAGTGCGCGGGCGGGGTGTTGGGTCAGATTGCGGGGAGAGGTGTCGTCGTGGCCATCGCTGGCGTTTGCCGGCCCCGGCGGGGCCGCGGGCTGTAGCCATGGGTAAAGCGAGCGAGTCTTCGAGCGAGCGAAACCCGTGGAAGCGGACTCCGTTCATCTCCTTGTTTCTCTGCTTTTCGCCCTGAAGGGGCGAAGGATTGCCGATGCCCGGCACGTACTCCCAACTCCTTCTCCACGTCGTCTTTTCCACCAAGGGTCGCACGCCTTGGATTGACAACGATGTCGCCCAGCGTCTGTATCCGTACATCGGCGGCATCGTCCGGGCCGAGCGGGGCTTGCTGTACGACATCGGCGGCATCGAGGACCACGTGCACTTGTACCTGCGGTGGCGACCAGACGGCTCGATCTCGGAGCTCATGCGCACGGTCAAGGCGCGGTCGACCAAGTGGTTGCGTGAGACGTATCCGAGTCTTGCAGATTTTGCCTGGCAAGAGGGGTACAGCGCGTTCTCCGTCAGCAAGTCACAAGAGCAGGCCGTGAAGAAGTACATCGCGGGGCAGGCCGCGCATCACAAGAAGGAGGACTTCAAGTCGGAGTTGTTGCGGATACTCCGTGCTCATGGGATTGAGTTCGAAGAGCGCTACGCGCTTGATTGACTCGCGCCGTGCATCGGCGGGCCCTCTGCCCCTTCGGGGCAGGCGGGAGATTTCAAGTCTGACTCCACGGGTTGCGCTCGCTCGAGGACTCGCTCGCTTCACCCGTGGCGACAGCCCGGCGTCCCTTCGGGACGCTTTGGAGCGGAGTGGGGGCGGGGCGGGGCGGGAGTGGGGGCGGCGGCGGAGGGAAGGCGTGAGTAACCCTTTGGCCCCGGCGTTCAGCCCAGGCGGAAGAGGCGACAGAAGTTGGCCGACGCGAAGGCCGCGATGTCCTCATCGGGCCAGCGGAACGGGCCGGCGGTGAGGGTGTCGGCGAGGCGATGGAGGTCTCCGGGCAGGTCGATGCCCTCGGGCAGCCGTGCCGCGGAGAAGCCGCCGTCCATATCGCTGCCCAGGCCGACGTGAGCGCGCGAGCCGGTGATCTGGCAGATGTGCTCGACGTGGGCGAGCGTGTCGATCAGGGATGCGCGGCCGTCGGCGGGGGTGAGCAGGCCCGGCTTGAGAAACTTGCTGTAGAGGTTCAGGCCGATGACCCCTCGGCGCTGCGCGATCGCGCGGATCGTCTCGTCGGTCAGGTGCCGCTGGTTGGCCAGATCGCGCATGAGCGAGCGGCAGTTGCTGTGGCTGGCCATCACGCGCGCCTGCGGCGGGAGCGTGTCGAGCAGTTCGGCGCACGCCCGGTCGGAGAGGTGCGAAAGGTCGTGGACCAGTTCCAGCCGCGTGACTTCCGCCGCGAGCGAGCGTCCATCGGCCGTGAGCCCGGTGTCGGCGGGTCCGTTGCAGCCGTTGCCGCTGGCGTATCGCCCCTGATGAAACCACGCCATGCCGACGGCGACGACGCCCTGTCTGGCCCACCATGCCAGTTCTGCGGGCTCGCGGATGCAGTCGGCGTTTTCGATCAGCAGCGCCAGGCGGATCGGCGCGCGGCCGTCGCGCGTGGTGCCCGTGTTGGCCGGCGTGCCCGTGTCGCCCGGCGTGTTGCCCCAAGTGCCCGCGCGGCCCGAGGCGAACCACGATCGGTAGATCTCCAGTTGCACCAGCCCGGCCAGGTGCGCCGTGTGCGCATCGCCACGGCGATAGGCCACGCGCGGGTCGGAGCCGTCGGGCTCGACGAAGATCGTCGCGAGCCCAAGGCCCACGTGGCACGCGCCCGCGGCCCGTGGCCCGGTGTTGCTCAGCGAGGGCAGCGTGACCGCCGCGGGAAGGTCCGGCCCGGTGACATCGTCGGGCCACGCATCCATGTCGCGGCCGCGAGCGGCGAGATAGGCCAGATCAAGATGAGCGTCGAACCAGAAGTGGTGCATGGCGTGGTTCAGCGTACAAGGTCGGAGCGCTCTCCGCGCTGGCGGTCATCGGCCAAGGTGCTCCTTGGCCTTGTAGACGAACAGCACCGCGGCGATCAGGAAGAGCGTCAGCCCGATGCTCATCGACAGCAGCCGCAGCCGTCGGCGCATCGGCGGCTCGGCGGGCTCCTCCGGTGGAACGCGCAGCACGCGGGCGTCGGCGGGAACGGCATCGGTCGGGCCCAGGGGGGTGAGCGTTTTCGGCAGCACGCCGCGGGAACGCACGAAGCCATCGGCGATGTCGGCGCTCGGCGCGACGACGACCAGCGTCACCGGCGTGCCCGTGAGAGGCTCGGTGCCGGCGATCAGGAACCTTGGCTCATCAGAGCCCGCGGCGGGATCAACGGCAGGGGGCGGAGTGTCGGTCACGGTCTGGGCACACGGTCACGGTCTGGGTACAGAGGGACTATGGCGGAGCGTCAACTTCCCGGGCGAGCGCCGAGCGTCACAGCGCGATCGTGGCGATCGGGCCGTCGGCGTCGAACTGCGCATCGGTGCGGTCCCGGACCTCGTCGAGCGTGTGGCCGGGCGCGATCTCGATGATGCGGAAACGCCCGCGGGCCTCATCGAACTCGAAGACCGCAAGATCGGTGATCAGCAGGTTCACGCACGCCTGCCCGGTCAGCGGCAGCGAGCACGAACGCACGAACTTGTAGCCCTTGGGGTTGTCGGGTGTCGCCTTGGCGTTGTGCTCCATGGTGACGACGACGCGCTTGACGCCGGCGACCAGGTCCATCGCGCCGCCCATGCCCTTGACCATCTTGCCGGGGATCATCCAGTTGGCGATGTCGCCGTTCTGGGCCACCTGCATCGCGCCGAGGATGCACATGTCGATGTGCCCGCCGCGGATCATGGCGAACGAATCGCTGGATGAAAAGAAGGCGGCGCCCGCGCGTGCGGTGATGGTCTGCTTGCCGGCGTTGATCAGGTCGGGGTCGACGTGGGCGTCCTCCGGGAACGGGCCGATGCCCAGCAGGCCGTTCTCGGATTGCAGCCAGACATCCATCCCCGGCGGGATGGCGTTGGCGACGAGCGTCGGGATGCCGATGCCGAGATTGACGACGTAGCCGTCGCGGAGTTCGCGGCTGGCGCGGATGGCGAGTTGTTCGCGCGTAAGCATTCCCGAGGATAGCAGGAGCGAGCGACGGCCGGGCGCTGCCGCGACAGGCCCCGGGGGGCCGCCTGGTGCCACTGGCAGGGCCGCTCAGTGCAGGCGCAGGTCGAGCAGTTCCGCCTCGACGCTCGTCCGCCCGGCGTAGTGGTTGAGTTGCGGGCGCACGATCGCATCGAGCCGCTGGCCCGCGGCGAAGAGTTGCCGGCGCTCCCCCCAGCCGCCCGAAGCCCACGCGACGCAGCGCAGGTGCGTCGTCGCGGCGGGGGACCTGAACACGAACGACAGGTGCTGGCCCGTTTGCCCCATGGGCGTCGGGGCCTGCGCGAGGGTGAGGTTCCGAAGGAGCAGCGTCACCGGGGGGTTGCCGCGGCCGGTCGGATCGAGACTCGAGAGACGCTGGACCAGCGCGACGGTGAGTTCATCGAGCCCCGCGTCGGCATCGACGTGGGCCGGGCGGACAAGGTGCCGCGGGGTGATCGACGCGCGGCACGCGTCGGTGAATCGTCGCGTGAAGTCCGCCAGCGCCGGCTCGGGCATGGCCAGTCCCGCGGCCATGTCGTGACCACCAAAGCGATCGAGCAGGTCGGCGCACGTTGCGATCGCCCCGTGAAGGTTGAAGCCGTCGATCGATCGCGCCGAGCCGTGGCAGTGGCCGTCCTTGCGCTGCATGAGGATCGTCGGTCGATGAAAGCGATCGACCAGCCGCGAGCAGACGATCCCGACCACGCCAGGATGCCAGTCCGGGTGGGCCAGCACGATCGCCGGAGTGTCCGGGGTGGTCATGCCCGATTCGATCGCCAGCGCGACCGCCTGCTCGACGATTTTCGACTCCGTTTCGCGGCGAGAGCGGTTCTGCAGTTCCAGGAACCGGGCGATTTCCGATGCGCGCTCGGGGCTGGCGGTGGTGAAGAGCTCGACGGCGTCGCGTGCGTGGCTCATCCGTCCGACGGCGTTGAGCCGCGGCGCGAGCTTGAAGCCCACATCGAACGCGTTGACCTTGTCGCTCTCGAGCGACGCCGCCTGCACCAGCGCCCGCAGCCCGATCAGCGGCGAGGACTTCATGCGCTCAAGGCCGAAGCGCGTCAGCACGCGGTTCTCGCCCAGCAGCGGGGCGACGTCCGCGATCGTCCCCAGCGCCACCAGCGGCAGCAACTCGACGAGCAAAGCCCGCAGCGCCGGGGCGACCCGGGGCGAGCCTGCATCCAGCGTCGCGATGCGCCAGGCGAGCTTGAACGCGACCCCCGCGCCGCACAAGTCGGCGAACGGATACGCCGAGTCCGGCCGCCGCGGATGCACGACGGCAAAGGCCTCCGGCAGATCGGCGAGCGACGCGGGCGGGTTGTGATGGTCGGTGATGATCAGGTCGACATGGCGCGCTCGCGCGGCCCGCGCCGGCTCGATCGCCGACACGCCGCAGTCGACCGACACGATGACGCGTGCACCGTTGTCGGCCAGCTCCTCGATCGCGGCGGAGTTCAGCCCATAGCCCTCGTCCAGACGGTGGGGGACATAGGTGCGGATGTCGGCGTTCGGCGCGATGGCCAGAAACGTGTGATACAGCACCGCCGTCGCGGTGATGCCGTCGACGTCGTAGTCGCCATAAATCGCGATCGGCTCGCCGCCGCGCAGCGCCAGCAGCAGCCGCCCCGCGGCCTTGTCCAGGTCCGGAATCGATGCCGGATCGTGCAGGTCGGTGAGTTTGGGCGTCAGGAACCGCTCGCGCTCCGGGCCATCGGCCAGCCCGCGCGACAGAAGAATGCGCGAGAGCAGGTCCGGTCGCCCGCCGGAGGAACTCGACCCCGGCGCCGAAGCCGGGATGGGCAGCGATCGCCACACCCACCGGCGCGTCATGCCCATCGCGATGTCACCGGCCGCGGCCGGGATCGCGGCGGGCCCCGTCGGCGCGATGGCGATGACGGGTTGGCGGGTGGAGGCGAGGCTCATGGGGGTGCTCCGAGCGTACGTTGGCCCGGCCTGGCACGGCGACCATCCACGCCGCGGCGGCTCGCCGGCTCGCCATCCGAAGCCCGGGCGGGTTTCCTACGCTGGACGCGGCAACGCCGGAACACCTCGCCCGGCCGCCGGACAGACCACAGGAGTCGACGCATGGTCAAGCTCAATCGCATCTACACCAAGACGGGCGACACCGGCTCCACCGGCCTTGGCGACGGACGGCGCGTCCCGAAGGATCACCTTCGCGTCGAGGCCTACGGCACCGTCGACGAGGCCAACGCGGCCATGGGACTGTGCGTCACGCTCTGCGAGCAGGCGGCGCCCGGTTCGGCCACCGCCCGCATCGGCGACATGCTCCGCAGCATTCAGCACGATCTGTTCGATGTCGGCGCCGACCTGTGCTGTCCTCCGGAGAAGGGCGAGAAGCCCGGCGAGCGCCTGCGCGTGCTGGCCAAGCAGACCGAGCGTCTCGAGAAGGCCATCGATCAGTACAACGATGACCTCTCGCCGCTGAACTCGTTCGTCCTCCCCGGCGGCAGCCCGCTGGCGGCCCAGTTGCACCTTGCCCGCACGATCGTTCGGCGCGCCGAGCGCTGCTGCGTTTCGCTGCACGCGGAAGAAGAGGCCACGACCAACCCCGAAACGATCCGCTACCTCAACCGCCTGAGCGACCTGCTCTTCGTGCTCTCGCGCGTCTGCAACGACAACGGCAAGGGCGATGTGCTCTGGGTTCCGGGGCAGAACAGGCCGCAAGCCGATCGCTGAACCGACCGTCGCGGAGATCGCTCGAGCGGACATGGAACGGACGCTTCCAACGCCGGACTTTCTCAATGAACTGGCTCGCGCCCGCAAGGCGGTCCTGCGCGAGCGGCTCCTGTGGTGGGTCGCGGTGGTCGCTGGCCTGACTGTTCTTTTCACCTTCGCGCGCATCTGGAAGGAACTGGTCCAGCCCATCGTCCGCGTTCTCCGCGGCCGCGCGGCCGAGTGGCAGGCCGACCAGATCGCACTCATCGTCCCCGACCTGCTGAAGGTCTCGGCCTTCGGCACGTTCGCATGGCTGCTCTGGCGCGGCGGCACCAGGGCCCGCGATCTCATCGCCCGCAGCGAGGAGAACGCCTATTGGCTCCTGGTCAGCGTCAGCGCGGCCTGCATGCTGCTCATGTCCGTCATCAGCGTGCTCGTCGGCTCCGGCGAGCGCACGCTGAACGCGAACTTCGGCCCCATCGAAACCGTCTTTGTCATGCACCTGTCCGCGTCGCTGCTCCTGGGCTGGACCGCGCGCGATGCGCTCCGCCCGTGCGCGGGGTTGCTGGCCCTGAACATCGGCGTCATGGCGCTTCTCGGTCTGCGTGAGGATGGCTTCTGGCAGATGGTCCAGTCCGCGCTCATCGGCGCGGTCGGCGGCGCGGTCTTCCTGCCGGGAATCGCCGCGGCGTTCTGGATGACGCGTCGCTTCGAGGAGGCCTTCCGCGCCCGCTACTTCGAGAGCCGCTACGGCCAGGTCCGCCAGGAACTCGTCGACGCTCGCAAACTCCACGAGGCGCTCTTCCCTCAGCCCGGACGCGCCGGCTCCGCATGGTTCGAGTACACCTACGAGCCCATGCGCCAGATCGGCGGCGACTACCTCTACGCCCGCTTTGTCACAACCAGCGCCGCGCAGGGTTCCGCGGGCGAACCCGATGACCCCGCCGTCAACCGGCCGCTCCACGTTCTGGTGCTCGATGTCACGGGTCACGGCATCGCCGCGGCCATCACCGTCAACCGGATCTTCGGCGAGGTCGAACGTCTCTTTGCCGAAACGCCCGATGCGCCCCCGGGCCAGGTTCTCTCGTTGCTCAACCGTTACGTCTACCTGACGCTGGCCAATCACGGGCTCTTCCTCACCGCCATGTGCGTCCGCGTCGACGCCGCTCGCGGTCAGGTGGCGTACGCCTCCGGCGGCCACCCGCCCGCGTTCATCCGCCGAAGCGACGGGCGCGTCGAACGTCTCGACGCCACCACCGTCATGCTGGGCATCTTCCGCGATGGCGAATTCGCCAGCGGCGAAGTCACCCTCCCCATGAACCCCGGCGATGTGCTGCTCGCCTACACCGATGGAGCGCTCGAGGCCACGAGCGAAGACGGCGAGGCCTTCGGGCTCGACCGAATCGCCGCGTTCGTGTCCCAGCCCGGCCGCGGCCCGGGCGAGGCCTTTTCCCCCGACGGCAGCCCCGAGCCGGGCGCGTGGTGCAAGGGCTTGCTGCGCGCCGTCGCCGCATACCGGCACGGCCCCGCGCGCGACGACACACTGGTGATCGAAGTCGGCATCGAGCGCGAACGAGCCCATCACGCAACCAACGCACGCGCCGGGCAGACCGAGCAGCCCGCCTGAGCGCGAACACGCCGGATCGAGCGACGTTCGCTCACTCAACCAGTTGCATGGTGAGAAGCGACTTACGCCTCGTGTTCGTCGCGCTGATCCGGCGACGCGAGCATCCCCGCCAGGCGGTCATCACGCACATCTTCGGGCCGCGGCATGTGCAATGCCCCGCACGTCGGGCAAACGCAGCCATGCGGACCGAGCGTCTGGCCCGTCAGGTCCTGCCCGCACGAAAGGCACATCGGCCGCGTCAAGCGGTCGGCGACCTTGTTTACACTCACGACCACCGCGGCGACCGCCACGCCGACCACAGGCAGCCACGCCAGCGCCGAAAAGGCCACCACCGCCCACGCCGCGCCCGCGATGACAAGGGTGAAAATCGCCGCCCGAACGCGCACGCGGCTCAGCCACGCTCGCGCGGTGTCGATGTTCAGGTTCGCGTTGCTCTGCTTGCTCATGGTCCTGTTGCTCAATCCTTCCGTTGAACCGGTCCGATGGTAGCGTCCGCCACCCGCACCGGCGAGGACCACGCCGATGCCCCGGGGCCGGCCCGAGCGACGAAGAACGTCGGCACCAGATTGTGTCGTCGCGGATACTCCGCCCGCACCAGCGACACGACACCCTCCACCGCGCCGGGCATCATCAGCGCGATCACGCTCCCGCCAAAGCCCGCGCCGGACATCCGCGCGCCGTACACCCCCTCCACGCGCCGGCAGAGTTCCACGATCGTGTCCAGTTCCGCGCAGGAAACCCTCGCCAGCGTCCGAAGCGACTCGTGCGACGCGTTGAGAATCCCGCCAAGCCGCTGGAGTCGGGAGCGCACAAGTTCCGGCGCGAGCGTTGTCATGTCCGCGAGCAGTTCGCTCGCCATCGCCACGCGGCGGTTCTCCATCACCACGTGCTTGGCGTATCGGAACTCCTCGTCGGTCAGTTCCGGCTCCTTGTACTCGAGCATCCCCAGATCGACCTCGCGAAGGCTCGCGATCCCCAGCGACAACACCGCCGCGGCGCACGCCGCCCGGCGCCGCGCGTATTCGCCCGTGTGCAGCTCGTGCGGCTTTCCGCTGTTGATCACGAGGATCGCCGCGTGCTCCGGCCCCGGCATGGGCGTGTACGCGCACGTAGCATCGGCACAGTCCAGCATCATCGCGCTGCCCGCGCGGGCCATGACCGACGCGAACTGGTCCAGCACGCCGCACGGCACGCCCACGATCTCGTTCTCGGTGCGCTGCGCAAGCGACACCACTTCCCGCGGCGCGAGCTCCGCTCCGCTGAGCCGAGCAAAGGCCATCAGGCTCGCGACCTCCAACGCCGCCGATGACGACACGCCCCCGCCACGCGGCACGTCGCTCGCGATGCTCATCCGCAGCGCGGGCATCGTGTCGGCGCGCGCGCCGGTTGCGCCGCCCGCGCCGAGGCCGCCAGAACGCGACGAAACATGCTCGTGCGCCAGAGCGATCGGGCCTAGCGCGTACCGCGCCCAGCGCTGGTGCAGCCGCGAGAGCACGCCCGGGTCCAGAGCCTGTTCCGCCGGCAGCGACAACCGCTCGCCAAGATCCGCCGCGACCACTCGGCTGGTTCCGTCGCGCGTCTCCCGACCGATCGCCACGACGCACGACTGCGCAATGGCCATCGGCAACGCCAGCCCGCCGGTGTAGTCCGTGTGCTCGCCCACGATGTTCACACGCCCGGGCGCGACGCCCACCGCCTCCGGCTCGACGCCGAACTCCGCCCGATACGACGCATCGGCCCGGCGCAGCGCCTCGCCGCACTCGGCGGGCAGAGATTGTCCGATCGAGTTCATCACGGCACGCCTCCGGCAGAACCACCCGCGCCCACACCCGCGCCCGCGGCCGACGCCGCCTGCACACCCGAGTGCAGCGCCGTCCCCAGAACCATCACAAGGTACAACGCGACGTGAAACGCGGCAAGCACGTTCGTGTCCGCGACCGATCTCCGGAACAGCGCCAGCAGCAAAAGCCAGTACGCCCCAAGGGCCAGAATCGCCCTGAGCCCGAGAACCACCGCCGCGAGCGACGCCCCGCGGTCCACGGGCATGCTCATCACGCACACGCACGCCGAAACCGCGACCAGCATTCTCGCCGCGGCCAGTTCCACGCCGCCCACGCGCCGCCGGAGGAACATCGCCGCCAGCAGCACCGCGACCATCCCCGTTCCGGTGTGCACCGCGATGTCGAACAGCGTCACGAGCACCCGCCCCGCGCGCAGCACCCACGATGCGCCCTCGCCCGCAACCGGCCCCGGCTGCGTCGCCGCGAGAATCATCGCGATCAGCGAGAGCGTCACACCGACGATCACCAGCACCCGCGGCCCGGGAAACGCCGGCGTGCTGATCACGCCCGAATCAGTCGACGCCGCCGCGTCCGTGTTGTCGCCCTGTGGGTGCGCCGCCGCCCGCGCTGCCGAACTCGTCTGCGCCGGCGCTCCCGTCGTCACCGGCGCGCTCGCCCGCGCCACCGGCGCCGCCCGAGGCTCAAGGTCGTACGGCAACGCCTCGTTCGATGCCGGCACCTGCGGCTCCGGTCCTTGCATCTCCGGCTTGTTGCTCTCAATGCTCACGCTGTGGCTCCGGTCTGAGCAACTCGGGAACGGGGGGTCCGAGGGTTCTCGCTCGCGCAGCGTTGCCTAGCCCCGCCGCGGGTCGGGCAGCGCATGACGCAGGAAAAACTCCATCAACTCGTGCCCATGGGCGATGTGCAGGTCGCTCGCCGCGGCCTCCGCCTCCGAGTACGCCGTCGCCGGCCGCGGAGCAGCGAATCCCTGCCCTGCGAGCAGAACGGGCACCGGCGTCGCATCGTGCTTCCGCGTGCTCACCAGCGTGTAGTGATCGGGCAGAATCATCAGCCGCCACCCGGCATCCGCACCGGCGTTCGCACCCGTGCCGCGTCCGACCCGGGGCGAGAGCGAGCGCAACTTCGCCACGATCGGCGCGACCACCTCGCGATCGATCGCCTCGATCCCCGCGACTTTCGTCCGCCAGTCGCCCTGGTGCGATGACTCGTCGGGCGACTCGACATGGCAGCACACGATGTCGTACCGATCGATCGCGTCGCACGCCCACCGTCCCTGGGTCGCGTAGTCGTTGTCGTGGTAACTCGTCATCCCCGGCGGCTCGAGCCGATCCCACCCGATCAGCGCCGCGATCCCGCGCAGCAGATCCACCGGCGTGAGCATCGCCCCGCGCAGCCCGAAACGCGACTCGAAACTGGGCATGTCCGGCTTGGTCCCCTGACCCCAGATCCACGCCATGTTCGCCTCGCGCAGCCCCTTGGCCCGCCGCGTTACGTTCACCGCATGCCCCGGAAGAAACTCCCGCGCGCTGAGCATCAACTCCCGCAGAAACTCCGCCGCCTCGGCATCGCCGCGATCATCACGGGCCGCCCGCGGCAGGTGCGCCGCCCACGGCTGCCGCGGCACCTCGTGCGGCGGGGTGCACACCACACCGTCAAACCGCCGGCCGCTCGCATCCACAAGAATCGATCGATAACTCACCCCGTGCCGAAGCGTCAGACGCTCCGCCAGTTCCGGCACGTCCCGACGCCAGTGCGCCAGCAGATCGGGCACGATCGCCGCCGCCTCCGCATCGCTGATCGCCCCGGCGGAGTGGTCGAGCATCAGCCCCGAGTCCGGCGAGCCCGCATCATCCGGCCCGACGGTCACAAGATTGAGCCGGAAGATCCAGTCGCTCGCCCCCGCCTGCACGCCGCTCGCCGCCGCCTCCAGCGGCGCTCGCCCCGTGTGATACCTCACCGGGTCGTACCCCAGCAGGCACATCGTGCACACGTCCGACCCCGCCGCCCAGCCCGCGGGCGTCGTGCGCGCAGTCGCCAGCCGCCCCGATCGCGCCAGACCATCCATCGTCGGCGTCGCCGCCGCTTGCAGCGGCGTCTTGCCGCCCAACTCGGCGATCGGCAGGTCCCCCGCACCATCCGCGATGACGATCACGTACTTCAAGCCAAAAGCATACCGCGCCCGTCGCACGCCGTGCCGCCCGGCTCTCGCGCTGCCGCCGCGGCACTTACGGCCCAGAGGCGTGCTTCGCACCCACCCCCAACCCCTGACCGATCACAACACCGACACATGCTCGAGGCCTCAGTGCGCGCGCCCGATCGCCTCGACCACCCGGGCAAACGCTTCCAGGTCTGACTTGGACACCCCCTCGATCCTCGCGCCCATGGCCCGCTCGATGAGCCCGCGCCCCGCACCGAGCACCTCGCGACCCTTCGGCGTGATCGTCAGGCGGAACCGTCGAAGATCCCCGCGTACCGCGTCGCGCCGCAGCAGTTCCCGCTCCTCGGCTCGCTTGACCAGCGCGGTGATCGTCGGCCGCGGCACCGCCAGCGCCCGCGCCAGTGCCGAGGGCTGATCGTGAGTACCCAGAAGGCTCAACAGAAACAGCGTTTTGTGATCCAGCCCGAGTCTGGTCAGCCCCGGCTCGACCGACGCGAGCATCCCGGTCAGCCCGGCGATGTTGGCCAGCAGCAGCGACCACGCATCGACGCGGGCGTTCTCGGACGACGAGCCGGTGCCGAGACTCACCCCCGATCCACGACGCGACACCGCCCGGGCCTGCTTGTTTGCCATGGAGATAGTTCCAGTATAAACTATTCTATCGTGAACTGTTTCGACCGAGCAACCCTTCCGGGAGCCTCCGCATGAAGCCCAAGACTGTACTCATCACCGGTTCATCCACGGGCATCGGGCGAGCCGCCGCGCTGGCCTTCGCCGCTCGCGGCTGGAACGTCGCCGCGTCCATGCGAACTCCGAACGCCGCGTCATTCGGCGACGCGCCCGCCAGCGCCAACATCTTCACCCCCAGGCTGGATGTCACCGACCCCGGCTCCATCCATCTGGCCATCGATCAGACACTCGAGCGCTTCGGCACCATCGATGCCCTGGTCAACAACGCCGGCTACATGCTCATGGGGCCGCTCGAGGCCTGGCGCGAAGGTGAGCTCGAGGCCCAGTTCAGCACCAACGTCTTCGGCCTCGTCGCCGTCACACGCGCCGTGCTGCCCATCATGCGCAAAGCCGGCGGCGGCAACATCGTCAACGTCTCATCCATCGGCGG
>ERZ1066130.121-NODE-121-length-43726-cov-10.745598_pt1 | contig 43726 bp, 34 predicted proteins | sample MGYA00382777_ERZ1066130 | MGnify/ENA primary metagenome ERZ1066130 (study PRJEB33369, sample SAMEA5778360) | biofilm metagenome | biome: Industrial cooling water; feature: Water cooling tower basin; material: Biofilm | place: United Arab Emirates | collected...
GCCGAGGGAGGTTCTCGCGTGAGCACGGGGCACGAGATCCTGTTCCCGAGGCTGCCGTATGACATGTCGCCGCGGGTGGGGCTCGCCCGCGGGGACATCTCGCTGCAGCAGTTCGTACACCAGGCGACACGTTCGAAGGACGCGGGCCGACGGAGCGCGATGCACGAGGCGTTCGGCGAGCGTGCGGACGACCTTCGCCGCCTGGCCGGGCAGATCAAGCAGCACACGCTTGACCACCTCGACCACTACCTCGCGATGTGGATCGAAAGGGCACAGGCCGCCGGAACGACGGTGCACGTTGCGGAGTCGGCGGAAGAGGCGAATGAAATCTGCCTTTCGATCGCCCGGCGGGCGGGGTGCACGTCGTGCGTCAAGAGCAAATCGATGGTGACGGAGGAAACCGGTCTGCTGGCGAAGTTGGCCCAGGCGGGGATCCCCACGCTCGAGACGGATCTGGGGGAGTTCATCGTCCAACTGGACGGCGACGCCCCGAGCCACATCGTGACGCCCATGATCCACAAGGACCGGCGGAGCGTGGCGCGGGCGTTCGTGCGAGAGCTGTCTTCGGCGTACACGGAAGATCCTCGGGCGCTGACGATGATCGCGCGGGAGCACATGCGGGCGTCCTTCCGTCGGGCGGACCTCGGGGTGACCGGAGCGAACTTCCTGCTGGCGGAGTCGGGCGGACTTGTGCTGTGCACGAACGAGGGGAACGCGGACCTGACCGTGGCGTGCCCGCGGGTTCACGTCGCGATGGTGGGGATCGAGAAGGTGATCCCGAGCGTGCGCGAGCTGCCGCTGTTCCTGAAGCTGCTGGCGCGCAGCGCGACGGCCCAGCCCATCACGGTGTACACGACGATCCTGACAGGCGGCCGGCGCACCGGAGAAGACGGCCCGGAGGAATCGCACGTCATCCTCGTGGACGCCGGGCGGACCAGGCTGCTGCGAGAGGAAGCGAGGGAGCTGTTGCGGTGCATCCGGTGCGGCGCGTGCCTCAACGCGTGCCCGGTCTATCGCAAGGCGGGCGGCGGGCACGCGTACGGCGCGGTGTACTCCGGCCCGATCGGCGCGGTGCTGACGCCCGAACTGCGCGGGCTCATGAACTACGCGGACCTGCCCCACGCCAGCAGTTTGTGCGGGGCGTGCTTCGAGGCGTGCCCGGTGGCGATTGACATCCCCCACCATCTGCTGCGGCTGCGGGCGGCCCTCAAGGACGCGGGAGCGCCGACCTTTGGCGAACGGGCGGTGATGCGGCTTTGGGGTTGGGTCCTGCGGTCGCCCCGGCGGTATCGCCTGATCGCACGGCTTGCCGGCTGGGTGTTGCGACGGCTCGCCGATGGGAGCGACGAGGATGGGCGGCTCTGGCTTCGCAACGCACCGGGACCCGCCGCTGGTTGGACGCGGGACCGTGATCTGCCCGCGCCCGCCGAACAGAGCTTCCGCGACCTGTGGGCGCTGGAGGAATCACGGTGAATGACCCGGCCGCCCGGTTGCTTGCTCGGATCCGCGCGGAGCTCGGCCACCGCGAGGGCTCGGCGCCGCCGGGCAGACCTCCTTTGGTCGAGGCGTGTCGGCGTGTGGTCCCGGGCGTCGACTGCGTGCCGACGTTTGTGGAGCAGGCACAGCGAGCGGGGTTCGCGGTTCGCCTCGCGAGGAGGGAACAGGTCGCGGAAAGTCTGGCGGAGGAGATCCGTGCGGCCCGTGCGCGGAGCGTGGTGCTGGCGGGGGACGCGATCACGCGGCCGATTCTCGAAGACGCCGCGGCCCGGGCAGAGGTCAGGATCGTGAGCCGGGGGTGCGTGGACGACACGTTCGGTGCGGACGCGGCATTGACGGACGTCGCGGGGGCGGTCGCGGAGACAGGGTCGCTGGTGTACAGATCGTCGGGGACACACGGGCGCGGGGAGCCGTTCGTCCCGGGGTCGCACGTGGTTTTGGTGCCGGCGAGCCGGGTCAAGCCCGACCTGCTGGACGTGGATCTCGGACCTTCGCCCGCCGGGACCGCGGTGCATCTGATCAGCGGCCCGAGCAAGACGGCGGACATCGAGGGCATTTTGGTGACGGGCGTGCACGGGCCGGGGGTCGTTCGGGTAGTGGTGTGGATGGACGTGGATGACGCACGCGGGTGACCAAATCGGACCTCAATGGGCATATGCTGGGCGATATGTCAAACGCCAGCGCGACGTCGTTCCCGAGCAAGCCCTCGCCGATCACCATGTCCGGCGGTCAGTTGAAGGTCCCGGACTGCCCGATCATCCCGTTCATTGAAGGTGACGGCACAGGGCCGGACATCTGGCGGGCGTCGGTGCGTGTGATGGACGCGGCGGTTGCGAAGTCCTCGGGCGGGAAGCGGAAGATCTCGTGGATGGAGGTCTTCGCGGGGGAGAAGGCGTTCAACCAGTTCAACGACTGGCTGCCTCAGGCGACGATCGACGCGTTCAAGACGTATCTGGTGGGGATCAAGGGGCCGCTGACCACGCCCGTGGGCGGCGGGATCCGCTCGCTGAACGTGGCGTTGCGGCAGATGCTGGATTTGTACGTGTGTCTTCGTCCGGTGCGCTGGTTCAAGGGCGTGCCCAGCCCCGTGAAGCGGCCCCAAGACTGCGACATGGTGATCTTCCGCGAGAACACGGAGGACATCTACGCGGGGATCGAGATGGCGGCGGGGTCGCCCGAATCGATGAAGGTGCTGGAGTTCCTCGCCAAGGAATTCCCGAAGGAGTTCAAGAAGGTTCGATTCGGTTCGAAGGAAGCCGGGGATCAGTGGCAGCAGGCGCTGCAGGCGATCGGCGCGCCGGCCCGGGATAACCCGGTGCAGGTGGGCATCGGCTTCAAGCCCGTGTCGTACCTCGGGTCGGAGCGGCTGGTTCACTCGGCGATCGGGTACGCGCTCAAGAACAAGCGTCGCTCGGTCACGATCGTGCACAAGGGGAACATCATGAAGTTCACCGAGGGCGCGTTCAAGGACTGGGGGTACAAGGTCGCGCAGCAGTTCTACCGCGAGCAGATCGTGACGGAACGCGAGTCCTGGATCCTGGGCAACCTGGAGGCCAATCCCGGGCTGTCCGCCGAAGCCAACGCGAAGATGATCGACCCGGGCTTTGACATGATGACCCCGGACCAGAAGGGGAAGATCGTCAAGGAAGTCGAGACGACGCTCGCGGCGATCGGAAAGACGCACGGGAACGGGCAGTGGAAGTCCAAGCTGCTCATCAAGGACTCGATCGCCGACATCACCCTTCAGCAGGTGCTGACGCGCCCGCGCGACTTTGACGTGCTGGCGACGATGAACCTCAACGGGGATTACCTCTCGGACGCCCTGGCGGCCCAGGTCGGCGGCATCGGGATCGCCCCGGGCGCAAACATCAACTACGTCTCGGGTCATGCGATCTTCGAGGCGACGCACGGCACCGCGCCCAAGTACGCGAACCTCGACCAGGTGAACCCCGGCTCGGTGATCCTCTCCGGAGAGATGATGCTGCGGTACATGGGCTGGACCGATGCGGCGGACCTGATCATCAAGGGCATGGACGGAGCGATCACCGCGAAGACGGTCACCTACGACTTCGAGCGCCTCATGAAGGCCGAGGGCGACACGCAGGTCAAGAAGGTCAAGTGCTCCGAGTTCGCCGACGCGGTGATCTCGCACATGTAACGGCAAGGGGTGGAGGTCGGGCGTCCCTTGCCCGACCAACAATCGGCATGCCTGTCCGAGCCGCAAGCCCCGCCGACGTTCCCGAGATTCTCCCTCTCGTGCGGGAGCTGTGCGACCTGCATGCGAGGCGGGACCCGGAGCGATTCCAGGTCCGAGCGGACATTCTCGACCGGTACGCCCAGTGGCTCCCCGCGCGGGCCGAGGACCCCAGGAGCGTGCTGCTGGTTGCGACGGAAGACACCGACGCGCGGATCGTCGGATTCACGGTCGGCACGGTCGAGCCCGAGGTTCCGATCTTCTGGATCCCCGAGTGCGGTTGGATTCATGATCTCTACGTGCTTCCTTCGCATCGATCCCGCGGGCATGCCACCGCCCTTGTTCGGTCGGCGGTTGATCGCTTCAAAGCCATGGGTGTCGCGCAGATCCGTCTGCACACGGGGGCGTTCAACGATGACGCCCGGGCGTTCTTTGCTCGTCTGGGGTTCCGAACCAGCGTGATCGAGATGCTGCACACTCTGACACCTCCGCAACCCGAGATCCCCGACACCCGGTAAACCACGCGGCTTCCGCCATGGCCATGTCAACCACCGAGCCGAACCTGACGACACTGACTCCGTTCGCACGACTGCCGCTCACGCCGGGGCCCAACGGGATCATCGTGAATCCGGTGATCGAGTTCGATCCGCTTTCTCGCGCGGTGACGGTTCTTTCGTGGTCGGACATCCCCACGCCATGGTGGGTCCTCCGCGCCCCGGACTTGCTGGCCGGGGCTGGTTTGCTCTTGAGCGTGCTCTTTGTGGCGCAATGCCGGCGGCTTGTCCGCGGCGTGCGCAATCGGGGAACCCTTCGGTGCCCGACGTGCGAGTACGACCTCTCGCCGCCCCCCGTTGGCACGCCTCCTGCCAGGTGCCCCGAGTGCGGGCGATCCACGGCGGCCGCCCGGCCGGGTCGACCCGTCGCGCGAACGGCGTGGATCGCCGGGGCGACCGCCCTGGCCGTCGCGGCGTGCGTGATCGCGGCGTCCTCGTTCCTTCGCGCGGGGACAGCGGGCACCGCCTGGCCTCATGCGCATGTTCGCACGTTGCTGCCGTGGTGGCCTGTTTCGAGGCCGAGCGAGCCCCCGCCGGCGCCCACGCTCTCGTGGCTTGTGCTGAGCCCCGGATCGATCTGGAGAACGCTCACCCAAGATGCCTCGGCCGCGTTCCGGATGGGCGCGAGCGCTTCGCCGACCGCGGCCTGGTTGCATTGTGCGGAATCCAACCAGTGGCGCAACGATCTTCACCTGCTGGACCTGACCACGGGAGCCCGCCGCGTCGTCTCTGTAGGGCAACTCTCGGTCGAGGGGTTCGCCTCCCTCTCGGGATTCACTTGGGACTACTCCGCCGCGGTCGTCGCGACGGTGGCGCGGGTCGAGCCCGACGCCACCAACAGCGAGGTTGGCGTGCGAATCTCGACCGTGTCGCTTGTCGACGACTCGGTCCGCCTGCGCGGGGTCGGCGCCACGGCCGCCTGGTCGCTCGGAGCGAACTCATGGCGTATTCCCCGAGTGGTCGCCGGCGTCAGCCCGGACGGATCAGACTGGAGGCTGCTGACCCTGGAAGGGCCGGACGCCGGCACGCTCGTTCTGCCCGAGGCGGGCGGGCTGACGCGCCGACCGGTCAGCGGGATTGCGGGGGGTGTCGGGGCGCTCATGAGTCTGCGGACGGTCACGCTGCGTCCCGACGGATCGCTCGAGTTGGACAACGGCCTGAGCATCTCCGCGACGGGGGTGGGTACTGCGGGGCCCGTGAGCTCCACGGGTGACTGGCAGACTGAGATCGCCGCCCAGGGGATCATGCTCACGCAAGGCGGACTCAGAGTGGGGATCGTCGGCGCACCCGCGGGGAGTGCCTCGGCCATCACGGGGGCGACGGTGTCGCCCGACGGGCGATGGGCCGCGGTCTCGATCATCCGAACGCCGGGCGGCGTGGGAACCTCCAGCGGCGAGGTCTTGATCTTTGACCTCCACTCCGCTCGCGGAACGACAACGGGGCCCACGGAGAATGCTCCGCAGGCCCCGTGAGACGTCACTTCGATCATCGATCAGCGGTCACCACCGCCACCGCCCCCACCACCACCGCCGCCGCCGGGCCGTTGACCACGACGCGGGCGTTCGCCTTCACCGGGTGCTCCTCCGGGTTGGCCGCCGGGTTGGCCACCGGGGCCGCCGCGTCCACCGCCGCGGATCGCCGGCTCGATGGTCTTCATCTGCTCTTCGGTGAGGATGCCCTTGAGTCTGTCGAGGAACTTGGTCCTCGCGCTCTCCATCTCCTGACGGGCCTTCTCCCTCGCCTGACGGGCGGCCTCTTCATCCGCCGGGGGCTCGCCGCGGTTGCGGCGCTGGTTCGCCCCCGACGCGACGAACTCTTCGGCGGCCTCGATCGCGGACTGCTGCTTGTCGGCGTCGAGCTTGAGCCCGATGATCGCGCTCGACAAGCCATCCCATTGGCGGTTGAACGACCCCAGCGATGTGAGCACGCTGTCGCGCTGGCTGCCCGAGAGCGAACCGGGAATCGCCTTCGAGAACTTCTCGCGCTCCTTGGTGTTCACCTCTTCCATCAGACGGGCCATTTCGCCGGCGTTACCGCGGCGACCCTGCTCGGGCGGGTTGTCGCCCTGCTGCTGCTCGCGAACGCGGTTCATCGCCTCTTCCCGCGCCTTGCTCAACGCTTCGGCGTGGCTCTTGCGGGCCTCGACATAGGCCTGAGTCACTTCCTTGGTCTGTTCGTCGGTGAGGTTGAGACGCTTGGCGACCGCGGAGGCCTGAGCCTCCCACGCCGCCTGCGCCCGCTCGGGGCTCATCTCGCCGCCGCCCGGGCGCTGCCCGCCGGGGCGGCCTTCACGCTGGCCGGGCTGACCGGGCTGGCCGGGCTGGCCGGGCTGGCCTCCACGCTCGCCGGGCTGGCCACGACCCCCGCCGCCGGGCTGCGCCGCAGCGGAGAGCCCCATCGACGCGATCAGGACGGACGCCAGAAGCCACTTCGCACGATTCATCCGATTCTCCTTCGGCCGGCACGCGGCCGCCGTGTTGTCCCACCGACGCCTCCCATTCAACGCACCACCGGGGTGGCTATTGCCGGGCCGGAATCGACCAAACACAATCCGTACCTTGCGGCTGCCGTGCCTCGGAGCCGGTACGATCGGTGCTTATGAAGACCATTTCTGCCGTGTTTGTGCTCGCCGCCGGTCTGGTGATGCCCGCGATGGGTCAGTCCGCCGAGCAACTGTGGGCCCGCAATTGCATCCAATGCCACGCCGAGGACGGCCGGGGAGGCGGCGCGGGAACCAAGACCCTGCTCACGCGCGAACTCATGGATCAATCCCTCGACCGCGCGTTCTTCGACAAGATCAAGAACGGCGTCCCGGACATGGGCATGGTCGCCTTCAAGGAGACCCTCAAGGACGAGCAGATCTGGGCCTTGGTGGTGCACATCCGCGAGCTTCAGGCCGCCGCCGACCGCAAAGCCAACGGCTCGCCCAAGGCGGTCAACGGGGTGTACACCTCCAAGCACCACACGTTCAAGCTCGAGACGGTGATCGACAAGGGCCTGCGCACGCCGTGGTCCGCCCAGTGGATCCCCGGCGACAACGGCGGGCTGGTCGTGACCAACCGCGGCGGATCCGTCATGCTCTGGCGCAACGGCACGCTCACCACGATCGACGGGATCCCCGAGTCGCTCGAGGTCGGACAGGGCGGCATGATGGACGTCGCCGCCCACCCCGATTACGCGAAGAACGGGTGGCTGTACCTCGCCTTCGCCGACCCGCACCCGACCCAGCGAAACCGCGGCACCATGACCCGGGTCGTCCGCGGCAAACTCAAGTTCGAGGGCGACAAGGTCTCCTTCACCGAGATGCAGAACATCTTCTCCGCCAAGCCCGAACACTACCTCGCCACCGGGCTGCACTTCGGGGTCAAGCTCGCCTTCGATCCCAAGGACTCTTCCATGCTCTACTTCGGCATCGGCGAGCGCGGGCGCATGGAAATGGCCCAGGATCTGACCAGGCCCAACGGGAAGATCCACCGGGTGAAGGACGACGGCAGCATCCCCGCCGACAACCCGTTCATCAACGTGAAGGATGCGTATCCGACGATCTGGTCGTACGGCCACCGCAACCCCCAGGGGCTCGCCTTTACCTCGGACGGCGACCTCTATGACACGGAGCACGGCCCGCGCGGCGGCGATGAACTCAACCTGGTTCTCAAGGGACGCAACTACGGCTGGCCTGTCGTCTCCTTCGGGATCAACTACAGCGACGCACCGTTCCGCACGCCTTGGCCCGACACCGCCGGACGCAAGGAAGCCCCGCACACCGGAGCCGCGCCGGACGACGCGATCACGATGCCCGTGTACCGCTGGCTGCCCTCCATCGGCGCGTGCGGGATGGGTCTGGCGACGGGCGAGGCCTTCCCGAAGTGGTCGGGCGACCTCTTCGCGGGCGGGCTCTCCGGGTCGAACATCGATCGCCTTCGCGTGCGCGACGGCGTGCTCGTCGAACGCGAGGAGATCCTCCACGGCATCGGACGCGTCCGCGATGTCCGCACCGGGCCCGACGGCCGCATCTACATCGTGCTCAACGATCCGGACCGCGTGGTCGCGATCACACCCGCGAACTGAGCCCAGACCGCAACTGACCCGCGACGGAGCAAACCGTGACTCTGCCGGGCGATGACAGCCCCACCCGCGATCTCCCGCCTCAGGCGCACTCGTCCGGGCACGTTGATCGCATCGGCCCCTACCGAGTCACAAGACTCCTGGGCGCGGGCGGAATGGGCATCGTGTACGAGGCGGTGCAGGAGAACCCGCCCCGACCAATCGCGATCAAAGTCCTCCGACGCGGGCTTTCTCGCAGCGCTACGCGGCGATTCCACCGCGAAGCGAGGCTGCTCGCCTCGCTGCGACATCCGGGATTGTGCGAGGTCTACGAGGCCGGCGAGTCGGAAGATGGCCTCCCGTACATCGCCATGGAGCTCATCGAAGGGGCTCAGCCGATCACCTCGGCCTGCCTGTCGAAGCCGCTGCGAGATCGGGTCGCCCTCATCGCGCAGGCCACGCGGGCGGTGCAGGCTGCCCATGCGCAACGGGTCATCCACCGCGATCTCAAGCCCGACAACATCCTCGTGGATAACGCCGGTCGGGCGAGGGTGATCGATCTCGGCGTCGCGAGGATTCTCGCCCAACCCGGCGCGACCGCCACACGAACCGTGGACGGAGCCGTCGTGGGAACCCTCGGGTACATGAGCCCGGAACAACTGCGCGGCCAGCCCGTCGACGCCAGAAGCGATGTCTATTCCCTCGGGGCGGTGCTCTACGAGTTGGCTGAGGGCAAGCCCATGCTCGACCCGGGCGAAGAACTCGCGCAGGCCACGCGGCGGCTTCTCGAACAGTTACCCAAGCCCCCCTCGACCGACCCTCGCCTGGGCGCGATCATCACCGCGGCCACACGAACGTGCCCGGCCGATCGATACCCGGACGCCGGCGCGATGGCGGACGACCTTGACCGCTGGCTCGAAGGCAAGCCCATCGCCGCCGCCGCCCGCGGGACCTTCCTCAGAATCGTCGATCACGCCCGTTGGTGGTACGCGCGCGTGCCCCTGCTCCGTCTGATTATCTCCACGGCGATCGCGCTGCTCGCCGCCGGTCCGGTGGGAGTTCCCGTCTCCTCCTCGCTCGATGCGCCGCAGCGCTGGCAGCAGTTCATGCTGGCGGAACGTCCTTCCGATGAACGTTCGTCGCTCGAGGGTGTCTTCGTCGTCCTGTATGACGATGCGGACGATCTCACCGCGCTGGGCAGGGAGCTGGGACTCTCGATCGAACCGTCCGAGCCGACCAGCCAGCGCCCTCTGGCCGGACGCCTCTTCTCCCTCCTCGCCGATGCCAAGCCCGCCGCGGTCGTCTTCGATCGGTACATCAGCAGGCCCGCGAGCAACCCCGCGTGGGACGCCGCGTTTCTTGAAGGAGTCCGACGCCTGAGACGTGACGGCATCGGGTACGTTCAGGCCGCCTTTCCCTGGCCGATCTCATCCTCCGCCGTGCCCTACCCGGACCAGTTCGCCGCGGAGCGCATCCGCTGGGGCGGGATCACGATCCAGACACCGCAACACTCGCCATGGTCAGTCGATCTCTTCGCGATGGACCCCGCCGGCGAGCCGATGCCGGGGCTGGCGGTGCAGTCCATGGCGGCGATCGCCGGCCCGGAGGCCCGGGCGTCGATCCGCGTGGATGAGCCGGGGATGAGCATGTCGCTCGCGGTGGTCGCCGATCGATCGAACTTGGGCGTCTCGACGCCGCTGGTTCCACCGAGGACTTATGTGCTGTCCGACCTGCAGACCCGGGCGACAGAGGGCGGGTTGCGCGCGGACGTTCTCGTAGGAACGCTCCTGGTGGTTCCGCCCGACCAGACGGAGCGAGCCCGCGCGTCGATGACCATGTCCGAGGTCTTCGCGGCGGCACGCGCCGGAACCCTATCCCAGCATGTCGCGGGCAAGATCGTCATCATCGGAGACGCTCGGACCTCCGCCGCGGATCTCTCCGCCTTTCAAGACGAGACCATCGCCCGCGTCTTCGGGCACGCCGCGGCGATCTCTGCCCTTCACACCGGTAGAGTCCCGAGGCTGCCCCCCGAAGGCTGGCGGACCATCGCGATGCTGACGCTGGGCTCGCTCGCCATGTCGATCGCCCTCTCGTACTGCAGCCCACGTCTTCGGTGGCAAGTTGTTGCGATCGCTGGCTGCGCCGTTTTTGCGCTGGTCTTGTGTGTGTTGGCGTACCACGCCTGGTCCGTCCTGATGCAGCCGGTACCCTGGATTCTGGTGGTGCTGATGTCCGGAGGAGCTACGCTCATACTCCGCGAGCGAGTGCCGCGCCCGCGGTAGCGAACCGAGGAGGACCTCATCGTGCGCACGCCCATTGCCATTGCCGCCGCTTTGCTCACCTGTGGATGCTCACCGGAGAAGAGCGACCGGGGGTTGGCGCCCGGCGCGGGCTTCTCGAGTGTGCCAGGGCGGACGTTCGGCGAAGTGCGCACACTGGGGGTGAGCAGCCAGACCCTGATCGCGCAGAACGCTTCGATCATCACCGTCTCGCCGACGCTGAGCACTCGGTCGAGCTTTGACCTGCTCTTCGGACCTTTCCCGTTGCAGGCGGACGACCCGGATTACCCCGATGATCCGGCGAAAGGGGTTCGCTTCGCGAGAATCCTGACTTTCAATTCCGAGCCGAGCGTGTCGGTGGTGTACGGCATGGCGATGTTCCATGGGCTTTGGCGCATCCCGCGCACCACGCGGGTGAGGGGTGGATCAGAGGCGTTCGGCTCGGCCAGCGCCGCAGCCGAAAGTGAGGCGGCCCTGACGTCACCCCCGACGGGGAATGCCCTGTACGAGGGTATTTTGGCGATCGGATCGGATGCCGGCGCGGATTTCTGGTTCTGGAAGCCCGCCGCGGGGAGCCCGCAGCAATCGCTGTCGGTTTCCCTCGCGTCGGGGGCTGTGATCTCGATCCCCCCAGATCGGTACCTGAGGATCACGCCGACGGGCGCAACGCTGATCCCCTGGTCGCAGCCGCCGGGGACGCTTCATGAGCCGCGGGCCCGGAGCGTGCATCAGGCGGCGAACGCGGCGGCAGGCGCGGCGGGTCTGGAGCCGCTGCCGCCTCTGACACCATGATGAATATGTGCGGTGTTTGATTGGGTTGGCACGCGATGGGCGTGGTTGCTGATTGTGCGCGCTGGGTTTATTGTGGACAAATCTGTGGGCGTTGAATGGTGATTCTTCGCCCGGCACAAGAAGGACGTGGCATGGGCTCATCGACAACCGGCGGCATGGACGGCAGCACCACGAGCGCGGGGATCCCGCCGCTGCCGCCGGACGCGACGGCCGAGCAGAAGGACATCCACTGGCTGACGCACGTCTACCAGGGCGACCGCATGAAGCAGCTCACGCTGCGCGCGGTGCTGACGGGCGGGATTCTCGGGATGCTCATGTCGGCGTCGAACCTGTACACGACGCTGTCGGTGGGGTGGGCGTTCGGCGTGGCGATCACGGCGAGCGTGATCTCCTTCGTGATCTGGAGCACGGCCCGCCCGATCTCGATGCTGATCCCGACGGCGTTCCTGCACATCGTCGGTGCGGTGGGGTTCGTGGCGGCGGCGGCGACGCCCCTGGTGCTCTGGATGACGGGGCAATGGGAGGCCGGGAAGGCGGCGGCGATCGGACTTCCCTCGGCGGTCGGCGTGCTGCTGCTCTATGCATTGCTCCGCTCGGCCCGCAATCCGATGACGATCCTCGAGACCAACTGCATGGCGAGCACGGCGAGCAGCGCGGGGTACTCGACGGGCTCGACCATCGCGACGATGTTCGGTGCGCTGGTGCTTCTGGCGATCATCCCGGACGGGAAGACGTCCAAGGACGTCACGACGCTGGGGCTTCACCCGTGGTGGCTCGTGGGCGGGTTCACGTTGTGCACCGGGCTCATGGGCGTCTTCCTGGCGATCCCGATGAAGCGGCAGATGATCAACCACGAGCAGCTGGCGTTCCCCTCGGGGATCGCGGCTGCCGAAACACTGCGCAGCCTGTATTCGGGCAGCGTGGAGGCGGTGCAGAAGGCCTATGTGCTCATGGCCGGGCTCGGGATCGGGGCGTTGGTCGCGATCCTGCGAGCGGGCGAGGGCACGTTTAAGTTCCTGGACTCGTTCTACAAGTCGACGGGCCTGATGATCCCGCACCAAGTTCCCCATGACGGGTTCTACAAGGTCAACAACAAACAGATGATCGGATTCGGCTTCGACACGAGCGTGCTGCTGGTGGCGGCGGGGATGATCGTGGGGCTTCGCGTGTCGCTGTCGATGCTGCTGGGCTCGGCGATTCTGTACTTCTGGCTGGGCCCGGCGCTGATCGCGCAGGACGCTCCGAATCTTCTCCCGGACGGGAAAGCGTTCGTGGAGGGGTATGTGCCGTCGATCGAGGTGGTGGGCGGGGGCGCGATCTACCACATGTTCCGCTGGGGGCTGTGGGGCGGGACGGCGTTGCTCGTCTTCTCGAGCCTGACCTCGCTGGCGTTCCAGTGGAAGACCATCGTGCGTGCATTCATGCCCGCCAAGAAGACCGGGGACAGTTCGTCGGATGCGGACCGGCTCGCGGCGATCGAAGTGCCGGGGATCTGGATGATCTTGGGCATGGTGCCCATCACGATCGCGATGCTGGTGATTCAGGTGATGGCGTTCCAGATCTCGTGGTGGGCGGGTCTGATCGCGATCGCGATGTCCTTCGTCCTCTCGCTGGTGGCTTGCCGAGCGACCGGCGAAACCGACACGACGCCGATCGGCGCGATGGGCAAGGTGATGCAGTTGCTGTTCGCGGTGCTCAAGCCCGGGCAGGTGGTGCCGAATCTCGCCTCGGCGGGGATCGCGGCGAACGCGGCGAGTTCCTCGGCCGACCTTCTGACGGACCTGAAGATCGGCTACCTGCTGGGCGCGAATCCGAGGCGTCAGTTCCTGGCACAGTTCTTCGGGGTGTTCTTCGGCACCCTTGCGATCGTTCCCATCTGGTACCTGATGATCCCGACTCGGGAAGTTCTCGAGACCAAGTTCCCGGCGCCGGCGACGCAGACCTGGGCGAAGGTGGCCCAGGTGCTGACGCAAGGGATCGAGTCGCTGCCGATGTCGGCGAGGCTTGCGATCCTGATCGGGGCCGGGGTGGGCGTGCTGCTCCCGCTGATCGATCGGTACGTGGTGCCCCAGCGATTCCGGACGTACATGCCCAGCGCGACGGGTCTTGGCCTGGCGTTCATGCTGCCCTTTGCCAACTCGTTCTCGTTCACGATCGGCGCGGTCATCGCCTGGCTCTGGGGCAAGGTGAGCGCGAAGCAGTGCGAGAAGTTCAATGTGCCGCTCGCCTCGGGTTTGGTCGCCGGGGAGAGCCTCGTGGCGGCGTTCATCGCGATGCTGGCGACGGCCGCCGGGCTGATGAGCTGGAGTCTGTAGCCCACGGATCGGGTGTCATACCGGGCTGGTCCGGCGCAGCGGAGGCGTGCGCCTCGCGGTCCGCTGGCGGGGTCGGTATCATGCCCCCCCTATGGCCATCCCCACCCTGACCGACGAACAGATCCGCACGTGGTCCCGCGAACAGAAGGACCGCTGGTGGCTCGAGAACGTGTACCGCGGGTCGATGCCGCAGCTCACGCTGCGCTCCGCGATCACGGGGTTCGTTCTGGGCGGGCTTCTGTCGGCGACGAATCTGTACGTGGGCGCGAAGACGGGCTGGACCCTCGGGGTCGGGTTGACGTCGGTGATCCTGGCGTTCGCGATGTTCAAGGTGCACCACGCCCTGCTGCACCGGTTCGGCGCCAAGGACATGACGATCCTCGAGAACAACGCGATGCAGTCGATCGCGACGGCGGCCGGGTACATGACCGGGCCTCTGATCTCCGGGATGGCGGCGTACATGTGGATCGAGAACAAGCCCATGCCCTGGTGGCAGATGTTCTGGTTCAACGTGGTTCTCTCGGTGCTCGGGGTGCTTGTGGCGTTCCCGATGAAGCGACGCTTCATCAACGACGAGCAGCAGCCCTTCCCCGAGGGCCGGGCGTGCGGCGTGGTGCTCGACACGCTGTACACGTCGGCGGCGGCGGTGGGAATCTTCAAGGCGAAGGCGCTCGCGGTGGCGGCGCTGGGTGCGGGGTTCATCCAGTTCATCTCGGGCGAGGCGTACCTCAAGGCGCTGCACGCCCTGTACCTCGTGGGCAAGACGGGCACCTCGCTGGCGGAAGTGCTCGAAAAGTTCAAGGACGACATCGCCAAGACGTGGCACCTCCCGCACAACCTCGACCCGCTCTACGCCTGGATGGCGACCCGGGGCACGGAGCCTCGGCTGGCCAACGTGACGCTCAAACAACTGGGGATCAATCCCGCGCTCGACCTGGCGATGATCGGTGCGGGCGGGCTGATGGGCATCCGCTCGGCGACGAGCATGCTGATCGGCGGAGTGCTGAACTTTGTCGTGATCGTGCCTTGGATGATCTCCCTCGGGGAGATCATGCCCAAGTCGGGCTCGGTGGAAGCGGGTGACGCGGTCTTCGGACGGACGCACATTCTGAACACGTGGGCGTTGTGGTGGGGCATCGTGATGATGGTGACAGCGTCGATGGTGGCGCTGTTCGCCAAGCCGCAGGTCTTTGTGCAGGCGTTCCAGGGGATCTTCGGCAAGAAGAAGGAGGCGGGGAACGACGTGCTCCGCGACATCGAGGTTCCGCTGTGGATCTCGTGGATCGGGATCCCGATCGTGGGCGCGGTCGGAGTGTGGATGGCGCACGACTGGTTCGGAGTGTCGTGGATCTTCGGGGCGCTGGCGATCCCGATGATCATCGTTCTGACACTCATCGCGGCGAGCAGCACGGCGTTGACGGGGATCACGCCCACGGGCTCGCTGAGCAAGATCCCGCAGTTCCTGTTCGGCGCGGCCGACCCGAAGCACCCGCCGACCAACCTGATGACCGGCGTGATGTGCGTCGAGGTGGCGTCGAACGCGTCGAACCTGCTCATGGACATCAAGCCCGGGTACATGCTGGGCGGCAAGCCTCGGCACCAGGCGTGGGGGCACACGATCGGGATCGTGGCGGGTTCGCTGGCGAGCACGCCGTTGTTCTTCGCGCTGTTCATGAGCGGGTACAAGCCCGAGGAAGCAGCGACCGACAAGAACCACCTGCAGTCGGTGATGGTCACCGACCAGTTCGCGTTCCCCTCCGCGGTGCAGTGGAAGGGCGTGTCGGACCTGGTGACGTCGATCTTCGGCGGGGGCCAGGGCACGCTGCTGACCACGTCGATCATCATCTCGATGGTGATCGCGTGCGTGGTCGGGCTGGTGTTCGAGATCGCGCGGATCAAGTCACGCAACAAGTTCCCGCTGTCGCCGCTGGCGATCGGGCTGGGCGTGGTGGTGCCGTTCGAGTCGACGCTGGCGATGTTCGCCGGAGCGCTGTTCTTCTGGTTCATGCACCGCCGCTACCACGAGAAGAAGGAATCGACGGGGCACAAGCTATGGATCGACACGCACGAGCCGATCTGCGCCGGGATCATCGCCGGCGCCGCGCTGATCGGGATCGGCGACGTGATCGTGAAGGTCTTCGTGCTCAAGTAGTCGACGGCGGGATGCGGCTCAGCAGCCGGCCTCGAAGGCCACGACGAAAGCGTTGAAATCGAAGAAATCGACGAAGCCGTCTCCATCGAAATCGGCGGACTTGCCCGGGGGGCAGGCACCGCCCTCGAAACAGGCGGAGAACGCGTCGAGGTCGAAGAAGTCAACGAAGCAGTCGTTGTCGAAGTCGGCCGCGCAGGGTGCGGAGCCGATGATCGTCGCTGTCCCGCTGGTGAACTCGAGATAGCCCACGGTCGCCGAGGGCGAAATGGTGACGTTCGTGAACGAGAACGACGCCATGTTCGACGCATCGATGGAGAGCGTCAGCGTCGCGGCGAAGGTCACCGTCGTGCCCAGCACGACCTGCTGGCCGCTGAGGGTCTGGCTGAGGAGCGTCGTCGGGTGGGCGGCTCCGGCGGGATTCTCGACCACGCCGCTGAGCGACTCGGAAGACCCGGGGCTCAGGGTTTCCATCGCCTGAGCGAGAGGCACGGGATTGGGGAAGAGGATGGAGAGGAGCGAGAAACTCCCGCGGCCTCGAACCATCCCGTCGATGGTGTAGGAGTATCGGCAGGCAGGATCGATCGAGTCTGGCGAGCTGGACCGCGACTGGTTGGTCGCGTGGCGCACCTGGACCCCCGTGAGATTGATGGCGGCACGGTCATCCGCGAACGCTGCCGTTGCCAGAGCCAACCCGCACGCCGCGACAATCCGGTTGTTCTTCATGATCGCTTCTCTCCTTCCCTCACCGCGAAGAGGTTAGCATCCCGTCTCGAAGGCCTGAACGAACGCGTCGAAGTCGAAGAAGTCGGCAAAGCCGTCGCCGTTGAAGTCGGCGCTGACGCCCGGCGGGCATGTTCCGCCCTCGAAGCACCCGACGAAGGCGTCAAAGTCGAAGAAGTCCACCGAGCCGTCGCCGTCGATATCGGCGGGGCAACGTCCGACCGCGAAGGACGGGCTGTCGAACCAACCGGTGTTCCCCGCCGCATCGCGGGCGAGCACTCGGAGCTTTGCGTCCGCGGCGTAGGGCAGGTTGGGCACGTTCCAGGAGAAGGAGCCCAGGGCAGGCCGGCCCGACGCGATCGTGATGGGGAAGGTCTGGCCGCCGTCGGTGGAAAGAAGCAGATCGACGCTCGACACGGACCGATCGTCGTCGCTGATCCACTCGATAGGGAGCGAATCGCCCGGGAGCAGGCGGTCGGGCGACTGGGGAGCAACGAGGTACGCCGTGGGATTCCCGTTCCCGCGAGCGCGAGGAATATGCATGACGATGCAGTGCATCACCCCCGCCGAAGTCACGAGCGACTGGCAGTTGATCTGCTCGATCCGCTTCCCGGGCATTGCGGCCTGCCAGGTGGCAAGAGCGGTGGCGTTGTACGGCGAGGCGGTCGAGTTCGTGTACGACGGGATCAGCACAAGGTCGTTGCACATCACCACGTTGGTGTACGTGTAGTGCGTTCCAGAGACCGCCACCGCCGGCGGGCGGAAGACCTGGAAGCCGCGAGACGTCATGTACGCCGCCGCCGCGTCGCAGATCTGATCCTGCGCCGACCCCGAGGCGAGGGGCCAATCGCTAATCATGACCTTGTCGTCGGCCATGACCTGCATCCACATGTCGATGTGCTGCGTCGCATCGACCGCGATGGGGAACGGATCGAACAGGTGCACATCCAGATTCTGGTAGTCGTGCCAGAGATCGAGGATCTGCGGCTCGGTGAGGGTCGGGTTCTCGTTGTTGATGAGCTTTGTCGCGAATCCGTTGTTGTTTCCGTCGAGGTGGAAGTTCCCGCCGCCGTGAATGAGCGGGAGCGCGTAGACGCGGTGCGCGATCTGCCCGCCGATCCACGCGGGGAGCGCGTCATCGAGCGGACGCGGGCGGTTGTAGACATGGTCGACGATCGCGCGAACATCTCCCTGGAAGATGTACCTGGGGCCGTAGTCCCGGATCCAGATCGTGTTGAGAGCCCGCACGAAGAAGCGGACCTTGGTCATGTCCACGCCGCCGTTGGTCAGCTGGGTGGTCGCGGTGTTGCGTGCGCTCTCGCTGGCGACGACGATCCACACCTCGGCGTCGCCGAAGCGTGTAATGCGGTTGGCCATCTGCGTGATGATGGAAAGCCACGCCGTCGTCCCGTTCCAACTGAAGAGGATCGCCTGCGTGGGGTCGTACTCGGGCGAGCAATAGACCGGACCGACCGGGGCCCCGCCCCCGCGAAGACCCGAACCACCAAGGCCGAACTGGCGGACCCACTCGGCCTCGACCGGGGTCATCGACCTCGGGATCGCCGCTCCCTCCGGAAAGACCAGACGGTCGCCCTCGCGGATCGGCTCGGCCACCGGCGTGGTTTGGGCCCGCACAGCACCCCCAGCGACCAACCCAGCCATGACGAATCCGGTTGCGACTGTCTTGCGTGCCATCCCGTCTCCTTCGCTCCCGGGCCTGGGCCGGGGAGAACTTCGATCCGCGTGAGATCATCGGGCCTCGCCGCCCGACAGGCAACCCCAAACCGGCCCCCAAGCGGGGACAACTCTGCCTGACTTCCCCCCGTGCCGTTCGCACCACGATCCCGAACGGTTGCTGAGACCGAGAACCGACCCAAACCAACTCCGATCAAGCACTAACACCCCGACTGGAACGCGGTCAGGAAAGCTGACTGATCGCGAGTGTCCACAACTCCGTCGCGGTTGACGTCCGCCCAGATCCTCTGCCGTTCGAACTCCTCCTGGAACGCCGACCAATCGAGGAAGTCAACGAAGCCGTCGCGGTCGAAGTCGGCCACGCAAGGCCTGCGATACCACCCGTTGGGGATAATCGCCCGAGGTCTGCGCCAGCCCTCGGCAAAGGCACGAAGCCCTGCGGTTCCCGTCGCCTCGAAGTACTCGATCCTCAGACGGTGATTCCCGCGTCGAAGCCCGATCTCGCCCGAGGCCTCCCGCATCGGATGAAGCCCGTCGTTGTCGACCACAAGCTGCTCGCCGATCCAAAGCTTCGATCCTTCATCTGACACGAGCGCGATGGTGTACACGTCGTCGTCAGGGATGTTGAGGTACCCCGAGATCACAGCGCCGACGTTGTCCGCACGCTGCGCCCCCAAGGGACTTCCCGACGTCTCGTTCTGATTCACACTCGCCAGTTGTCCGAGCCGATAAGGCGTCAACTGCTCGAACGCGGGAAGTCGCGTCGGAGCTTCGAGGGCGTAAAAGGCCGTATCGATGAACGACCGCACAGCCTGCGGGTTGTCCGAAGGGCGGAACACGGACGGGTCGGCCCGCCGCACGCGGACAGTGGCCCGTGCCCTGCCGCCGTCCGCATCGAGCACCCAGTACGTGAATCGGTCCTCCCCGCTGGAACCCGCGGGCGCTGAATAGAGCAGGCGATCACGCCCGCCCGGCCCGGTGCCGACCGACCTTGTGATCGTTGCGCCCGCTTCGCTCTGCCCTTCAAACTCGTCGAGAACGAAGTCGTCCCCGTTGGGATCCCAGTCGTTGTCCAGCACGTCGATCAGGATCGGCTCGGCGGCAAAGGCCCGCACCCAATCGTCGTTGGCCTGCACCGGACGCTCCGTCCTCCCCCACTGGGCGAGCTCCACGGATCGGGCGAGGTTGATCCGCCCTCGTGCGAACGTCGGGTCGCGCCCGGGGCGGCCCAGATCGTCGCAGCCCTGAACAAGGAACTGCTCGACCTGCGCGGGCGTGAATGCCGGGTCCACGGACCAGATGACCGCGAGAGCCCCCGCAACACACGGTGCGGCGAAGCTGGTTCCGCTCTCGGGGCCGTAGCCGCCGCCGAGCGTCGTCGAGAAGATGGACACGCCCGGAGCAACGACGTCCACGAGATCGCCGAACGCCGAGAACGACGCGAGCCGGTCGTCCTGGTCGGTGGCGCCGACCACGATCACGCTCGGGTAGTCCAAGCCCGCGAGGTTCGCCGAGTCGTTGCCCGCCGAGAAGACGAACAGCGATCCCCGTTCCCGCATGTACGCGCCGGTGGTCTCGATCGAAGCGTTGTTCACGCCGCTGAAACTCGCGTTGACGACACGCGCGCCGCGGTCCGCGGCCCAGCGTGCGCCGTCGAGGATGTCCGTCATGAAGGCGGAGCCGGCGGCGTTATTGCTCGTCCGGATCGGCATCAGCCCGACGTTCCACGCGACGCCGCTCACCCCCACCGCGTTGTTCCCGATGGCGCCGCCGACGCCCGCGACGCGCGTTCCGTGCCCGTTCGTGTCGCTTACCAGACCACCCTCGGCCTGCGCCCGACGGTCAACCGAGTTGTACCCGGGCACCAGAGCGGCGGCCAGATCCGGATGCGCGAGATCCACTCCTGAATCAACGATCGCGTACACGATCCCCGGCGAACCAACCGCCGTGCTCCACGCCTCCCGCGCGCCGATCGTGGTCAGGTGCCACTGCGAACCGAGCAGCGGATCATTCGGCTCGCTCGTCGGATACACGAGCCAGTCCGGTTCGACGTAGGCATAGTCGCCCGTTTGCGCAAGAGAAGCACCAAGACGCCTCTCGCCTTCACCGGGGACCCTTGAGATGGACACGGGAACGATGTACTCGTCCGTCGCGAGGATCCTCGTAGCGCCGACAAGCCTCGCCCGTGCCCTCGCTTCTCGCGCGGGTTCGAGCCCCCCGCGCACTTTGACGATCAGACGACCAGAAAACTCATGGAGCCCCGGCCTCTCGATCCACGACCCAGGAGGAGCGCCCGCCGCCGAGCCCGCCGCACACGCCAACACGATCAACAGGACTTGTGCCCGCATCGGCTGATTCTCCCCAAAGCCCCCGACCGCCGCAACACCTAACAGCCGGCCTCGAACACCCCGATAAACGAGTCGAAATCAAAGAAGTCCACAAACCCGTCGAGGTCAAAGTCCGCCGAACGACCCGGAGGGCACCCTTCCCCGTCAAAGCACGCGACGAACGCGTCGAGATCGAAGAAGTCGACGAACCCGTCGCCGTCGAAATCGGACCGACAAGGTGCCTCGACGTCTCCCGAGGCCACCCAGGCAAGAAGACGATTGACGCTGATGGGGTCCCCGCTGTCCACGATGCCCAGAATCACCCGCCCGCCCCCGGCGAGCGTCGGCCCCACCGCCAGACCCTCGAGGTTGGTGTGAGATCCGATGTACACGCGCTGCTTTGCCGCCGGGACGTGCGGGTCGAGCAGCGACGGGATCGACTCGGTACGTGATGCGGCCGAAGTGTCCGCGAGATAGATCCGCGACTCAAAGAACCGGAAGGGATTTCCCGCGAACGAGCGTTCGAGCACGAGCAACCGACCGCTGGGCAGCTCGGCAAGGGCCGAGACCCCGCTGCGTCCGCCGCTGATGGGGCCCGCGTGCATCGGATCGGTGTGGTACGCGTGCTGAGGGCCGACCTGCCATTGGCCGCCGCGGCGGTCGAGACGCTGAAGGCGCACCCGCGTTCCCGCGCCGGGGGTGCTCAGGGACCCATCTCCCGACAGTGCCTCCTCGTTGCACACCCAGGCGTGCGTGCCGTCCGCACTGATCGTGACCGCCTCGAACCCGAAGTTCGCACGGCGCGTCGCGTAGAGAGCGGGCACGGGCGCCAGCGCGAGCAGCGAGCCGTCGATGGCGTGCTCTCTCGCGGCCGGCGTGTCCTCCTCCACAACGAGCAGCGTACCCCACGGGGTCCATGCCAGATCCTCGTGGTCCCTGACCGCGTCGAGCCGGATGACGCCGGCGAAGGACGCGGCGACGATCGATCCGTCCGCCGCGAGCACCACGCGCAGATCGATCAAGAGGTTTGAGTTGTCCATCACCGCGAACCAGCGATCACCGCCCGCGTGCGTGAGCCCGCTGAGCCCTTGCACCTCGACCGAACCCTGCCCATCGGGGGCGAAGTTGGGCAGTGTCAGCGTGTTGCGGAACTCAAGCGCAACCTGCGCCGTCGCCGCTTCCGCGTGCATCCAGCCGATCAACGCGATCAGACCAACGGTGGGCCGCATGCTGTCTCCGCGCGATCCGATCCAGATCAACAGCCGTTCTCGAACGCGGCGATGAACGCGTCAAAGTCGAAGAGGTCGACAAACCCGTCGTTATCGAAGTCCGCTGAAGTTCCCGGGGGGCAGCCGACTCCCTCGAAGCACGCCACGAACGCGTCGAAGTCGAAGAGATCGACGAACCCGTCGCCGTCAAAATCAGCGGGGCACGCCGGCGGGAGCACTTCGCCGGTGATCGGGATGCTGATCGAACCCGTGTTCCACCCGTTGCTCGCGACCGTGATGAACCCGGACTTGACACCCGGCGTGGAAGTATCGATGGTGATGGTGTGCGAGTTGAACCCGCCGCCCGCGCTGTCGGAGAAGGTTCCGCCGGGAACGCCGAAGCCCGCCGACCCCGCGAGCGTGTAGCGGAGGGAATCCACACCGGCCGACGTCCAGAGCGACGCGTTGGCGCTGTTCCAGACCTGGAGGGTGACGGACGCAGGTGAACCCTGCGCGACGCTCCCGAAGTTGAGGCCGGAAGTGGCAGCGGCGACGGCGTGGACCTTCATGTCGAGCAGGATCGGGAGGTGTCCCGCGCCGTTGCACACGTTGATGAGCGATTGCGCGATCGACGGGCCGACCATCGTGTTGCCGGCGACGCGAAGCGTCAGATCGAACGAGGACCCATCGTTGCCCCAGGCGCGATAGCTGTGGTTCGGGTCGTCCCACGTCGTCGTGCTGTACGCCTGCGAGGGATCGCCGATGTAGTCAAGCCCGTTCCCGTTCGCGAGCGCGGGGCTGATCAGGATCTGATCGAGGCGATCGTCCATCCCGCCGGCCCCGGCGGGGTCCTGCGTGTGCACGAACCGGAACGCGGAGTTGTTGTTCCACGAGCCGGGAGTCTTGATCGGATCCAAGAACGCCGCCCCGGCTCCGGCGAGAGTCTGGTAGGCCGCCTGATTGCTCGACTGAACGTTGAAATCGCCGGCCACGACGCCCGCCCATCCCCGCGGCACGATCGTCCCGAGGAAGTCATCGCGGATCCGCTGCGCCTCCACCTGCCGTCTCGCCTGATCCGTCGACGATGAGCCGGCCTTCATATGGACCGCGTACCACGCGATGGTCCCCGAGCCGTTTCCGCCGCCGTAGCCCACAGGATGAAAGTCGTAGCGGTAGGTGTTCCGCGGGGGCTGCGGATCGTTCGCGCCAAAGGAGACAATCGTGACGCCCAGCGCGACGACCTTGGACGTGCGGTAGAAGAACGCGCTGTCCGTGTCCGGGCCGTCGATGAACTGAACCGTCGCCCAGTCGCCCGGGCTCCCCGGCGCCGAGTTGAGGATTTGAAGAAAGGCGTCGCGTGCCGAAACGTTCAGGAACTCCTGCGTCACGATCACGTCGGGACGCATGCTCCGCCCTTCGAACGAGGCGTAGATGGCGTTCTGAAGGTCCGCGGCTCGCCCGCCGCCGTAGTTCGAGATGTTCCACGTCGCCACACGAAGCTGGGCCGAGACAGACCCCGCCAGCACCCCGAACGACACGATCCCGGCCGCCATTGCGGTCACGTACTGCTTCTTCACGCGGAACACTCCCTCAAACGCCTCCGAACGAGGGCTGATACTAGTGCCCGCGCCTCCCGATCGGAAGGCTGTTCCGCCCCAAAACCACGTGACACGCACTTTCCGCGGCCTTCAATCCACCCCTGCGTCGCCCATGCCGGTGTTCTCGGCCCTGCCCGGATCCCCCAGCGGCATCCTCCATTGCTCGCGGGGAGGCGTCGGCGGATACGAGATCCACTCCAGGCAAAGCCCCGTCGGCGGGAACGTCGGTCCCGCTGCCCGCCGGTCCAGAGCCCCCAGCACTTCGACCATCGACGCCACGCTCCGATTCCCCCGACCAACCTCGGCGAGCGTGCCCGCGATGATCCGAACCATGTTGTACAGGAAGCCGTTCCCGCTCACCTCGATCCGGATCCGCCCCTCCTCCGTACGAGCCACACGGCAGCGGTCGATCCGCCGGATCGTCGTGAGCCGCCCGTGCCCCGCCGCCGCGAACGAAGCGAAGTCGTGCTCACCCTCCAGCGCACGCGCCGCCGCGTCCATCGCCTCCCAATCCAACTGCTCCCTCACATGGTGCACGAATCGGCGATCGAACAGCGGCCTCTCGATCCCCGTGTGGATCGTGTACGAGTAGCCCTTGCCCACGCACCCCCCGATCGGATTGAACGTCGGCTCGACCTCTTCCGCCGAACGAACCAGACAATCCTCCGGCAACTTCCCGTTGATCGCCATCACCAGACGATCGAGCCCTCGCTCCGTCGGCCACCCCCCCACCGCCCCGCCCTCGCCCCCGCATGTGAATGCCGCGACCTGCCCTTTCGCGTGCACCCCGCTGTCCGTTCGGCTCGCCCCGACGAGTTCCACCGGTTGCCTCACCACCTCACGCACCGCTCGCTCAAGCACGTGCTGCACCGTGCGCATCGCGATCCGACCGGGCCGATCCTCCAGAACCTCGAAACTCTTGCGCAGCATCGATGGAGGCAGATCCTTCGGGTGCTCCTTCGCGGGGGTCTTTCCCTCGCCCCCCTCCGATACCACACCCGTCGCGATCGCCCACGACGCCACAGGCTCCTGCTTCTGGAATCCGCAGAAGTCCGTCCCGTCATACGCAACCACAAGCCTGTAACGCGGCACGCCCGCAGGATACGCCGCGTTCTACCGCCACCGCGCCTTGAGCCTCTGAATGATCCGATCAGCCTCGCTCTTGCGGCCGGGATCACGCATCTCGTCCCGCGCCCGCTCCAGCGCCGCCGCCGCGCCCGCCCCGCCCGCCACCCTCCGCAGCGCATCGCCCACTTCGCCCATGTCGCGTTCAAGCTGCTCGGGCCGTACATGCCGCGCCAGATTCTCGAGCATCGCCCGATCCGTCAGCTCCCCGAGACGACCCCACGCCACGTGCCAGATCATGTCCCGAAGCTCGGGCAGCCGGTCCGCCGCCGCGGGGGGCATGTCGCGCAGCAGCGCCAGCAGATCGTCGCTCCGCCCGGCCCTGTACATCGCCGGCCCGGCCGCCAGCATCCCGGCCTCCTCGAGCTTCTTCTGCGACAGCAACGCCGACCCCAGCCTCGCCGCGTCCGCGTCCCGCCCGAGCATCACAAACAGCCCGATCGCCTCCCCGGGCTTCTCCTTCACCAGCGTTCTCGCCGCCTCGGCCACATCCTCCGCACCCTCCAGCGCGGCCATGTCCGCCCGCGGCGCGCGAGGCCCGAACGTCGCCAACGGATCACCGATCACCGTCAACTTCCACGAAGGCGACGCGTCATATCGCACCGCCGCCCCGAAGGGCATCCCCGATGCAAGCCGGGCCGCCACGATCGGCGTCGGCATGAACGCCGTCAGCGTCGGCTCCTCCACCGACCCGTAGTACGCGTACGCCCCACGATCGAGCCACCGACCCGCCAGCGTGTTCCGTGTTCCCACGAACTGCGCCGACCACGAGTGGATGAAATGCACCGCCGCAGGGCGATTCAGGATCGGCACATCGCCCAGAAGCCCCGTCCCCGACGAAAGCTCGAAGAACTCCTTGTTCCCCTTGGTGTTCACAAACACCAGCCCCGCCTCGATCGGCGATTCCACGGCGTTCCTCCACGCCGAAAGATCGTTCCGGGGTCCGTCCAGCACCGTCGCACGCACCCCCACTTCTCCAGCACGCTGCCCGTCGCCGTCCCGTCGTACTTGCCCCATTCGCCCGTCCCGGGGTAGCTGTCGAACACCCACGCCGATTCACCTCTGGGCAGAAACAACGCGCACATCGCCCGATACGCCGATTCCGACGCGCTCCCGAAGATCTGCCCGCACCACGCCCACCTGCCCACGTCGGCCCGCCCGCCCGTCAACCTCCCGATCCGATCCGTCGTCGCGACCACGCCGACCGATGTTCCCTTGACCGTCTGCTCCACCGCCGCGCAAAGAGTCACCGCCTCGATCGCGTCGCCCTGCTTCTCGCACGAAAGCCCGAGCGAGGCGCAGAACTGCCTCACACGCAGATCCAAAGCGTCGGCCTGCTCGGGCGTCATCGAGGCGTCGAGCCGCCGCGAACTCTCGATCCACAGCACCGGCTGCCCGCGACCGGCGGCCAGCGCCAGTCCCGCCGTCCACGCCGGATCGCTCTGGCTCATCACCACCACGCCCGGGGGCGTCAGATCCACCGCCTTCCACACGCTGACGATCGACTTCGCATCGAAGCCGTTCACCGGCTCCTTGCCGTCCGCCGTCCACGCCAGGCCCACCGCACGCTCCACACGGGTGCGGTCGGCGACCCAGTCCTTCATCTCGCCCCCGCCGCTCGACCAGCGCACCACACGTTCCGGTCCGAACCCGCGCACGAATCGCGCGATGTTCTCCCTCGCCGCCGGGGTCCCGTCGTCGATGAGCACCGGAAACCGCACCGAAAGCCGCCAACGCGAGATCGCCTCTACGTACGACGACGCATCCCTCACCACCACCACGACGGGCGCCACCGCCAGTTTCTGCCGAACACCCTCGCTCCGCTGCCCGATCGCCAACGCATGGGCCACCAAAGCCTCCGCCGTCGGCTGCTCCTGCGCGGACGCAACCCCGCCCACCCCCGCCACCCCAACCGCCGTCACCAACCCCACGATGAGCCCCACACCCACCCGCAGCCCCGCGGCAACGCGCCCCGAACTCGTCATCGACCGCTCCTTTGGCCCCGCCACACCCACGCCGACGGCCCGCCCGCCGCCCGTTCTACTGCCCCAGCGGCGCGGTTGTTCTCGGCTCGTGCCCCTCGCCCTCGCCCAACACGCCCAGCTCGCGAAGCGCCGCCAAGGCCGCCTCCTGTTCCGCCTTCTTCTTCGCCTGTCCCCAGCACGCGCCGAAACGCCTGTCCCCGATCTCAACCGCCACCTTGAAGCACTTGGCATGGTCGGGGCCCTGCTCGTCCAACACGCGATACTGCGGCGGCGAAAGCTGGTTCTGCTGCGCGTACTGCTGCAGGAACGACTTGTAGTTCTGCTGGTGCCTGCTCTCGGCCGCCTTGTCGATCACCGGATCCACCCGCGGGCGCAGGAAACGCCTCACCGCGTCATAGCCCGCGTCCAGATACAGCGCCGCGATCACCGACTCGAGCGCCGCAGCCGCCAGCGACATCGGCAACTCCCCGCCCGTCTGCATCCCCTTGCCCATCGCCAGCATCCCCGGCAGGCCCAGCCCGTGCGCCATCGCCGCGCACGTCTCCCGCGCCACCGCCAGCGACTTGATCTTCGTCATCTCGCCTTCGAGCATCTGCGGATACCGCGTGTAGATGCTCTCGCACACCACCAGCCCGAGCACCGCGTCCCCCAGAAACTCCATCCGCTCGTTGCTCTCCGTTCGCGTCCCCGCCAGCGAAGCGTGCGTCAGCGCTCGCTCCAGCAACCCACGATCCGTGAACACGTGCTCCAGGGCACTCTCCGCGGCCGCCAATACCGACGCTTCCATACGAAAAACCCCGCCCAGGCCGCTCCCGGCGTCCAGGCATCAAGACCATGCTCCGGGCGCCGCCGGCCCACGCCGACCGCGCCAGCCGACCGATGGACGCGGGTGCTCGGCGGTCGTCCGTTCCGACGGCCGCAGAGCATCAGCGGGCACCGCTCAACCCCCGGACCCGACAGCCCCGGGAGGCCGCCGTTCCGACCCCCTCAGCGTACCCCCCCGACCAAGGTCGCACCACCTCCCAACAGGCTCAATGATCCCTATTTTTGGTGGAGGACCGCAGCCCCCCGACGTTGCCCGCGGCGAGCGGTGCACCTACAGTCGAGGCCCTGTTTGTTGCGTCGGTGGGTGACGCGGGCAGGAACTGTCGAACTTAAGCGAGAGCCGTCATGCACTATCCTCACCGCACCAGCCGCATTAAGCGCAAGCGCGCCATCGGGTTCCGCGCCCGGATGAAGACCAAGAACGGCCGCAAGATGATGAACCGCAAGCGCGCCGTCGGTCGCTCTCTCAACGTCGCCGACAAGTAATCCGCCTCATCCGAATAGCGTCGGCGGATCCATCTGCGAGGCCGGCTCCAGGCATCGCGGGCTGTCATGCCGTGGACTGTTGACCAGCGCGCCCACCGGGTGCGCGACCATCCGCTCCGGGGCGATCGCCCTGCAGAGGCCCGCCAAGCCCTCCACGTTCGTGTTCGCCGGGTCCATCCATGCCGCGTAATCCTCTCGGGCCAGGATCACGGGCATCCGATCGTGGATCTCCGCCATCAACGCGTTTGGTGCGCACGTGAGCACGGAGAACGTCTCGATCACTCCCCCGGGCCCGTCCCAGCGATCCCAGATCCCCGCCATCGCGAACGGCCCCGGGGCGCCCGTCTGCTCGCTCACCACCCCGATCCACAGCGGAGCTTTGCGCCTCCCGCTGGACGTCCATTCATAAAAGCCATCCGCCGGCACGATGCACCGCCTCGTCCGCAGAGACTCCCGTAGGCTGGGAGACTCGCACGCGGACTCCACGCCGGCGTTGATCGTGCGCACGCCGATGGTCTCATCCGAAGCCCACCGCGGGATCAACCCCCACCGTGCCGTCGCGACCTCGCAGGCCAGGGACGACAAGGGCCCCGACAACCCGCCCCGCTGCCGAAGCCCCGGCGGCGGCGGCGCGACACCCGCCAGCCCCCGCACCACCACGCACGCCTGTTCGGGCGCGATGTTGTACCGAGGAAGCCAAGACCGAATCGCCGGCGCGATCGTCGCTACCCCGAAGAGTTCAGCGATCAGCACCGGGCTGGTCGACAGGTGGTAGCGGCAGCACATCGCACGATTGAAGCCGAAGCCCGGTACCCCGGCAAGCCGCGACAGAAAATCTCGTAAATCAATTCTGCACTGTGCTTTACGAGATTCATGCTCGATTTTTCGGAGCAACCAAGACGGCAGGGAGTCAGTAAATACTTACAAACATCGTTCGCCGGGGTCGTCGTGGGCTCGGCGGATCGAGAAGGAGGAGTTCATGCCGTCGCGTTGCCATCGCCTTGCCGTTTCCTTGCTCGCTGCCGGGTTTCTGGCGTCCCTGCCGGGGTGCATCATTGTCTCGGTCAATCGCCCCGCTTATGAGCGCTCCACCTCGTTCTCGACCGGGATGGGCAAGCGCATCGGGGTCGAGCTGGGTGACGTCGCGCCCGCGACGGCCGCACAGGCCGGTGTGGTCGCCGAGCGTTCCAGCATCATCACCCGGGTGGTGACCGGATCGGCGGCGGATCGCGCGGGCCTTCAGGCGTGGGACATCATCACCCACGTCGACGGGCGCGACTGGGCCACAACCAGCGCTCTCCGAGAGGCTGTGAGATCCAAGAACGTCGGACAAACGATCGACCTCACGGTCGTCCGTGGGGGCAAGGCCAACACGATCGCCGTCGTGATCGAGCACGATTAAGGGCGAGCGATCGTCGATTTCGGAAGATTCAGGCGCCGGCCTTGGTGGGAGCATCCGCCGGGGCCGCTTTCTTTTCCGACGCGAGCAACTCCCTGCACGCCGCATCAAAGAACGTCACGCACTTGGCGGTGTTCGCCTCGAGCTCGGCCCCCGAGCCGTGCTCGTACTCCATCGACAGCAGCCCCTTGAACTTCTGCCGACGCAGCTCTCGCAGGACGGCGACGATCCCCGTCAGCCCGGTGCCCCAGGGCTGGTCGATCCCTTCCTTGATGTCCTTGAAGTGCAGGCTGGCGAGCTTCCCCTCGTACTTCTTGAGCCCTTCCGGAGCGTCCACGCCCGAACGAGTCCAGTGCCCGATGTCGGCGCACGCGCCCACTCGGGACCCGCGTTTGCCGATCGCGTTCATCACCACCGCCGGATCCCAGTACGTCGTGGGCTTGGGATGGTTGTGGCACGCGGCGGTGATCTTGTACTCCTCCGCCATTTTCTCGACCAAGTCCCATGCTTCCATCGCGGGCTCGCACGTCACGGTCTCGATGCCCATCTCCTTGGCGAACTCGAAGATCCGCCGACCCGCCGCTTCGTCCTTTGAGAAGTTCCACACGCCGAACGCCCGGGCGGAGATCCCGGTCGCCTTGAGCTTCTCCTTGAGCCGTGCGACCTGCTCCTTCGACAACTCGGGCCCGACCTTGGCCCCGCGTTCCTCGGCGGAAAGCGACTGACCGGGGAACATCTCGACGTACCGCAGGCCGAGCTTCTTCGCGTAATCGAGCGCTTCGAACAGGGTCCGATCGCGGAACGTCCACGCCTGCGTGCCGAGCCGGAAGCCCAACGCTTCGGCGGCAGCATCGTCCCGCGGATCGGCCCATGCGGCGACGATCGGGCGAGCGTGCAGTCGCCCGACCAGAAACGCGGCGGACGTGGCCGCCATCAGTCCAAGCACATCGCGTCGGCTGTTCATCGGTCCTCTCCGTGCGGCCGGGCGGAAGCCCGACGCTCGTGCAGCATACCCGCCGTCGCCCTCCTGTACACTGGGAGGCATGAGCGAATCGCCCTCGCCCCCCCGCAGCCTCGGACCGTTCGATGCGGGGTGCGTGGTGGTCGGGGCGATCATCGGCGTCGGGATCTTCTTCACCCCCAGCAAGGTGGCTTCGCTGGTGCCCTCCCCGGCCCTGGCGCTCGCGGCGTGGGGACTGGCGGGGATGCTCGCGCTCGCCGGGGCGCTCGCGTTCGCGGAGATCGGACGCCGGCGGACCGGGCAGGCCGCCCAGTACCACGCCCTCCGCGAGGCCTTCGGGCCGCTGACGGGCTTTCTGTTTGTCTTCTGCAACGCGACCGCCGTGCAAGCCGGGGCGATCGGGATCATCGCGGTGATCTGTGCCGCCAACCTCGGCGCGATCGTCACGCCCGAGCCGTTGTCGCTCTCGTGGTCGATGGGGCTGGCGTGCGGGCTGATCGGGCTGGTGACGCTGGCGAATCTTGCCGGGGTTCGCTGGGGTTCACGCGTGCAGAATCTGACGGTGATCGCGAAAGTCGGGGCGTTGGCCGCGATCGCCGCACTCGCGGCATTCGCCCCGAGACAGTCCGCGCCGGATCACTCCACACCCGCCGCCGCGCTGAGCCCCATCGCGGGGCTTCTCGCCGCGCTCGTACCCGCGTTCTTCGCCTACGGCGGTTGGCAGCACGCCCTGTGGATCTCGGGCGAGATCCGCGAACCCGCACGAAACCTTCCGCGCGCGATCCTCCTCGGGACGCTCACCGTGGTCGTCGTGTACGTCGGCGCGAACGCCGCGTACCTGTCCCTGCTCGGGCACGGCGGGGTCGCCGCGAGCAAGGCCCTTGCCGCCGACGCCGTCGCCATCGCCTTCCCGGAGACCGGTCGGCGCTTCGTCGCCGCGGCCGTCGCTCTCTCCGCGTTCGGCGTCCTCAATGCCCAATTGCTCTCGGGACCGCGTCTGATCGCGGGAATGGCCGACGACGGACGCTTCTTTCCCGCCTTCTCCCGACGCTCCGCACGGCAGGTCCCCGCGCCGGCGATCCTCCTCCTCAGCATCGCCGCTGTTCTGCTGCTCGCCGCTGTCGGCGCGAACGGCATCGATCGACTGCTCACCGGCGTCGTCGTGATCGACGGGGTCTTCTTTGCCGCCACGGCGTTCGCTCTCTTCCGACTGCCGGCCGCCGGGCGTTCGCTGCCTTTCGCCAAGATCGCTGCGGGGATCTTCATTGTCGGCGAGCTGGCCTTGCTCACCGGCTCCACGCTCGATCCCGCGACCCGCTCAGCCTCGATCATCGGCCTCGCGTGGATCGCCGCCGCCGCCCTGCTCTACGCCGCCGCCTTCCGCGACAACGCCCGCTGGTCTCCTGGCGCGGTGCTCACGCTCACCACCGCGCTCGTGTTCTGCTGGTACGCGATGCAGATCATCCACGAGCTGGGGCACGTGCTCGCCGCCCTTGCCACCGGCGGCAGCGTCGCTGCGGTGCATCTCCCGCTGGTGGGGTTCTCTCGCACCGATGCGGCCTCGGACGCCCCGAGATGGCTCGTCCTTGGCGGCCCGATCTTCGGCTCGCTGGCGCCGATCGCCGCTCTGCTCGCGCTCCGCTGGCTCGGGCGCGGACAGCACACGCTCCCGCTCGCCGGAGCGCTCGCCGGATTCTGCCTCCTTGCCAACGGCGTCTACCTTGCCTCGGCGATCGTCGATCCCGTCGGGGATGCCCAAGACCTCGTCCGGCTTGGCGTTCCGTCCGCCGCGCTCTGGATCCCCGGGATCGCAGCCTCCATGCTGGGTGTACTCATGCTCCGAGCCGCTGCGCCGGCCTTCGGGTTCGCGCCGGCGATCGGCCGCGAACGCCCGGAGCCGCACCCACGTCTTTCCCGCGTTTCGGTCATCGCGCTCGGGGTTGTCGGGCTTGTGGTGATCGCGACGAACCTCGTCGGGCACTACTACAGTCCGGCATGAAGATCCTTCACCCGATGATGTTCGTGACCGGCCTCAGCTTGCTCGCCGGGTGCGCCTCCACGCCGCCCTCCGCGTCGACGTCCGCGTCGACGCCCGCCGCGATCGAGTTGCCGCCCAACGCGGCCCCGGCCCCGGAACTCGCGGGCCTGTCGTTCATGGTCGGCCGCTGGGTCTGCGTGAACCCCAATAAGACGGTCAACGACGAGCACTGGACCGCCGCCCGCGGGACGTCGATGGCTGCTCTGTTCCGCCAAGTCCGACGCGACGGCAAGCCCGCATTCCACGAGGTTTCGCAGATCACCGTCGAGCCCGACGGTGTGTACCTCCGCCTGCGTCACCTGCACGCGAAGCTCGAAGTGCCCGACAACCGCAAGGAAGTCTCCGTCTTCAAGCTCGTCTCGGCCAAGGACAACCGCGCCGAGTTCGCCGGCACAGGCAGCGCGGAGCAGGTCACGAGCGTCGTCTACCGACTCGACGGGCCCGACACCCTTGTTGTTGATGTCTCGTTCGCTCCGACCTCGCGAGAGAAGGGCTTCTCCTCGCGGTACACACGCGAGCGCTGATCCATGATCACGCTGCTTGCCGCCACGATGCTTCAGCCCTCGGTCCTGCCGAGGTTCGCCGACAAGTCCGCGTTGGTGCCCGCGCTCGCCAACGCGCCCGCCGCGTGGGGAGACACCAACGCCGACGGACGTCCGGACCTGTACTGCGCGGGCACGCTGTTCCTCAACACCGAAAGCGGCTTTCAGCCCATCGCCGTTCCGGGCGCGGGCGTCGGCATTCTCGCGGACCTGAATCAGGACGGGCAGGCCGACATCATCTCGACCTCTCCGATCGCGATGCTCCTCAATGTCTCGCCGCGGGGCGGGGTTCCGAAGTTCGAGCCCCGCGCGCTGCCCGCCCTGCCCCCGACCGTCTGCCTCGCCGCGGCCGCCGCTGACCTGAACCGCGACGGCGTGCCGGACCTGTACTTCGCAGGGTACGAAGATTGGGACAAGCAGATCACACATCCATCGTTCGTGCTGCTTTCCAACAAGGATGGACGGCACGACCTGGCGGCCACCTTCTCGGAACGCCGTAGCCGCGGGGTGACCGCGTGCGACTTCGACGAGAACGGGACCGTCGACCTCTACGTGTCGAACTACAGGCTTCAGCCGAATCAACTGTGGATCAACGACGGAACCGGCCGGCTCACCGATGCCGCCGCCGAACGGAATGTCCTCGCGACCAGCGACGGATTCCCGGGCGGTCATTCGATCGGCGCCTGCTGGGGCGACTTCAACGGCGACGGACGGTTCGATCTCTTCGCCGGGAACTTTGCGCACGTCGACTCCCGCGGCAACCAGCCGAAGTCTCGCTTTCTCCGGAATCGAGGACCGAGCCCGGGACCCGCGTTCGCGCCATGGTCCTTCGATGATCTGGGCGAGTGCGGCGTGTGGTATCAGGAGTCATACGCCTCGCCCGCCGCCGCGGACTTCGACAACGACGGCCGCCTCGACCTCTACTTCACCACCGTCTATGCCGATGCCTCCTTCGGCAAGAAGAACTACCCCGTGCTCTACCGCAGCGAGATCGCCTCCCCGGCGGCCCCCGAGTGGCGGTTTGTGGACGACACCTCCGGGTCCGGTCTCGAACAACTGCCCGCAACCTACCAGGCCGCCTGGGCGGACTACGACGCCGACGGCCTCGTGGATCTTGTGACCGCGGGCCGGCTCTTCCGCAACACGGGCCCCGCACGCGCCTGGCTCCTCGTGCGTGTCGATGCGCCCCAGCCGATCGGGACACAGGTTCGGCTTGCCCTCCCAGACGGGCGCGTCCTTTCTCGCCACGTCGAAGCCGGCACAGGCCAAGGCAACAGCAACAGCCCGATCCTTCACTTCGGCCTGGGCGACCTCGCGCCCGACGCAACGGTGTCGCTCTCGATCCGCTGGCCGGACGGAACGACCGAGGCGCGTCCAAACATGCGGATCGGACAGATCGCAGAGCTTCGCCCGGCCGCCCAAACGCCCGCGAAATAAGCGCCTTTGCCCTACCCGTAGTGCGACACGCTGCGCACGATCAAACCCGCGGCGTTGAGAAAGAACACCTCGCCCGCGATCTCACCCGTCCAACGCCGGTAGACCACCAGCACGCTCCCGGTGCCCGCGGTCACGTGCATCGGATCAAACCGGGTGACACCGGGCGGGGTGGGGTTGCTCGCCAGTGCTCGGCCGAAGTACGCCGAAACCGCCGGCTTGCCGCGGAGGGTGTCGCCCCCGCCGTGCTCCGCGTTGAACTTCGCGATGAAGGGTGAGGAGTGCTCGATCTGCTCGTCGTAGCACGCCATGATGGCTTCGAGGTTCGCCACGCTGCCTCCCGGGACGTGCTGGTTCCACGCGGCAAACCACCTTCGGGCGAAGTCCTTCGCTTCGTCGAGTGTCATGCTGCCTCCGCCGCCCGCTTGAGGGAGTCCAGATCCTGCCGCAGTCCCTTCGCCATCGCGCCACGCATCAGCCACGCCATCACGCCCGAGATCAATCCCGAGGCCGTGATACGGACGTCCATCAGCACGCGGCAGCGTCGATCGTCCAGCGGCACGAACGAGAACCGCGTGTCGAACCTCGCGCCCATCGCGGTGCAGCTCACGACGAACGAGCCGTCCTCGTCCGCCGCCGTGATCTCGAGATCCACCCGAGCCGTGCCGAAGCCCGCACGCCTCGTCTCTCGCCAGCGGGTTCCCACCGCCGCCAAGCCCTCGGAGTCCTTTGGCGATGCGAGCATTTCGATGGAGACAATCTGCGGGAAAAGCTTCGGCGTGTTCTCAATATCGAGCGCCAACCGACGCACGCGATTCGCCGGCGCTCCGACCTCCTCAACAAGTCTCAGATTGCTCATTCCCCGAGTCTACCGCTTCTCTCCCAGCCGCTCCTCGGTCTGTTATCATGCCCACTCAGGAGCCCTCCCCATGACAAGAACAGCCGCTCGGCCTGTCGCCCTCTCTTCCGATCAGGGCGAGAGCCTCACGATTGTCACCGACGCTGTTCGCGTCCTCGCGGACGCCTCAACGACCAGCGGCGCTCTCTCCGTCTTTGAAGTCACGAGCCAGCCCAACTCGGGCCCGCCCCTGCACCGCCACAACGTCGACGACGAGTACTTCTTCGTCCTCTCCGGGCGATTCCGCTTCGTTCGCGACGGCGTCGAGATTCTCGCCGAGCCCGGCGCTTTCGTCTCGTGCCCCCGTGGCTCGGTCCACACCTTCGTGTGCCTCGGGCCCGCCGCCGGTCGTCTGCTCGTCGTCACCACGCCCCCCGGGCTCGAACAGCCCTTCCGCGAGGCCGACCGGGCCGCGGCCGCTGGCACAAGCACTCCTCAGAATCTCGCCGCGGCCTTTGCGAAGTTCAATGTCGAGTTCCTCGGCCCGCCCCTCTCCCCCTGAGACACCGCCTCACCAGGGCATCGCGCCGCCGTCGTAGTTAAAAAACCGCCCCGAGTCCTTCGGGCGCAGCCGGTCGATCAGCGACACGAGATGCCCCGCCGACTCCTCCACCGAAAGCGGAGCCTCCGGTCCGCCCATGTCCGTCCGAACCCAGCCCGGGTGCACCACCACGCAGGTGCAACCCGCCGCCCGCAGTTCGTTCGCCATGCAGACCGTCATCTGGTTGAGCGCGGTCTTGCTCCCCCGGTACGGATACGACGATCCGCCGTCGTTGTTGGTGATGCTCCCCAACTGGCTCGAGACATTGACAATCAGCCGACGCCGTCCCGCCTCCAGCATTCCCCGAAGCGACTTCGCGACCAGCACGGGCGCGAACGCGTTCACCATGAACACGCGCTGCAGCTCCGCCGCCGTCACCTCGTCCAGCTTCCTCGCGATGCTGCTCACTCCCGCGTTGTTGATGAGCACGTCGATCGCACCGACGCCGACCGTCGCCAGACGTTCAGGCAGCGACTCGATGCTGCCCGCGTCCAGCACGTCAAGCGGCACCCACCTGACGCCCGCCACCTCTCGTGCCTGAGGCGAAAGCCCCTCGACGTTCCGCGCGGTCGCCACCACCACTTCACCCCGCGCAGACAGCATCCTCGCCATCGTCAGCCCAATGCCGCGGCTACCGCCCGTGATCAGATACGTTGCCATGCGAGGAGCATACCCCGCATCCCCCTCACACCACCCGATCCTCCTTCGAAATCCCCAAGGCAGGCCTCACGTCCACCTGCACCAGCACCGCGCCAGTCCTCTCCTGGTGCAGCCGCTTGGCCGTCTCGGGGTCCACGTAGTCGCTGTGGCACGACAACTTCCCGGCCTGGTCCTCGGCATCAGCGCTCGTCCCGCCGCCCCGCGACATCTGCTTCTTCGTCTTGCTCGCCAACTTGTGGATCTCTTCCGGCGACAGCACGCCCCGCTTCTCGAGGATCTCCCGCTGCTCGGCCGTCAATGCCGCGCTCTTCACCGGCGCACCCGCCTTCCCGTTCGCGCCGATGCGCTCGAACCCGTCGGCCTTCCCGCTCGCGAACTCCTGGATCTCCTTGCTGATCCGCACGCTGCACCAGTCGTGCCCGCACATCGCGCAGAAGTCCGTATCGACGTCAAGGTCCTCGTCGTGATACGCCCGAGCCGTGTCGGGATCGAACGACAACTCGAAGTGCTTCTCCCAGTTCAGCGCGGCCCGCGCCTTGGTCAGTTCGTCGTCGCGGTCGCGAGTCCCCGGAATCCCCAACGCCACGTCCGCCGCGTGCGCCGCGATCTTGTACGCGATGCACCCCTGCTTCACGTCGTCCTTCTTCGGCAGCCCCAGGTGCTCCTTGGGCGTCACGTAGCACAGCATCGCCGCACCGTGATACGCCATCGCCGTCGCCCCGATGCAACTCGTGATGTGGTCATACCCCGGGAACATGTCCGTCACCAAAGGCCCCAGCACATAGAACGGCGCCCCGTGGCACAACGTCCGCTGCACCTTCGCGTTCCACTCGATCTGATCGAACGGCACGTGCCCCGGACCTTCGATCATCACCTGCACCCCGTGCCGCCACGCCCGCTCCGTGAGTTCGCCAAGCGTCTCCAATTCCGCGATCTGCGCCGCGTCCGTCGCGTCCGCCAGCCCGCCCGGGCGAAGCCCGTCGCCGATGGAGAACGTCACGTCATACTGCCGCAGGATCTCGCAGATGTCGTCCCACCGCTCGTACATGATGTTCTCTTTCCCGTGCACGAGCATCCACTTCGCGAGCAAACTCCCGCCCCGCGAGACGATCCCGATGAGCCGGTTCTTCACGTGCTTGAGGTGCGCCCGCCGAACGCCCGCGTGAATCGTGAAATAGTCCACGCCCTGCTTCGCCTGATGGTGCAGGCTCGCCTCGATCGTGGCCCAATCCAGATCCTCGATCTTCTTCCCGATGATCATCGAGTAGATCGGCACCGTCCCGATCGGCACCGTGCTCGCGCGGATGATCGCCTCCCGGCACTCATCCAGGTTCCCGCCCGTCGACAGGTCCATCACCGTGTCGGCGCCCCACTTCTCCGCCCACTTCAGTTTCTCGACTTCCTCGTGCGTCCCGCTGCTCACGGGGCTCGCGCCCATGTTCGCGTTCACCTTCGTTCGGCTCGCACGCCCGATGCACATCGGATCCAGGTTGTACTTGAGGTGGTTCACGTTCGCCGGGATCACCATCCGCCCCGCCGCCACCTCGTCCCGAACCGCCTCCGCGCCCTTCCCGGGGAACAGCTCCTCAAAGTGCGGCTCGCGCTCCGCCACACGCCGCATCTCCGGCGTCACGATCCCGAGCCGCGCCGACTCCAACTGCGTCACCGGCGCAAACCCCTCCGGACACGTCACCCGCACCCGCTCCCCCCGCGCCGTCACAAACTCCACGACCCGTTTCCCGCTCGTTTTGAAGCCCACGGGTTCCAACCCGTGGGTTTCGTCACCCCGACGAACACTCCACCCCTCGGGCAAAAAGTCCCACGCCGTCTTCCCGCTCGCCGCCGGCATCCCCGGCGCATCGGGCGACGAGAACATCAAAGGCCCCCCGACATCCGGCGCGTTCGCAAAGCTCCCGGGCGTCGTCACCCCAGCCGTCCGCCCAGGATTCATGCCCCCGCGCAGCGGCGGCACAAACCGCGACACTTCCGCCCGCGTGTGCTGCCCGTTCGTCTTCGCCTCTCGCGTCGTCATCGTCGGCTCCTTCGTCCACCTCCGACGGAAGAGCGCGACCGCGACTATCCCCGCCGGGGCGTCACGCCGCATTCCCTCCGCCGGTCCGAACCGGTTCAGGTTCAACGGGTTCTTCTCAGCGGTCGGCCTCCGCCGCCGCGCCCCGTGCGTCCCGCAATCCTAGCCCCCAACCGCGTCCACCCACGGTTATCCCTCCCTCCCCATCCCCTTTCTCCACCTCCACGGGCCACCGCGCCGATCTCCCAGCCCATGACGGCACACCTCGCCCCCCATCTCCTCCGCGCCCAGGCCGCCCTTCAGGCCGCCGACCCCGACGCCGCCCTCCAGAACATCGCCCTCGCCGCCACCCTCGACATTCAGCAGCACCAGCAGGCCTTCCTCGCCGGCGCCCAGCCCGCCGCCGCCCTCGCCAACCTCTACACCCAGGTCTTCGACGCCATCGCCCTCGCCCCCGCCACCCTTCCCCCGCGGGACGCTCGCTCCATCCTCCTCTCCATTCCCTCCTTCATCCAAGGCCAAGCCGCCTCCCACAACATCCTCCGCCTCGCCGAGCACCTCGCCGCCAACCACTGGCGCGTCGGCCTGCTCATCACCGACGAATTCACCCGCCGCGAGCCCCCGCTCGCCCACCTCGACTTCCCGGACGCCCCCTCCGAGCGCCTCGGCGAGGATCTCCTCCGCCGCGCACGCCGCATCGCCGCCGTCGCCCTCGTCCCGACCTCGGGCACCCTTCTCGACGCCATCGAAAGCGCCATCAACCTCGCCCGAGCCTTCCGCCCCACCCTCTTCGCCGCCGTCGCCAGCCCCGCCTGCCCCGTCCACGCCGCCCTCTTCGCCGCGCGCGTCGCCCCCGTCCAGGTCAACCTCTCCATCGGCGTCCCCCTTCCCATCCGCGGCGTCGACGCCGTCATCGCCAACAACCCCCGCCGACACGCCCTCGACGCACCCTTCCTCCGTTCCCTCGGCATCACCCCGCTCCACGTCGAAACCTCCGGCGGCGACGCCGCCTCGGGCCCCGCCATCCCCGCCGAATCGCGCGCCTCGCTCGGCCTGCCCGAGCACGCCCCCGTCCTCGCCTCCGCCGGCAACGTCCTCCCGCGACGCCTCCTCGCCTCCACCTTCGCCCACGACCTCGCCCGCTTCCTCCGCGATCACCCCGACGCCTGGTGGCTCGCCGTCGGCCCAGGAGACTTCCGCCCCGTCGAAGAGATCCTCCTCGCCGCCGGCGTCCGCGACCGCTGCGTCTTCGCCGGCCGCCGCACCGACATCCGCCCCGCCCTCAAGGCCGCCGACCTCCTCCTCAACGAATACCCCGAGGGCGGCGGCAACTCCGTCATCGAGGCCATGGGCGCCGCCGTCCCCGTCCTCGCCATGCACGCCGGCGACCGCCACGCCGAATGCATCGGCGCCCTCCTCGTCGGCGACGACGCCCTCCCCACCAACGACCCCGCCGCCTACTGGCAACGCGCCCACGACTGGATCACCACCCCCGACCTCCGCCACGACGCCGCACGCCGCCAGCAACGCCGCGCCCTCCACCACCTCGACTACGCCCCCATCAACCGCGCCTACCTCGAACACTTCGAGCGCCTCCTCGCCGACCTCGTACCATCCGCCCATGCGGCCTAGCGGCCTCTCGCACCGCCTCCTCACCCCGCTCCTCCTCGCCTGCCTCCTCCCCGCCTGCGCCCCCTCCGCCCCGCGCATGCGCCTCGGCTCACTCCCCTTCCCGGGAATCGCCTCCCTCTACGCCCCCATCGACCCCGCCGACATCCGCCCACACCAGGCCGACTCACTCTTCGCCCACCCCGACGCCGAACGCGGCACCCTCTACACCTGCCGCGCCGGATTCCTCGACCTCTCCCACGTCCGCGAGTACACCGACTTCACCCGCTTTGTCTTCCGCGCCGCCGAGCCCCTCCTCCTCTCCTCCGGCGGCTCCTTCTCCACCGAATGGTCCGGCGCCCTCGTCACCTGGATCGTCACCCCGCCCCCCGCGCTCGCCGCACTCCCTGAGACCGACCGCCGACGCCTCGCCCGCGAGATCGCCCTCCGCGCCGCCCAACGCGCCGCCGTCCAACTCGGCACCTACCACGAACTCGCCACCTGGTACGGCTACTCCACCATCCCCGGCATTTCCGAGCAGCGCTCCGCCTTCACCTGGGACGACACCACCTCCCACCTCGTCGCCGCCCGCGTCGGCGCCCGCGCCCTCCGCTCTCCCTTCTCCGACTGGGACCACGCCGTCACCTGGGCCCTCCACGCCGAACTCCTCGCCCTTCACGCCGCCCCACGACACACCCACGACCTCGCCGTCGACCTCACCCGAGGCCTCTGGTTCAAGGACGGCCGCCCACTCCGCCGCGACCTCGACACCGGGCTCGATCCCTCAACCTCCAAAGTCCCCTGGACCGTGCCCGGCCTCCCCTGGTGCCAAGGGCTCACTCCGCTCCCGCTCGGGCTCCCCACCCTCGACGCCGTCGAAGGACTCGACGCCCGCGACGCCGTCCTCATCACCTTCCAACCCTCCGCCGCCATCGCCGAACGAATGACCGGCCAACACCCGCCCCCGACCACCCTCGTCGGCGACCAGGTCCTCCTCGACGCCGTCGAGCGCCTCCGAAGCCAACTCCCACCCGACACCGCCACCCGCCCAGAGCCCCGGAACCCATGGCCCATCGCGCAAAGCGTTCCACGCCGGGCCAGCGCAGCCCAAAAACAAGAACAGCCCGGACCTTCGCCCGGGCTGGTCACCACCCTCGCGAGAAAGCTCGATCTCAATTCAATGCAGCACACGGCGGGCCACCTGGGCTCACACATTCCGGCCCATCAAAGGCCGACATGAACAAATCGAAATCGTAGAAGTCAACAAAGCCATCCCGGTCCAGATCCGCCGAGTGGACGGGCCCACTGACACATCCGTCCTCGAACGCCGCGATGAACCCATTCAGGTCAAAGAAGTCGAGGAAGCCGTCGCAATCAAAGTCCGCCATCGCGTTGCAGATCAGGGTATCGACGTCGGGTTGGTCGATCACGCCGTTGTTATCGAGATCCGCGATCGGGAGATAGCAAGGGTCATTCGTGGCACTTCCCTTCGCGTCCATGAGGACGAGGAAGTCCTTGTAGTCGACCCGGCCATCGCGCTCGCGACCATAATCCGCGCACCCATCCGCCGGAGCGCAGACCGACCTCGGACCTCCACCTCCTAGGTCGGACCCACCTTCAATCATGCTTCCGACGTGACTCACAACAAAACGCCACCTCCTAAGGAGCGTGCCTGTGTCTACGACAATCGTCGCAGGCGTATTGTCCACGCCAGTGAGCCGATACTCGGCCTCCCACTGGCCGAGGTCACATGCATTATCAGTAAAGCTAGTCAACGGCTTTATCGCGAGCGTCGTGTGGTCATCCGCGTAGCGATACTCGTCGTCTTGAAGTGCGATTCCAATGGGTTGCAGAACCGCACGATAGTACCGTTCAGCACTTCCGTCGTCCCACGGCCCCGCAACGGCGACACCCTGGCCATCGATCACAAAGCTCTTGGCGTAGGCGGGCAAGGCCAGTGGATCATTCGTTGCATACCCTTGGATCTCGATCTTGGTTTTCCAGCCCGTACTGATGATCGCCCGCGCTGCTGGAGTACAGGCGAGATAATACGGCTCAGGAAGTGTGAAACGAATCGCCGCATCAACACTGATGTGGAACAACACTTCTTCCAATCCGCTAACTTCGAACTCGAACTCGCCCTCGTTGCACCACCGGACGTGGCCTCTCGCCTCTACCCGATGGAGTTGGCAAGGGTTGGGGTGCTGAGAATCGACCTGCAACGCGCGTAGACTGCCCCCATTCACATCGAAACTAAGAGCCGAGCGCTTATTGAATGGGCTCCAGAAATGATGGCCAGTCATTGAGAAGCCATGTTGGAGTAGACCCCCTTGACAACTCCCCAATAGCGGCGAGCAAAGCTCCCATGGGCGCTGCCCAGCGTAGTAAGTGGCCTTTGGCATCAACAGCGGAGTAACCAACTGCACGCCGTCAGGATTTCCGGCGATGTAGTCGATCGGGTTTGATACAAGTCCCGAGACATTTCCATTTGCGATCTCGCCACCGGCCTCAAACATAAACTCCTCAACACAGACTTCTTGTGGCCCACTCGCGCCACGGGTTTCGTACCGAACTGCCCCGATCGCGGCGTTGCCGCCCGACCGCCGGATCGCGCCGCGGTTCGAGACGACCGCAAGAAGATTACTGGCAACGTCTACCCGAACATCCGCAAACGTGTACATGTACGCGGTATTCGATGACTGAGCGAATACCCCCGAGGCACCGCCGCACGCTAGCGCGATTGCCGCCGTCTTGAGAAACCTACTGCCGCACCGATCACCGTTGCTCGCCCGTTCTTCCGCATTCATGGCCGATCTCCTTTCGGGTCTATCGCGGCAACACGCCGCATGAATAGCCTATCGCCTGTACGGACGTACGACCAAAACCGTGGTTCCCTCCAAAACAAGAACAGCCCGGACCTTCGCCCGGGCTGCTCGTTGAATTCAGATCAGATCAGACCGATCAACTCAGTCCGCGTACCACTGGATCTGCGTCCAGACGTTGCCGCTGGCCGTACCGCCCGCGATGTTGCGGAGGTAGTTGTTCGTCTGCGCGCCAGGAGCCGGGCTGCCGGTCGTGGCGAGGTTCATCGACAGCGGAGCGCGCGTCGAGTCGTTCTCGTTCACGAACAGGTTGTCGAAGAACGTGCGGTTGTTGCCGCCCACGCCGTTGAACGTGAAGGGCAGCGTGTCCGGGTCCGGACGGGACTCGTACACCACGCGGTTGTCGTTGTAGCCGATGTTGCCTTCCCAGGTCGTGCGGCTGCCGTGGATCAGCAGCGTGTTCGAAGTCTGAGCAGTCGTGGGTGCTGATGCGCCCGGTCCGATCGCGCCTTCAGCGGCGTTCTGAGCAGAGAGCGTCCACGTGCCGGTGTTGCCACCCTGCGCCGTGTACCACGCGCCGCGGTTGCCGAAGACCGCCTCGTTCGCCTGGAAGGAGTTGCTCCAGATCTTGCGACGCCCGCCGATCGGCATCGCGTGGGCGTAGGAGAAGTTACCCTGGGCCGAAGCGCGGCCGGGGTTGCCGCCCTGCTCCTGCACCGCATCGTTCGGGCTGGCGAGGAACCAGGGGTCCCACAGCGCCAGCTTCTTGTCGGCGCCCATCGCGCCCTGGGGCTCGGAGTACTGGTAATCGTTGTCGATCACGATCGAGCCGTTCGCCTCGGCCGGGCTCCAGCAGAGCTCGGGGCCGAAGAACTGGTTGAAGATCAGGACCGAGATGATGTTCTTGGTCATGTCCTTCGCGCCGGGAGCAGACACGCCGGTGATCGTCGTGTTGGCCTTGTCCAGCACGCTGGGCAGGGGGTAGAGGTCGTTGTTGT
>ERZ1066130.124-NODE-124-length-43231-cov-21.336205_pt1 | contig 43231 bp, 47 predicted proteins | sample MGYA00382777_ERZ1066130 | MGnify/ENA primary metagenome ERZ1066130 (study PRJEB33369, sample SAMEA5778360) | biofilm metagenome | biome: Industrial cooling water; feature: Water cooling tower basin; material: Biofilm | place: United Arab Emirates | collected...
GGATCGAGAAGCCCCCCTTAGCAAGGGGGGTTGGCGGGATCGAGAAGCCCCCCTTAGCAAGGGGGGTTGGCGGGATCGAGAAGCCCCCCTTAGCAAGGGGGGTTGGCGGGATCGAGAAGCCCCCCTTGGCAAGGGGGGTTGGGGAGATCGAGAAGCCCCCCTTGGCAAGGGGGGTTGGGGGGATCGAGAAGCCCCCCTTAGCAAGGGGGGTTGGGGGGATCGACTACGACCCAGAAGCTGCCAATTCAGCCAAGCGTTCCTGCTGGTCTTGACTAATGCAAGATTGAATTACTTGCTCTAAGTCGCCTTCCAACACCGTACCTAGAGTGAAATTCTGATTCAATCGGTGGTCAGTAGCGCGATTATCCTTGTAATTGTAAGTGCGGATTTTTTCGGAACGGGAACCCGTACCAACTTGCATCAGCCGCATCGACCTGACTGCTTCTTGTTGTTCGCGCAGCTTCATATCATAAAGCTTCGCTCGCAAAATCTGCATCGCCCGTTCTTTGTTTTGCAGCTGACTTCGCTCTTCCGTGCAGAAAATGCGAATACCCGTCGGTTTGTGAATCAGGTCAACCGCCGTTTCCACCTTGTTGACGTTTTGTCCGCCAGCACCGCCAGAACGAGCGGTTTTCATTTCAATATCTTTCGGGTCGATATGCACTTCCACATCATCGACTTCCGGCATTACCGCTACTGTAGCCGTCGAAGTGTGAACCCGTCCGCCCGCCTCAGTTACGGGCACGCGCTGCACGCGGTGAACCCCAGCTTCAAATTTCAGCTTGCTGTAAACTTGGTCGCCCTGAATTTCCAACACGGCTTCTTTAAAGCCGCCCATCTCAGCCAGCGACTCGCTCATCAAGTTGACTTTCCAGCCTTGACTTTCAGCGTAGCGCGAGTACATTCGCAGTAAGTCACCCGCCCAAATACTGGCTTCATCGCCACCAGTACCGGCTCGAATTTCCAACATGATGTTTTTATCATCGTTGGGATCGCGGGGTAGAAGTAAGATCTTGAGGAGATTTTCTAAATGCTCTAGCTTTTCCTCTAGCTCTTTGACTTCCAAAGATGCCATTTCTTGCAACTCTGGGTCGCCACTTGCTTCTTTGAGGATTTGTTTCGCTCCTAAGAGATCTTCAGTGGCTTTTTTCCAATCTTCATAAGTATTAACCACTTCTTCCAAAGAGGAGCGCGCCTTGGCTACTTTTTGATACTCTTGAGGATCGGAAGCAATATCTGGATCGGCTAATTTGCGGTTGAGTTCGTTAAAAGTTAACTCAACGGATTTAAGTTTATCTAGCAGGTAAGTTTCAGCCATAGTCAGTTGCCAGTTGTCAGTTGTCGTTGTTTAAAAAGCTTCCAAAAAAAGTTAAGCGTCGGTTGTCAGTAGAAGACTACAGACAACGGACTACAGACAAATGACTATCCCGCTACCGTTTCTTTTTGCCGCCTGTACCGCCAGCTGGAGATTGGTCGCCACCTTCCAACATGCCGTACTTACGCAGGAAGCGTTCAACGCGACCTTCGGTGTCGATGATTTTTTGAGTGCCGGTGAAGAAGGGATGGTTACCCGACCACACGTCCACGTGCAGTTCTGGTTGGGTCGAACCAACGGTCATAACGACTTGACCGTTGCAGTAAACTTTGGCTTCGGGATACCACTTAGGGTGAATATCAGGTTTTGGCATTTTGTCCGCTCCTCGAAAAGTTTTGGTAATGGGTAATTGGTAATTGGTAATTTCAGATTTTAGATTTCAGATTTGAGATTTTGAGAAAGCTCTCGATCTTAAATCTGCAATCTGCAATCTGCAATCTGAAATCACCCCTATACCATATTTTAACGCTTAGAGTACTGAGGTGCTTTGCGTGCTTTATGCAAACCGTATTTCTTACGCTCTTTTGCCCGTGGATCGCGGGTGAGATAGCCTTCGGTTTTCAGAGGCTTGCGGTTGTCTGGGTCTAATTGACACAAAGCTCTAGCCACGCCTAAGCGAATCGCATCTGCTTGTCCTGAAACGCCGCCGCCGTGGGCGTTGACTAGGACATCGTATTCATTTTCCAATCCCAAGGTTTCCAAAGGAGCTTTGGCGAGGGAGAGAAAGGCAGAGTTGAACTGGAGGTATAAATCTCCGGGTTTGCCGTTGACGGTCATTTGACCGCTACCGGGGACTAGGCGCACGCGGGCTACGGCTGATTTGCGACGCCCGGTGCCCCAGTACATGACGCGATCGCTTGCTTCTGTTGCTTGCATTATTCTTCTCCTGGAATGGTGTTAATTTTCAATTCTTGGGGTTTTTGAGCCGCGTGGGGATGGTCTGGCCCAGCGTATACTTTCAGTTTGGTAAACAAGCTGCGACCCAGGGAATTTTTTGGCAGCATCCCGCGCACTGCCTTTTCAATTATCCGTTCGGGTATGCGTGCTTGCAATTGAGCAAAAGTCTCGGTTTTCATACCCCCTGGTCTTTGGGAAGTGCGCCAATAAATTTTCTGGGTACGTTTTTTCCCTGTGACCATTACTTTCTCGGCGTTAACCACGATCACGAAATCCCCCGCATCCATATGGGGGGTATAAGTCGGCTTGTTTTTTCCCCTTAAAACCGCAGCAATTTCGCTCGCCAGACGCCCCAATCTTTGATTGGCAGCATCTACAACGTACCACTGTTGCTCGAGGGTCTCTTTATTAGGTAGAAAGGTTTTGTTCATCGTTTTCTCTCGATAGTGATTGGTAATTTCAGATTTCAGATTTTAGATTTTAGATTTTAGATTTTAAGTCAGCTTTCAATCTTAAATCTGCAATCTGCAATCTACAATCCTCTATTAGCCATTAGCAAAAAACAAATTTGGGCTGGTTATCAAACCAGATTTCTTTGGGAAATGGAAATTCCGGATAGCCGACCCGCAACAGACATAAGCCTTGTGGTGGAGCTGCATACTTGACTTCAGAGCGCTTTTGGTGTACCCAGAGCGAGGTGAAGTTTGCTTCTGAGCGATCGCCTCGACCCACCTGAACTAGCAACCCTACCAGCAGCCGCACCATACCATACAAAAATCCATCGGCTTGAATTTCGATGTGAATCAATGGCCCTTTCCGGTAACACTCTACTTCCTGTACCTCGACTTTGGAATGAGCGCGACCAGAATTGGCGCGATGAAAGGCAGCCAAATCGTGGTGACCGATTAGTGGGTTAAGCGCTGCTTGCATCAGCGATTCATCGAGCGGGGCATAATAATAATGCCAAGCAAAGGGTCGCAGGAACAAGTTCGGTTGCGAGTCTGTATAGATCGTATAGCGATAGCGACGCCAGCTGGCACTAAAGCGGGCGTGCCAGTAAGAATCTACGGCAGCAGATGCCAGAATTAATATATCTTTCGGCAGTTGAGTATTGAGAACTGCCGCCCACTTTTCGGCAGGGATAGAACTGCTGTGGTCAAAGTGAGCCACTTGGGCGGCGGCGTGAACTCCAGCATCGGTTCTGCCCGCGCCGTGCAGCGTCACGGGATGATTGAGGATACCAGAAAGAACGTTTTCGATTTCCTCTTGAACCGTGCGATCGCTCTTTTGCCGTTGCCACCCATGAAAATGAGTGCCCAGGTATTGTATTACCAGGGCGACTCGCTGTTTGGCTTTTATCTGCTGTCCGTTGTCCATTTTTTTGCCGATAGGTAATTGATAATTTCAGATTTAAGATTGAAGATTTGAGATTTGAATTGAAATCTGAAATCTGAAATCTGAAATCTCAAATTACCCTTAAACCAGTTCAATAATTGCCATTTCGGCATTATCGCCCCGGCGAGGGACGGTTCGCAGGATGCGGGTATAGCCACCAGCGCGATTGCCATAGCGAGCTTTTGCCCCACTTGGCCCTTCATCAAACAGCGCGTGGACGAGATCTTTATCGTAGATATAGCCCAAGGCTTGTCTGCGAGCTGCCAAAGAGCCATCCTTGGCTAAACCGATCATTTTTTCGGCCTCAGATCTAACTGCCTTGGCTCTTACTTTTGTGGTTTCGATTCTACCGTGACGCAGCAGTTGGGTTGTCAGCGCTCTTAAAAGCGCTCGACGCTGATCTGCTGGCTTACCAAGTTGAGGAACGCGACGACCGTGACGCATAGTGATTGTTAGCTAGTAATTGGTAATCGGTGATTGGTAATTGGTAATTGGTGATTGGTAATTGGTAATTGGTGATTGGTTTTCTTTCCCATTACCAATTACCCATTACCCATTACCCATTACCCATTAGGCTTTGCTGCTTTTTCTTGCGGCAAGGTAATTCCTAAGTGTCGCTGTAGAGCTTCACTCACTTCTTCTGCCGACTTTTGACCAAAGTTTTTGATTTCCAGTAAGTCTTCGTAGGTGTAACCTAACAAGTCTGCTACTGTGTTAATCTGTGCCCGTTTCAGGCAGTTATAAGCGCGCACCGAGAGCTGCAATTCCTCAATCGGAATTTGCGGCTCTACATCACCGGAATCATCTATTTCTGGTGGGATAGTCTTGATGTCTTTGAGTGGGTTAAACAGATCCACCAAAATATTCGCTGCCTGGGACAGAGCTTCTTCGGGTGAGATACTGCCATTTGTCCAGATTTCCATCAACAGCCGGTCTTTTTCCTGATCGCCATCGCCGCGAATTTCTTCAACGCTGTAGTTGACTTTCCGTACCGGCATGAAAATGGCATCGATCTGGAGAAAGTCTAAAGCTGTAGCTTCATCGTGGCCCCGATCTACCGAACGGTATCCCTTTCCGGTTTCTAGCCGGAATTCCATTTCCAGTTTGGCTCCTTGTGCTAAGGTGGCGACGTACTGCGCCGGATCGACCACCTGCACTTCAGAAGACATGTTAAACTGCCCCGCCATAACTATTACAGGGCCGTTGTTTGCGGTCACTTCTAACCGACCAATTTGAGGCTGGGAGGTATAGCTTTTGAAAACTACTTCTTTCATGTTGAGCAGGATTTCCAGCACATCCTCCCGCACTCCCGGAATTGTGGCAAATTCGTGATTGACACCGGCAATGCGAACCGCAGTCACTGCACATCCTTCCAGGTTAGACAGCAGCACCCGCCTTAAAGCATTGCCAACGGTTGTCCCTTGGCCTCTTTCTAGCGGCTCGATCACAAATTTGCTGTATTGACCTCGATTTTTCTCAGTGCTAGACTCGACACATTCAATTTGAAATTGCGCCACAGAGCGATCCCCCTACCCTTTGTGGATTTTGGATTTTGGATGAAAGGATTGTAGATTCATCAGATTTCACCCCTCATCAGATGAAAGGATTTTGGATTTAAAAGATAACGCCAAGTTTCTTCAGATATTTGGTTTTTTGTGCGGTTAATCTCAATCCAAAATCTAAAATCTAAAATCTTCTAAACGCGACGCCGTTTAGGTGGGCGACAGCCGTTGTGGGGAATGGGAGTAATGTCCCGAATTAGAGTAATTTCCAATCCGGCACCCTGAAGCGCTCGAATCGCGGTTTCGCGGCCTGCTCCTGGCCCGCTCACCATTACTTCTATCTGCCGCATTCCAGAGTCCATCGCTCGGCGAGCCGCTCCTTCCGCAGCGGTTTGAGCGGCAAAAGGCGTTCCTTTTTTGGCACCCTTGAAGCCGCTAGACCCGGCTGAAGCCCAGGAGATTACATCCCCATTTTGATCGGAAATTGTAACTATGGTGTTGTTGAAGGTTGATTGGATGTAGGCTATCCCGTTGGGTACGTTCCGCTTTTGCTTCTTGGCACCAGTTTTTTTGGTTACTTGTCGCGCCATATCGGTTTGTGTGCTTCGGTTTTAACTTGCTTGCTAGTTGTATGGTGTTTCGCCCAACCGTATTCAAGGCGAAAATCTGACGGTTATTTCTTAGCTGCTGGCTTTTTCTTACCGGCAACGGTTTGCCGTCTACCGCGACGGGTTCTGGCATTGGTACGGGTTCTTTGACCTCGAACGGGTAAGCCTAAGCGATGACGACGTCCTCGGTAAGTTCCGATGTCGATCAAGCGCTTGATGTTCATCGCTTCCCAGCGTCTCAAGTCACCTTCAACTTGATAGTCGCTTTCTACGGCTGCTCTCAGAGCAGCGACATCAGCATCTGATAGATCCTTGACGCGGGTGTCCGGATTTATCCCCGTTGTCGCTAGAATTTCTTTAGACCGGGATAGTCCAATTCCGTAAATGTAAGTCAGACCAATTTCGACGCGCTTATCGCGCGGAAGGTCTACACCGGCAATCCTTGCCACGCTTTTGTCTCCCTTATTTTGCCCTTGGTTCTAATAAGTTGTAATTTTTCCAGATATCAGGTGACATCTGATACAAGCTGAAGTTTTGCTGTTACCCTTGGCGTTGTTTATGCTTTGGGTTAGAACAGATCACCATCACTCGACCGCGCCGCCGAATGACGCGGCATTTTTCACAGATTTTCTTGACAGATGCTCGAACTTTCATGCCTACTGGGCTGTGCTACAAACTAAACATTATATCACTTTTAGTTTTTTTTGTAAGCTAAGAAGTTAGCACGAATGGAAAATTTATTTCTGATTTAGAAATGATGTTTCGTGCGGGCTTATTTCTTACGAAGGCGGTAAGTAATTCTGCCTTTGCTCAGGTCGTAGGGGGTCAGCTCAACTTTGACGCGATCGCCCGGTAATATTTTGATGTAATTCCGCCGGATTTTGCCGGAAATATGGGCTAACACGTTGAAGCCATTATCTAGGTCTACGCGAAACATAGCATTCGGTAAGGATTCTGTTACCGTGCCTTCCATTTCGATCAAATCTTGTTTAGACAATGTCTTTTTTCCTCAACTCTATGGGAACTGCTTGCCAGGGGTATGGGTTTTTCACCCCAGCCTGTTAAAAGGTATCTGAATCAAAGCTCAGACACCCTTAACAGATTTTATCAAATTGTGCGACAAAAAGGGTGAAACTGCTCTTGACTTTTAGCGGATTTCAACCATAGGGTGGAATGATGCCAGCCCTGGGCAAGGTAATGATAATCCAAAGCGCGAGTTGAGTTACAGATCGATGGATTTTTTCAGTTCTGCGGTGACTTCCGACATTGAGCGATCGCCATTAACGGCAGTAAGCTTCATCCGCTGGCGATAAAAATCGATCAGGGGTTCGGTTTGTTCGCGATAAACTTCCAGACGGCGGCGAATCACTTCTTCAGTATCATCGGCACGCCCTTCTTTTTTGGCACGTCCCAACAGGCGGGCGACCAAAATTTCATCAGGTACTTCCAGACTGAGGACGCGCGAGCATTCTTGATTGAGTTCTAGCAGCAAAGCTTCCAAAAAACCTGCTTGCGTACAATTGCGCGGAAACCCATCGAGTATCCAACCTTTATTAGTATCGGTTTGAGATAAGCGATCGCGCATCATGTCTAAAATCAAGCTATCGGGAACCAGCTCGCCTTTTTCCTGATACGACTTGGCTTTTTGCCCCAACGCCGTGCCATTTGCTACCTCATTCCGTAAAATATCTCCGGTGGAAATATGAGGAATTTGGCAGATTTCGGCTAAAATCTTGGCTTGGGTACCCTTTCCTGCTCCTGGCGGCCCCAAAAAAATCAATCGCGTCACTCTTGTTTCACCATTCCTTCGTATCGCTGGGATATCACGTATGTTTGAACTTGCTTAGCTGTATCGATGGCTACGCCGACTAAAATCAATAGCGAGGTTGCCCCAATACCCCTAAATGTGGTGACATTGGTCGCGCTTTCAACAGCAGTTGGTATCAGCGCCACTGCTCCCAAAAAGATTGCTCCCAAAAACGTTAATCGGTTCAACACCCGCTCTACATACTCGCTAGTGGTGCGACCGGGACGAATACCGGGAATGCTAGAACCCATCTTTTTCAGATTTTGTGCCAAATCTACCGGGTTAACGATCAAAGAGGCGTAGAAATAGCTGAAAAAGACAATAAACAGTAGGTAAAGTGCGACGTAGAGAGCCTGTCCTGGAGCCAATAAATTGGCAATTTGACTCACCGTTGGATTGGGAAATACCTGAGCCAGAGAGGTTGGAATAATCAAGACAGCCGAAGCAAAAATAATCGGCATTACACCGCCTTGATTTAACCGCAAAGGTAAATAACTATTTTTTTCCAGAAACACCTTCCGTCCCACCTGCCGACGTGCCGAAATAATCGGGATGCGGCGAGCGCCTTCTTGAACGAAAACGATTAAGACAATTGTCACTAAGAACACTAGCAGCAGAACGATGATTTTACCAACCTGTTCCCTACCAGCGCTTTCAGCCAGCTTAATCGTGTCGCCCAAAGACTTAGGTAAAGCCGACACAATGTTGAGGAAAATCAACAACGAGGCTCCGTTACCGACGCCCCGTTCGGTAATCAATTCAGATACCCACATTACAAACATTGACCCTGCCGTCAGCGCCAATGTTGTCTTGACGACGAACAAAAATCCCGGCTGTTCTGCGTAGGGGGCGATTAACCGCGCCGAAATGAATGTACTTTGCAGCAATCCCCATCCCAAAGCCACATAGCGGGTAATTTGAGAAATCTTTCGCCGTCCGGCTTCGCCCTCATTTTTTTGTAAGTTTTCTAAACTGGGGATGGCCTGTGTCAGCAATTGGACGATAATCGAAGCATTAATGTAGGGCAAAATTCCCAGCGCAAAAATGCCCAAAGTGAGGAAGCCGCCGGTGAAAATATCCAAAAATCCAATCAAGGGATTATTTTGGAGGCTTGCAGCAAAGGCGGCTCGATTAATTCCTGGAATTGGCAGGAAAACGCCCAGGCGGATCAAAACGAGCAGCCCAATGGTGACAAGCAGCCGACCTCTCAGTCCAGCTGCTTGAGCCATCTGCATAAAGGTTTCCTGCGCTGTTGGGGCTTTACTTTGACTAACCATATATAAGGGACCTCTACGCGATCTGGGCCACTATCTGCACAAAAAGCTTTAACCCTTAGCTTTCTCGATGATTTCGCAAGTGCCGCCAGCTGCTTCAATTTTGTTGCGAGCGCCTGTGGTAAATGCTGCTGCTTTTATATTTAAGGGTACAGAGAGTTCTCCATCTCCCAAAATTTTCAGCGGGCCGTCATTGCTGGTGACAATGCCAGCTGCCATCAAAGAATCCAAGGTTACTTCTGTATTAGCAGGGAGTGATGCCAGCTTACTGACATTGATCGTAGTGTATTCGCGACGATTAATGACAGTAAAATGCTTTAACTTGGGGATGCGCTTGTATAAGGGCTGTTGACCGCCTTCAAAACCGGGTCTAGTGCTGCTACCAGAACGAGCTTTTTGACCCCGCATCCCTTTACCGGCGCTAGCGCCTTGTCCGGCAGAAATACCGCGAGCCAGTCGGCGGGGGCGTTTTTTAGAGCCAGCCTTGGGCACGGCATCTTTTAGTCTCATATTTTTATCCTTTGTCAGTTGTCGGTGGTTTTAGATCGACTCGCCCGCTCAGTTATGATTGCTGGCTGGTAGCTGCTGGCTGAGCATAGAGATTTTCGATGGGAATACCGCGATCGCTGGCAACATCAGCAAAGGTTCTCAAGGTTTGGAGGGCGTTGATCGTGGCTCTCGCGTTGTTCAGCGGGTTATTTGAACCCAACTGTTTGGCTAATATGTTGCGAACGCCAGCCAGTTCTAGCACCGTGCGGACGGCACCCCCAGCAATTACGCCCGTACCTTGGGCGGCGGGGCGCATCATGATCGAGGCACCACCACCTGTACCTTTAGCTGGATGGGGAATCGAGTTTACCTTGGTCAGAGGTACATCAACCAGGTGCTTTTTACCATCGGCGACGCCTTTTCTGACGGCACCGATGACGTCGCTGGCTTTACCAACGCCGACGCCTACTTGTCCGCGTTCGTTACCGACGACGACAATAGCGCGGAAGCTGAGTTTTTTACCGCCTTTAACCACTTTGCTGACGCGGCGAATTTGGATTACCCGTTCTTGCCAGGTGGTTTCTTTTTCTCTGGTGCGGCTGCTGGCTTTTTTACGACGCTCTCGTTGTTCTGCCATAGTTTTCCTTTGGTAATAGGTAATTGCTAATTGGTAATTGGTAATTTCAGATTTCAGATTTTAGATTTTAGATTGCTTAAATTGTCAAATCTGCAATCTTAAATCTGCCATCTAAAATTGTCCATCACCGATTGATTAACCAGCTCGCTTATTTAGAAGTCTAAACCGGCTTCCCTTGCCGCATCGGCTAAGGCTTTGATGCGACCGTGGTAAAGATTGCCACCTCGGTCAAATACGACTTTGGTAATGCCAGCTTCGAGCGATCGCTGTGCTAATAACTTACCTACTTCAGTGGCAGCAGTCATATTAGCTCCAGAGGCCAAACTGGATTTTACCGTCGGCTCTAACGTCGAGGCTGCCACCAGCGTATGGTGTTTGGTATCGTCGATTACTTGAGCGTAAATATGCTCGTTGGAACGAAACACTGCCAAGCGAGGACGTTCTGAGGTGCCAGCGAGGCGGCGACGCAGGCGTTCGTGCCGCCGCTGCCTTGATTGTTTGCGCGTTAATTTCATTATTTCTTACCTGCCTTACCAGCTTTACGTCTGACAAATTCACCGGCATAGCGAATGCCTTTGCCTTTATAGACTTCTGGCGGACGGACGGCGCGAATTCTAGCCGCCAAATTGCCAACGACTTCTTTGTCAATGCCGTTAACGATCACGTTGGTGTTATTTTCCACCGCCATTTGAATCCCTGGGGGGGGTTCGATCCTGACTTCGTGACTGTAGCCGACAGTTAAAACGAGATTGCGACCGTCAACCCGCGCCCGGTAACCCACGCCCTGGATTTCCAGCCTTCTCGCAAAGCCAGCCGAAACGCCTTCGACCATATTGGCAACTAGGGTGCGGCACAGACCGTGGAGTTGACGGGCGGTGCGGGATTCATTCCGCCGCACAACCTTGAGGGTTTCTCCTTCTTGTTCTAGAGCGATCGCATCCGGCAGTACTCTAGATAGTTCGCCTTTTGGCCCTTTAACGGCAATTTGCTGACCATCAATATTTACTTGTACTTTCGCCGGAATTGTGATAGGACGCTTACCAATCCGAGACATAACTCACCTGATTTGCTAATAGCTAATTGGTAATTGGTAATTTAAGATTTCAAATTTCAGATTTTAGATTTTAGATTTATTGAATTAAATCTACAATCTTAAATCTGCCATCTAAAATTGCCTGAGAACGCCATTACCAAACGTAGCAGAGGACTTCTCCTCCCAAACCTTGACGACGGGCTTCCCGGTCTGTCATGATACCGCTCGAAGTGGAGATGATGGCGATGCCAATACCGCCGAGGACTCGCGGCAACTCTTTTTTATTGGAGTAAACGCGCAGACCGGGCTTACTTACTCGTTTCAGAGCAGTGATAATCGGCTGGCGATTTTTTCCTTTGTACTTTAAGGTCACCACCAAATTGCGCTTAACACCTTCTCCATCTTCTGAAAAATCAGCGATATAGCCTTCAGTCTTAAGGACTTCAGCAATGCTGCGGGTCATCTTTGTACGTGGAATCATTGTTGTTTGATGCCGCGCTTGAGTCGCATTGCGAATGCGCGTTAACATGTCTGCTATTGTGTCGTTCACCGCCATCGTTTTCTCCTTATTGATCCCGGAAAGGCATCCCCATTTCTTTTAGCAAGGCGCGGCCTTCTTCGTCAGTGTTGGCAGTTGTAATAATGGAGATGTCCATGCCACGAATTTGGTCGATTCTGTCGTATTCGATTTCTGGAAAAATCAACTGCTCTCTGATGCCCAAGCTGTAGTTACCGCGACCGTCAAAACTTTTCGGGCTGATGCCGCGAAAATCGCGAATGCGGGGCAGGGCTAGATTAATCAGCCGGTCTAGAAAGGCGTACATGCGATCGCCGCGCAGCGTCACCATAATGCCCACGGGCATACCTTGGCGAATTTTGAAACTCGCGATCGCTTTCTTCGCCCTTGTCACCACGGGTTTTTGACCCGCAATCGTAGCAATTTCGCTCAAAGAAGATTCTAGAGCCTTAGCATTATTTGCTGCTTCCCCTAAGCCGCGGTTAATCGTTACCTTAACCAGCTTCGGCACTTGATGGATGTTCTGATACTTGAACTGCTCCATCAACTTGGGGACAATCGTTTCTTGATACTGAGATTTGAGTCGTTGAGTCATCTTTAATCCTTTTCTCCCCTGGGCTTGGTCAGGGATTTGCATCCTTGAATTTCAGATTTTAGATTTCAGGTTTTAGATTTAGTTTCAATCTGAAATCTGCTATCTAAAATCTCAAATTATTTATCGATGATTTCGCCAGTCTTTTTCAACATCCGTACCTTTTTACCAGCTTCGGTAAAGGTATAGCAAACGCGACTGGCAACATTTTGCTTAGTGGAGTAAAGCATCACATTCGAGCTATGGATAGGAAATTCCATCGTAGCAATTCTACCGGATTCTCCTTCCTGCTTCGGTTTGACGTGCTTGGTTTTAATGTTCACGCCCTTAACGATTACTTTACTGACCTGGGGATAAACCATGAGGATTTCACCAACTTTCCCCTTATCCTTCCCAGAAATAACCTGAACCGTATCTCCCTTTTTCACGTGCATCTTGTGCCGTATGGGAGTTTTAGAACCCTTAGCATTAGCCATTACAGTACCTCCGGAGCGAGGGACACAATTTTGGTGTATTTATCCCGCAATTCCCGCGCCACTGGGCCAAAAACGCGAGTTCCCCTGGGATTGCCGTCGTTATTAATAATGACAGCAGCATTATCGTCAAAGCGAATGCTCATACCGCTATCGCGATTGATATTTTTCTTGGTACGAACGATCACCGCTTTAACCACATCAGACTTCTTCACCGCCATATTAGGAATGGCATCCTTAACAACAGCGACAATCACATCGCCCACAAAACCATAACGGCGGTTTCCGGCTCCTAAAACCCGGATACACATTAGCTTGCGAGCGCCGCTGTTGTCAGCAACATTGAGATAAGTTTGAGCTTGAATCATAGCGCGTGGTAATTGGTAATTGGTAATTGGTAATTGGTAATTGCAGATTTGAGATTGCAGATTTAATCCAAAATCTAAAATCTAAAATCTAAAATTTTCCATTAGCTATTACCAGTTGAATTGAGGATTTCGGCTACGACCCAGCGTTTGGTTTTGCTCAGAGGGCGCGTTTCCTGGATGCGGACGCGATCGCCTTCTTTGCACTTATTTTCTTCGTCGTGAGCCTTATACCGCTTGGTATTGACGATAATTTTGCCGTACTTGGGGTGGGGAGCGCGGTTTTCCACCGCCACCACTACGGTTTTATTCATTTTGTCGCTGACCACCAGGCCAACTCTTTCTTTAACTGCCATCGCTATTTACTCTTATGACTGTGCAACTGTTTAGTTTTCCGAGGCAGCTTGAGCGCGTTTGCGTTCGCCTTCCACTGTCAATAACTGCCCTAGCCGGTGTTTCGCGTGGCGAAACTGATGTGGCTTTTCTAACTGGCGAGTTGCTTTTTGCAAGCGCAGCTGAAATAGTTGCTGCTTCACCGCCATAATTTGTTCTGCCAGTTCGCTATCGCTTAAATTTCTGGCATCTTCGATTTTGGGGAGCGCCATAATTACACAGTCTCCTCAGAACGCATAATAAACTTGGTCTTGATTGGCAACTTAAACGCTGCCAAACGCATAGCTTCGCGGGCAATTTCTTCAGTCACGCCCGTAATTTCAAACAGAATTCTGCCTGGTTTAATCACCGCCACCCAGAATTCCGGCGACCCCTTACCAGAACCCATCCGGGTTTCCGCAGGACGCATGGTTACGGGTTTGTCGGGGAAAATTCTGATCCAAATTTTGCCACCCCGGCGGATATAGCGAGTCATTGCACGACGGCTGGCTTCAATTTGACGGGAAGTAATCCAAGCTGGCTCTAATGCTTGCAGGCCAAATTCGCCAAAGTTGAGGGAACTGCCTCGCGTCGCTAAGCCGTTCATGCGCCCGCGCTGTTGTTTGCGGAATTTAGTTCTTTTAGGACTTAACATGATTCGGTCGTGAGTAATGGGTGATGGGTAATTTTAGATTTAAGATTGCAGATTTAAGATTGCAGATTTAACAGTTCTAAAATCTAAAATCTGAAATCTGAAATCGCCAACTATCCCTCGTTGGAACGGTCTTCAAATTGCTGCCGCCGCTTGCCGGAGCGACGACGAGGAGTTCCAGGTGCCGCAGCTGGTGCGACTTCTTCTTGTCCTGGAATTACTTCTCCTTTAAAAATCCAAACCTTGATGCCAAGAATTCCATAAATGGTCTTAGCAGTACGGTAGGCATAGTCAATATCTGCCCGTAAAGTATGCAGCGGTACCCGACCTTCCCGCGTCCACTCAGTGCGAGCAATTTCTGCCCCATTCAGCCGACCCGAAACTTGTACCTTGATCCCCTGTACGCCTGCTCTCTGGGCGCGTTGAATCGCCTGACGGACGACGCGACGGAAGGAAACCCGGCGTTCTAGTTGTTGGGCGATGTATTCGGCAATCAAGCCAGCATCGGCATCGACGCGAGCCACTTCTACGACGTTAATCCGGATTTGGCGCTGACCGCCGAGTTTGTCTTGCAGTCCGGTTCTCAGGGTTTCAATCCCCGTACCGCCCCGACCGACAACGACGCCCGGTCGCGCGGTGCGAATTTCTAAATCGATTTGATCGGCTTTGCGCTCGATCCGCACGGCAGAAATACCAGCATTACTCAGGTTTTTACCGACGTAATTGCGGATTTTGTGGTCTTCCTGCAAGATTTCAGGGTAGCGATCTGGGCTGGCGAACCAACGAGACTGGTGTTCTTGGGTAATGCCCAGACGAAACCCGACTGGATTAATTTTTTGTCCCACGAATGCGTCCTCAATATGATTTTAGATTTTGGATTTTAGATTTGAGATTGGATGGAATTTTTAATAGCAATCTGAAATCTAAAATTTGCAATCTGGCGATTATTCTTCTTCCGCTTCAGCAACTGCGACGGTAATGTGACAAGTTGGCTTGCGGATTTGGTAAGCGCGGCCTTGCGCTCTGGGTCGGAAACGCTTTAAGCTTGGCCCGCCATCAGCAAAAGCTTGACTGACGATGAGTTTGGCTGGGTCAAGACCGGCGTTATGTTCGGCGTTAGCTACTGCGGATCTCAGCACCGTGAGGATCGGTTCGCAAGCCCGGTAGGGCATAAATTCGAGTAGAATCAGCGCCTCGCGATAGGAACGCCCGCGAATTTGGTCTAGGACGCGGCGCACCTTAAACGGGGACATGCGAATGTAGCGCGCGATCGCTTTAACTTCAGTTGTATCGGTAGCCATAAAATTCTCCCTAAGTTATTTCAGATTTCAGATTTTAGATTTCCGATTTTAGATTAAATTTGAAATCTCAAATCTCAAATCTAAAATTCTCATCTCCGCGCCTTTTTATCGCCTTTAGCGTGACCCCGGAAAGTGCGAGTGGGGGCAAACTCACCCAATTTGTGTCCCACCATCTGATCCGAAATAAAGATCGGTACGTGAGTGCGACCGTTGTGGACGGCGATGGTGTGACCTACCATTTGGGGCAATACTGTCGAAGCGCGCGACCAAGTTTTGATCACTTCTTTTTTGTTTTGAGCGTTCAGTTTTTCAACCTTGCTCATCAGACTATCGGCCACGAACGGCCCTTTTTTAAGAGAACGACCCATAAGATTTTGGATGCAAGTAATTTGGTTTTTGGCTTAAATAGATTGCAGATTTAAGATTGCAGATTTAACCAATCTAAAATCTTAAATCTAAAATCTAAAATTTTAGGACTCGCGACCGCCACGACCCCGCTTAGAAGCTTTGCGACGACGGCGCACGATTAACTTGCTGCTTGCTTTCTTAGGTTTGCGGGTTTTAGCTCCCAAGGTCGGTTTACCCCAAGGCGTGACGGGGCCGCTTCTACCGATGGGGGCGCGTCCTTCACCACCGCCGTGTGGGTGATCCACTGGGTTCATGACGCTACCTCTGACGTGGGGGCGGCGTCCTTTCCAACGAGTCCGACCAGCTTTACCGGCGCTGAGGTTTCTGGCTTCGATGTTGCCGACTTGACCGATGGTGGCGTAACACTCGCGACGCACCATGCGAACTTCCCCTGAAGGAAGTCTGAGGGTAACGTAGTTTCCTTCTTTGGCGACAACTTGAGCGCTCGCACCAGCAGAGCGAACAATTTGTCCGCCGCGACCGATTTTTAACTCAACGTTATGTACCTGAGTCCCCAAAGGAATATTGCCCAAGGGTAAGGCATTGCCGTCTTCAATCGGAGATTCGGGGCCGGATACGATCGTCGTCCCAACTTTCAAACCGTTGGGATGTAAAATATAGCGCTTTTCCCCATCTTTGTAGTAAACCAGGGCAATGCGAGCATTGCGGTTGGGGTCATACTCAACGGCTACAACTTTGCCAGGGATGTTGAGCTTGTCGCGACGAAAATCAATAATCCGGTAAAGGCGCTTGTGTCCGCCACCTTGGTGACGGCTGGTAATTACACCTCGGTTGTTGCGACCTTTAGCGCGGTGAACTGACTTCACCAGCGATTTTTCTGGTTCGGTTTTGGTAATTTCGTTAAAGTCAGAAACGACCGCTTGCCGCGTACTGGGGGTATAGGGTCGATAAGAACGTGTGCCCATAACAATAAATCGATGCTTTTGATGGGTGGATTAAAGGCCGATCGATTTCAGATTTCAGATTTCAAATTTCCGATTTGATTGTGAATTTGAAATGAGAAATCTCAACTCGATTACACTTCTGGGAATAAGACCTTTCTGATCGATTCTGCGTCTGATTCTGCCAAGGTCACAACCGCTTTTTTGTATTGCGACTTGTAACCCAAAAACTTACCTACCCGACGCTTTTTCCGTGGGGGATTTTGGGTGTTGACGGCTACAACTTTCACTTGAAACAGTTGCTCGATTGCCGCTTTTATTTGCGGTTTGCTTGCCTTTGGCACCACTTCAAACGTGTATTTGTTTTGCTCCATGAGCATGGTCGCTTTTTCGGTCAAGATCGGGCGACGGATCAAGTCTGGCAGCAAGCGCGGATCTAATTTATTCACCGTAGACCTCCTGTATTTTTGTCATCGCAGCGGCTGTGGTGACGATTTTGTCTGCGTTGAGCAGATCGAATACGTTCAAGTGCGTGGCTTGGATGATTTTGAGATTGCCGATGTTGCGAGCCGACAAATATACGTTTTCGGCTGCGTCGTGGAGGATTAACAATACTTTGGCATCTGGTTCTACACCCCAGCGCGCGATCGCACTCGCCAATTCTTTGGTTTTGGGTCTAGGCAGCTTTTCCCCAAACTCCTCCACCACAATCAAATCCGCTTCGCGGCTAGCAAACGCCGTTCTCAGCGCTAACCGCCGTTCTTTGCGGTTCATTTTGAGGTCAAACTCTCTCGGCTTTGGCCCAAAGATCACGCCGCCGCCCCGCCATAATGGCGAACGAATCGAACCGGCACGGGCGCGCCCGGTTCCTTTTTGCCGCCAAGGTTTGCGCCCCCCACCTCTAACTTCGGAGCGGGTTTTGGTGCTGGCATTACCCTGGCGCGCATTATGCATTTGACGAACTAATGCCCGGTGAACGATGTGCGCCGCGTTTTCTTCTTTTGCTACTCTCAGTTCCAGGCTGACTTGCTGCCCGGTTTCTTGACCATCCCAGTTTCGTACTACGCAGTTAACCATATGTTTCCCCAGTCCTGTTACCGCCGCCTGGATCGGAGCATTGGGGCTTTTACATCAGCCCCACGATCTCAAATCCACAGCTCTCAACTCTAAAATTTAACGACCCACTTTTTTGGCTGGTTTAATGCTGAGCAAAGCACCTGGTTTTCCAGGAACCGCTCCTTGAATCAGCAGCAAATTGCGTTCGGCATCGACGCGCACAATCGTCAGCTTGCGAATCGTCACTTGCGCGCCCCCCAAACGACCTGCCATCCGCTTACCGGGATAAACGCGCCCCGGTGTGGTTCCAGCACCAGTCGAACCGGGCAAGCGGTGGTTTTTGGAACCGTGCGCCATTGGCCCGCGTTTAAAGTTGTGCCGTTTTTGATAACCAGCAAAACCTTTACCGATACTCGTTCCGGTCACGTCTACGATTTGTCCGGGTGTAAAAATATCTACTGCGATCGCCTGACTCAGCTGGTAATCGCCTGTATTTTCTACACGGTACTCTTGCAGGTGCCGCACGGGTGTCGTGTTTGACTTTGCTAGGTGTCCCAGTTCCGGCTTGCTCAGCGCTTTGGGTTTCACTTCGCCGTAGCCAACTTGGATGGCTGAGTAGCCATCGGTTTGAGGCGTCTTGATTTGTGTAATCGGGCAGGGGCCAGCTTGAACGACGGTGACGGGGATAGCTCTCCCTTTGTCGTCAAATATTTGGGTCATGCCCAGTTTGGTGCCGAGGATACCGATAGACACAGTACCTGGTCTCTCCTTTTTTACTCACTACGATCGATCGGATGCGGATATTTCGCGCTTCCGCTTATTTATATAAGATGGGTAGCTTTTACCACCCTCACTTTTTCCCGCACGTTAACTACCCCCAACGGGAGTAACTAAGGCCAGAAAACTTTTTTTGTGGGAATGTCAGAAGACTAATCTTTTAACCACTTACCGCTGGACTCTCTCCCATCGAGGGTTTTACCCTTTTGGAGACTTCTCCAGCCAACAAGCACATCCCTAGTTTTTCAGACGCTAAAATCCCTGCGATCGCAAGGTTTTAGTTAGCTAATCTTGAAGCTGTGAGAAGGCCAAGCACTAGCTGGGGCATTTCCTGGCACCAGGACTTAAACAGCTTGCTGCTTAGTATCCTTTTTGAGGCCAGATTTACATGCGGCTAATTGGTTGACTCGACAGTTTCCCTCACGTTTGGTTTCAACTGCTGGCTCTTCACTTTGGCAGGAATTAAACTCTTCCCACACAACCTATCCGGCCTATGCCCAGATATCAGAGCCTAAGTCTACATCGCCCTCTGCCGAGAACGACGATCGATCAAATTTTAGCCACAATCACTCAATATAGCTGATTTGTTTAAGTTTGTCTAGTGCATGACAGATTTTTTCGTCGGGGTTGGATTCTGGCGCGGGTACGTTCCCCTCTACAATAGCGTTATATGTAACGTTTTCCTAAGCCATCTGGCTGCGAGTAGTACAACTTTAGGCGGGATAGGACGCAATAATATGGCACTGATCGCAACTGGCAATCAATTGCTTCGAGATCTGGAAAAGTCGGGCGCTTTGGGCGTCTACGTGCCTTTAGAGGGAGGGTTTGAAGGTCGTTACCAGCGACGGCTGCGGGCGGCAGGTTATACTGCTTTGAACATCACCGCCAGAGGGCTGGGAGATGTGGCGATGTATTTAACTGGCGTTCATGGAGTACGCCCGCCGCATTTGGGTAAAAAAAGCCTTGGCAGTGGTGCAGCGGTTGGCTATGTTTACTACGTGCCGCCGATTATCAGTACTCAACTAGAACAACTGCCACCCAAGTCTAAGGGTTTGTTGCTGTGGATTATTGAGGGGAATATTCTTTCTCGTCAGGAGGTGGAGTATCTGGCGAACTTGCCCAAGATGGAGCCAAAAGTCAAAATCGTGGTAGAAATGGGAGGCGATCGCTACTTCCGCTGGATGCCCCTGCAAGATACTTTGGCTGCGGCTTAGGTTGGCACTTCCGAGCAGAGGAGACAAGGGGGACAAGGGAGACAAGGGAGACAAGGGAGACAATGGAGACAATGGAGACAAGGGAGACAAGGGAGACAAGGGAGACAAGGGAGACAAGGGAGACAAGAAGGAAGTAATTTCTTCTCTATCTTCAATAGCTCCCTCAGCTCCCTCAGCTCAAGAAAGCTCCCCCAGCTCAAGAAAGCTCCCCCAGCTTCCCCAGCTCCCTCAGCTCCCTCAGCTTCCCCAGCTCCCTCAGCTCCCTCAGCTCAAGAAAGCTCCCTCAGCTCCCTCAGCTCCCCGATGCCCCTTCAGTTTTGATACCTTGGAATTAAGACTGAGCTAATAGGAAAGGCTCCGATGCTGGAAAACCGAGATTATACTTTAATTATCGACAAAAGCGGCAGTATGTCGGTGAAAGACCAGCCGGGTGGCAAAAGCCGTTGGGAAGTTATGCAAGAGTCAACCTTGGCTCTAGCTAGCAAGTGTGAAGAATTTGACCCGGATGGCATTACCGTTTACTTATTTTCAGGTCGCTTTAAACGCTACGACAATGTGACCTCTAGCAAAGTATCGCAAATATTCCAAGAAAATGAGCCTTCTGGTCGTACTGACTTGGCGGGGGTGCTGCAAGATGCTACTAACAGTTACTTTCAGCGCAAAGCAACTCACCAGACAAAAGCAAATGGAGAAACTATTTTAGTTGTCACCGATGGCGAACCGGACGATCGCAAAGCGGTGATGAAGGTAATTATAGAAGCGTCTCGCCATCTGGATAAAGATGAAGAACTGGCAATTTCTTTCATTCAAATTGGCACCGATGTCCAGGCTACCAAGTTTCTCAAAATTTTGGATGATGAATTGCAAAGTGCTGGTGCTAAATTTGACATCGTTGATACGGTAACGATGGATGACATGGAAGACATGACTCTGCGAGAAGTTTTACTCAATGCAATTGTTGATTAAACGGTTAGATTATGGAATCTATGGATGATTTATTGGCTCAGCTTAAAGCTGAGTATGAGGAAAAAGATAATCCTAAAACGCCGCCTAAACAGCAACCGTTGCCTGTGGAATTAACTCCACAAATTACTGTTGTTCAGGCCGTTCAAACTCAGATGTCATCAGGAACTTCTCTCTCGCCCTCTGAAGAAAAGTTATTAGCAGACATTAAATCAGAATTTGAAAATCCTGTAAAAGTAGAACAACAGCGGCTACAATCCAATCCACAACTTCCTGTGGTTCCGTCTTATCAAACTCAGATCTCACAAACAACAAGTTTCCTGTCGCGTTCAGAGGAACAATTATTGACTGACATCAAATCGGAGTTTGAAGAGCAGGAAAAAGCAGAAGCTTTGAGAAAACAGCAAGAGTTGCAAGAAGAAAGGCGGCGACAAGAACAAATTAAGCACCAAGAAAAACAAGCGTTAATTAAGGAAGCTGAGGAATGGTTGAAAAAGTTAAAACCGCGTTCCGAGGAAGGGCTATGGTTTGAAGAGTTTGCTTATGGTTATCCTTCTAAATTAGAGGCTGCGATTGATTATTTGCAAGCTTTGAAGGAAGTACAATAACGATAGGCGATCGCAAACAAATCAACTTAAATTTTCCTAACTCAAAAAAGCTTTAATGTGAACCTTTTTCTGATTATAAATATCCACGATCAGAAACGCCCTATAAACTCAGGTTTTTACCTAGATTCATAGAGACGATTTTTCATGAAAATACGGCTTTTAATCTGTTCTTAATTTTTCGTTAGCTTATATAATATTAGATGTAGATGATAAACTTTAAAATGGTAGTAGCATCATCATCTTTTGCCTAAAATTTTTTGATAATACTTAATACGAACAACCCATAATTTAAAAATTCGTCTACTCTGGAGATAGCAACCCTTATAGGTCAGGGGTGATAGATTATTTCTCAAACGTGACTTATAAGATCTGACTGCAATTGGAGGATTTTTTTATGGTGGATAATCGCGATTACACGCTAATTATTGACAAAAGCGGCAGTATGTCTACTCCAGACCAACCCGGTAGTAGAACTCGTTGGGATACTGCCCAAGAATCTACCTTAGCAGTAGCGAGAAAATGCGAACAGTTCGATCCAGATGGGATTACTGTTTATGTATTTTCCGGTCGCTTTAGGCGCTATGAAAATGTAACTTCGAGCAAAGTCGCGCAAATATTTCAAGAAAACGATCCTTCTGGCACTACTAATTTAGCGGCTGTACTCAAGGATGCTACCGATAACTATTTTCAACGCAAGGCGGCGGGTCAAACTAAGGAAAATGGTGAGACAATTTTGGTAGTGACGGATGGAGAACCCGATGACCGTAAAGCTGTGATGCGAGTAATTATTGAAGCATCGCGCCAAATGGAAAGAGATGAAGAACTGGGAATTTCTTTTATCCAAGTTGGCGGAGATCCTCAAGCTACCAAGTTCCTTAAAGTTTTGGATGATGAATTGCAAGGTGCGGGAGCAAAATTTGACATTTGCGATACCCTAACCCTCGATGATATGGAAGGCATGACGCTAGCTGAAGTGCTGCTGAATGCGATTACGGACTAGGACGGTAAGGGCAAAGCAAGAGGAACAGGACTTACGCACGAAAATGCCAGAAACCCGGTGGTTTCTTCGTTGATCTCTGGTTGCAAAACCAACGATTTTTCCTAGAAACCGGGTTTCTTTGCGTAAGTTAGGAGGCAATAAAAATTATCCTTGTCTAGCTTTGCCCGTTCATATAATTTTGATCAAAGTGGACAATTAATTGCAGGCAGGAACTATGGGGATGGAAGATCGGGATTATACCTTAATTATTGACAAAAGCGGCAGTATGTCTACTCCGGATCAACCGGGTGGTCGGAGTCGCTGGGATGCTGCACAAGAATCTACTTTGGCATTGGCGAGAAAGTGCGAACAGTTTGACCCGGATGGTATTACTGTTTATTTGTTTTCCAGCCGATTTAGACGCTACGATAATGTGACTTCTAATACGGTCGTGCAAATTTTCCAAGAAAATGACCCGGCTGGTACTACTAACTTAGCGGGTGTGCTGCAAGATGCTACCAATCGCTTTTTTGAGCGTAAAGCTGCGGGTCAAATTAAGCCAGGTGGCGAAGTAATTTTGGTAATTACTGATGGGGAACCTGACGATCGTAAAGGGGTGATGCGGGCAATTATCGAAGCGTCTCGCCGGATGGATAGAGATGAGGAATTGGGAATTTCTATTATTCAAGTTGGTTCAGATGCGACGGCGACTCGGTTCTTGAAGGCGTTGGATGATGAGCTGCAAGGGGCGGGTGCTAAGTTTGATATCTGCGATACACTCACGATCGACGATATGGCAGATATGACCCTGGCAGAAGTTTTGATGAATGCGATCGCTGACTAATAACGCAAGTTGCTAGTTATGAGGTTAAGCATTTTAGATCCCCCTCGCATCCCCCTTCACAAGGGGGACTTTGAATCCGGTTCCCCCCTTTTGAAGGGGGGTTAGGGGGGATCAAACCAACCATATTTGTAACTAGCAACTTGCGTTAATAACTCAACAGTACCGCGTAGTGGTAAAATCCGCCTCACGAAAGGCCGGGTTTTACCAATCAATCCGTAAAACTACGAGATATCTTATAAAAGTAGACCATACTCATATCTAGCTGCTAAAAGCTAATGACTAATGTCAGGAAAAATGCTACATTAGTTAACTTATCTCCATAGGGTAGGTGTTGCTTTCCGCCTCTCCCCTGCAAAAAAGCAAAGATTTGTTACTTTGGATTGATTTTTGCCTACGTGGACTTACGGTTACAGAGATTCCATACGCTACCTGTAAGGGTACGGTAGTAAGCCAAACTCTACAGATGGAGCTTGGGCGTCAGTCCCGTAGCTATTTACCCTTTCAAATCAATTTTCTCTATCCCCTTGCTTTCTTTGCCCGGTCATAGCACATTGGTAATCATGCATCCCCAATTGTTTGAGGAACGCTTTAGCATATAAGGGTGACCAATCTGCACTTTCCCTTACATTCCTTAAGGGAGGGTCACTGGTTTAAGCTGATCTGCGGAGCCAGCTTCCAACACCTCCCTGCTGTTAGGAATCTAACTTTGGCCTATACCCTGGCAGGTGCTGACTGCATCGATGTTGCCGCAGATCCTGCTGTGATATCGGCAGCGCAAGCAGCGCTACAAGTGGCGGGCGAGTTGGCTTCTGAGGCACAAAAGCGTGGGTATGGCTGTCAAGGTTTGCCCTGGCTGATGGTTAGCCTCAATGATGGCGAAGATCCTCATTTTCGCAAAGCAGAATTTAATCCCTCCCAATGTCCGCCAGACTGTACCCGTCCTTGCGAAAAGATTTGTCCGGCTGACGCGATTGCTTTTCATCTCCCCGGCGATAATTTCTCTGGGGTGATCGACTCGCGCTGCTACGGCTGTGGCAGGTGTATTCCCGTATGTCCATACGATTTGATTTATACTCGTTCTTACGTATCGACGCCGGATGCGATCGCCAGACAAGTGCTACCAGCAGGAATCGACGCGGTAGAAATTCATACCCAGGTGGGGAGAAAGGCCGATTTTGAAAGATTGTGGGGTGCGATCGCGCCGAATCTCCACCACCTGAAACTGATCGCCGTTAGCTGTCCCGACGGCGACGGATTAATTGAATACTTGCGATCGCTTTACGAAATCATGGAACCTCTGCCAATTCCCCTCGTCTGGCAAACAGACGGACGCCCGATGAGTGGCGATATTGGTGCAGGCACTACCCACGCAGCGATCAAATTAGGTCAAAAGGTTCTATCCGCAGGATTACCCGGATATGTGCAATTAGCAGGAGGCACCAACAGCCACACGGTTATCAAGCTTAAAACATTAGGCTTGCTCAATCTAAGTTTGGGTAATAGGTCATTGGTAATCGGTCATAAAGAAGATAGCAATGCGAGGGAAGGTGGTGACAACGCGGCTGATGCGATCGTCGTGCCCTCTGATTCTCCTATGCCCGTCCAATCTCCCATCCCCAATGCCCACATCGCAGGTATTGCCTATGGCAGCTATGCCCGCGTGCTTTTGTCACCCGTTCTAGACCTGTTAGAAAAAACCGATATGAATCCAAACTCTTCCAGTCCACCTGGTAACCAAACGCCTATGAATGCGCGCTTAGAAGATCGCCCCGATCTTCTTTGGCAAGCTGTTGCTAGCGCTCACTCGCTGGTTTCCCAACTTAAGTTGACCCAATTTTCGTCAACCCTGCCTCAGTGAAGTAGGATTGTATTATGAATGTATTATTTCGACCCGATAGCCCTTGCCTTATGCTCTCCCTACTCAAAACTTGAACTTTCGTTGACCCACTAACCTTTTGTAACAACCTTGTTGATGCGAATAAATATGATGAGTCCTCACGGTACGACGCCTCCTGAAAACAAGCTGAGTTTGGTTCAATCACCTTCAGTCCCTGTCGAAAACGTCGCCGTAGGAAGCACTTCAGCTACAGACGATCTGAACAAATTGCTGGATATTTTGCCAGCAGAAATTCGCCAGCCCTTGGAAAAACACCACTTGCTCAATCGCTTAGTAGAAGTGGTGATGGATTTAGGCCGACGCCCAGAAGCCCGCTTCCCAGGAAAGTCAGAATACTTGTCTGAGAAGCCTGTTTCTCGCGAAGATTTGAATTATAGCATCGAAAGGGTAGGAAATTTTAGCGGCGATAACCGCGCAGGCATCGAACAAACTTTGCACCGGATCAGCGCCATTCGCAATCGCAGCGGGGAAATTATTGGCTTAACCTGCCGCGTTGGGCGAGCGGTTTTCGGAACCATTGGTATGATCCGCGACTTAGTAGAAACCGGCAAATCGATCCTGATGCTGGGGCGTCCTGGCGTTGGAAAAACAACAGCTCTGCGAGAAATTGCCCGCGTTTTGGCAGATGAACTAGAAAAACGGGTGGTAATAATCGACACTTCCAACGAAATTGCCGGAGATGGCGACATTCCTCACCCGGCGATTGGTCGTGCCCGCCGGATGCAAGTTGCTCGTCCCGAACTCCAACATCAAGTGATGATTGAGGCAGTGGAAAACCACATGCCAGAAGTGATCGTCATTGACGAAATCGGTACGGAACTAGAAGCAGCAGCCGCGCGTACTATCGCCGAACGGGGCGTGCAATTAGTCGGTACTGCCCACGGCAACCAAATTGAAAACCTGATAAAAAACCCAACTTTATCCGATTTGGTAGGCGGCATTCAAGCCGTGACGCTGGGCGATGAAGAAGCGCGCCGCCGGGGTTCCCAAAAAACTGTTTTAGAACGCAAAGCTCCCCCAACCTTTGAGATTGCCGTAGAAATGCAAGAACGGCAGCGCTGGACAATTCACGAGAGCGTTGCCGAAACGGTAGATACTCTGCTGCGGGGATTAACACCTTCGCCCCAAATCCGCACTGTAAGCGACTCTGGCGAGGTGAAGATTGCGCGAGAACTAACCACCGTACCAGCCCCAACTGCAAGTGTGCCATCGTTTCAAAAGGCGGGATGGCGCTCTTCCGGACAAATGGCGCCGGTACATAAATCCGCTGAATCCGAGCGATTTTCCCAAGCGAATAATGATTTTGAGCGCTTGCTCAATGCCTCGACGTATCAGTTGAATGCCTTTGGTAAAAACGTCAGTACTTCTGGGCCGAATGGGGAAGATTTGCCGCTGCACATCTATCCATATGGCATCGGTCGGCATCAGCTAGAGCAAGTGATTCAGACGCTGAATTTGCCGGTAGTGCTAACCAAAGATATCGATGGTGCGGATGCGGTTTTGGCGGTGCGGACGCAGGTAAAAAACCATTCCAAACTGCGGCACATCGCTAAAGCGCGTCATATTCCCATCCACGCGATTAAGTCTGGCAGCATCGGAGAGATTACCCACGCCTTGCAGCGGATGCTGAATATGGACGATATCGCTATGCCGGAAACCTTCGATCTGCGGCTGTTTACCAAGAACGGCAGCGATGACGAACTGGAAGCTTTAGAAGAAGCTCGTTTGGCGGTCGAGCAAATCGTCATTCCCAAAAAGCAGCCGGTAGAATTGCTGCCTCGTTCCGCTAACGTGCGGAAAATGCAACACGAGTTGGTAGAGCATTACCGCCTGCGCTCTACCAGTTTCGGGGATGAACCTAACCGACGGCTGAGAATTTATCCAGCTTAAGGGACAAGGGGGACAAGGGGGACAAGGGGGACAAGGAGGACAAGGAAGACTTTTGAACCTTAATTAAATTCTTCTTCAACTCCCCCAGCTCCCCCAGCTTCCCCAGCTCCCTCAGCTCCCCCAGCTTCCCCAGCTCAAGAAAGCTCAAGAAAGCTCCCCCAACTCCTTCTCCCCGATCTTCTGTAAAAAAAAGTGCTTGACAAAAACCCTTAATATACTGTTAAGATATTAGAGGCAACGCGATGGGGTGTCGCCAAGTGGTAAGGCATCTGGTTTTGGTCCAGACATTCCGAGGTTCGAATCCTTGCACCCCAGTTTAAAAATAGAAATTGCTAATTGCTAATGGGTAATTGGTAATGGGTAGTTTGAGCGGCAGCATAGCTTAGTTTGAGGAAAGCGATCGCACGCAGCACAAATATCCTGAAGGCTGATGCGCTGGATACTTCAGGGGCGGTCAGAATCTGCGATAACTAAGCTAAATGGATTGGAGAATCAGAAACAGCATGAGTGCGATCGCTCCTACAATTTTGGCCTTAGATTTTGATGGTGTAATTTGTGACGGCCTGATTGAGTACTTTCAGACGGCTTGGGGTACTTACTGTCAAATTTGGTCGCCTGCTAGCGAAACGCCGCCGGAGGATTTAACGCCAATGTTCTATCGGCTGCGACCTGTGATAGAAGTTGGTTGGGAAATGCCAGTGCTAATTCGGGCGCTGCTGCTGAATGTTCCAGAGGAAAAGATTTGGCAAGATTGGGCGGGGGTAAGCGAGCAAATTGTCCGCGAGGAAGGGTTGCAGGCGGCGGATATTGGGGCGAAACTGGATTGGTTTCGCGATGAGTGGATTGCTAGAGATTTAAACGGGTGGCTGAGTTTGCATCGATTTTATCCGGGGGTGGTGGAGAGATTGCGAAGTCTCCCTAGCTCTGGTGTAAAGCCTTACATTATCACCACTAAAGAAGGGCGTTTCGTGCAGCAATTATTGCAGCAGGAAGATATAGACATGCCTTCTGATTCGATTTTTGGCAAAGAATGCAAGCGTCCAAAACACCAGATTCTGCGAGAATTAATTGCGGCTGCGGATGGACAACCCGTTAGTATTTGGTTTATAGAAGATCGATTGAAAACTTTGCAATCGGTGGCGAAGCAGGCAGATTTAAATGATGTCAGGCTTTATCTGGCTGATTGGGGTTATAATACTGCGGCTCAGCATGAATTAGTGCGGGATAATCCTCGAATTGGGTTGTTGTCTTTGTCTCAGTTTGGTAAGGATTTTTCTAATTGGGAGGTTGAATTAGCCCAGAAATAAATGTCCCAAATGTAGAGACGTTACATGTAACGTCTCTACATCTGCGAAATGCGATCGCTAAGTTTGAACCGAAAATTCTTCTGGATCGATTCCCCAATTTACCCAGCGAATTGCTTCCCGTGCAGATTGCATTTCCGGTGGTACGCGCAAGGCGTGAATGTGTCCGGTGCTGGGGCAGGTCATTTTTAATAAATAAACTGGCTCATCATCTCGATTAAAATCGCGGCTACACAAACAAAGCCTTAACGATTAAAATCGCGGCTACACAAACAAAGCCTTAACGATTAAAATCGCGGCTACACAAACAAAGTCCGCCTGCGCGGACTATAAGAAAAGCAAGGTATTTAAAACCTGCGGAGGCAGGTTTTGTTTGTATAGGTGCGATTTTAATCGTTGCTGCCACAAAGTCCGCGCAGGCAAAATTGAATTTAAAACCTGCGGAGGCAGGTTTTGTTTGTATAGGTGCGATTTTAATCGTTGGCTACGTGATGCAAAATTAACTATTGTTGACGCGGGGATGCCTTTTTTCGGATAAGCTAGCATCTAAGCGGGTTCTAATTTTTCAATCTTATGCTAGACCTAACTAAAGTGGCGCGGCAAATGCAGGGTATCAGTCAGCACATGAATGCTGAAACTGCTGCTTCTCGCAAAAGATTGGAATTAGCAACCAATTTGCTGTGGCGATCGCAAGCCCAACAATCGGAATTAGTCCAGCGACAACAACAGTGGCGCGATCGCCTCCTTTTCACCGCCGCCGTACCCGTTGAACCTTTAGATACCCGCGTCGAAATTCCTATTCCGCCAAAAGCTCACACCGTCATCGCTACGGACGGTTCCCAAATGGCTCCCAGTCACCACGAAATTGCCTATTGCTATCTAATTAATATAGGCCGAGTGGTGTTGCATTACGGTCAAAGTCGCCATCCATTTATGGATAGCCTTCCAGAAGTTTTCTACAAAACTGACGATTTGAATATTTCTCGTCAATGGGGGATTCGCATTGAGGAATGGTTGGGTTATTGGCGTACTGCCTCGGAAACTGTGGCTTTAGCTGAACTATGCACGAGCTGGGCAAAAAGTCAAGAAGAGCAATCGAAAAATCCTCAATTACCAATGACCAATGACCAATTACCCATTACCAAGGTGCCGACTTTGGCGATGGTGGATGGATCTTTGATTTATTGGTTTTTGGAACAGTTGCCTTCGGAGGCGCGCGATCGCATCCTTACTCCAATTTTTGGCGCTTGGGAACAAATTCGCGCTGCGGGAATACCCCTCATTGGCTATCTCAGTGCTTCTCGCAGCAGCGAGGCGATGAATTTTTTACGCCTGCCGGTTTGTCCGCATCCGGTGCCTAACTGTCAAACTTATTGTAATAATTTAGACAAGCTACCCTGCCAGGTTTTTGATCCTTTGCGGGATGCGCGGTTCTGGTTATCTCAACTGCAACCGGGACAGCGCAGCCCTTTGTGGCGCAGCGGGGCGAAAATTTTGGATTTGTACGGAAAAGGGCAGAGTATTTATTTTTGCTACGTCCACGTAGGCAGCGAAATTGCGCGGATTGACATGCCTGGTTGGGTAGCAGAAGATCCGGTGATGTTGGATATAGCCCTAAGTTTGATGCTGGCGCAAGTGCATAAAGGTTATGGTTATCCGATAACGCTTGCCGAGGCGCACAATCACGCGGTAGTGACAGGGAGCGATCGCGCGCGTTTCTTTGCGATGCTAGAACAACAAATGATCAAAGCTGGTTTAAGAAACGTCGGCACTTCTTATAAGGAAACTCGCAAACGAGGGAGTATTGCCTAATCGGGGGAAGAAACAGTGGACAGTGGACAGTGGACAGTTGACAGTGGACAGTTGACAGTGGGCAGTTGACAGTTGACAGTGGGCAGTTGACAGTTGACAGTTGACAGTTGACAGTGGACAGTTACCTCTCCCTAAAGCGGAGAGGATGGGGAACTACCGAAATTACAGCGTGTTGCGCTCCTATGAGGTACGCGATCGATATGAGGGAGATCGGGGAGTAGAAGTAAGCTAACGCGCAGCTAATTTGTATATTTCTAATATCGGGATAAAACTGCCAATCCCTCTCCCTGGCTCCCCCAGCTCCCCCAGCTCCCCCAGCTCCCCCAGCTCCTTAAAGGGGAGACTCAAAACTGATTTTTTCTGGTTATGGGTATTGCCAGATCGGAACGCCTATGAATTTAATTACCGATGACCAATTACTAATAACCAATTACCAGCGTGGGCTGGTACTTTTTTAATCTATTCCTGATAATATTTGTTGCAAGCGCTTGCGCTAATATACCGTTTCCTTTAAGTAACCGCTACACACAATCGCGCTTCGGAGTATGACCGATTGCCCCTTTGCGGGTAATTCTCACCTATTCGCCTTTCTGGTGCGAGCGGGTGATGCTGCTACTTTTGCTGACCGCATCAGTAGGTCGCGGAAATAGTGTATCAGACGCTTGCAAGCCGGGAAACAATCTCACTGGAGGTATAGAGTGATGAATGCTACTCATTTGAGATTAATCAATGAAGCCGCCGATGCTTTAACTGGTCCAGACTTATATCCTTGGGATTGTGGGCCTAGTGTAGCCCAGTTGCAAGAGCTGCTGCGCGCTCACGGTTTCGACTTAAGGGTAGATGGAGACTTTGGTTGCATGACAGAAGCTGCCGTGAAGGCGTTTCAACGGCAACAAGGGCTAAGAATTAATGGTGTCGTAGATGCCAAAACTTGGGTAGCATTAAAGACAACCGTTCAACCAGGATCTCGCATCCTCAGGAGCGGGCATACGGGTGCTGATGTATACGAACTGCAAGGATTGTTGCAAGTTCTGGGTTATAACGTTCGCCGCAATGGGGTATTTGATGTGGATACGGAAAAGGCAGCGATCGCTTTTCAGCAAAAGCATAAGCTAAAACCCAACGGGATGATAGACCCTATCACCTGGACTGTGTTACGAGGTCGTGGCCCTTTGCCTACTCCTCCTAAACAAATTGGATGGTTTTTTAACCCGCGCCGCTGGTGGTGAGGTATAACTAGGGGCTAGGGGCTAAGGGTTAACCGAAGAAGGGCGTCCGATCAAGAGGTTGATCAATTTAATAACTTTCTCCATGCCTTGGCTGTTGCTATAGATAACAGCGACATTTTTTCTCTAGCAACATCGGTAGGCTTGGGAAATCGCAGAAGCTCTGGAAGGTTATGTCCCCTAAGATATAATTAACGTTAAGTAATATTTATAGAGCCGGAAAAAACCGGACATAGGGCTTTAGTAGGGATTCTGCTTTCTGAAGCTAGCTGCTGCTACAGCTAATAACTGCTGGTTAGCGGCAAACAAAATCGTAAAATTTAATAGCTTATTATTCACAATATCAAATATGATAAAAATGTCAAATACTCGATCGCCATCAAGTTATAAAAATCCATAAAAGTTACTTGTTGTTCGGGCAATGAAGCTAAAAACATGGAGTATAAGAAACCAATGTTCAACAATAATAAATATGTAAGTTTAGATAGAGAAATTGTTGAAACATTATTGCAAGAAGTGACAAGCTTGCGCCAACAAGTTGCTGAATTAGAACAGACGGTTATGGCTGCACCGGCTGAAATTGAGAAGGAAAAACCTTTGCTGCATAGGATTGCTAAAATTTGGCAAACTTTCAATTGGGAGAGTATTATTCAAACAACTGTCAAAGAAGTTAGTCAAATTTTTAGAGCCGATCGGGTAGCAATATTATGTTTTGAAGCAGGCTCTTGCCATCAGGGTAAATTTGTGGCAGAGAATGTTTTACCTAAATGGAATTCTGTGTTGAATGAACAAGTACAGGTTTTGTATAACGGGGATGATAGCGAAGGTGAGCTAACGAACGTCAGGGCAATTGAAGATATTTATAAAGCTCAGAGATCGGATTATAATTTATTAATGCTAACCCGGTTTCAGGTGAGATCGGAGTTAGTTGCACCCGTCTATACAGGCGATCGCTTATGGGGATTGTTGTGCCTTCACCAATGCGGGGAACAAAGGCAATGGCAAGAGGAGGAAATTGAGTGGGTAAGCCAAATTGCCGCGCAAGTGGGAACAGCGCTGCAACAGGCAGAATTATGGGCACAGGCACAACAGCGAGCCGGACAATTGGAAATAAAGCTAGCAGAAGAATTGCAAAAACAAGCAGCAGAATTAGCCACAGAAGAGCAGCGGGAACGTGTTTTAGACCACTTGATTGCTAAAATTCGTGCCAATTTAGATATTGATACGATTATTCAAACTACAACTGAAGAAGCGAGACAGCTATTGCAGTGCGATCGCGTGGTAGTTCATTGTTTTAATCAGAAGCAGGAGGGAGAGATTGCTGCTTTATTTAATTTGTTTGATTTCCTGGCGTATCCTAAGCAAAGCTTTGCCGTCGATGATGTTTACCAACTACTAGAGCAGATAAAATTGCGCTCCTATTGCGTTGCACCTATATTTGTAGGCGAAAAACAGTGGGGATTGTTAGCAGCTTACGACAACGATCAACCGCGTAGTTGGGAGAAAGGGGAAATTAAGTTTTTGACCAAAATTGGCAACCAATTAGGTTTAGCATTGCAGCAAGCAGAAGCAGTTAAAGAAATGCAGATGCAATCAGAGCGGTTGGCTAGAACATTGGAAAGAGAAAAAACGGTTGCAGCTGTTATAGATAAGATTAGGCGATCGCTCGATATCAACGCAATTTTCCAGACCACTGTTTCGGAAGTGCCCCATTTAATTAAAGCCGATCGAGTCGGGATTTATCGCTTCAACCGCGACTGGAGCGGCGAATTTGTTGTAGAGTCAGTTGCTCCAGGTTGGCTCTCCATATTTGAGCAGCAGGTAGAGAACCCAAAACTATGCGACAGCATCAATGAATGTAGCGTCAAACTGTTAGCCAATCCACAAATAGTCGATACCCACCTGCAAGAAACAGGGGGTGGTTCCTACAGCAGAGGCGAGAGATTCCGCGTCGTTGACGATATTTATAAAGCCGGATTTTCCGACTGCTATATTCAAGTACTTGAAAGCATCCAAGCCAAATCTTATGCCATAATTGCCATTTATCAAGGACAGCAATTATGGGGATTGCTAGGAGCTTACCAAAATTCCGACTCGAGGCATTGGGAAGCAGCAGATATTAATTTTTTGGTTCAAATAGGCAGTCAGTTAGGCGTCGCCGTACAGCAATCAGAATTACTCAGACAGGCGGAACAAAAGTCAAACGTACTGGAAACAACCCTAGAAGCGCAGTTGCGCCAAAGAGCGAACGAATTAGCCGCAGAAACAGAACGGGAAAAAGCGATCGCTAAAGTTGTAGAAAACATTCGGCAAACCTTAGATATTGACACGATTTTCCAAACCACCGCTACGGAAGTGCGTCAGCTATTGAATGCAGATCGAGTGGCAATGTTGCGCTTTATTCCCGGTACTGAATACTGTGAAAGCGAATTTGTCGCCGAAGATGTTTTACCTGATTTTGCTTCAGCCATCACAGCCAAAGTTAAAGACCATTGTTTTGGTCATAACTTTTCCCAATACTATGAAAAGGGTCGGATCTGGGCAGCAAATGATGTTTACGAGCTGGAATTGCAAGATTGTCATTTAGCAATTTTGTCCCGGTTCCAGGTGAGAGCGAATTTGGTCGTACCTTTATTGAAAGGCGACGAACTTTGGGGGTTGCTGTGCATTCACCAATGTTCTAGTCCCCGTCAATGGCAAGAAAAAGAAATTGAATTTGTCACCCATATAGCCGTTCAGTTAGGCGTAGCGCTGCAACAAGCAAAATTACTGCAACAAGCTCAAAATCAATCAGAAGAACTGCAATTATTACTCACACAAGTACAGGCACAAAAAGAGCAACAAGCGAAAATTGCCGAACGAGAACGTGCCTTTGGCAGGATGATTGAAAGAATTCGCCTCAGTTTAGATATAGATGTTATTTTCAGAGTTACTACCTCGGAAGTACGACAAATTCTGAAATGCGATCGCGTCGCCTTATACCAGTTTAAACCCGACTGGGACGGCGAATTTGTCTTCGATTCAGCAGTCGAAGGGTACATACCTTTCGTGCAAGAAAACCATAATTTTGCTTGGGTTGATACCTACATACAGGAAACCGCTGGCGGCAGATTTCGCAACCACGAAAACGCTGCCGTAAGCGATATTTATAATGCTGGGCTAACCAATTGCCACATTGAAATTCTCCAACAATTTCAAATCAAAGCTTACATAGTCGTCCCTGTATTTGTAGGTGAGAAACTTTGGGGATTATTAGGAGCTTACCAGCATTCAGAACCCCGTCATTGGGAACCAATTGATGTTAGCTTACTGGCTCAGTTAGGCAACCAATTAGGAGTCGCACTACAACAAGCGCAATTGCTAGCAGAACTGAAAAAAGCCAAAGAAACCGCAGATGCAGCCAACAGAGCTAAAAGCGATTTCCTCGCCCACATGAGTCACGAACTGCGAACGCCGCTCAACGCTATTTTGGGCTTTACTCAATTGATGAGCCGCGATAACTCTCTTAATTTTGAACAGCAAGAAAACCTGAGTATTATTAACCGCAGCGGCGAACATTTACTAACGTTAATTAACGATGTATTGGAGATGTCCAAAATCGAAGCCGGTCAAACAACCTTAAATGAAAATAGCTTCGATCTATATCGTCTGCTGGACTCAATCCAAGACATGCTGGAAATCAAAGCCGCAGAAAAAAGCTTGCAATTGATTTTCGACCGCCCCACAGATTTACCCCAATATATCTGCACCGATGAAAGCAAACTACGCCAAGTTTTAATTAATTTATTGGGCAATGCGATTAAATTTACACAGCAAGGAATTGTGATTCTAAGAGTGTCAGTAGTTAGTTGTCCCTTGCCCTCTCTCGATAGCCCCAACCAACTGACACTGCAATTTGAAGTTGAAGACACAGGTCCAGGCATTTCCGTAGAAGAGATAGAAAACTTGTTTGAACCATTTGCTCAAACAGAAACCGGGCGAAAATCGCAAGAAGGTAGCGGATTGGGATTACCCATTAGTCGCAAATTTGTGAAGTTGATGGGGGGAGATATTCGGGTTACGAGTACGGTAGGACTTGGCACCAGCTTCAACTTCCACATTCAAGTTAAATCGGCTGAAAGTTCTGAAATTAAGTTGGCAAAATTTGAGCATCGAATCATCGGTTTAGCAGCCGGACAACCAAATTGCCGCATTTTAGTAGTAGAAGATAAATGGGCTAACCGCCAATTATTAGTCCAATTGCTGTTACCCCTTGGTTTTGAAGTCAAAGAAGCAACCAACGGACAAGAAGCGATCGCACTACTAGAAACATGGTCACCCGATCTAATCTGGATGGATATGCGGATGCCTCTAATGGATGGCTATACAGCTACTCAACAAATTAGAGCCAAAAATTGGCATAAACCACCCATTATCATCGCTTTAACCGCCAATGCCTTTGAAGAAGAACGCTCGATCGCCCTATCTGTTGGCTGCGATGACTTTGTCCGAAAACCTTTTCAAGAAAACATTATTCTGGAAAAAATAGCAGAGTATTTGGGCGTACAATATACTTATGCCGCACCGAGCGATCGCTCATCCGTCATCAATAAGAATCCAGAAGAATTACCCGTCACTAATGACCCATCACCAATTACCAATTTGCGGATTTTGCTAGCAGATGATAATATTTTCAACCAAAAAATAGCCGCTGGAATGCTCAAGCAATTAGGTTATGAACCCCATTTAGTCAGTAGCGGTGTAGAGGTATTAGAAGCAATGCAGTACAACTCCTATGATGTCGTGCTGATGGATATGAAAATGCCCTTAATGGATGGAGTAGAAACCACTCGTCGCATTTATCAAGAATGGGTAGATGGTGAGCGCCCTAAAATTATTGCCATGACTGCTAGTAACCTAGAGAGCGATCGCCAAGAATGTTTTTCAGCAGGAATGGAAGATTATATCACTAAACCGATTCGCTTGGAAGACCTGAAGGCAGCTTTGAGTAGATGTCAACCGATTAACCCAAGAAATAGCAAAGTTGCTGCAATGTTAGATCAAAATGCAATTGAAAATCTCCGCACAGCAGTTCCAGATAATCCTGATGAATTTCTCAAAGACATGATTAATGGTTACTTGTCGGAAACTCCACAACTAATGCAAAACATCCGGGAAGCGATCGCCGAATCCGATCCAGCTAAACTAGACATAGCCGCTCATACTTTAAAATCGATGAGCGCTACCTTTGGCGCCGATAGCTTTGCCGAACTCTGCAAACAATTGGAAAATATGGGCAGATCGGGTGCGATCGCTTTTTCCCCCGAACAACTCGCCCAGTTAGAAACCGAATATCAAGAAGTAGTAGTAGCTTTAGAACTTGAACGTCAAAAAATAGTTGATAGTTGATAGTTGATAGTTGACAGTTGATAGTTGACAGTTAGCGATATTGCTACCATTAGCCATTAGCTATTAGCCAATTTAAAAGGATTCTGGGGTGTCTTCTAGGGTTTCAATCAATAAATCCATTTTTTGCTGTTTTTCTTGCAGAAAAGTTTCGCATTGACGCAAATATTCCACTGCTGAGTTGAATTCGTCGAAAACTTCAGCTAAATCTAACTTACCTGCTTCAATTTGTGCTATAATTGCTTCGACTTTATCCACCGTCTCTTCATAGTTAAATTCTACTTGAGGTGGCATTTCAGGCTGATTAGAAATAGAGGAATTGCGAGATTTAACCATAAAAAACCTTCTTTAATCTTCTCTACGTCTGGAGCGGTTCAAAGATCCAAAATTTCAATAACTTTAACCTTAACCTGTCCCTGCCCTAATTGAATCAACAACTCTTGCCCTGATGCTAACTCAGTCGAAGAACGAACAATACTGCCATCTTCCTTTCTAACAACGGCATAACCGCGTTGCAGAACAGCTTTAGGATCTAGAGTAGCTAACTTTTGCTGCAAGAAATGACAGCGCTGGGTAGCTTGTTCGAGACGCCGCTGAGTTGATTGTATTAGCTGCTGACGCAAGAGAGCGATCGCATCTTTTTCTCGTTCAATTTGCCGATTTAATCGCAACCTGAGCAAGCGCGATCGCAACTGTTCTATTTTACGTTCCTCTGCCTGCAAACGTTGCCGCACCGCATCCTGTAAAATAGCAATCCGTTGCTTGTGTTCGGCATCAAGTTCTGCTAATTCTGGTACAACCAGTTCAGCTGCTGCTGTGGGAGTATGGGCGCAAACATCAGCCACCAAGTCAGCTAGAGACTCATCGCGTTGGTGTCCGATACCTGTGACAATGGGGATTGGACAGGTTGCGATCGCTCTCACCACCCTTTCATCGTTAAAACATTCCAAATCCTCAACCGCGCCACCTCCCCGCGATAAGATGATTACCTCCGAGCGGCGATCGCGCACCACCCGTTCAATCGCCCTTACAATCGATACTGGCGCTTGCTCCCCCTGCACTTGAGCCGGTGAAAATAATACTTGTAAACCCGAATATCTTTGCCTGAGAGTGCGTTGAATATCTCCCCACGCAGCAGCTTGTGGCGAAGTAACCACAGCAATAGTTTGAGGATGGGTTGGTAGACTTCGCTTTCTTTCCGGTGCAAACAAACCTTCAGCTTCCAGTCTAGACCGCAACTGACGGTAGCGCAGACTTCGCAAACCTTCCCCAGCTGGTAACGATTGCCAAACCGTTATTTGATACTGTCCCCGTTGTGGATATAGGCGGATGCTGCCCAAAACAATTATCTGTTCTCCGGGCACCGGCAACGTTGCCAATCGATCGATTTGACTTGTCCAGACAACGCAACTAATCGCCGCTTTTCCTTCAGAATCTTGCAGCGTAAAGAACAGTCCGCTACGATGGCGATTGATACTAGAAACTTCTCCAAAAACCCAAACTTGCCGCAGTTGGTCATCTTGCTCCAGTAGGAAGCGGATATAATCGGTTAACCCAGCGACTGATAGAGCTGTTTCGGGAATTAGAGTATCGGTAATTAGATCGTTCATAATCTCCAGGATATCAAACCATTACATTTGCAGAACCGATCGAGTTACCAGAAAAAATGGGTTGTTAGTCACAGAAACTCGGTTTCTTTCCTAACTGTCAACTGTCCACTGTCAACTGTCCACTGTTGAAGATTGGCGATCGCACAACTCGAAAATTCCAGCTAAACTGAAGGCAAGATTGCTCGACCATCTCCAATCATGACTGTTGCCAAAGACTTAGAAATCTTAAACGACGATCTGGAAGCTGATGTCCTGGAGGATGTTATATTTCCTCCAGGTGACTTGCTCAGTGATGAACCGCCTTTGGAAAACGAACTGCATTTACGACAACTGATGTTGTTAATTCAATGCCTAGAGTGGTTATGGCGCGACAGGCAGGACTTTTATGCCTTTGGCAATCTAACAATTTACTACAGTCCCCGCCAACGCAAATCGGAGAAATTCCGAGGGCCAGACTTTTTCGTCGTTTTAGGGACTGAGCGCAAACCGCGCCCAAGTTGGGTAGTCTGGGAAGAAGATGGCAAGTATCCCAATGTCATCGTCGAGGTGCTTTCTCCCAAGACGGCAAAGATCGATCGGGGTTTAAAGAAGCAGCTTTACCAGGATACATTTCGGACGCCCGATTATTTTTGGTTTGACCCTAAAACGCTTGAATTCAAAGGGTTTCATCTGGTTGATGGGCGATATCAGGAACTCGTCCCGAACGAACAAGGATGGTTGTGGAGCGAGCAGTTGGGATTGTGGCTGGGGGTTCGCGAGTCCATGTTACGCTTGTTTACACCAGAAGGACAGTTGATTCCTTCACCAGAGGAAGCAGTAGAACAGGAACGCCAGCTCAAGGAACAAGAGCGCCAGCTTAAGGAACAAGAACAGCAACGAGCTGAACGGATGGCTGAGAAGTTACGAGAATTAGGTATCGATCCGACGGATTTATAGGGTAGCGATCGCGAATCTAGAAACCGGGTTTCTGCCGAGATTTTCTGACAAACCCGGTTTCTTGGCCTGGAGCGATCGCATATTCTTTTATGGGTAGGGATGCGATCGCTCACTGCCAATCTCCCTGTACGGTAAACGCTGCCCAATAATAAGGCGATCGCCCAGCATTCCACATCTCCAATTGCGCCGCTCTCAAAGCCGTTATCGGATTTTGCCCCCCTTGCAACATCTTCTGATAAAACTCCCCCATTAACTCCGAAGTAGCCGCATCATTAACACTCCACAAACTCACCACCACGCGCCTCGCACCAGCATACATAAAGCCTCTTGTCAAGCCCACCAAACCTTCACCTTTCACATTTTCACCCAATCCGGTTTCGCAAGCACTCAAAACTACCAATTCCGCCGGTAAATTCAGGTTAAAAATATCGTGGAGGCGCAAAAATCCATCTGAGGGATTGCCTTTTTGGTCATAAAGAGATAGCACAACACCTGATAATTCAGGAGCGATCGGATCTACTAATCCGTGAGTCGCGAAGTGGATAATTTGATATTGGGCTAAATCCGGGTTAGTTGCGGTTTCGCGAGAAGCATTAAAATCAAAAGCTTGGAAACGTTGCGCTTCTGGAACCAGGGCGATAATTTTATCAGCTTCATCGCGAGTATATGCGAGGCGATCGAATATTTTGCCGCCTCCCCCTTCCCCCAAACCTAAGTTCCGAGCCGCGCGATTCAGGCTAAGATTAGATAGCGTATTCGGAGTTTGTGTGGGTGGATTGCCTGCAATGCGAGGATCTTTGAGATTAAAAATCGGATCGGCAATTACCGCGACGGTTTTAGCAACCGGGGAACGATTTTGCAGTTGGCGACGTTGAATCGCAACTGTAGAGATAGAAGGGAGAGTAACAATTTCGTTTTGGACTAACAAAGGCGTGTAAGAATTGGATTGGTTTGTATCTGCAACCCGCCTGGGATTTGAATCCCAGGCTAATAGTTGAAGTCGGTTGAAACCGACTGTAAATACCCGCTCATTAGTCCGTTTTAACGGACTTTTGCTATTAGCCCGGAAATTGATTTCCGGGCGGGGTGAGAGAAGAAACGAAAAGCTTTCTGAATCATTAATTTCCCGATGAGATGAATGGGAAACCGACATCTTGTTATTCCCTGGAATCGGTAATGCAGCAAAGGGAACATATTGTAATGCCCCATCTCCCACAATTAGTAAGCGTTTGTTACCCAATAGATTCGCCACAGGGGCGAGAAGCATCTGACTCAGTGGCAGTCCGGTATCGAGAGTTGCTGAACTATCTTTAGTAACAGATTTACGGAAAGTTTCGACCGCAGCTTCTATTTCACTTTGTTTGGGAAGAACGTAACTGGTAATGCTGTTTTTGGTGACAGCCCAAAGATAACTGCGTTCTTCACCAAGGGAATATTGTAAAAGAAGCGTATCGTCATCGAGTACCTGTTGTTGAATCTGTTGTAGATTCAAAGGTTCGGGATATTTGAGCGCAGCGTAGCGGGGACTGGTGATGCGAATTTGGGCTTCTAGTTGTTTGAGTTGGGCGAGAACATTATCGATTTTTTGTTTAATTTCATTCAGTTCTTGTTCGTTATACTGACCGCTTTGTAGTTGATATCTGCGATGCTCAAAAGCGTTGAGTTGTTGTTGCAAATTGCGTTCTTGTTCTAACAGTTTGGGGTCAGCACCAGAGCGAATGTTGACGGTAGCTTCGGTGAGGAGTTCGAGGAGACTGCGGGCGCGGGCGCGATCGCTAATGTGCAATGCTTGACCATCATATCCTTTAGAGGGGTTTTGCTGGTGCAGTTGCATTAAGAGGTCGATGTAGAATTTGTAATAATCCTGAACAGTGGCAAAGTAGGATTGACGAAGATCTTGAGAACCTATTTTGGTGCGGAGGTCTTCGATAATTTTAATGGCGGCTTCAATTTCAGTTAGGGCTTCGGTAAGCTTGCCTTGACTGCGTTTGAGGGAGGCAAAATTACAGAGAGTAACGGCTTCCATCCCTCTATTCCCAACAGCCCGTAATAGGAGTAAGGCTTGGTTGTAGTAGTCGAGGGCTTTCTGCTTTTCTCCCAGTGAGTCGTACACATAGCCAATATTGTTGAGAGTAGTGGCTTCCACCCCTCTATCCCCCACTGCCCGTAATAGGGGTAAGGCTTGGTTGTAGTAGTCGAGGGCTTTCTGCTTTTCTCCCAGAGAGTCGTACACACGACCAATATTGTTGAGAGTTGTGCCTTCCCCTCTTCTATTCCCCACAGCCCGTCTTAGGGGTAAGGCTTGGTTGAAGTAGTCTAGGGCTTTCTGCTTTTCTCCCAGAGAGCCGTACACAAGGCCCATATTGTTGAGAGTATCAGCTTCACCTCCTCTATCCCCCACAGCCCGTCTTAGGGGTAAGGCTTGGTTGTAGTAGTCTAGGGCTTGCTGCTTTTCTCCCAGTGAGTCGTACACAAGGCCCATATTGTTGAGGATTGTGGCTTCCCCCCTTCTATCCCCCACAGCCCGTGATAGGGGTAAGGCTTGGTTGTAGTAGTCTAGGGCTTGCTGCTTTTCTCCCAGTGAGTCGTACACACGACCAATATTGTTGAGAGTTGTGGCTTCCCCTCCTCTATCCCCCACTGCCCGTGATAGAGGTAAGGCTTGGTTGTAGTAGTCTAGGGCTTTCTGCTTTTCTCCCAGGTCGTTACTAATTCTGCCCATACCCATCAGCATGACAGCTTCCTTTCCTTTATCCCCGGCGGCGCGATAGAGTTGGCGGGCGGCTTCCCACTTTTCCAATGCTGCCCGTAATGATTCTGCTGTTCCTTGCTGAAACAGTTGTAAGCCTTCTTGCGACAGTCTATCCGCTTCTGAGTTGCTGCTATTTTGGGCGATGATGGTGTTTTGATCGCGTAAGAAACCCAGTTTCTGGTCATTATATCTGCTGTGAAGAAACCCGGTTTCTGAGGGTTTGGGGGTGGATATTACTGACTCGGATAGCAACGCTACACCGATCGTTCCTAATACTGAAATGCCTTTGAGCAAAGCAAAAAACAATTTTTTACCCATTACAGCACCTCTAGTTAACTTCTAAACACCAAAATCCATCCTCATTTACCCCATCAAACGCAACGGCGTTCCTTCCGTTACCCACTTCCCTGCTGGCATTTGTGTTGATATTGTGTATACAATATTTGTAGGCTCATTGTGTAGACACAAAGGAAATGGCAATGACGCAAGTACCATCAGCTCAATCGGGGAATCGCAACCGCGATGTCACCATTAACATCCGGACACACTCCCAGCAACGCGATTTAATCGACCGTGCAGCAGCAGCCGTCGGCAAGAACCGCTCTGATTTTATGCTAGAAACAGCTTACCGGGAAGCAGTAGCGATTTTACTGGAAAGGCGATTGTTTCTACTCGATGATGAGAAGTTCTCCGAATTTATGGCTCTCTTGGATGCGCCACCTTCTAGCAATGAAAATCTGCGTCAACTGCTAACCGCTTCATCGCCTTGGGATTAACGGTGGTAGAGTCGAATCGGCCTTTGCAGGTTCCTCAACCTCTAAAACCAGACCATCAGCTAGAAGAGTTTGATTCCGGCAATCCAGAATTAAATGATTGGTTACGCAAGCGCGCGCTGAAAAATGAAGACAGCGGTGTATCGCGAACCTATGTAGTGACAATTGGACAAAAAGTAGTTGCCTACTACTGCATCGCTAACGGCAGTGTCTTAAATGCTACTGCATCAGGTAAAGTTCGCCGGAATATGCCAGACCCGATTCCGGTCATGGTAATCGGCAGGCTGGCTGTAGACTTGAATTGGCAAGGGCAAGGAATTGGACGTGCTTTGGTGCGCGATGCTATTTTGCGGACTCTACAAGCGGCGGCAATTGCTGGCATCCGGGCTATCCTGGTTCATGCTATTTCGGAAGAGGCTAAGGAATTCTATTCTAATTGTGGGTTTACGCCTTCACCTGTCGCGCCAATGACACTGATGATAACGATAAAAGATGCTAAGGCGGCTCTCGGTATTGAGTAGTGTTTTTTAAGAAGAACCCCCCGTGGTTGCCCGATAATTGTAGGGGCAAACCCCCCGTGGTTGCCCGATAGTTGTAGGGGCAAAC